>Ga0041059_1000045_pt1 | contig 56254 bp, 41 predicted proteins | sample AraColnosormetaG_FD_56232 | JGI IMG/M metagenome (GOLD analysis project Ga0041059, IMG submission 56232) | Arabidopsis roots microbial communities from North Carolina, USA - Col MF nosort | ecosystem: Host-associated > Plants > Roots > Unclassified | place: USA: North Carolina | collected...
TTTTTTTTTTTAAAATCTTCGTATTTGTATGTATGTCATTATAATTTTTAGATTTTATTTTTGGTTTAAGAACTAATCAACAGTACATTCAAAAAGAAAACTAGAAAGGTGCGATATTTTAAATAGTAGTTTAAGTGGATAAACGGTCAGGATGGTATGTAATACGAAGATGATATAGAACAGTTTGATAATGTGACAAGTTTTTTTAGTTAGGGCAGGACAGACCTATCAACTCCATGCTCAGACTCTGCAAAGCCCATCATACACTGTTTCGAGAAGAAGGGCATTCTCGTCAATTCAATACCCATTTATTTTCCTCTAAGCCGTTGTACTTGCGACAGAGCCCGAAATAATTGTAGTTTTTATACGTTTATTACACCCAGACGAGGTAAATTAATTAAGAAGTAATTATTAATTTTAAAAGTCACGATTGTGTATGTATGTATGTCCGTACACTGTTAAAAAGGGGTCCCAGATCTGACGGTCGTGATTAAAATGCGACGCTGCACTTTCTTTCTTTCTTTCTTCTCTACTTTATTCAAATTTTTCAGTATCCATTCTTTCTCTCTCTTTTTTTCTTTCTCTACTCATAAAAGTTGTTCACTTTAAATTATTGGATACTTCCCTCACATTTACTCTTTTTTGTGCAATCCTTTCAATTTTAATTTAAATTATTCAGCAATCTTCAAAAACATACAAATAATGTTTTAATCCAATCTCACACGAAAACACTGATTCTTGTTATGTTAATTCATCATTCAACTCTATTTACTTCACTTTAATGCTATGAGAAAGGATACACTTTAGTTAATCAAATTTATCAATACTATATATTACTAGAAAATAGAAAATGAAACTGTGATTAGTCTTGATGGTTTATTTATGAATCCAAGTGGTGGGTAAATAAATGAACATGCAAAACTAATAATAGGAGGAGATAGATGCTCAGATTCCACATCAAAACATGATTGGACGGTTGTGATGTCATCATAAATAACAGTAATAGCTTCTTTTTTTATTGTTTTGTTACCGTCAGATCATTAGTAGTCTAGTATTTTTTTTAACATTCTGTTGTGGTCCCCGCAATTTACGGGGCTTCCCCTCATATCCAGCCGTGCATCGCGTATCATTAGATTCCCTCTTCTCCTACACCTTACCACACCCTATCATTGATCTCCTTCTCGCGCTATTTTGATAGAAGCCGCGATAAGCCGACCCCCCCTCTCCAATATCTCGTCCCGTTTTCTGCGGCTGCCCTTCTCTGCACAGTCGATAAGATAATCTCCCGCTTTCATTCAATCGGACGGCTGGTATTTGAAGCTTATAAGACACGTGTCATCATCAGAATCGACAATCACAATCACCGAAAAGGCTCACATGGATATGTTTGACCACGGTTAACTTTTAACCCAACCATGGTTGGCTTTTTTAACTTGACCTCCTTCTCCTTCCCCCTATCCTTTTCTCTTCTCTTCCCACTCTCTCTCTCTCTCTATCTATCTTCTTCATCTTTGTTTCAGCTTCTCCTTTGAAACTAGATTATCTCCGTTAATGGCGCCTCAGATCTAACCTTGGGAGTTATATATATATACTTGTTCAACTCTTCTTCGAACGCTGTCCAACTTCTTCCTCTGGTTCGATCATCGAGATCTCGAGGTTATTTGGCCGCAATGCAGAAGCGAATAGCCTTGTCGTTTCCAGAAGAGGTACTAGAGCATGTGTTCTCGTTTATTCAGCTGGATAAGGATAGGAACTCAGTCTCTCTGGTGTGCAAGTCATGGTACGAGATCGAGCGGTGGTGCAGGAGGAAAGTCTTCATCGGGAACTGCTACGCCGTGAGTCCAGCGACGGTGATTAGGAGGTTCCCGAAAGTGAGATCCGTGGAGCTTAAAGGAAAACCTCACTTTGCTGACTTTAATTTGGTACCTGACGGATGGGGAGGTTACGTGTATCCATGGATTGAGGCCATGTCTTCGTCTTACACGTGGCTTGAAGAGATAAGGCTGAAGAGGATGGTGGTCACCGACGATTGCTTGGAGCTCATAGCCAAGTCTTTTAAGAATTTTAAGGTTCTTGTGCTTTCTTCCTGCGAAGGCTTCTCCACCGATGGTCTCGCTGCTATCGCTGCCACTTGCAGGTATTCTTTTTCTGAATGTTTTTTGTTTCATCAAGAAGACTCCCTTGTGTCTCTAGGAAGAAGCTTTTGTTTGTATTAAACTTATTGGTGTGTGATTTGTATATTCATTATACTACATAAAGTCTCAATTATAGCAAATTCATGTACTTGTTATTTGATCTGGGCATATAGGTTTTGCTGCGTTGTTCCTGCTGATGTTACTCTGGTCTTTGTGAGCTTTTTTTTGGTTTGGTCAAGATTTTGCGTATCTAAAAGATATATGTTTTAATCACGTTTCTGAAGATTCTTATTATAGCCACTCTCTTTTTCTTTCTGGTGGGTCTTATTTAACGGTGGTGTATCTATTTATTCCTGGATTATTCGCTCTCAGTGAATCTCCTGAGGTGGGAAATCTAATCAATTTGGCTTTGTGTGTGTTACTTTTCTTTTTGTAGGGGACTTTCAATTTTCTTTTTTTACCTTGTTGGGAAACTTAGATCTGTTTTCGGATTCCCCTTCTTTACTCGCTTTAGCTCTGTTTTAGCATCTCTCACATTGCTTCCACGTGATAAATTTAGTAATTTGTTATTGTTCTATGCTTAGATAGTTTCCCAAAGTGATCTTTCTACATTGTATCAAATACAACTTTGGACAAATTAATGACAATTATGCTCATGTATTGTAGGCAATGTTTATGTTCTCGAAGTTGTATAATGTGGGTCACTCGATGCTAATTATGTGATTTCTTATGCAGGAATCTGAAAGAGCTTGACTTACGAGAGAGTGATGTTGACGACGTTAGTGGCCACTGGCTTAGCCATTTCCCAGATACATACACTTCTTTGGTATCACTCAATATATCTTGCTTAGCATCTGAGGTCAGTTTCTCTGCTCTGGAAAGGCTGGTGACTAGGTGTCCCAATCTCAAGTCTCTCAAGCTTAACCGAGCTGTTCCACTTGAAAAATTGGCTACTTTACTTCAAAGAGCACCTCAATTGGAGGAATTGGGCACTGGTGGGTACACTGCAGAAGTGCGACCAGATGTTTACTCTGGTTTATCTGTAGCGCTCTCTGGGTGCAAGGAATTGAGGTGCTTATCTGGATTTTGGGATGCTGTTCCTGCCTATCTTCCAGCAGTTTATTCGGTTTGCAGTCGGCTTACAACTTTGAATCTGAGTTATGCAACAGTCCAGAGCTATGATCTTGTCAAGCTTCTTTGTCAATGCCCTAAACTGCAGCGCCTCTGGGTGAGTCCATTTTAACATACATTAACACATGAATTTGGAATAGGTCATTTTACTGTATGGTATGAGAAAGCTTATGTTCATAGTTTTCTTAAAAAATTTGAATGATATAGAGCAATATATCTGAATTATAAGCATTAAAGCCTTTTTCTTTTTGTAACTGTGCTCTAACTTATTATTGACTACAGGTGCTTGACTACATCGAGGATGCTGGTCTTGAGGTGCTTGCTTCAACCTGCAAGGACCTACGCGAGCTGAGAGTGTTTCCGTCCGAGCCTTTTGTCATGGAACCAAATGTGGCATTGACGGAACAGGGGCTTGTCTCCGTCTCCATGGGCTGTCCAAAACTCGAGTCGGTTCTCTACTTCTGCCGTCAAATGACCAATGCTGCATTGATAACCATTGCTAGGAACCGTCCCAACATGACTCGCTTCCGTTTGTGCATCATTGAGCCAAAAGCCCCAGACTATCTGACTCTAGAGCCACTGGATATTGGATTTGGAGCCATAGTAGAGCACTGCAAGGATCTCCGTCGCCTCTCTCTATCTGGCCTCTTGACCGACAAGGTTTTTGAATACATTGGGACATATGCCAAGAAGATGGAAATGCTCTCAGTGGCATTTGCAGGAGACAGTGACTTAGGCATGCATCATGTTTTGTCCGGGTGCGATAGCTTGAGGAAACTAGAGATAAGGGACTGCCCGTTTGGAGACAAGGCGCTTTTGGCCAATGCTTCAAAGCTGGAGACAATGCGATCCCTTTGGATGTCTTCTTGTTCCGTGAGTTTTGGAGCCTGCAAGTTACTAGGACAGAAGATGCCAAAGCTGAATGTGGAAGTCATCGATGAACGGGGTGCACCGGACTCGAGACCAGAGAGCTGCCCTGTTGAGAGAGTCTTCATATACCGAACAGTGGCTGGTCCTCGATTTGACATGCCTGGCTTCGTCTGGAACATGGACCAAGACTCAACAATGAGGTTTTCCAGGCAAATCATTACTACTAACGGATTATAAGACAAAGAAACGAGGTACATTTTTCATTAATCCTTGTTCATCATCCCATATAATCGTGTTCCGGTTTAGGAACATGAGAGAGCTCGGTCGCCAATAATTTGAATCTCGGCTGCTTCATATAACCATCAAGCTCATGAGCAATGAATAAGTGGAGAGAGAGAAAGAGAGATCTAAGAGAGCTTTGTTTTATTTATGTAAGAATTATTGATTGTTGTATGTTTATTTGGCTACTTACACTGAGAGATCCTGGTGGGGTATTTTTCTTAAGAGGATAAGAGATTTTTTTAAAAGACAATGTCAAAAATGTAACTGTTCTACTTGTTTTGTTTGGACTCTTTTATCCTTTTAAATGTTTTCTATCTCTCTCTCTCTTTGTCTTTGCCATTTCCTTTGTCCGCTTAATGAACTGTTTGCAGCCTTTTCGGTTTTGGAACAGCACCTAGTTTCGTCTCAGGTCCCTACACTCTCTTTATCACCATAATTAGAAACAAGAGAATCTTGCTCTGTGTAAAGGTCTTGGAATAGCATCATCGTCAAACGTGTGATAGGACACAATGTAATTGAACTGTTGTTTTTCATATGAAAAACAAGCTTTTTCAAATTTTCAGTTTACATGATGACTAAACACAGTAATACCATTTATATAACAGTACGATATTTTCCGTTTCAAGTGTTTTTAGGCCAAGAACAAAAATAAATAAGCAGAACACAGCCCTATCGCTCTATGGTTGGACCAATGACGGGAAAATTCAATGAAGAAGAGTTGGCTTCAGAAAATGATCACTCTGTTTCACTCACTGGATCTTGTGGCGTTGAGATTCTCCGAGTGTTGTATGAACCGCAATCACTGCACTTGTGTCCCAAAATGTGGAACATAGCTTTACTCCCCTTGTTGCAGTCATTGCAGAGAATTGAAACCTGCAGACATTTTCTTGGCGGATGTAAAACCATGAGCACAAGGAAAACAAACCAAGAGGTGGCACAACGTTGGATTTTTAGACATTTACCTCAAACTTGTACTCAACAGGCATCTCTGTTGCGCTTATCTGTACAAAGAATGTTGGTTGGTCTTTACCTCAATAAATTCACCAAATCAAAAATTTGATTCTTACCTCGAAATCTAATAGGTGCCACGAAGGAGACATATCCACCATTGACTTGGCACAAATTGGGCATCGGTACCTGAGAGAGAGAACATTGGTGATTAATCATAAGAAATCCAATTTTGATATTGTGACGAACGAGTAAAATTAATGGAGAATTTACTGGTTTTCATTGATCATTTGTTCAAAGCAATCCATATGCATTGTATGACCACATTTCATCACATGTGCGGCCTTTACCGAATCAAATAGATACTGCCAGGTTGATCCAAAAAACAATATGAATTTAATCACTAACAATATGGAAGAAAAGACCAACCAAAATTGATTCCATTCTAACAAACCTCATAACAGACAGGACAAGAATTTTTTGTAGAGTTCTCAATGCACGAGTGTTTATCGCGCAAGCCCATTCCGTAGCAAGCTCCTGCAATATTTACAGGGGAATTTCGTAACAAAAACTCTTGTATAATAACTATCCACACAAGACAGTGTAGTTAGAAAAAAGAATTTTGTAACTATTAAACTAGTTACAGTACTTAGCTACAATACAGCTCCATCAGGATCAAAGCTGTATGTGCAACAAATTCAAAGATTTTACTTTACACTACAAATGTCACTTGTCGAATAGATTCTTATGTTCCTAAAGCACATTTGATAGAGACAACTCGCAATCTTAGACACCACCAATGTATCTAGAACATGCTTTAAAGAGGCAAAACAGAATCCAACACATGCAAGTTGATAAAAGCACATAATAAAACTACATACCACAGTTCTGGCAATGAAAGAATTTGTCACGCCCACCAACTCTGAAAAATAATAAAACCACAAGATTAAGCTACAAAAATATGATTGTTATGTAGCACAAGTAGTCAAATATCAGAAACAACTCACCTACAAATTCCACAGTCATCACAATGAAACTGTTCTTTCGAAATCTGCAAACATAACAACGGCGTGATACTTTCAGGAACGAAGAAAGTGAAACATAATCTCGCATAGAGAAAGAAAACCATATAGAATGAAAGGATCAAAAGGCTCACATCGTCGTCAAAGAATTTGCAGATATCGCAAAAGTATTCTCCCATATTGACGCCACAATTCGAGCAGACTTTAGCAACCTAAATTGTTTTTAACAGAAATGATTACCCAAAAATATGAAACATAACTTGCAGATAAAGAGTAACTAAAAATGATCAACGTACCTCTTGCTCAGTTTGACAAATTGAACAAACAACCTGAAAACATAGAGAATCCAATTTCCTTAAATACAAACCTTAAGAGTTAAGATTGAAACACAGGTTTTAAGCAAACCTGTTTGACGTTTTGGCGGACCAAATCATGACGTTCTTTAGGATCAGGAAGAGAATTCTGAAACAAGAAGAAAGCAGCAATGTTGTTTTAGACAAGCAAAGAGAGAGAGAGCAAGCAAGGGGAGCTCTGATTAGGAGGAGAGAACGAACCGCAGAGTCGTTGTGGCAATGGCGGCATGAGAAGATGAGATTGCAGCAAGGAGCTCTGATTTTACATCGTCTCTTGTAGTGCTCGCATCTGTTACACAGAATCGTTGAAGAAATCAGAGAGATAGTTCCCAGAAATCAAGAGATGAAATCGAATCCAAGGGAAAGAGAGGAACCCGAATTGGAATTTGCCAAAGTCTTTGTCTCTGGGAATCGAAGAATCTGCTGCTGCTGCTGCTTCCATCGAGTCTGACTGGAGACTAGCACTTCCTCCCATCACGATTATTAACTATTAAGCGAGAACCTAATTACAGACTCGGCCTAAACTGATTACTACACGTGTACATTTCTTATTGGATTTTAACGTTTTTACCATGCCCTTCCTTAGCCGGCAGTTAATAATGTTCTGATTGGATTCTTTTTTATCCAATACTCACTTTGTTGTTACGTTTTTGCATGAACAACTTTAAAATTGTGGTGTACAAGGTTAATTAGACAGTCGATTATTTGTAAAAATGGGACGTTTAGGAGATCTGAGAGATGAAGAGAGAATTGGGTATGCTTTTACGACGCGCTAGTCAGAGAATATTTGGATCCGACAGAGACAGGAAGTGAATGAAGGTAGTTGTTACACGTCCTATAAAAAGACTTTCCTTACATACCAATTACAATTGGATTCTCCCAAAGATCCCAAACAACTCGGAAGTTAAGTAAAGCTGCTATTCCACACATCTTGCAAATTCCTCCTTTTCCCTTTCCTTTTCTTTGCCACCAATCATCTCTCACTTTAAAGTAAAATAAGACTTATGCATTACTTTTTTTTGTTCATCTCGATCGATAGGGTTGATATACCTAATCTGGGTTATTCATATATTTGTGTCGAGCTCTGATTTAAATTACTGGTATTTTTGTGCAAGAGCAATTCAATTTTCAAAGTCTATCTTACTAGTAGTTATGAAAATCGAAGAGATTAAAAAAAGAAAGATGAAAGAGAACTGTGTGCTTCATTATCATGATATAAAGTGACCATGGAGAATAAATGAATAATTGAATATAATGTAGTCAGATTCAATCATATATTGTGTGGTAATTTGAGGTTGAGGTAGATGAAAAAATAAACATTTCTAGGGTTTTGATACTGGACCGCTCAAGATTTTTAATTTGTGACTTGTGAGCTAGGGGTTGGAAATATTCATGGTCTCTCTTGTGACCAATATCTAAATCTCTTAATACTCACTAGACACATTTCGCCAGCTAAACTAAGTACAATACATATTCTAAATCAAGAAAAGGAATTGCAGTCTTTAGTTCTAGACGTTCTTTTGTCTTTATTTGGGTATTTACATTGTATTCACAAACTTTTTAAACAAATATCTTCGAGCCAATACATGCTTCTCAAATACATGGAAATTTTGATTTATTGTTAGTAATTCTTATATACTTTCTTTGTTTTTTCATTTGTTAAATTTTGATATCATTATAAACGACCTTCAAATCAATGTTATTAAACTCATCCAGAAATGTGATAATAGTCGATTAGTATTATATAGGCAAAAACTAATTAAAACGAAAGACAGTATAACATATATGCTCAATAATTTTTCCATTAAATAGATAGTACACATCAGTACATCCACCGATTAGTTAAGCTGGAAATACAAAGCTAGCTCATCAATTTCTTAGACATAAGCTAAACAAGATATAAGCACTAGCTATAAATAAGAACCTGATACACATTTACGTGTTATCTAATTCCATCATTATTCTCACTGTCCAATTAATAGTATATACTAATTATCTTTCTTAAGCATCGATATTGTTTTTCTAGTTATGAAATGACTGATACGGCTTGATCAAGGGAACGAGGGAGCCACTTAGGTGAAGCGACATGACATCGTTGGTCGAACCCACGAGCTTGCCACTTACAAAGACAGCAGGAACCGCGTTGGCGCAGCCAAGACGAACTAAGGCCTTCTCGATCTCACGGCAGTCAGGATCGTTGTCGATCTCGTGGATTGTTGGTTGAACCCTAAGATCACGGAAAAGGATTTGCACGGCGTAGCAGAGACAACATGAACTTTTGGTGAAGATCACGACTCCTTTCTCCGATGACATTCTCATAACCTTGTCCATGGTCAGATTTTGGTCTGAGGGCTCAGGACAATCGAGAAATTATATATCTTTTAGTATATGTAGCTTTGATGTATGTTTCTTTGTTCGTTAGAAGACTCGATGATCTGCTTCGGCTATTTATAGGAAGGCAAGCAGTACGAAAGTCTTTGGACTGGTCGTTTTTCTTTGAACAGGAAGTAATTAAAGAAATATTCAGATTCCCTCCGAAGAATTAAAGCGGCTTTGCGAGAAAAAGACCATTTGTTAATGTTCTGTTTTGGCTGAACAAGTTGTAATAAAGTAATCAATTTTTTTTTGCAGCTATAAAATCGAAGAATGGTACGATAACAGTAAATCAAGCATATGATTCGAGAGATTATACATTGCAACGACTTCGAATCTCTGTGTCACTCAGATAAATGAACAGTTTCAGAATCTCATGACAAGCGAGTGAAGCTACGCGTGTGTTTTCATGAATACTTTGCAGTTTGCACATAAGCTGTGTATATAATGAATTTGCACGCAGAAAAGAAGTTAGGTAAGTTTGTTTTGATGTTGTCGATTAGAGGATTTTGAAGGAAGCAACGAAAAGCATATGGCGAATGCATGTTTGTGTCCCTTACACTAAATACAAGCTTACGTCGACATGAACGTCAAATGGCAGACACGAGATATATGAATGATTTTCATTTTATTCGCTGGATATATAATTGGTACGCACTACAAAACTAATACAATGTTAAGAGTACTTTCACTTTAAACTAACAACATCAGTCAGACTCTTTTTAAATCTGCTTTGATTAGCTAGATATACCAACAAATAGTAGACATGATTTTAAAGCCAAATTAGCAATATGGGTTATGGTATGGGCTAGTCAAATTATCAAAGCCCGATTTTCCTTATAGCTCACTTATTGAATCCCTAGGCTAAAAAGAAGAATGAATAAATATGGATTCGAGCTTTCGGCGATCATATATTTATCAACTATATGTAATATGAAGTGAGTATTCCCTTATTAATTGTTTGCCCGGTGCCCCCTACCACCAACTTGCTTAAAGACAAATATTCGTTGTCTATCTCACACTTACACTCATGTTTGATTCTGTTCTTGCCTTCTCTCTACCGGAGCTTATCTACATACGTGTAGAATGGTAGGCCGATCGCTAGTATGAATCATATCCAGAAAATTTCATATCTGCAAAATGTGTTTACTTGACCATATTCTAGGTATCGCAAACACTAAACTAAATGCAAAATTTTGTTTTGTATTTGTAATATAATATATGCACTCACCATCATAATGATTTTAGAGGTTGAAACATATTTATGGGCGATTTTTACGTTACTAAATGATGGTTAAATATGATAAACATTTTTGAAATTGATCTCACTCACCCGATAAAATTTATTCTGGAATGCAACGTGAATTTTCACGCTGACCACATGTTTAAGTTAGCGTTGTTCCATGTTCCGATGACTTCTGGGTGGAAGCTTTTGAAGTGTATAAGATTCTCCCTTTTTTCGATTCACCGAAGATAAGGGAACCTATAGTACTCACGTACGTGTATCATTCGTTCTTGATAAACATCATTTGTCTTGTCACGTCGTCGATCTGTTAAATCATCATCCCCATACTTTGCTTTTAACTCTATATTCATTCGTTAGTATAATATTACTAATCTCCTCTAAGTTTTTTTTTATTAAAAAAAAATATTCTCCTCTAAGTTTAAGCTGCTCCAAATGATATATGTCTTTGTAAGAGAACATAAAAGTTAAGAGGAATGAATACATTACTAGTCAAACGGAAAAGAAAAACACACACTAAACTCAATTCATGATCAGTATTGTATTCTAGCGAATGACGATTTTAAGATTTGAGTTTACTCTTTACGTGGAATTCGAACAGTAATGTTATACAACAGTGCTTAAAGGTACACTTGTCTTTTCATCCGTACAATGTACGTAAGTCAACATACATATATACATCTATACATGTATATAAATTATTATCCAATAACTACGATCCATCCGAAGAAAGCAAAGCATTTTAATACATCTATGCTCCCTCCCGATTATATTTATCATCTATGCGCTCTTAGCACATCGATTATTGACACAATTACATGTGCATACATATATATATATATATATAGATATATACACATACATGTACGATGATCGGACGCTATAACCAAATGGCCTTAGCGTCTTTAAGCATCTGCTTGAGTGACCCGTCCACGTGGAATGAGATGATGTCTTTGGCTGATCCGATGTACCTTCCTCCAACGAAAACAGCTGGAACCGCCGGGTTCGATGAGCCGAGGGCACGTAGGGCCCGTTCCATTTCACGGCCTTCAGGGTCTTTGTCGAGCTCATGGATCGCCGGACTAGCGCCTAGTTCGTAGAATAGCGTCTTGATGCTATGGCACATACAACATGAGCTCTTTGTGAATATCACCGCCGCTTTCTTCGACGACAAATCTCTTATTCTCTCCATTTGCGATGGTCAAGAAAGTTAGTGATCAATAAGTGTTGTTTTTTTTGTAATGAGCAAGGCTTAGGTTGTATTGAACATATGCTTGGATAAGCTGTTATTTATAATGGTTATTGTGAAAGATTTTGGATTATTTTATTTTAGCCTTTTCTTTCTACAAATATATTATGGATAAATATATAAATGATATACCCCACACTAAATTTATATTGTTATATATTGAAGTACCCCACGAACAAAATTTCCTAGAAAGAAGCTAAGTTCTTTGTGATATAAATTTGGATAAGAAAAAAATGCTTATAGCCTGATGATTTCGTGTGATGGAGACACTTGCTCTTATTTATTTATTTTTGGTAATTGTTTTTTTTATATATAGTTTATACTTAGATTTCAGTTATATATATGTATACTATAGATGGGATTAAGTGTAATATTATTACAACATATATTATATCAAAAACGAATAGAGAGATGAGTTACATCACTTTCGGTCCGTGGCTGGCATCTGCATCACGTACCCAAAACATTAATTTTTATAAATTTATAAAATTTTCCATTTTTTCTATAGTGGAAACGTGGAAGGTTAATAATTTGCTGTAATGTGGCATAAACAAAAAGGGGATCGTTGATGCGTTTTGCTGTTAATAAATATATTTCGGACATAATGTAGTTGACATTATTGTATCTATATTATAAAGTCTAATTACCTGAAAAGGATAAAAGCCATTTCTAGACAAAATCATCTCGTATATGTTGGCAAATCTGGACGACAAAAAATCTACAGATGCATGAATTTCGTTATATGATCAAATGTGTATGATTAATGATTAATAACTAAACAATTAATAAAAGGTCTATGCATTAATGTTTCATATATAGTTGTTACACTTAAAATAAACTAAAAATCAAAAAATAGTTTTTCAATGTCAAAAGTTAAGTGTATGCAAAGAGAAAAAAAAAAGAGAGCAGAGATTTGGTGGTGGTGGCTAGTGACTGTTGCGTCATCTTTGACATGGAAAAAAAAAATCTGAGATAAGAAGTTTATCCATATCTGACCCCACTCCACAAATCGATGTTTAGACAAAACATATGAATATTATTTTCGTATTTTATTGTTCGTTTACTTGATTTATATTCTTAGAAATATCTTCACCTATATAGGCTAGATAAGTTCTTAAGCCATTGTCGAAACCACGTGGCGGTACCTCCTCATGTAAGCATAGACCTATGTACTTTTACATATTATCATACATAAGTTTCTGATATTTATTTTTGTAGGTCACAATATCGACCGTCCATAGATTCATTTTATCGATTAGATTCTTTTTTACTTTTTAATGACCAAAGCGTTGACAGAATAATATATCGTCTCTACTTGCCCAAGATTTAGGTTCCTCACTGATTCTTCGACAAGTTAAATCACAGTAACGAATAACGATGATTGCGATAATATACAAACCCTCTAACTGACATAGAGGGTCCGATGGATTATTTTGAAAGCCCAAAAGATTCGCTTTGATAAGGCCTTTTGGCCCAATAATTCCAATTTACTTCCATTCTTTCATGACATTAGCCCATTTCCTTCTTTTCAATTTTATTATTGGTTTTGTCGAGTGAAGCGTAAACCCTAAATCACTAATCATCGATTCTTCTCCGTTGGATCAAAGGTATCATGAACTCGGAACTTTTCTCTCGCGTTTTTTTTCTTCATTATTTGATAATCGAATCCGTAAATTCAACTTGAGTTGTGGCGCTGTAGATTTCTCTTATAGATTTTAGAACGAAGAAAGAAAATCGTATGTCATCTGCTTTCTCAATTTTTTTTGGTTGTGGGTTTCTTTTAGTGATACGTATCAGTGAATTTGGTGGAATACTGGATTGGAAAATTGGGGGTTTGGTCTTGTTTCTAGAGTTGTTATGTCCTTTGTATTTATGTCAAGTGTTGCTGTCTTAAAGCCCAACTTAAACTTGAATGTGTCTGAAGTCTAAACCAAATTACGTGTTAGATAATTGTGTTTGTGGTATTCTCTTGTCTTGACACATTTCTTTAGCTTCATTTAATGGCAGACAATAAAACATCTGAAGGTATTGTATCCGAAGAAACTCCCATGGATGCTTCTCAGGAGCAACAACATGAAACAGTTGAGGAGATGCTTGCTCGCCACAGGTAATAGCATCATTAAGCTTTCTTAATGTTGGAATTGAATACTTAATTGGATAAATTGGCAATACCTCTTTACTCTAAATCATATATTTCGTGTTTTTTTTTTTTTACTACAAGTGTTGATGTTGTTGTTGTTTATTGTAGGCAAGAGATTAAACAACTTCAAAACAAAGAGACAGAGATGAAGAAGGCAGCTGCCAAAGGTAGCAAAGCTGAACAAAAAGCTAAGAAGAAGCAAGTCGAAGATGACATTTCCAAACTCTCCACTAAGCTCAAGGACAAACAGTTGAAAGAACTCGCCTCTCAAGGTTTCAGCAGCAGCAGCAGCAACAACATTGCCAAGGACGAAACGACTGAGAAAAAAGGAGACATCGACACTCTAGTTAGAGCTATAGCTGGAGTCTCAGTCACTGCTCAGCAAGAGCACTCAAAGCCTAGCAAGAGCGTGAAGAGGCGCGAGAAACGGGCTAAGGAAGAAGCAGACAGAGAGCAGAGAATTAAAGAGGAGCAAAGCCACGTGAAAAGTGATCGTATGGTTGAGAACGCCAAGCTTGAGAAGAAGCTTAAACCATTGGGATTAACAGTCAGTGAGATTAAACCAGACGGACATTGCCTTTACCGTGCTGTTGAGAATCAGCTTGCCAACCGCTCGGGCGGTGCATCTCCTTACACATACCAGAATCTAAGAGAAATGGCTGCTTCGTACATGAGAGAGCACAAAACCGACTTTCTCCCGTTTTTCTTGTCAGAGACTGAGGGTGACTCCAACAGTGGATCTGCAGAAGAGCGGTTTGAGAAATACTGCAGAGAAGTCGAGTCAACCGCTGCTTGGGGCAGTCAATTGGAGCTTGGAGCATTAACACATTGCTTGAGGAAACACATAAAGGTGTATTCGGGATCGTTTCCGGATGTTGAGATGGGCAAAGAGTATAGATCCGGCGATGACTCGAGCCTCATGTTATCGTATCACAGGCATGCTTTTGGGCTCGGGGAGCATTATAACTCAGTGGTGCTCGTCAACAACATCACCGGATGATGGATGATGGACTTTATCTAAAGCTTTAAGAAAAGTGCTTTTGTATCAAAAGTTTACTGAAATTCTTTCTTCTTTAATGTTTGTTGGATTTGAGAGAACCAATGTGTAACTTCAATTTTTCATTTGGTTACAAGGCGAAGCATAATCTATTGCTACACAGTTCCAGGTTTTTCATTACAGAACAAGAATGTAGCAGCAATTTGTACGGAGAACATGACACGAAGAAACATATGACCTTTGAACAATTTCGCGAGCCAATTTGGCAGAGACAGTTCTAGAGATCTGAAAGGGAATATAACAAACACAAGTTGTTCCTCCCGAATCTTGAGATTTTAGCACCAAAAGAAGAAAATGATGACGAATCTATGCTTATTATCACCCATAAATTTTGCTAATTCAATTGACACATGGCCTTATCACGAATCTGCCAAAGATTCTTCATTTCTGTAGATTTCCAAATCTGGTGTCAGAATCATGCTTTCCTGTTTAAATCTGCTAAAATTTTGTATTTTTGGAAAGTTGAAAATGCAATGAACATGGATTCTCTTTCTCGTGTTCAATGCAACAACAACTACAAAGACTCTTAAGAGTCAAGACCAACAACTCTCACATTTAGATAAAAAAACTTGAAAATGGTTTTGACAAAGTGTAAAAGCTAAAGTAAGAACTGTGTTGGATCACTTACTTGCTCTCTAGACTCCAGGTCACACAAGCAGAAAAGTATCTCAAAGACGATCCTCTTTTTGTTTGTTTTTCTTGCTTTCCGTTTCTTTAGAGCCTGAAACTTGTGGGGAATCTATTGTTGCTTGAAAAGATAAGCATCTAACTGGATAAACCATAATCCAATCTCCACCTCAGTGGATGCATCAAAAGCAAAAGATTTTGCCAAAAAAAGAAAAGCACCATAGAGTAGACATGATCACACTGTTGCATACCTCCCTGGATCCGTGGATCATTACAAACCATATGACAAGGATATTTCCGTAATTAGAAAAGAAAAGTTTACATGAACTGTATATGCAACTTGGTTCTGATGTTCATGCAGTTTTTAGAGAACGCCAAAGGGCACATCACTAGTATGGAAGTAAAGTAGTGACAAAGATCTGATTTATGCAACGTTACCATCCTCCACGTATCCAACTCTATAAATAGGCCTACTTTGTAATTTGTATAGCATCAAAGCAAAAACAAACATAAAGATCCTTGAGTTCCCACTCACATAGTCACACTACATTTGTATCACATTTATATACATAGAAATGGAAAGCGTTAGAAGTTTAGTTGAAGACAAACCAGTGGTGATATTCAGCAAAAGCTCTTGCTGCATGAGCCACTCAATTCAAACACTGATCTCAGGGTTTGGGGCAAAGATGACGGTCTACGAGCTAGACCAATTCTCAAACGGTCAGGAGATCGAGAAGGCATTGGTACAGATGGGGTGTAAACCCAGTGTACCAGCTGTGTTCATAGGGCAACAATTCATCGGTGGTGCTAACCAAGTAATGACTCTTCAGGTCAAGAACCAGCTAGCCGCAATGCTAAGAAGAGCCGGAGCCATATGGGTGTAACAGAAGACAAGAGAGTCAAATGCAAACTAGGATAGAATAAGATGAGAATGATACATATCGTTGTTTTGCTTCTTCTTTAATTTTCGGGGTTTCGAGTATCTACCATGCACGGATATGTTTTCAACAAGTGCAACACTATAGTTTACACAACTCTAGAGCTAATTAAGATCAAGAACTTTGTATTCTCAGTTACCATACTTGTTAAATCAACCAATATAAGCTAAGAAGACTAATAAGCAATAAAAGAGAAAGATTTGCTTTTCCATTGATACCTAAAGATTGTTCAACAAAATGAAAGGCCTTTTATTTATCATCAGCCATGAGAAAAGAAGAAACAAACAAAAGTAGAGATTTTCACTAACTTCTTCACTTGTAAATGTAATCTTTTAAAAGGCCATTTGCATGCTCGACCTCAGAATGTCTTCGCCAACTATCAACAGCTCTAGAAACTGTAGCTTTTGCTTCCCGAATCTCTTGAGCCGAGAACTTGTGCTCTATGATTCCCAAAGGTCCAGGTTGCAGAACATTGATCACAGTTTCAGCTTCTTTCTCAAGCTGCCTGTACAAAATGAAACCTTAGAATTTCAACATAAACACACACACAAAAAACAAATCTTTTATTGTGTAATCTCTTGTCATACGGAGAAATACGATGCAAGCATTAACCAACCTAAAAAGCTCTAGATTGGATACAAATTGAATTCTTTTTATCAGTCAATTCTTCAATAGTAACGCAGTAATACAATGAAGAGAAGAAAACAATGGAGAAACCTTAAGATCCCGGAGAAGGGTAAAGCTCTAGCGATCCTGTAAATCGACATCGTCGCCGGAGGAAGAGAAGAAATTGAGTACCGCGATTCAATTGATTTATTATTTAACAAAAACTCAACTTCGCGACGAATCAGTTTTGACTTCACATATATTGGGCCATAGGCCCATAGAGTTACTAGCAGGTGTAAGTTACACCGTGTAACCGAGAATGTAAATTAGTATGGGCTAAAGGCCCAATAAATAAAAGGGTTTCTTCTATAATTGGCGAGGATAGTTTTGTCCTAATAGCCAAACACGTCTCATCATCTAAACTAGGCTTCCTTATCCAGCAACTCCCGCGCCACTCGTCTTCTTCCACCTCTCTCTCTAGAGTCTAGACAATGAATAGCTCGATGACGACGAGTCCAACGGCTCGAGCCTTCCTTCATCTTCACTCGTCACCATTCACTTTACGTTCGAGAAAGTCACCGTCTGGAGTTTGTCTAGTCTCGTGGCCGCCTTCTCGGTCTCGCAGGACTCGACGACTCGTTTGTATGGCCGTAAGTGATTCTAGTTCTCCCAATGTTGGATTTTTTTTTCAAAAGTTTCAGAATTGTTCGATGATTTTGTCTGTTGAAACATTTAGGAACCTTACCTCATTAGGAAAATGGAGTCTGTTGAGAAGACATGGAAGGAGTTATCGGTTTGTTCCTACACTTATTCCATTAATGGTTAAGGTTTGTTTCTTAATCTCATTCTTAAGAGTTTTGAATGATTTGTAGGTGAAACTAGCTGACCCAGATGTTGTTTCGAATCAATCTGAATACCAAAAACTGGCACAATCCATGTCGGAGCTTGACGAGGTATTTGCACATTCTTTTAGTGTTCAAAATTTGCAGCTTTTTTCGGGGTTTCTTAACATTGAATTCAATTTTAGGTTGTAACAGTCTTCAGAAGATTCAAGGACTGTGAGAAGCAGTTACTAGAAAGCAAAGGTCCCTTCAAGTCTCCTCCTTTCTTTTACTTTGCTTTGATTCTGTTCCTCGGAAGCTGGTTATGATTTACTGATTGGTTTATTGCTTCAGTTTTGGCGAAAGAGGCTGGAGATGATGAAGATATGGCTGAAATGATAGGAAGTGAAATCAACTCGCTCACTAAAGAAATTGAGGAGCTTGAAAAACAACTTAAGGTTTAGAGCCTTGGTTCCATAGCTGACTTATTCGGCAGCTGAAAATCGAATGTTGCTCATTTTAAAAATTTGATTCTGATACTCAACTCGTAACATTGTGTTGGCTTGTGTCAGGTGTTACTTCTTCCTTCCGATCCTCTTGATGCCAGAAACATTTTGCTTGAAGGTAACTGACTAAACTATATGTCGACAAGTAGTATCATTTGTCTACACTGGCCTTTTTTCTTGAAAAACTGCCTTTTGCTCGGACTTCCCGCCATTGTTTTACCTATCTACCTCTGGACGAGTCTGAAATCTTAGTTCCTTCCGCAGTTAGAGCAGGAACTGGTGGCGATGAAGCTGCAATTTGGACTGGTGACCTTGTAGGTACATGCTTTCCTTGATTTCTTCTGATCCTCTATCTGATTTTAATGCCTTCCGATAGTTCACCGTTTTGTTTCAGTCTTATTTCTTAAAAAACTTTCAAATTTTATTGTTCCTATATTTCATGGCTAAGAGAAGCAAGTGCAATAATTAAAAACTTCAGATCCTACCATGAATCAGTATGCTTTGCATTATTCTTTTGCTTGCAGGTGCGGATGTATCAGAGGTACAGCGAGCGCAGCTCTTGGAAGTTTTCAATGGTTTCATGCTCAGAGGTGAGATGCTCTCTGTGTTTTGTTTTGGCATTTAAGGAGTGTGTAATGAAAATGGCAGTAGAGCATAACAACTTAGAGACATGTTCTCACCAGTATAGCTTTTTAATCTTCCTACTTTTATAAGGCTGAACATGGAGGTTACAAGACGTGTGTGATGGAGATTAAAGGAAATCGTGTCTATAGCAAGCTCAAGTATGAATCTGGTGTTCATCGAGTCCAGCGTGTTCCTCAAACAGAAACACAGGGTCGTGTACACACTTCTACAGCAACTGTAGCCATCATGCCAGAGGTAAACTAGCTTTCGCATGTTCCATTTTTCGATATTCTGATTGATAATTGGTAACCAGTCCAAAACTGTCATCTCTGCTTTGTTTTTTTTGTCATTTTAGGCTGATGAAGTGGAAGTGGTGATTGACCCAAAGGACATTGAACTTACATCTGCAAGATCTGGCGGCGCTGGAGGTTATGCTAAAGAAATTCGCTTTCTGTTTCTCTCACATTTCACTTGCTAATAATACTGAAAAGAGGTCTTGGTGCAGGCCAAAATGTGAACAAGGTGGAGACGGCTATAGATCTATTCCACAAACCGTCAGGTATTCGCATTTTCTGTACAGAAGAAAGGACCCAGATTAGGAATAAGGCGCGTGCTTTCCAGCTTCTGCGAGCAAAACTGTAAGCAACATTCAAGGAGCAAACTCTCTACTCTTCTTCTCCTCTATCAAGTCCCACCTTAGTCTTTTTTTGTTGAAACATTATATGTCTATATATAGGTATGAAATAAAAGTAAGGGAACAACAAGAGAAGATAAGGAATGAAAGGAAATCTCAGGTCCACTTCATTTTATTATCCCCATAGTCTTTCTAAACTCAAGGTCATCATCAAATATTCATCTTATTCTGCTCTATGTCGATTCTTGCGGAAACAGGTTGGGACTGGAGCTCGTTCAGAAAAGATAAGAACATACAATTATAAGGTAATACACGGATCCAGAGCCTTGCTTTGAAAACTTGATGGATTCTGTTTTGCTTATGATGTCTGAAAATTACAGGACAGTAGAGTGACTGATCATAGGCTAAAGATGAACTTTGCGCTTACAACATTTCTTGACGGTGCTTTAGAGGACGCAGTGCAGGTCCTAAACACTAAACCTTAAACTTTTTCTTACGTTTGTATTAGTTAATGTGAATCTTGAAGAATGTTTGCATTATTCTTATTGCAGGCTTGTGCTGCTTTGGAGCAAAAGGAACTCATGGAAGAACTCTCCGAGTCTGTAGCTGCTTCTTCTGCTACTTCTGGATAAATCCTCAAACTATACTCCAAGGAAAACTTTGTAGTTGTACACACATCATAATTATAAGACTTTTATTCATTCATATATAGCTAAGCATATGATAATGCAATTTAGCAAATATTGATGGGCATACCTGATGGGACCAAGGCCAAACCGAGTTAGCCACACTGAAATACTGGAAAAACATATTTATCAACCAATTCATATTTATATATTCAAACCTTTTTAAAAAACAAGATTTTTGAGAGTTATTACTTTTGCGGAAAACATTTGACAACTATTTCAAAATGTTGTAAATTAAATAAAGATGTTATGCAAAAAAATGTTAAAGGAAATGGAGTCAAACTTAAAGAAAACAGAGACGAATCCTCTCTGCAGTTTTTATGGAATTCAAAGTTTGGCACTAAGCAAACATCCTGCAAGTCTGAAGCCTAATCTGACCATAATCTGAAAACTGCAGAGGTACAAAGAACAAGCCCTTTGTTTAACCGTATGCAACAACTAGTTCTGAGAATTTCATAAGAGTCTTGAAGAGGCACAAAAGATAATAAGCTTTGGTGTCATTAGTAGCAGAATTTTTGACATGAGAAACATTATGATTTTCACAGCATCAATCAAAAAACAGATGACAATGTAGTAAATAATTCACAACAACAATAAATAAGAGAACATATGGCAACCCTGAATTAATGAGAGTCTCTCATCCCTGATGCTAACCCTAAATTTTTCTTCTCCAGTTCACTCTCTCTCTCAGTTAACCATGGGCAATTATGGAGTCAAAGTTCCTGTTAGAGATCCTCTTTGTTCTAAAGAAGGTAGGTAGTAATATTTTTATATATTTTCACTATTTAAAAAAAAATGATTCAATTTAATATTAGATTAGTATTTGCTCTCATTTTTATTTTCTATCTTATATTTTAATTAAGTTTAATTGAAGTTTATAGTGCTATTTGTGAAATTAGAAATGTTGTGCTAATTTTGAAAGATATTTTTTTTTGGTGCTATTTTTGTCAATTCCCCATAGATATTTTGTTTCATTTTATGTCAATTCGCATTTTAATTATACGTTATTTTTCTCTGTTAAGAGATGATCTTCTTGTTAATTTTTCATCTTAAATTATTTTGTTTAAATATATCTCAATTTGCATGTCATTTTTTTTTTGGTTTGTCTGTCCAGATTTGGATACAAAAGACACTTGTGAGTGTTGATTTTAGGCTCTCTCATAAACGAACTATTCTTGCAGAGATTCACATGCTAGAAAATGTGGAAATTGCATATATTTTTTTTTTTCTTAAGAACCCACCATTGCTTATTACCAAAATTTTAATCTTTTAACCAAACTCTTAACATCAAAATTTTTAAAATTAATTATATATATTCATAAGAACTATCCTAAGACTACTGCCAATAATGATGCTTTAAGATCATCCTTATTGATGAGTTCTTAGACAAAATTCTTAACATTTTTGATGTAGAATATAATAATTAAATATTAGGGAATTTTTAAGTGGAAGACAGAGTGTATCAAAAATCTCTTATTTAAGAACTAATTTTACTCTTCTAAAAACCTTTTTTTTTTATTTTTTATTCATATTTTATTTTATCTAATATTTTAAGAAATTATCTAAATTTTTCTTAGAACCCATGGATAATGATGCTCTAAGTCTACAAATAAAAATAATGGCAACTATGGAAAGACGAATTAGGTTCCATTTTACTCTCTGAGACACTCTCTACTATTTAAAATGAAAATATATTTTCTCATAATGCCATATTAACGACACATACTTTATAATTATGATAATATTATCAACTAATTTTTTTTAATTTTGAGTTGGTATTAACAAAATTAGTTGCTATATAACCAATTTCTTTGTGTTTTTGATATGTAACTAAAATTGTTGCATTTTTTTAATCAAAAAAATATAATATACCGTAATAAATATAGATTGACATGAATATTGAATATCTTGTAATTATATCACATAAATGCATAGTAAATGGAATTAAGATGTCGAAATCAATGAGAATGTGGGTACATTTACATTTACTTTATAAAATTTCGTTACATTGGTAGCAGTCTTTCATCTCACAAAATTTTAATTACTACTAATGTAGTGAATGACAAGTATATGAAAATATTAACAGAAAAAATATAAAAAAAAATAACAGAAAAAACTGAGTTTAAAACACGCGCCATCATAACTCTATCACGCACCTTGTATAGTTCAGACCACCGCAAAGCTAGTGAAACCGAGACGCAAGGTATAGCGATTTATCTCGCGGTCATAAAAGTAAAATTAAAGGTGAAAAAATCATTTATTATTATTGTCCCTCATTTTTCTTACACGTAGAGAAGAAAAAATGGATAAAGTAAATTAAAAAACAAACAAACCGCGGCTGCCCTATACCAAAACCCGGGAGATTGTACGATTTCTTAATTGGTTTGGGCCTTTGGCTTTGGGGGTGGTGGCTTGTACTTAATTGATTTACCCATCGAAAGAGATCGAAACACATTTTTTGATCATTCGGCGGAGGAAATCGGGAAAACTCAATTCTGCTTTCATTCGATCGGATTGTTTCCTTCAATTGAATTCGTCGATACTCAATTGCAATTTTCCACTTTCTGTGTTTCTTACTTTGTCTGTTGTATTCGCTGATCCGATTTCTAATTTGATCAAGCTAGGGCTAATACATCAAACGATTTGGGGTTGGGTTTCACTGTTCCGTTGATCGCTGGGGTTGATTTTTAGGAGGATTTGTGTACCTTGATTGATTTTGAGGGTCTGTTGATTGCAATGTTAGAAAGGGCCTAGGGTTAAGTCTAGGGTTTTGAGGTTAAGATCGAATATATAGTTATGGAGGAGTCTGAACTTGAAGAAGGAGAGGCTTGCTCTTACAATATTACTAACGAATACGCTGGAAGCATAGACCCTGATAACGATCTCTCTTACATTGTGAGCACCTCCTTCTCAGCTGCTCTACGAGTTTTCTATCTTTTTTGAGAATTGGATTTTGAATTGTGCAAGTGTTGATGTTGCTGTGTTGTCTTACTTCAGTCTCTTTGATATTAGATTGCATCAGTTTGGTAGGGATATATAGATATTTACTTTTGGACCTTTAGGTATATGTGTATGCAGTTTATATGGTATGTGTTTAAATGTTATAGATGATTTTGTTAGGTAATTTCATTATGATTTAAGTGCAACCGAACACCATGTTAATTGCGCATCGTAGATTGGTCAAGTTGTTATCCTATTTGAAGGCTTATCGACCTTCCATTTGGAACTCTTTATTCTCCGATTGCCGCGTGTTTAGTTTCGATTCGATGGTTTTTTTACAGAGATTGTATGGACAAGTTTCATCTTATCGGTAACAGTTTTACTGAAAAAAGTGTTTGTAAACATTTTAAAAGGCTTTTTGGATTCGCCTCTGTAGTATCGAAAAACAAGTTTCGTTAAATCATTTTCACCTAAGAGCCTAGAAGTTGTTTTCAGAGAAGTAATCTATGTTTCGTTTATCGACTGTATTTTTCTCTTGTTTATTTTGAAGGATGAGAAGCTTCAACACATCCTTGGACACTTCCAGAAAGACTTTGAGGGCGGTGTTTCAGCTGAGAATCTTGGTATGTTGATGTTGTGGCAGAAACTCTTCTTCTTGGTTGGTCCACAAAGTGTGAAACTAGTCCTTTGAATTTGATTACAGGGGCGAAATATGGTGGCTATGGCTCTTTCTTGCCAACTTATCAACGTTCTCCTGTTTGGTCTCACCCGAAGACACCAGCAAAACCTCAGAGTTCTACAGGGACTAGATCTCCAAACAACTTACTAGGGGAGGTATATTTTTCTCATTGTCTACACTTTTCTCTTTGTCAATGCTGTAATGTTTAATCTCTTACCTTTTTTCTTCTTTCAGTCCCAGAGTGGCAATGCAGCTTCGTCTAGTGTTCCTAAAAAGGCAAAATCTGGTCTTGCTTCCTCTGGAAACCCCAAAAAATCAGTGAAATCTAAGAAACCTAGTTCCAGTGCCAGAATGGAATCTGCAACTAAGAAACCTTGTGTCTTCAGTAAGCAGAATTCTCTGAAGCTTCGGATAAAGATGGTACCAGATGGTTTATCTACCGAAAAGAATGCTGCTGCAATATACAGTGGCCTTGGACTTGATGTGTCACCTTCTTTGTCCTTAGATAACAATAGTCTTTCAGGTAGTGAAGGGATGAATGAGGAGCCTCAGGGTTATTCTCCAACGGAGTCTCCCACCAGTATTCTTAATGTGAGATTTTCCTTTGTTTTGTTTCACAATACTGAAACAGTTTCCTTTGTTTTAAGATGCTTATCGAGTTGATATATTCTTATATGCAGGTAATGACTTCACTTCCTGTGGATCATTGTCAGTTCCTATCTCCTCTCTCTGAGGATCTGATTCGATTCATTGAAAGGGAAAAATCCGAAAAGGGATATAAGTATACATCTCCATCCAGGCTTTTCACTGCGAGTTCTTCTGCTATGGCATACGGTTTGGAACCTCAGAAGTCTGGAGAGAAACCATCAGTAGAGAAGAAAAAAAAGATGGTGGAGAGGAGCAGCTTTTCTGCTGAGACAAATGTCCGCAGTAAGAAGGGCCTGTTTGATTCAACTGATGCCATTACCAAGGAGTCAATGGAAACAAACACATTATATCCTACATTTGCGGAGAAAGAAACAGCCAGTAGTAAATTATTTGATGCATCCAAGGAAAACTACAATGGCACTGTTAGGGGCGAAATGGTGGGTGATGTCGACAGAAGGTTGTGGGGTCTAACTCGTCATAAAGATCTTGGGGCGCATCATGAGAATCCAAAGACTATTTCTGCTGGAAGTGTTCGTGAAGATAAAAAGGCTAAACTTGGTGATAATGAGGCTTCAGGATACCCAAGGAAAGTTGGCAAATACAAAGGCAGCAAAGCTTCTGATTCAGTCAAAAAGGAATCGAGTGCATCAAAGGCGAAAAGTGGTCATAAAGTGGAGCTAGAACATCCTCTTAGAAAGCAGAAGTATGACCAGATAGAACAGGAGCCACCGTCTTCATCAAAGTTCAAGGAACAGCAAACCTCTGTTGTTTTTGAGACTAAGCTGAATGGTCAAGCTGAGAAGAAGGAAGTGGTAGCCGTGAAACCACAAAGTGATAGCAAAAAAGCCGAGGACACTTACAAAGACTTTTTTGGAGACATAGGGGACTCTGAAGAAGAAGAGGAACAAGACGTAAAAGATTTGCGGATTTCAGAAAAGGGACTTCCGCCCTTAGAAGATATGCCTGAAAAATCGAGCTTGCCGCTAGTAGAACCTCAGAACGTTGGTCCTGAACCCATGTTGAGAAAACTTGGTTCTGATGCTTCTCTTCCGAAAGCAAATCCCGTGATCATACAAGAACATTGGGTTGCTTGTGACAAATGTGGAAAGTGGCGGCTTCTTCCTTTTGGCGTCTTCCCAGAAGACCTTCCTGAGAAATGGATGTGCACAATGCTTAATTGGCTGTGAGTCTTTTCAACTTCTCTATTATTGGTCCTGTTATTTTGTTGGTGTGCTATATGAGGTGGTTGGCATAACGTGTGTTTGTTTCTCTGTGTTATTGGTCCTACTTTTTTCGGGATGAGGAACTAAAGAGAAATTGATTTTATTTGTGATAATGTGCGTTTTAGGCCTGGAGTGAACTATTGCAATGTTCCTGAAGATGAAACAACGAAAGCACTGTATGCAATGTATCAGATCCCTGTCCCTGAGAACCAGGCTTCGATGCAGAGTAATCCCAGTGGCCCTAAGCCTCAGTTTACCCAGGGAGATGACAACACAAAGAAGAAGAAAAAGGGTTTCAAAAAGATAGACAATGGAATGGATAAAGAAGGTGCTCGAACTGCAGAAACTAACAAGACCATCCAAACATCGTCAAGAAATGGTATTCAAAATTCGCAGGGACTTGGCGACTTGGCCGAGGATGAGAGGCAAATACATAAACAGAAAGAGAAAGGAAAAGCAGTGGATCACCTCTCTGATGAGTCGAAGAGCTTGAAGGCGAATAACAAAAGAAAAACAGATCTAGAGAGTTCTATGCTGGCCAAAAAAATGAAGATCGAAAGTTTTCTGTTTCCTGATGAATCTGAATATGGAAATGGACGTCCTACCTCGAGTAGTGGTGTCCCTATCACGTCAGCAGATATAAAGCCAAAGCCCCGAGTCTCCTCCAAAATGCCAAAAGAGGAAGGAGGAGCTTCAGACACTGGAAATAGCAATAGCACTGGGGGGATTAAAAAGAGGAAACTGAGAGAAAGCCATGGTTCTAGGATTTACAGTGAGAACGAAAATCATGAACGAAAGAAAGCTCGAGTTCGTAAAGAAGAGAAGGAGCCTAGTTATTCACAAGGCAATGGGAAGTTGGAAAAGAAAAATAGAAGTCATTCGAAAATAGAGTATGCAAATGTTCAGAACTCAATCGCGGCAACCTCAAGTTCTTCTAAGATTTCTGATTCTCATAAACCCAGAAACAGCTCCCGCGAAGCTAAATGTTCTCCTGTTGAGTCGGTGTCTTCCTCACCTATGAGGCTTTCCAACCCGGAGAAACGTATATCTGTGAGTAAAAAGAAAGAAGAATCTTATGATGCTAACGTCTTTGCAGCAGGTAGTTTGAAAAAATTCTCAGATGGTGAAGGTGAAGATGATGGTGGGAGTGATAGATCGCAGAGTCAGATGAAGGATAAACATGGATCCCATGAGTCTTCTGTGCTTGATATTTGGGATAATAAAGGATCTTTGAAAGCGAAAGAGCGCGCTGATCCTTCTCTCGATGCCAATTTTGAAAATGGTGGCCACAAGACTTTACCGCGGAAACTGGATCATATTCTCGGTGAAGGAAAACAGTCTAGCGATCATCATCGACGTAGCAATGATTCCCTGGCAAAGAAGTCAGGAAAAGGTTCATCTTCTCGGTCCAAAGAAAAGAGCCAAAGCATTAGGTCTGATTCACGGGATGGTCCGAGACATATTGAAAAGAAGATATATGATGGTAGTCCTGACAGTAGAGCGGATATGATCGTGAGACCAAACATTCCAAAACCGCACGACTCCGAAAGAATACCAGAGAGGAGTAATATAGCAGATTTAGCTTCTCCATCACGGCCACCATCTAGAGGTGTCCAAGGGGATTCCTCTATGCTTTCTGTCCGTAAGAAAGTCGATAAATGCAGCACATCAGCTGGAAATAATAATATCCAAGCTGATGATGTGACAAAGGCAACAGCCCAAATAAGAAGGAAAAGCGAGCCTTCTCCAAGCCCCTTGCGAAAGGAAATAACATCTGCGCAGGCCGCCCATAATACTTTAAAAGAAGCTAAAGACTTGAAACATACAGCTGACCGTCTCAAGGTTTGTCTCATAATTCAGTTGCTGTGTAATGTCTCTTTCTCTTTTGTATTTGCTTCTCATAGTCTTACGTTTCTTGTTACTGCAGAATTCTGTATCAAACCTTGAGCACATTGAGCTCTACTTCCAAGCTTGCCTTAAGTTTCTTCACGGTGCTTTTCTTTTGGAGATGAGTAGCAACGAGAGTGCTAGACAAGGAGAAACAATGGTCCAATCTATGAAGATTTATAGTAGCACTGCGAATCTTTGCGGGTAATTTACATTTGTGAGGATAAAGGAAAAACGTCGTTCATTCCTTCTTTTCCATTTGTAAGCACTGAAACCTTTTTCCGTGATAGATTTTGTGCCCATGAGTATGAGAAGTCTAAAGATATGGGAGCTGCTGCCCTGGCTTACAAATGCATGGAGGTCGCGTATATGAGAGTGGTTAATTCCTCCTACACCAGTGCTAATAGATATCGAAATGAATTGCAGACTTCTCTACAAATGGTTCCGCCAGGTAAGCTAGTCGAAGATAGCCAAATTCCTTATTGGCCATGTCTTTGAGTCTTTCCCGTTGTAATGGTCTTGTCACTGCCTTTTAGGTGAATCTCCTTCTTCATCTGCCTCGGATGTTGATAACGTGAACCATCCAGCAGCAGTAGACAGAGTTGGTACCTCAAGGGGCATCAGTTCTCCTTTAGTTGCTGGGAACCACGTCATTTCTGCACAAAACCGTTCTAATCTCTTACGTCTGCTTCAATTTGTAAGTGTATTAATGCCTCTTCCAAGTTCATTCCCCACAATTATACTTAGATATAAAGTTTGTTAATTGAATGGAAGATGAAGTGATGCAGTTAAAATGGAAAGTCATAAACATAGGCCATTGATTAATCTCAGCTACTCTCTACTGTTTGTAGGCTCAGGACGTAAATCTGTCAATGGATGCCTCGAGGAAATCACGTGTGGCATTAACAGCTTGTATTGAAAACTCAGGGGAGGCCCAACAACAAGGAGAGGGTATAATATCTATTAAAAGCGCCCTTGATTATAACTTCCAAGACATGGAGGGATTGCTACGTTTAGTGAAGCTTGCTATGAAGGCCAACAACCGGTGAAAAACAGAAAAAAACAATGAAGCAACTTATTTGCAAAAACTGAGAAGAGGCAAAGTTATAATAGTGAAGAGATCACTGTTGCCTTGCTGCTCTGGATCCATTTCCGTTCACAGACGGCATTTCAGGATTTTGTTTGGATCCCGTAATCATTTGTACAAAAGCAAGAGGAGTTCATTTGACAGAGTCCACCCTGACGAGGTTTCTGGTAGACCAAGGAAGGAACTTGGCATTTGAGTTTTTCAGATGCTTCTTTTATTCTACCAAAGGAACAATTCACAATGGCAACATTATAACAAGCTACTTTCCCATCTAATTATCCAAGAAACATGTATGGATTATACAGAGCAACCAAGATGTAACTTCTGGTACCGGAATTTCTATTTCTCGATCCCGTGACAGTGACAGATAGTCCCCCAGTATCAGGTCAGTAATTGATACATCAATTTCAATATCTTTTTGTTTCAACAAGCTCTTGTTTTGTCTGTGCTAACCTACTTTGAATGTGTGTCTGCAGATTCTAAACTGTTCTCATTCAAAATAAGCCATTTAGGGTATTACAAAGAAAATATATAATAATATTACAAGATTTGGAGTTATAGTAGCTTTTCCTGTAGTGGTGATAGGCTTTCTAAGTTTTAGGAGGTAAGAAAAAGTTGCATCTATTCTTTTGCAATTTTAATTTGTTGAAGTTATCTTATATTTACTCAAACTCAACTCTGATGTCCTTTTGTTGCTCTTTCTCTTGGCAGTGTTGTCTTTTTTGTAGATAAGAAAGTAAAAGTTACAAATAGAGTTTTGCCGTCTTGCTTTGCCGGAGGAGCTTTCTTAGTCACTGGTAACTTCTCGATCTGATTTTCAGGTGCAGTCTTCCGGCAAAGTTCTTAATTAGGCTTTGGTTCGTGTAAGCTAAAACAATATGTTATGTTTTTGACTGGAAATTCTCGACTGAGTCTATATGTATATATGTATGCCGCCTCTGATTTCAAGGGCCTTCTAAATGTATAAACTGTGCATTGTCCATCAAAAATGATGGATATTATCTTTAATACAAAAAACATATATGAGTGAGAGAATTTTACTGTCCTCTGATCAGACACTATATATATGGCTATTTTAGTTCTTTTATTATTTTATTCTTTTATTTCAAAACCTCCAAAATTCAGTAATGTGTTTATTCAATCCAACACAAACATTGCTGCAATTGTTATCACCAAAAATCTCTGCAAGAGCAAGACCCGTCTCTAAAATGGTGAAATCTATTACAATCTCTCACAACAATTTCTCTACTAAAAAGCTTCGAGATCATCTTCATTACAAGATGACAATCTCCACAGATTCTGAGGTTCTTGATGATTCTCACTGGAGTTCCAGGCCTTGTCTTCATCAAACAGAACGCAATAGCCAGTTTCTCACTGTGGTAAGACAAAGCTATCTCTTTATCTTTCTCGTTAAGATCAAGTAAAACCTCCTTAGTGTCTGTAACATATCCAGCTTCTCTCAGCCTCTGCATTATCTCATCGAGCATAGCATAGATCCTTTCGCTCTCTTGTTGAGATTCGTCTCCTACAACAAACTCGTGAACCACTCCCTCTACTTCAACATAGCTACATCCCGGAACTTTATTAATGCCCTTTACCTGTAGAGAGAATCTGTATTTACTTCAGAAACTGTGCAACAGTTAAGAAAAGAGTTGGAAAAGAGGGAAATAGTTTTGCATTGCCTCCATTTCGTGTCTGATACACTTGACTTCCATCCACCTCCCTGTTTTGGCATAGACGTTAGAGAGAAGCACATATGCTCCACTGTTCATAGGATCTAGCTCGATGAGTCGCTTGAGGGCACCTTCACAAGTCTTGATATCCCCAAGCATTCTTGATCCGCTTAAGAGAGACCCCCAAATAAGTACATCAGGCTCCATAGGCATAGATGCTATAAAGCTCTCTGCTTCTTTGATCAAACCAGATCTTCCGTAGAGATCAACCATACAACCATAATGCTGGATTGATGGCGTGATACCAAATTCCTCAATCATCATTTTAAAGTAAGATTTTCCTTCGTTTATTAGACCTCGATGTACACAAGCACCGAGAATGCCCACAAATGTCACAGAGTTTGGGTTTATGTTGTCACTCGTGGTCATCTCAGAGAACAGTTGGAAGCACTCATCTGTGAGACCGTACATTGCTAAGCAACATATCATAGCACTGTAAGCTTTGACATCTTTCTTGGATCCCAAGGCATTGAAAACCCTTTTCGCCCTCTCGAGGCTCCCACATTTGGCGTACATATCAATGAGAGCTGTGCCTAAGACAATGTCAATCTCAACGTGGTACTTATCGATGTAAGCGTGAACCCATTTCCCTTGCTCGAGCGCACCCAATCGCCCACAAGCCGAGAGTACAGTCGACATTGTAAACTCGTTGGGTCTGACGAATGCTTCGTTTGGTTTAGGTAATTGCATCTCCCGGAACAAATCAAGCGCTTCTTTGTATTTCCCACACATAACGTAGCCGTTAATCAAGCAGCTCCAGGAAATCACGTTTCTTTCAGGCATTTCGTCGAACAGTTTCCGCGCATCATCGATCAACCCAGCTTTGGCATAAGCATTGACCACAGAGTTCCAGGCCGGTAAATCCTTCGAGCCCGAGTCATCGAAAACTCGCTGAGCTGATCTCAAGTCGCCACAGGAAGAATACATGTTGAGCAGTGAAGTTCGGACAAATGGGTCTTTGTCAAGTCCAAAAAGAAGAATCTGAGCATGAGTTCGTTGCCCAAGAGGAAGATGAAGCGGATTGTGGAAAGAAGGGAGAAGAAACGGAAAGGTATGAAAATCGGGAGAGACGCGATGGTTGCGCATACGGAGGTAGACTGAGATCGGAGAATGTCGTTGAGGCGACGAAACATTGTGAACAATGGCACGAATGATGATGTTCCACAAGAAAGATTCAAGCTTTAGATGTCGAATATGAAAGATGGGATTTGCATAAGCTATTATTGCCGCCCCCTTGCTCATTGTCTCAATCTAACAAGTGTATCAGAAATCGATTTTAAATATCAAGTACGGTTTTGACAAAACCGAATTGAACCGGTATTTAAATGAATATTTGGTTTCTTAATCAATGTACGGACGGAGAGGTAACAAAACAAAAGGGTTTTGTCCTAATTCAATTTTGCAGAGATGGAGGAAGAATTGCTCTCCGCCGTGCCGTGCTCTTCCCTAACCGTCGAGTCAGTTCTCCGTGTCGCGACGGTAATCACTAGTATCCAATTGAAATTCATGTTTGTGTTAGTGTGTGTATAGATAGATGTCTGAGATTTTTGTTGAAGCTCAGGCCGGTGGATTATATGGGTTATGCGCCGGACCTCGTGACGCTCGTAAAATAGGTATTGAAATTAGCTTTGATTTAGAGAGTTTTTACACTTTTCAATTCATTAATCTGTGCTTTGTTGCTGATTTGCTTCGCCAGGTTTAAGCGGCGTTTCTCAGGCTTCCTTTGTGGCGAAATCCATTGGCAGATTCGGATTTCAATGCGGTAATTTGCTTCCTCTATTGTTTTTCCACCCAAATTAATCTTCAATGACTATGGAATTTGGGTATAAATCTGTAATTTTGGACTTAAGATAATTCTCTTCTTTGTCACTAGAAGAAGAATGCTGCATATACTTTTTTTTTGTTTTGAAAGATCATAATTCTCTGTTTTGCTTGCCATGTAATAATATATAATGCAGATTTCTTTTAGTTGTAATTTTTTTTGGATTAGTTGCTCTGCTCTTCTTTAACTTAGATCTAAATTCTTCAAGTAGTGATTGCTTCTTTAGATTTTGGTATATGCATCAAGAATTCATTTTTGTTTCAGGTCTTGTAAGTGGTGTGTTTACTATGACACATTGTGGGCTTCAACGATATCGAGGCAAGAATGATTGGGTGAATGCTTTGGTAGGAGGAGCTGTGGCGGGAGCAGCTGTTGCCATTAGCACAAGAAACTGGACACAGGTTGTTGGCATGGCTGGCCTCGTCTCTGCTTTTAGTGTTTTGGCTAATTGCACCAGGACAGAAAACCCAAACAACACTAATTAAGGTGATATTTAGAACACTGAATTTTGCTAATAATGCGAGTGTCTGTCGCAGCCACATTCACCGGATATTGAAACTATCTTATAAGCTTGCAGGTCTTTGACAAGTCCATTCAAGAAACTGTATGGAATTGGAACTTGAAGATCAATACACTGACTCTCCGGTTCGATCCTATTTAGTTGGCTGAACCCGTGGATGGTTCTTCTTTTCTATAGACCACACTTTTGGTCTTGTCTCTCTGTAGTCATCATGTACACACAAAGTCCCTCGAACCCGAAACCGTATTTGCATCAATGCTTATTACTGTATAATGTTATTTACAAGATAGAGATAGTCATAGAAAAATTAAAACATCAAAACTGATTTTTAATAAAGTGTATGTTAATAGCCATGCTGTTTCTTAGGAAAGCCAGTTTATTCACGAATCCACCATTTTTCTACTTCAAAATTTATAAATGTATTTCACTCTTTTTGATATGATTCTTTTTGTTCTATATGCTTTTTTGAATACTAAAAGCTATCAGATCGTTCGTTGTGTAATTTTTTTCTATAAAAAATATCGTTGATTTAATAAAAAAATATAGAAAGTAAGATATAAAGATCATGAATATATAATTTTCTTGACGAAAAATTATTTTCTTGATATTCAGAAAATCTATATTGAGAGAGCAATACGTGTCCAAAAACGTAATTTTCTCATCTGGGCTTCTGAGGAAAAAAAATATTTGTATCATTTGGGCTTCAGTGTCTTTATAAATAGTGAAAACACAAAACCCTAAGAGTCGCTCTTGCTCTCAGCCGTCTGTCTTACCTCCAGAAGTCGACGACAACAATGGTACGCCGCTTTTACACCATTTTGCAGCTTTCATTGCCACTTTCGTTTGTTTAGGATCTGTATTAGCTCTTTGTTTCCTCGAATTTGAGCTTCTTTCGTCAAATCTATATTGGAATCTGGCTTATACTTATGTCCCTGAGGATTCTGGCTTTGTTTGATTTCGTAGTTTGTATAGTGAATGCATCGATGCTATGGTGATATGTGACTCTTGTTTCTGATGCTTATCGCCGTTTGTTGTTGATTCATAGGCACCGAAGAAGGGAGTTAAAGTGGCTTCAAAGAAGAAGCCGGTATGCTCTCTTAGCTTTTCCTTTAAGCATTGTTTGTTTTTCTCTGAGTATTATTATTAGTCTTGGTGGAGTTTCTCATTAGATTTGTTGTTGTGTGTATTTTAGGAGAAAGTTACCAACCCATTGTTTGAGAGACGCCCAAAGCAATTCGGTATTGGTGGCGCTTTGCCTCCTAAGAAGGATCTTTCTCGTTACATCAAATGGCCTAAGTCAATCCGTCTTCAAAGGCAGAAGCGTATCCTTAAGCAGAGGTTGAAGGTTCCTCCAGCTCTTAACCAGTTCACCAAGACCCTTGATAAGAATCTCGGTTAGTCTCTTTTTCTTATGGTTATTCAGAAATCTATATGTTTGTATGATCAGTTGCTTAATGTGTGTCATGTAATTGCAGCCACCAGCCTCTTCAAGATTCTTCTGAAGTATAGGCCAGAGGACAAAGCCGCAAAGAAGGAACGCCTTTTGAACAAGGCTCAAGCTGAGGCAGAAGGAAAGCCTGCTGAATCCAAGAAGCCCATTGTTGTTAAGTATGGTCTCAACCATGTGACTTACCTCATCGAGCAGAACAAGGCACAGCTTGTGGTCATTGCACACGATGTTGACCCTATCGAGTTGGTGGTCTGGTTACCTGCACTCTGCAGGAAAATGGAAGTCCCTTACTGCATTGTTAAGGGAAAATCTCGTCTTGGAGCGGTAAATAATTCACCACTCCATGGATGTAAACTTCCATTAAGAGTTTTTCTTACTTTAATGTTTTCACCCTAATTTATGTTCATTTCCTGCTTCTACTCTCCAGGTCGTTCACCAGAAGACTGCTGCTGCCTTGTGCTTGACCACTGTCAAGAACGAGGACAAGCTTGAGTTCAGCAAAATCCTCGAGGCCATCAAGGTAATTAGCTGAATCAGCTTTTGACAATGGAATAGTTTTGAAATGATACTCTCATGTAGTCTTCAAACCATACTCTTAACGTGTTTTTTTGTTGGTGTGAATAGGCTAACTTCAACGACAAGTACGAGGAGTACAGGAAGAAGTGGGGAGGTGGCATAATGGGATCCAAGTCTCAAGCCAAGACCAAAGCTAAGGAGAGGGTTATTGCTAAGGAGGCTGCCCAGAGAATGAACTAGGCATCATACCTTATGTTCTCTGCTATGAAACATATGATAATGGTTTTGTTGTTTAGCGATATTTTGAAACCTTGTTTTATTTTAATTTCTATGCTCTTTCGGATGTTACCACCCTCTTCAGAATTTTATGCAGTTTTGTTATCAATTTCACATATAAACTTTTATTTGCAAAATAAATCCTTACTTTATTGTGGTTTTTACGTTACAACCGATATAATCTGGCCTGATGAATAATGTGTAAACATCAGAGGTGGATCAGCTTTTTGAAATGAACATTTAGTGATGGTATTGCCCAAACGCGGGGACTATTACATGCGTCAAAAATGGAATCCTGCAAATTGAGCTTTTCTAGAGATTGATATTTGCATATGATAGGAAATTATACAGCGAATAGAAAATGGAGAGTCGAGCATAAAAGGCTGGCTTTAGGATAATGGTAGATTGGGTTGTATTGTACCAATGAATAATGGGCTTCGAATTCACACGCCCAGTATGACGTCATGTCAAAACGTTTTTCTATTTTGGGATCATTTTTCAATTACGATTAAAACTCCATTTTATTATTATTCCAAATAAAATATAAAAGAAAAATAAGAAAGAGAGAAAAAATAAGTGTCTCATTCTACAAATATATATAACAACAGCCTTCAATCTTCCATATCTATCTCTCTCCCTCTGCTCGGCGAGAATAATCACTTAATCAGACATCAGAAGCAGCATGATGAAGTTCAAGTTCCAGTACGAGGAGGTCTCTGTCTCTCTTGATTTCCATCTCTCTCTCTCTCTGCCCATCCTTTAGTTTAGTTGCCTTTTCTTCTTCTTCTATGTTCCTAATTCCTATGATATATATAGATCAGGCCTGTTCTTAACATTGTAAAACACAGGAATACATCAAAAACTCGAGAGACGTTGAGTTGTTCGCTTGCAGATGGCTTCCTTCTTCTTCTCCCCGAGCTCTAGTCTTCCTCTGCCATGGTAACACCAACTATACTAATAGAAGTTTTATTAATCCAATTTTATTTGCTTTTTTCTGATTTACTTGATTCACAAAACAAAAAAATCTCCTAATAATAATAAGAATTGGTCAATGTGCAGGTTATGGAATGGAGTGCAGTAGCTTCATGAGAGGTATTTAATGCTCCTCTGCCCCAATACATAATAGTATAAACTAAAATATTATGTCCTCTAATTAACAAAACATAATAGTATATATATAGTCTAAATTTGGGTCAAACATTATTGAAATAATGCATATACTCCATTTGTATGGTCTGACCAGAGAAAAAGCATTAATGTTGAGTGTTTTGTTATAGCGACGTGCTTTAGATAGAGTAATTATTGAATGAGATGATTTTTTTTTGTGGTGATCCATGATTTCTGTTTTCGAGCATAATAGGCAATTTATTATGTTCCTTCAATTTACAGAAACTATGTATGTGGCGTCGACCATATACATGTTCATTGAAGATCCCTGATCTCGCCATCTAATCGCGGATCTTGTGTTAATGTTTTGTTTTATTTTTAAGAACTAGATATATTATATTGAGGAAAAAAATCAGAGGAGATTAATTATAAGAATGGAAAAAGAATCTTATAGCAAAAGTTGGTGTTAGTTGCACTTTTGTCTGCTTCGTAGCTTTCGGCTTAGTTGTTGTTATCTTTATTTTGGGGAAACGTTACACTATCCTTATCTTCACATTTTTCGTATTTTTCTGCTCTAATTTATCTAAATGCCGGTGTGGCCGAGTTTATCTATTCATGGTAACAGAAAAAACTCGGTGGTAAATTCATACTATTAATTATGATATTTAAAACTAGTTGTGGAGTTATGGTACGTCTAATTATCTCGAATAATTTATCAACGTGATTGTGTGTACCTAACTAGAAATGTAATACTAAGAAATTGACAGAATATAAGACAAGAGTCCCCACGGTCACGGATATAAGTATTAGTTATGTTTCTCTTTTCCTTATCACAACGAGAAACTCGTGAACCGTAATTGATTGTGATCTTTGACAACTAATTCGGCTTAATCACATTGTCGATACATTGTCTCAATGAAATTCATCAAAAGTTGTTGAATAATAAATTTTTAATGTTTCCAACAGAATGCGGAATACGGCTGGCATCAGCGGGATATGCAGTGTTTGGGATGGACTACGAGGGGCATGGTCGGTCCAAGGGTGCTCGTTGCTATATAAAAAAATTCAGTAATATAGTAAATGACTGCTTTGACTATTACACATCCATCTCTGGTACTTATATATTCACATGAAAATATCTATTCCTTCATCATCTTTTTTCAATTCAACAAGACTAATTTCCTACTTTTATGATGTTATAGCACAAGAAGAATACAAAGAGAAAGGTAGATTTTTGTATGGAGAATCAATGGGAGGTGCAGTTGCTTTGTTGCTTCACAAGAAAGATCCTTCTTTTTGGAACGGGGCTCTTCTCGTTGCTCCCATGTGTAAGGTCACGTTTCTTCTCATCTCTATCATCGAAACCCTATATTTAATCAAGTTAAGACACAAAATCTATTAGTTTTAGACACAACTTAATTATCAACATTTTCATTAGTTTTGTGTGTGTGGGCAGATATCAGAGAAGGTGAAACCACACCCAGTAGTCATAAATCTACTAACGAGAGTTGAAGATATTATACCAAAATGGAAGATAGTTCCTACAAAAGATGTTATCGATGCTGCCTTCAAGGATCCGGTCAAGCGCGAAGAGGTATATTAATCGAATCAGTCAACACATAACTAAAAAGTGTACTAATAAAAAACTTGGTTCCTAAAATGTAGATAAGGAACAACAAGCTGATATATCAAGACAAGCCAAGACTTAAAACCGCACTTGAAATGCTTAGAACGAGCATGGACCTTGAAGACACTCTCCACGAGATCACATTGCCTTTCTTTGTCCTTCACGGTGAAGCAGACATTGTGACTGATCCAGAGATAAGCAAAGCCTTGTTCGAGAAGGCAAGCACACGCGACAAAACCATTAAACTTTACCCAGGAATGTGGCATGGATTAACTTCTGGTGAGCCTGATGCTAACGTTGACCTCGTTTTTGCTGACATTGTCAATTGGCTTGATGCTCGTACCGGCGACTCCGCTTCTCTGACAGTCACTCCCGTACATGATTTTACCTCCAATGTTCAAAAGGTCGTTGACGGTGTTAGTAACGGTCAAGGAAAATCTAAACGACCACAAGCTAGTCTCCTTTGTGGTTTAAATGGTGGTGGACGTCGTTTGGTCCATAGATCTTCTATGTAATGATAAACTAAACAGAGAAGAATCTGTTTTATTTTGTACTTCAGATTCGTTTTCCTAAATCAAACCACCATCGTGTCCAAACTAAAATACATAGACTTCTTGTAAGTTGTAACGAAACACAAAACAGCTACACGATCTTTCTTTACATGTTTGAAGGAAGAGAATCTCTGGACTTATATATGAATATTTAATGGGCTTTAGTCTCCTCAGGCCCAATAAATAAGTGGGCTTAAATTTACCCCTCTTAAACCGCCATTGTACCACTTGATTTTCTCGAGTCCCTTCTTCATCACGAAAGCGGGATTTAGCGTTAGCAGGTAAAACCCTAATTTCTTCAAGAAACATATCTTGTTGAATAAGTTAGGTTTCTTTGTAAAAATCATTGACTCTTGTGTCTGTGAATTTAGTTTAGGTTGAGAGGATGTATACGCCGGGAGCGGCGAAGCCTGAGTACGCGAGAGCTAAAATAGCTGTGTGGTGGGACATGAAGGACTGTCCGATTCCAGAGGGTTATGATGCTCGTCTGGTCCGTCCGAGCATAGAAGCGGCGTTCAATGAACTAGGCTACTCTGGTCCTATCTCCATCACCGGCTATGGTGACCAAAGAGAAACCCCTTGTCAGATCCTGCGAGGGCTCTCTTCCACCGGAGTCGCTGTAGCACAAATCATACCCGGTTAGTCCAATTGCTATCGATCTCTTTGAATGAATTTAGTGCTAGCTTGGTTTAAATTTGAACAACATCTCAAGTCAATTTCAACAGAAAGCAGATGCTCACTCATGTATTCGAGTATGCTGGAGTGGCGAGATCTTAATCCTCCTCCGGCTACAATGATGCTCGTATCCGATCAGTGGCAGCATGTCTTCGCTTGGGATCTGTCCCGTCTACAACAACACACGAAATACAACCTTTTTCTGGCTTATTCAACTGAGCCTTTCGCAGGTTCGGCACTGAGACCTTGTGGAGAGTGGATCTGGAGAAATTTACTTGAGACCAAAAGGGAATTTGTTCAGGACAAGTGCAGCAGCAGTTGTGAGGTATCTCCCATGTTTTATTGCAAATCTTGCTCTTACCAGGGCCAAAGCGTGGAGGGTTTCAGGAGGCATGTCTCGAGTGGAAAGCATGCAGTGAAAGTAAGTAAACATCCTCCTCTAGACCCAGTCAACTATAATGTTGAATAAAAATATAGATTTTGATCTCTAAAATATAAATTCTCGCAGGAGGTTACAAACCGTATACATCCAGAACTTGACTATTTGACGAGGACGTGGGCAAAGAACTACACTGCGAAGCCTGAGTACGCGACAGCTCCAATAGTGGTGTGGTGGGACATGAAGGACTGTCCGATTCCAGAGGGTTATGATGCTCGTCAGGTCCGTCCGAGTTTAGAAGGGGCGTTCAAGAAACTAGGCTACTCTGGTCCTGTCTCCATCACCGGATGTGGCGACCACAACAAAACCCCTGATCACATCCTGCGAGAGCTCTCTTCCACTGGAGTCGATCTTGCACATTCCATCGACGGTTAGTCCATTCGGTTAATTATATCCATCTCTCTGGAATTTCTACTGAAATGCTTTTCTGTTACTGTCTGAAACAGAAGTCATATACAGTCGCATGTTTATAAATATGAAGCAGTGGAAAGCTCGTAATCCTCCTCCGGCTACAATCATGCTCATATCCGATGGTGTGGTGATGATGTTCGAAAATTTAATCGCCGACTTACTACAAGAGACGAAGTACAACCTTTTTCTGGCTTATTCGTACAGGCCTTACAAAATGTCTGTCCTGCTCACTTCTGCAGAGTGGCTTTGGAAAAGCTTACTTGTTGCAGGTGTTTTTTTCTCCTCTCCTTATCATCATCATCCACTAATGACTCTGTTTCTGAGCTATATAATTACGCTCTCTGTTTCAGAGACAAGAAACCACGTTCTTCGCAAGTGCAGTCAAAGTCAAAGGGGTGAACCGTCTACCAAAATGTTTTCTTGCATGTTGTGTCTTTGTGATTGCAAAAGCCTTGAAGATTTGAGGACGCATCTCTCAAGTGAAGACCATGCAGTGTGTGTAAGCATCCTCCTCTGTATCATCATTTGAGCAACAAAACCTGTTTAACTCTTTCCATTTGTTGTCAAGCAGGAGCGTTATTTTCCTGAGAGAATTCGAATGAGAAACCGCTGTAGAAAGCAATATCAGAAGGCAAGTTTTTCTAATGATTGATTAAATATTTTCAAACATGGGATTTCTTCTTATTAACAGTTACATATATATCTTGTAGACCCAAGTACTAGAAGATTTTCGAAAGAGCAAACGTATGAGGAAAGCATACCGGACGGGTTTTGGTCATCTTCATAATCAGTTACGTCTTACTAATCGTTGAGCTCAAACCTGTCCTGGAAGTTGTTACTTCATTTTATAAGTTACAAATTGCTCAAACCCTACTTAAGAAATGTAACGAAAGGGACCTTGTACTTTGAACAACCCATCCAATGAGAAGAGCTGACCAGGCTAAACCACGAATCTGAGCATTTTTATTTCATGTAAAAGGTGAAACCATTTTGAAAAGTCAAAATCTCTGTACTCCTGTGAATATTTGAATGGGCTATGAAAATAATAACTAAACTGAAATTTATTCCAATTAGGCCTTAATTTATAAACAAAAAACATATGAGGATATTTAATGGGCTTTAGTATCTTAAGGCCCAATAATTAGATAGGCCTCAATTCAGCCCTCTTAAACCGCCACTGAGTTTGTTTACACTTGATTTCTCGAGTACACCTCATCATTCTTCTTCGTGTGAGAGAGATCTTTTTGGAAAACGAAAGCGGGATTTAGCGTATAGCAGGTAAAACCCTAATTTCTTCGATCTGCGTTTCTATGAAAATCTCTTGATAGTTTCTAAATTCATCGTTTTCCTCCTTTTCAGCTTCCACCGTTTCGCCGAATTTCATCGAGCTTCAAGTGAACATGAGGTAATTCTAGTTCTAGGTTTTCTCATCTTCGTCTTCTAATTTTTATCATTCTTCTTCTTCTAGATCTTCTCTAACACTTTTTTTTTTCTCGATTTCAGTAAACCAATGGAAGAGGATACCAACGTAAGTAACTCTCCCCGTCTTTCTCGTTACTGATTTCTCGATCTATCAAGCATAAACATAGAACCCTAAATTCGATATCTGTACCATGTCTATGTCTCTAGCTTTTTAGTGCCTGGAATCTTTTGTTGCCTGATCCTTCATTTTATGTAATTTGTTGATGAATATGTACCATTACAAGTCATGTGGTTTCTGTATCTTCAAGTAGTTGTGTTAGTGAATAGAAAACACTGTCCTGAGAATTCATCACAGATGGTCAGCTAGAGTTTTGGCTATATGAATGAATGTTGCTAGTTTTGGATGAGAGTACTTAACAAGGCAATCTTGTATTGGATGCATTGTTGTTTAATACTCTTCCTTGAATGTCATTCTTTAGCAGGGAAAGACTGAGGAGGAGGAGTTCAACACTGGACCACTCTCTGTTTTGATGATGAGTGTTAAGAATAACACTCAGGTGTTGATCAATTGCCGTAACAACAGGAAACTCCTTGGCCGAGTTAGGGCTTTTGACAGGCACTGCAACATGGTTCTTGAAAATGTCAGAGAAATGTGGACTGAGGTTAACATCTTTTGTATCTGTTTTCTGCCTGTGGTTTACTAGTAGACAAGTGCTGTTTCTTACATGGGTTCTCTGTGTTTTTTTTTAGGTTCCGAAAACCGGAAAAGGAAAGAAGAAAGCTCTTCCTGTTAACAGAGATCGATTCATCAGCAAGATGTTCCTGCGTGGAGACTCAGTCATTATCGTCCTCAGGAACCCCAAGTGAAAGAAGCTCTTCTTATGATAATTCTCGCTTCTTCTTGTCAAATCCTAATTGTTGCATCAACAGTGAGAACATGTTTTGATTATGAGCCTTAAATCTACTAGTGTTGCCTTGTATTTTTCACTTGTCTTCTATCTTTGACTTGAAACGCAGCCAGTGAACTTTGTAATATCAAAAGAGAAGTTCTTTTTTCTTTTAAAACTGTAGTGAGGTCCATGAATAGTAGTAAGTAAAGGTACCAAATTCTTACTCTACGTTTACACGATTATCAAAACAGAAATCAAAAGCGAAATAAATTTAAAGAAACGACGCTCTTGCAATTTTGTTATAAACCCACTACCAGCCGCAGTGGCTGCTACTCAGATTCTGCATTTGCTCAAGCTGAAGTTGTCTTGGTGGTGGTTGCAGCTGCGGAGGAGCCTTCCTTCTGGTCACCAAAGACACGTTGACGGAAATCTTTGACCATGAGAGGCAGTCCCTGACGAAGAGAGACCTTTGGTTCCCAACCTAAAAGCTCTTTGGCCTTTGTGATGTCAGGCTTTCTCTTGTGAGGGTCGTCTTCTGTGTTTGGTCTGAACTCTATGTTTGCATTCGGATCAATTGTCTCTTGGACCACCTTCAAACAAAAACCAACCAAATCACAATTATCAGAACCCAGGGTCATATATAAAAATCGAAAGGTATGTATAGAGAGAGAGAGAGAGAGACCTTAGCGAGCTCGAGCATCGTGAATTCACCAGGGTTACCGAGGTTGAATGGGCCGACATGTTCTCCTTCCATCAGTCTCATCAAACCTTCAACCTTTTGCATCACAAAAACACGAAATCAGATTGATCATACAATATTGACAGCTAAAAATAACCAGGACAAAGAGGGCAATAAAGTTGAGAGCCCATTTGGTCCTTTGTCACATGATATTGATTATTGATACTCAGCCGTCTTCATAAGATTGCTAAAATGGAGACCATTTAATATCTATAACAAATTGGGGTCTCTTTTGTTATCAGATCCCACGACATACCCACCAGTTTATTCAATAACATGTGAGCTCACTAAACACATATTTTTTCCCTTCTCTCAAATCTTTCTACCCCCCAAAATATGAAAAGATACTGGAATGCATCTACACAGAAGTAAAATCCTTTCCTTTGAGAATGTCACCCTAAAAAGTAGTCTCCACTAGATACAAAAAGAACTTAAAGGTCTAAACTTAAAAGGGTTGAAGTTGAATATACTAGTGATTTGACATCAAACCACCTACCAAATTTGGCTTTTTTTTTTGTTTCCTTTCCACAAGAATGTAAGAATATCTCTTGAGGGACCAAAGAAACAATAGAATACAAATATTTGTGTTGGCAAGTTGTAGGACTCTATTCTTTGAGGGGGGAAAAGGAAAGCCTTACCAGATCAGAAACAAATTGGAAACTCCTTGTCTGCTTCCCATCACCGTAAACAGTCAATGGCTCTTTCCTTAGTGCCTGTTCAATTATTGCCAATATAAAACAATCATTACTCCACCAAACCAGTCTTTAATCATTAATAGTTTTGTGCCCACTAGATTATTAACCAACCTGTGCAACGAAGTTACTAACAACACGCCCATCATCTATACACATTCTTGGACCATAGGTGTTGAAGATCCTAGCAATTCTGACCTGTGGCCAATCAACAATAAACTCTTGTTACTCAACTAGACAAACCGTAAAATGGCTTGAAAAGGAGGTTAAATGAAAAAAGAGTAACCAACCTCAACATTGGCACCTCGGTGATAGTCCATGGTCAACGTCTCTGCCGTACGTTTTCCTTCATCGTAGCAACTACGAACACCTGTTACATAACAAACCCAATTAGTCATCAATCAAATCACAAGAAAACATGCACGTGTTGGTAATAGTTACCGTGCCAGTAAAATTAGAATTAAAAGCAAGTAAGCTCTAGAATTTTGAAAGTCGGCAATTGAAATGTTAGGCTAGCAGTAAATGTGGAGGCTGCGTCTAAGGTAGAGACACGTATAATAGAGCCGCACGATCACAAAGACCCGTTATTTACGCTTCAATGGTTTGACCTTAGAGAGACAGGGGACCAGATCTGAACCATAAAAAACACCTGTTTTTTGAACAATCCCTCTCTCCTAACGTGCGCATTTTCCGACACAGAAAATGATAGAAAGCACAAAAGACATAGAAGCTCTATACACGTCGTCGTGTCACGCGACGGTGGAATAAACATTGGGAAACAATAACGCTTCCTTTTCATCAGATTCCGATTAGAGAATTCACAACCAAACACAAGGCATAAAAACTCAAACTTTAATTTGAATAACTAATGAGGGAAGATTATTACCAATGGGATTAACGTTGCCCCAGTAAGTCTCAACCTGAGGATGCTGCAGAGGATCACCATAAACCTCACTGGTACTCGTCAGAAGAAATCTAGCCCCAACTCGCTTAGCCAAACCAAGCATGTTCAATGTTCCAACCACATTCGTCTTGTATCAATCAAAGTCAAGGAACAAACACAAACAACAATTCCAAAATCGAATCGAAAATTGAAAAAAAAGAAAGAAAGGATATGATAGTCTTGACGGGATTGAATTTGTAATGAACAGGAGAAGCAGGGCAAGCCAAATGGTAGATCTGATCAACCTCAAGAAGAATCGGCTCAACCACATCGTGACGGATCATCTCAAAGTTAGGGTTACTGAAATGGTGCATAACGTTCTCTTTCCTTCCAGTGAAGAAATTATCAACAACAATCACAGTATCTCCTCTAGCCATCAAACGATCCACGAGATGCGATCCAACGAATCCAGCACCACCGGTCACAACCACTCTTAGCCCTTTGCGTTTCAATCCCAGTGGGATTTTCCCGCCTGTTGCTCCGATCCGGTTCAGGTACTCGAGGCTAGGTTTCCTCTGAGCTTGTATAGCCGGAACGTACGATTCGTCGGGTCGGATTCCGTAACCGGAGAAAGGATCCGAGTAAGGGGTTGATTGTGTGGAGCGAGGGAAAATTGTGAAAACCAAAGTAGCGATTGCAATGCCAACGAGAACGAAGATAAGTCTCTGTTCACGGAGCATGTAACGCATCGGACGAGTCACCGTGAACCATGGTTTGATTGGTTTCGGGTAATAAGCATCGGCGGTTGGTTGATCCGTCTCGTGTCGCCGATTGATCAGCTCGCTCGCCATCTCCAAACCTCACAAATTGAATTCTAGATCTAGAATCGAAAGATAGAAAACCAAAATCGATCAATCGTTAAGAAGAAATTTTATTTTTCTAGGAAAAAATCAATCACCGAGTCGAACTCGCCGGGAACTGAGTCGGACCTTGAACGAGAGAGTGAAAAGCGAATCGGTCTTTGTTGTGTATTTAACTAGCGTAAGCGTTTACAGGTTAAGGCTTGTTTTTCACTCTTATTACGAGATTACCCTTTTATTTATTTCATTGAACTTTCCTTCAAAATCGGACCAATGAATATTGTTACTTAGTCCATTATTTGCAACAACACGAAAACACATATTATATGTTTTTTTAATACTCAATTTGTAATTAATGAAATGATAGGTTCGTTAGGTATGGTAATCTCACGTAAACAAAGTCAATGCCAAACCCTAACTTAGCACTCAAAGCCAGATTGGTGTGAGCTTTGAGTGATTTCGACGTTCGTATTTTTCAATTATAGCATAAACATGATATTTAAAATTTGTAATAATATAAAAGCATGTCCTAACAAACTAAACAGTTTTTTACAAAGCACATTCATAACGCTTTTGACCATCAGGGTTGGAAAAACGTGATTTGTATTAGATTCAAAAATTGCCTATGAGATTAAATGTGACGACTTATTCTTATTTTATTTGGTTATTTTGTTAACTTCAAATTTTTTCAAAAAGGAGCCAAAGAGTAAAAGGTAAATCCAATTTAATTAGTGGTAGATCTCTACGACCCCATTTTGTAACAGTGTTTTTTACCGAGTGATTACGATTGTCTAAGTAGTTTAGAAAAAAATGGAATGGTCTAGAATAAAAGAAAACCCGTTTTGATTGAAACTAACCATATATTTGAAACATTTGCTCAAACACAATTATTTGATTATAGTTAATGAAACTTGTATATTTTGAGTTACGTCCTTAAGTGTTTCTGATTATATAAGATAAAGCCTTTGCTTATTACGACACAATAACACATGGTTAAACCATGATGGTTTGGATCTACCTTTAATAGCTACATATGAATTATACTATCAATATTTTACTAGCTTTACGATCTGAAAAGATAATTTACACTAAGTAGCGACGGCGTCTACCTCCCTCCCTCCCTAAACACCTCCCTCGGCGTCTCCCTCCCTGCGCAAAACTACAAAATTCCTAACTTGTGATCTAAACAAATCACAAAAAAACTTCAGACTCGGATGTGAATACAATTTTTTTGAAAAATGGAAGAGCATTGGTGTTTTATGTTTACGTTGACTTGTGATGCTAACCTGGCGGTTAGCTAGTTATGTCACCCCACATCTCCTTCACTTTCTTGCCTAACTTTTTAGATTCGCGATGGCTAATAATTGAATTTCTTATAAATAATTGTTTTTTTCTTTCTCTAATCAACTTCTTTGTTTTCTTATAAATAACAATTAAATTTTATACCCATTTAAAACTAATGGAATAAGACTAGCTAACTACAATGTTAGGAAGGATCTCTTATATGAAACTATGTATATGTAAGTGACAAAATCAAAGCATCTTGTTTTAAAAAGTTATATACTGATCTTAACAATATGAAACAAAATATATAATTAACACGGTGATATATACATGTAGACAAAACAAAAGTTGCAACTACCTAAACATATGATATGAAGCAACAATAATATGCTATCAAAGTAATAATTGCGCTATATTTGTATGAAATTCGTTTAGCAATGTTGTGGCGTTAAGAGTAAGAAAATTTCAAGTTATTATCGTAAAAGGAATTAAAATGGTTTATGGAAAGGACTAAAACGAGTTATAGTAGTTAGACAAAATCTTTTTGAGTGTTTAACCAAGAAAAAAATATCTTTCGAGTGATTTTTATTAGGTTTTTATCACCGACTTCTTCTCACGTTTTGACTTGATGAGAGAGAGGTTCGTTACTCGTTAGGTGGCATGGGCTTGTGACGGTCGAATAAAAATGACAATACTTGACTAATAACATTGGCCCAATATAGGACATTAGGCCCATTATTATTTCGCCTGTAAATAATTCCATTATAATGAGAGAGATACAGTTATCGTAGTGATCAGCCATGAACCACCTTATTAATAATATGATCTTACACTTTCATGGAAAATTAAAGCTTTTGTAAAAGTTTATGATTTAAGAGATTACAAACCATTAGCCGCTAGCTTGTTGAGGAGTGCGAGAGAATTGCTGGACAAGTACATAGACGTCGTGACTCTCTTCCGAATCATCCTGACCGTTGATGATGACCTCGTCGATGTCTTTTCAAACCCATCAAGACACGTGTCCTTGTCAGTGAGGGAAGAGCTAAGCCACGTAGCAAGATCACTCATCTGCTGCTGAAACTCGCTGGCTCTGAGTGTCCGGAGGACGGCCAAGGACTTGTGGAGACTATCAAGAGAGTCTTGGAGAAGTTCGCGACAATCCGACAAAGCGATTCGGTCTCGTTTCCCAATCGTTGAAAGCCTCGTTTTGAGAAGGTGTCTAAGGACGTCTTTGTTGTCGGTTATGGCAACGGAAACGCCGGCACGTGCCCATTTGCTGGGACTGTTCTTGGCGACTGATGCAAACGGCAATAGCGTTTTAGCGCAGAGGTCTTGGTAGCGTGTAACACTACACGCGTTTTGAACGTAGCTTTCGCGTTTGGACGGTAATGATGAAGTTGGGTTGAGAGAAAGGAGAAAGAAGACGAGTGCAAACGTGATAGAAGAACTCATGGGAGTTTTCATGTTTTGTGAGAATTGTAATCTTTATACAAAATTAATTGGTGTCTCGACGAGAGATCGTATATATAGACACGTATAAATTTAATTTAGGGGTTTTGGTAGGTTTTAAAGTGAAAGTATAAAAAGTATGGCGGTCCATTTGTAGGTGTCGGAGTTATGATCACAACATTTCGTTCTAACACTTCGTTCGATTTTATTAATTTGTTGTTTTGCCGATAACAATTCGTTGGTTTAGTTATCTCGTATTATGATTACTATGTTGAATAGAAATATCATTATTTTTTTTACCATTTTCAACAACTACTCCAACCTAATAAAACTAGTGATCGATCTATTTATTTATTTATTGTTTTGCTAATCATTGAGCTTATTCTTACTCTACCAGGCGGACTTAACAAAGATTGAAAACGTAATTTGTCGCATCTCTTATGCAACGAAGTGATAAGAAGAGTGAGTATAAATCCTTCTATGATAATATTTATTTCATCAATGGCTACGAATATATGGTATATATGAAACTGTTTATAAATGGAAGATGAGCTAGTTGTGTACGGAATGAGGTTTTGGTACCTTACATCGAAAAAGCTACATTATGTAGTTTTGTCATCGCCATGAGGCCCATGACCATATCTCTTTTCGAATCCATTTTTTTAGTTACCTTTTTCTTTATTCACGACATGGCTACTTTCTTTAGGACGTGCGTGAGTTCTTATATACAACATAATCACGTAATGCGTGAGCATTTATGAATACAGCTAAAGAATTGAATCAAACTCACATGAATTGAGAGAACAAAGTATATGTGGTTATGACGATTCACATGATTCCTATGAAACAATGCTCTTCAACACAAGAATCTAAGGATTGCACACCAGCGAGAAGATGACTGAGACACTAATAAGAGAAAGCTAGAACTCTGAACTTAAAATCATGAATGGAGATGATAAAAAAGGACTTCTGAGCAAATGCTGTGGACACTCATGAATGGGGGTAAATCTTGACAGATTGTGTAGTGGTTTTCATTGGAAAATGAACCATACTTCTCGGACCCCGTATCAACAATATAGGTTCTATTTTATTGGTTTGAAAAACTAGAGTGACCATCACGGCTTCAATCTTCTCGCGTCAACTCTATTTCAAACTTCCCATCAGACTCTGTGAAACAATCGGGGACAAGGAAATCTAGATAGATGACGAAACCTAAGCTTATGTAGGAAATAATTATATTTCAATCTAACAATAAAAGTGACATGGATTTGAAAATGATACAAAAGATGGGTCTCTACGACAAGACAAGGCTTCTAAGATTTGAGAATGACACAAAAGATGGGTCTCTACGACAAGACAATGCTTCTAAGAAAAGTAGAAAAGTGAGGTCTACAGTCTAACATACAACATAATCAATATTAGCCATGGATGTAAGTGAATTCTGTAATTCTTGTTTTGAAATGGACGAATCTCATCCAAAAATGTATGTAAAGAGCTTCTTATTGATTCAACTTGGCCGTGAAAAGAGAAAACAAACAGAGAAGCATAAAAAGGATCCACCTTTCCCGATCAAACAAAACGAGTAAGGGAGAAGTAATCCAATTTCAGACTTACACTCATACAGATTTTTTCCGAAGCATCTCCTCTGATGGAAGCTCCAAAGTAGCTCCCGCGTGTTCCTGACTTGCTTTCATCTCTACGACACAGAAAAATCAAATTTCCAAAGATATGAGCTTTCACTCACGCATTTCAACAAACAGATGGTGCGCAAGATAAAAAGAGTCAGAACGAACCATATCCGCCGCGTTCGTTGAGTTTAGCCTGGACGATCATGGTGGAAATGAACTGCGTCGCTTCACGCGCCTCTTCTAGAAGGCGAGTGATGTCGGAGTTAGAAGCCACGAGGCGATTCTCTTCGAATTTCTTACGGATCTCGGACGCCGAAGCTTTTAGCATCTCGGTATCTCCGGCGAATGATTTCTTTGTTGCCCTGAGCAGTGCTCTGTACGCGATCAACGCTTCTCCGGTCACCATTTCTGCTCTTTCCCCTTTCAACCTCCGCCGTCGTCTCCCTCCCAAAATTGGATTTAGAAATTTGGTCGCCGACAACCTTCTGATCAACTTCGAGTTTCATTGGGCCTTTACAACTTTCATGAATAAGCCCAATTTTGGCCCATTAATGGATTATTTCGGATCATACCCGTTCAAGCTGGGTTAACCCGAATCTTTCGTATCCTTGAGACAATTTACATGTGTATACTTATTATGGTTTCTCGATGAGTTTCAATCAGCGAATGCTTTGTCTGATTGTTCACTTCCTCCCTCGAAGTGTCTTCACCATTTCAAAGAGGTACGATTTTGTGTTTATAATCGTAGATTCCTTTCGCTGTTTTGATGTTATCGATCTGTACGAAACCCTAGATCATTGAGTCTGACCAATTCTGAAATTCGTCTCTTCGTTTGCCATTTATGTTTGAGAAATTCTGATACATGTTGTCATGTTGATCTCTTTATGTTTGGTTGACCAATTCTGAAATCTGAAATTCGTCTCTTCGTTTGCCATTTATGTTTGAGAAATTCTGATACACGTTGATCTCTTTATGTTTGGTTAATTCCTGCCAGTTTAGATAGAGATGGATCATGTATACAAAGGTCAACTGCAAGCGTATGCCCTGCAACATAATCTGGAGCTACCAGTGTATGCGAATGAGAGAGAAGGGCCTCCTCATGCTCCTAGATTTAGATGTAATGTTACATTCTGTGGACAGACTTTCCAGAGCTCTGAATTCTTTCCGACACTAAAATCGGCTGAACATGCCGCTGCAAAAATTGCAGTTGCTTCTTTGACGCCACAAAGTCCAGAGGCTAGTTCCTCACACTCTTTTTGGACTACAAGTTATGTGCTTTTTCAACATTTGTTTAAATTTTGATTTTCAAATTTTTGTTGTTTCAGGGAATTGATGTTGCCTACAAGAACCTGTTACAAGAAATTGCACAGAAAGAGAGTTCTCTGTTACCATTTTATGCAACTGCTACATCTGGTCCATCGCATGCGCCTACTTTTACTTCAACTGTTGAGTTTGCTGGTAAAGTTTTCAGTGGAGAAGAGGCGAAAACCAAAAAGTTGGCTGAAATGAGCGCTGCTAAAGTTGCATTCATGAGTATCAAAAATGGGAACTCGAACCAGACCGGATCGCCTACTTTGCCTAGTGAGAGACAAGAAGATGTAAATTCAAATGTGAAGAGCAGTCCACAAGAGATCCATTCTCAACCTTCTTCCAAGGTGGTGATGACCCCTGATACCCCATCAAAGGGGATTAAAGTGAATGAAGATGGTTAGTTTTCTTTGAATACTACACTACATGAATAATCCGTTGGTTTGTTTGTTAAAGGAAAAACTCTCTTTCTTTGTTATAACTTGTGGTCCAATCAGAGGGACGTATTTTCCTGAGATAGGTAGGAAACAGCTATGAAATAAGAAAGCCAACCTTACTTTAACTGCATGAAATGGATTCCAATTTCAGTTTAATGCTAAATGGTCAAGATGGTTAATTCATTCAAAACTCATGCTCTACAGTCTTGATTCTGTGCAGAATTTCCAGATCTTCATGATGCACCAGCCAGTAATGCTAAGGAGATTAACGTTGCTTTGAATGAGCCTGAGAATCCTACAAACGATGGTACTCTTAGTGCACTAACTACTGATGGTATGAAGATGAACATTGCTTCTTCTTCTTTGCCTATACCTCACAATCCTACAAACGTTATTACTCTTAATGCACCAGCTGCCAATGGTATCAAGAGGAACATTGCTGCTTGTTCTTCGTGGATGCCTCAGAATCCCACAAACGATGGTAGTGAAACATCATCATGTGTAGTAGATGAGAGTGAGAAAAAGAAGCTCATAATGGGAACTGGCCACCTGAGTATACCAACTGGCCAACATGTAGTTTGTCGCCCATGGAACCCCGAGATAACTCTTCCTCAAGACGCGGAGATGCTCTTTAGAGATGATAAATTTATAGCCTATCGTCTTGTGAAGCCATAACGACATCATCATCTTTGATGCATAATAAGTGTAGAGATAGAATGTTAAGGTAAGCTATATCTCATCTGTTTGTAGAAATAGAATGCTTCTCGTCTCTGGTTTTCTTAAGCAATATGCTATGTAGTATGTATACTGTGTAATGACTAATTTTTGTTTTAAAGCATTGTGTTTATTAGAAACAAGGCGAGATTAAATGTTAATAGATTATGGAAAAGCTTAACAGAATAAATATTAAATAGTAAGATGTAGACATAAGCAAAACCAGCTAGATAAGTAACCGCTTCAAGTAGAATATTTGTAACGATAACCGAATATAATTAGAGACACTAGAGTAGAGGTAAGCAAAATATTTGGGAACAGCAATTCCATCACGATATTAGATATTCGAGACCGGTGCGGAGATGTGCTGATGATTTTCGGAAGACATTCAGGTTGTACATAGCTAAGTCCATATTGGTACCCACAAGTGCTGATTTTCCGAACAGATCCTGGTTGTGAACGAAGCAGGGTGTGCCAGCAGTGCCAAGGCACAGAGTCCTTATTTTCTCTCTTAAATTTTAGGGTCCTAATTTATAGGAATTTTTATTTTTCTAGATAAAATTACAATGGTTGAATAGAACTACAAGTGTATTACGTTTACAAGAGACAGTAAACACTGCCACGTAAACTAAAATTTTTTGGATTTAAAGGTTTAAAGGGGATATTTTTTTTTTTAGCACAGAACCCAAAATAATATTGAGTCGGGCCTGGAACGAAGTGAGACTAAATTTTCGACGAAAGAAGTTATAACACAAAAGTCTGGAGAGGCAACAAAGGTAGTCTGTCTCTGGGTAATATTTGAACAACCTTTTCTCACTCTCACATAAGAAAAGATTCCCTAGCTTAGAAACAGCCATGGGCGTGAACTACCTTCTCCAAAACAATGAAAAGCAATTGTTTTCTTTAAAAGTGGAAAATTAACTATTAAATTTGAAAAAACAACCCAAACATTTTTTAATACCGTAAAAATACTAGAATTAAACTTTACCAAAAATTAATATAATTCTTTAAAAAAAAACTAAAGTCATATTTAATTAAATGTTTTATATATAAAATATATAACATTATATATGACATATAAATTACTATCATATATAGTCCGTAATGGCCATTAAGAACTGCTAAATCAGGGGTTTGAAATTCTAATCCACCAACAAGTCAAACATAAAGGAACTTTTGCACTTTTTTTTTTTCGACAGCAGACTAAATTTTATTAAACTATTAAAAGCCTAGTAACAAAGTAACAACAATTCCTGCTTAATGTTAAGGAACGGGTAAAATTCTGGTAATAATTACCTTCACACTAACGTAATTACAGGAATTGATATCTCAAAGTTGGGCCCATGAAGTGTTTACGTTAAAGCCCATAATATAAAGGCACATTTATTTCGGGTTCTAATTGGATTAACCTGAATAGATCGGATCCTCGGAAATCAGGCGAAGAAGACGACTAAATTTCTCCTGGGATTAGAGAGAGAGGAAGGAAAAATGGCGTCGGGGTGGGGGATAACGGGAAACAAAGGGAGGTGTTACGATTTCTGGATGGATTTCAGCGAATGTATGTCTCATTGCAGAGAGCCCAAAGACTGTACTCTTCTTCGTGAAGACTACCTCGAGTGTCTTCACCATTCCAAAGAGGTTAGGTTTCGCCTTTTTCCTTTTTTTAGGGTTTCTTTCAATTATCGTTCCTGTGTTGTTGTATGTGTCATCAATTCACGCTTTTGATTGCTTGATCTGTTTCATTGATGATTCGTCCTGTTATCGGTCGTCTGTACGATCATCGATAGTTTCTGGATCACGAGTTTAAGTCATTCCTAGATCCGTTGGAACAATCTCTCAGTCTGGTCGTTTCGTTTGCTACATGTATAAAAACATAAGCTTTCTTTTTGCTTGAAACTAGAAAAGTTGAATTGCAATCTCCCAAGTATATATGTGGATGCTTTCACTAGGTTGCTTGTAGGGATTAGGTTAATATAATACCACTTCCCTTATCTGAGATTTAGTTTCATGGCCATGAATTGTTTAGCTGTTAAGTTTGGAAGTTGAGACTTACTCTTTATCTCTTGTCTCTGTTTGATCTTTCAAATGGAACGATATTGTCTCTCTTCTCTATGTGTTGAAATCATAAATTTGAATGAAACTGAATGTATAGGCTTGCGTGTGAACTTTTGAGGGAATCAAAAGCTTTATTATTGTTGTCTCCAATATTGTTTCTTTCTTCTTTGCTTAGTATAAGCCTATGGTAGATGAACTGATAAGGAGCGCATATTTGTGTATTTTGATCTAGTTCCAACGAAGAAACAGGATATACAAAGAAGAACAACGTAAACTAAGAGCTGCATCAAGGAAAGGCGAAGAAACCGGGGATGGGACTCATACTCATCACTAGTCGAGATTTTCCTCCTATCTCCAAAGTTTGCATCTTTCGAAGAATAAACAAAAGTTTCTTGAAGATTTCTGTATCTTGTGTGCCAAACTTCATTTGATCGTATTCAGTTTGCTTTTGCAATGGATTTTTTTGTCTTTGCTTTGTCTATTACCTTTGACCGAGTTGTAATATGCCTTTGGCTACTCGTCAAACACAGACTCCTTCTTTAATGGTAATAATTACTCCTACAGTTATATTAAAATCATTATTCGAGAGACATTAAAAACAGAACAGTGGGTGGAATAATGAAAAGGTCCTCTATAAATAGTTGTCATTGACTTTCACTTAGTCTTCTCTGCAACTCCTATATGTAATGTGTCTAGAGAGAACCAGCTTTTTCATTGGGTAATATCAAAATGGGGACGAGATCTCTAGAAATAAATGTGACATCAGCAAAAGGGCTTAAGAAAGTGTCGAAGATGGATGTTTTTGTGGCCGTGAAGTTATCCGGTGATCCAAAATGCTCTGACCACCGTGAGCAGCGGACACAAGCGGCAAGAGACGGTGGAACCAGCCCCAAATGGAGCAATGATGTCATGAAGTTCATCCTCGACCAAAACTTAGCAGAGGCTAACCGCCTTGTGATCACTTTCAAGATCAAGTGCGAGCAACGTGGAGGAGTAGATAAAGACATCGGCGAGGTTCATGTTCAGGTGAAAGAACTTCTGGATCATCTTGGAAACGATAAGACCGGTCAAAGATACGTCACATATCAAATCGGGAAATCCAAAGCCGATATTAGTTTCACTTATTCGTTCACAGGTCCGGTGGAGGTCCCGACCGGTGGCGGCTGCTCACGGTACGCAGCTCAAGCGCCGGTGCGTCCTGTATCGACCTACCGGCCCGTTTTGAACGGACCCATGTTGAGTCAGTTGAACGGACCCGTGTTGAGCCAGTTGAACGGTCCCGTGTTGAGTCAGTTGAATGGTCCCGTGTTGAGTCAGTTGCAGGGACCCGTGTTGAGCCAGTTGAACGGACCCGTGTTGAGTCAGTTGCTACCAAGTGTTGGATCGTTTAGTTACAACCACGTTCCTTGTCAGCCACCGATTTATCCACCACTTGCTCAGCCTGAGATTCTTCCACCGGTATGCTTCCCCGGATTGTATCCGCCGAGTAACATGCCGGGAAGTCCACCCACAATGTATCAATCTATATTTCCTGGCTTATCATGTCCACCAGAAGGTTATTCAACGGTGGCTCCGCCGCTGACACAACCGGGACTATATCCACCGATGAGTCCTTACAGATATTAATTGATTGTCAACGTCTGGAAGCCTAGTCGTCGGTTTGGAGATTTGTTGATTTTATTTAACTAATGATGTCATCAATTCCCCCAACTTGTGTGTGTGTTCTTTTTCTTCGAACTCAACATAAAAATTGTTGTGTGTTTTTTTCTCTCTTTCTAACAAAATCACACCCTAAATTGTTACGTTCTTTACTTAGACGTTTTTGGTTTGTAAAATGCTCTATCTGTATCATGTTTGTACTGTCTTGTACTCTCCAAAAATGGTTCACCATTGATGAATGATGCACCTGGTTAATATATATAACAAACCTTTTTGGAAAAAGAATAAAAATTGTTGCGTTTTTTTTATTTTTGAAAAATCTTCTTCATAATATTATTTCTACATTTTTTTAGTTGGCATAGATAAATGCGAGATTTATGTAACAATCAATTAATTAT
>Ga0041059_1000046_pt1 | contig 55966 bp, 54 predicted proteins | sample AraColnosormetaG_FD_56232 | JGI IMG/M metagenome (GOLD analysis project Ga0041059, IMG submission 56232) | Arabidopsis roots microbial communities from North Carolina, USA - Col MF nosort | ecosystem: Host-associated > Plants > Roots > Unclassified | place: USA: North Carolina | collected...
TTANCCTCTGTCTTCTGTCCTACATATTCCAGCCGCTCAAAACAAAACCGCGGGTGTTCAAACTTATGCTTTGAAGGATGCAAGAAGCAGAGCTGTCACTTAAAATCTCATAGTATTGAGGCCCATTAGTGGCTCAACATGGCCCATTTATACGGGTTTTTTTGATCTGAGATCCAGAAATCAGTCGTTTTACTTGTATCATCGGAAAATGTTTTTTTAACCTCTACCTTCTTCGGTCAAGCTTCTCACGTCCATATCAGCTCCCAGACCGAAATTTATCAATGTCCCCTCCCTCCACCGTCTGGACACAGAGCGGTGGTTGAGGAGCTGTTAGGAGACTGGCGGAGTGTATCGTGGAACCGGAAAAGTAAAGGCCATACTATACTTTGAAAGAGGAAGAGATGATTGTGGTGGAGACTATGAGCAGAGAGATAGTCAGCAACATTTGGATTTGGAATTTTTAGCCAAAACCTATTATTTAGACTCCATTCATTTCTAAACAAAAACGCCTGAATCAATCTAACTCTAGGGTCTATCTTAAAAAAATTATTATGGCGTATAGATTGATATTCTAGTTAACTGCCTACCACTTCAAGTTGAGGGCTAAATCAAGAATGGCTTCAATTTGGCGGATGGTTCGTTGCTTCTCCTGTTGCTTAAACTTAAGTGCTATAGCTTCAGGATCAAGCCCTTCTCCTTTGCTACCAGTTGTAGCGTCTTCCTCTATCCTCACTTCCTGTAGCAGTGCATCCACTTCTCTTACAAAGTCTACTCTCAGAAGGGTGTTGTCTGTCTCAGTCTCAATGGGCGGTCGCAACTGTCCTTGATGCTACAAACACAGCATTGATTCTTGCTGTTGAGAGGTTTTTATCAATAAAAAAAAACAAAAAAGAGAAAAAGGGACGCACCATATCAATGTCGAATCCCGGTGGCATTAGAATGCTGAAGGGGTCTTCTCGGGGGAAGGTCTCAGCCATTCGTTTTCTGCAGTCCTTGAGCCAAGCATCGTCTTCAAAGCCATCATGCATATTTAGAAGATCATTCAGCAGTTTCATTGCAGGACTTGCTTGCCGTTTTAAGATCTCTGTCTGGATAGAGAAACACCCGATATAAGGATTCACTTTCACCTAAAGCTGACTAATACGAGTTGATAATCTTCCTTGACAAATGAGTAAGTTTGAAGATGGTGATATAAAGCATCAGCAGCTCAAGATCTTATAGCATAGAAAAGAATGAAGAGAAACAATTACCTCGACTCTTCTATACAAAAGATCAAGACTTCTGATGGCGTCCTTCTCATCCTGAAAGTAAGCAACACAGGATCTAAGGGAACATTTCATCATGAAAACGCATAACTCACAAGGAAAAAAATGTTACATCGCGCCTAGCAAGGTCAAGCCGGTTCCATATGATCATGAGGACAAGCTCGTCAAGTTCTCCTTTCTCGGCTGCTTCTTCAATTCTCTACAGAAATTGTCTTATACATAATAATAATAATTGCCTGCTTGTATAAGGAAGGAAGGGGACTTTGATTTTTACCTCTTCGACTTCCTCGGCAGCTCTGATGAAGCTGGAGACGAGCTTTCTGGCTTTCCTTAAGTCTTGCTCGGGAAATTCCTTCAACCTCGTGCCAATTTCACGGTATTCTTCAATCTTTCTCTCCTCTTCTTCTTCTTCCTCCCGCTGCATCCGCCGCAGTTCTTTGGTCTTCTCTCTCTGTCGAGCTTGCCATTCCTGGTATCAAAAAACCAACCGACTTAGAAAAAATCAGACTGAGAGACAAAAAAAGGATGAGGAGACGAACATCATCGTAATACTCCGGTGGCATTCCTTCTAGAAGCACTTCATCATTGTTTCCCGAGCATCTTCTTCGGAATTTAGCTGAGACATCGGCAGAGGATCATTTTAGATGAAACAAACTAATTTTGGATTTCACAAATTAAACCCCGCGAAACTGACCTGTAGAAATCGACAACTCTGTAGTCAGCTTCTTCGTAGCAGAAATAACCCGAGGGCTGCTGAATAGAGGGGATGCGCACGTCAGAACCAGCGACGTCGCCGCCATAGTCGAGCTTCGCAGTGAGTGGGAGTGATTTTGTTGCAGCCCCGAATCCCTTAGGCTATCTATATCTATTCGGATTTAGTCTCCCTAGTTTCGGATTTCACAAATTAAACCCCGTGGTGTAGCTTAGTACTAGTAGCTCAATTGAAAAATGTCTCAAAGAAATCTGAAAAATCTTGGCTTCATTTCCTTTCATAATCTAATGTTGTTTCCCCAGTCAGTGTCTGTGACACATAGCGAATCATGTTGCTCTAAATAATAAATATAATATACAATATAGACAAACAAAAAAAAAAAAGAGAGAGCTAATCTCAGGAACAAAAGTGATCATGATCACAGTTTAGATTAGTCGAGAAAAGAAAGTTGAAAGACGTCAAGCTAATGTTGATGGCAAGTCTCCACAATGAGTTCTGTAGCTGCACCCATTGTCCCAAGGCCGCCGGCACAAAGCAGAGCCAGAGCCAAGTCTTGCTCGTTCCACTGCCTCAGACTTTTGCTTAGTCTCTTTATTACTTCAACATCCACCTCTAGCACCCAAGCCGGCGTGCATTGCACCATCAGGCTCACAAAGCCTGTCACGTAAGCTTGCCATGTCGCCCAATCACAGCCCAGTGATATCTTCCCTTCCAAGGCACTCACCATAAACTCCAAATGCAGCCACAGAACCCTTGGCCGACGTTTTGATGCAGGATATGAGGAGTCCACTCCCCAGGCAAATGCACTGCTCAGGATTGCAAAGTAGGCTAAAGCATAGCCTCTTAGCATCGGAACCATACCTCCCAACTCATCTTCTTCTCCGTGAACCGAGATGAACCAAGACGGTAATGTCTCCTTGATCAGTGCCTGAACCAGGTTTAGGCCACCGGAGATCCACACCAGAGAGGCTCCCAGGGAAGCTGCCAGCTTGACACGTCTCATTGCTAAAGAAAGTGAAACCTGCCCAATCCCGTACCTCGACCCATCTTTCGTTTTCTTCAATTTCTCTGCTTGCCCTGCTGGTAGCTCCCTCGTGGCAATGCTCTTCACAGAGAACATCAGAAGAGACAGGATTTCTTCTGTCAGGAACATGACATCTCTGATCGATCTGTGCACTTTTATGTACAAGATTCCTGGGGCAGCTGTGGAAATTCCTCCAGAGTAACGGGACCCAAAGCCATGGCCAAGGAGTGCACCCACTCCCCCATAGCTGCAGAGTTGGGAAGTAGGTGTTAGACCAAGGGTGCAAGTGAAGCAGCTTCTGAGGAGCTGAATAACAGCATCTCTGTTGTGGTGGAACACAGTTCTGGAGGCTGAAAAGATAAGAAAGTCGCTCCAGCGCTTCACTTTCTGGGTCCACAGCGATGTCACAATAGGCATGCAGGGCCAGGGGCAAGCAGCAGCAAGGGAGTCTAAGGCCGGTCCTACAAGTACAAGGAAGCGCTCTGTTGCTTTGTCAAGCTTGTAGGTTATAGTAAGGCTCACTAGTGCAGCGAGAGGCAAGGGAAGTGTAGCCGCAGAGATTCCATCTGCAAAGACAGACGTGTGTAAACTATGAGAGTTTTTTCAGCATAATCATTGTATTCGTTTCTTCCAGCATGTTCTTTTCACACTTTCTCCGCAGTTTCAGTTTTATAGATATCACAATTGTTTACAAATCTAAGCAAGACCCTCCAGGGACATGTTATCCGGGACTGCCATGACTGCATCTAAGGTTCTAATCTTTCATGACAAAACCCCTGGACACCTGAGAATATCCATTATCCTTAGAGAAGAAAAGCATTACCTGCTGGAAGCCTTGGTACGTCAACGCCAGTAGCTGCTAAGATCTTCTCTATCTGTTGCTCAACGCTTGCTAAATTTGCAGCAGGACTAGGCCAGTCAGTTCCGTTCATGGAAACGGGCTTCCACAGACCTCGTGTTACTTCCGAAGAAAAGTAGCTAACCATGGTTCCAAGTGTTGCCGGCAGAAAATCAGCCAAGATTTTAAGACCTGAAACAAATCAAGGGACAGATTAAGATCTCGCCCACCCAACTATTAGCTACCTTCTGAAGTAGCGTTTATGATGCATCCAGACAGTAAGACAATAAAATAGCTTATGATCGTCAGATGTAGGTAAGTATCCCCTTGTCATTAAGCAGATAACACTTTCTATAGTTTCAGGGAATGGACAAACCTGTTGCTAGTTCCCGGGGAGAGAGTGATCCATGAGCACAAGCAGTTAGAGCAGCATCAAGCACAAACGGGGCCGCTTCCAAGATATCCCATGCAGGTAACTTGAGTTGATCAGACGAGTCATCACCTCCAGAAGTAGATAAACTACTGCTCCCTGAAGATGGGGTCAGTGACTGACTACCACCTTTGTTTGCCTTCTTGAACATCATGCTAAGGAGGGAATCGACAATGTGATGCACTGGGCTTCCTGTCTTTAGTTCAGAGAGAATTGAAGCCATACATTCCTGATGCTGCCGGTACCACTGTTTCAGTCTGGGGAATGAATCCATGAAGATGGGATCCACAGAGATATCTATCACTTTCGAAAATCTTCGACGTGCCATGCGATCCTTTGGGGACTTTCCAAAACATTCCAGACGGCAATTTCTTACTAACAACAGATACTCAGGGCTGGGTTGAGGGCCCACCGGGGGAACATCTCCCAAGACGTAATCTAGTGGTGGGTGATCAAATCTCCATAGCCTCAGAAGAAGTGTAAATGCAGTGGAGAAAACAGCATGAGAGGAGATTAATTCGCCAGTCGGGAGAGTCCACGTAATGTTTGGAACGCCGGAGCCAAACGCTTCACATATTGGCATCAAAGCACCAGCAAGTAATGGGACCTGGCAAAAGAAGCATAAATACTAACCCATTGAAAACAGAACATTCTTCGTTCATTGTCAAATAACACAAGTTGAAGAGGAAAAGTAAAACCTACCACCCCGTGCAATGAGAAAATGTGAACACAATCTATGGGTGATATCCCGACAAGAAGAACATTAAGAAACGGCGCAGAATTGATTAGATGGCTATAACTCCCAGAAAGATCAGCTGGAGCCGGAGGCGAAAGTAAAGTTACAATGAAGATAATAACATGCTCCTGATATTAATCAGAGATCGGGTTAACCATAAGAGATGAGGAGGCTGCAGAAAGAAGATCTGAGGTGGAGCAATGGGAGCAATAAAACTTTCTAGAAAAAGAAGATCACAGAAGTTGAATCTAAGTGCCAAACATACCTGTATGCTCCAACCACGAAACAGAGATGCTCCACAGAGAATAGAAGCCACGGCTATCTTCTCATCTTCTGAACCAGTAGTTGCAACCTCGTACATCTTTTCAATCTCTGCTAAGCTTCCATAACATTAATGAGCTTAATTCAGTTGCTTTACAGCTGGGAAGGTTAAAAAAACGGAGAACTCCACTTACAGAGTCTTGGAAATAGACAATAGTCAACTAAAAAACAGGCTCTAGTAATTGAAATTGCTATTTTAATTTAAACATGCAAACTTGAAATATTGTATTTTTTCTATCAATGCCCCGTTTAAACTAATGTCCTAAAGAGAAACATAAACAGAGATCGATCATAGATGTAACATACCTAGAAGCTGGAGTTGTGATTAGTGAATTTGTCAATGACGGTGTTAGAGGAGAACCCTTCATCACTAGAGACCAACAAGAAATGTTACTGGGTATAACTTGAGGAACTTGATTGGTTCCCCCAATTACAAAGCCTGGCCAGAGATATGCAGATGTGTCCAACAGATTTCTGGAGATACAAGCTTCCACTATCAGATGGCGCATGTTACCAGCTGTGCCAACACATGTCACAATTACAAAACCAGTCACATTCAAATACACAGTTAATAGTCTAAAATGACGAGGAAGAACAAGCAAAATAGCATGGCACTAGAGAGAAAACTAACAAACATCTACAATGAAGAACCCTAAGCCGTCACAACCACAAATAAAACCAGAGCAGATACACACCCATAACAACAAACATCTTTAGAGTAAACAAGGAAAACCGCACTCTTGATCAAAATTCAAAACCAGAATGCTGGATCAGTTTAACATTGAAAGAGCAAAAAATAAATAGCAAGTTTACTTACAGCAGCCACTTGCAGATTCGCTCATGCTTGTATTTTCATAGGATCCATTACTATTTGTAATGCCGGAGATGAACATAATTGCTTTAGCAGCAGCTTGATTGGCAACGGACTGTACAGAACGAGGTGGTGTCAACAAGCTTTCATAATCACCAAGTTGTTGTAAGCTATTAATTAATCCTTGTCGACATTTTCCTTTTTTCTCTTTCCACTGGTTGCTTGGACTAGACGAAGTTTGATCAATCCACTGACTTTCTTCTTCTTCGATAATATTGGCAACTGCAAGTGGAGTGACAGAAAGTAATACACAAAGAAAAGTGTCGGTGCGGGGCACAGGACCCTCGATTGGATCTCTTTCCTTCAAATTACAACATATATTTGTCAGTAGACTTAAAGAAGTATGTGACTCAGAAATTTAAAATATTCATAACGCTCGACGTTCTCATAATATGACCTTCTAATTATGAATCATGCATAAGTTTATATGTGCAACAGAAGTGGGTGCCTCACACATGTTAGTACTTACTTCAGATAATATTTCCAACATATGCATGAAAAAGCAATAACGCAGACATAGATTCTCCTAAAAGCACCAAGACCAGAACAACCTACCCTACCGCTAAGAGCTTAAAATTCTTAGTATTGTCGGAATAGATACCTACCCTTTGCACAAGGCGTAAGGCTGCTAACCATAGAGCTAGAAAGGCATCATGCCATGATGTACTATTAGCTGCTTGCAATGCTTTTACAAGACCTGCAATTGTTTGCTTGTGTTGAAAATAAAGCCCATAATAATAAATATGTAGATGAGTACGAGAGAAGAAATGCACGAACGAAAAATAGAGATAAATCTTCTAACCGGTTAGATTTTCAACAGCGCTAGCTGCTGCAGCTTGTGTCCCATCCATTATGTCTTCGAAGAAAAGATCAATGGGCAACCAAAGTGCAGAATCACTGGTCAATGCTAACTTAGAACCAGAGGAGACAATCGCATGAAATTCTCCTCGAGGGATGGTCTTGCTCTCCCTTTCAAGAAATTTTCGTGTATGATATGCCAGCTGTGTTAGGGCTTCTGGATTAATATGTTTTGATTTCCTCACTGTCATTGATTTGGTTGCCAGTACTCTAAAGCGCTGACTGAAATCTTCCCAGTGTGTTGCCCTGAAGAGAAAGGAAACTTAGAGGGCTTGGTTGAGAAATTAATCTGAAGAAATTGTTACAATTTAAATTCATTTGCAAGAAATCAAGCTCATGGGGCCAGCAGTGTCTACAATGAAAAAAATCAGACAACTAGAGAAAAATAAGGGGTGCTAGTTAAAAGGTCTTACATGTTTTGACTTGCCAAATGAAGAATCCTCGATGTGACTTTATTCTGCAAAAATTCTTGGATTAGCTCGATAGCCATTTCAGTGTTTGCTTTCTCTAGTGCATCATGGTTTTCATTTCTCTTCACAGAATTTTCCAGCCCGTCTAAATCCATGTCGTGTGGGCTGCTTGGCCATTTAGATCTCTTATTAGATGTCAGTTCTAAAAGCCCTTCCTCGTCTAGGGATGCATCAAGTAGCTCCCAGACAATGGAGAAGACAAATGCAAGGAGAATACTTCCCGGTTCTTGATCTTGGACACCAAAGGTTTCAGAAAGATGGAGGATATCATCGATGGAATTCATTGTTCTGTTCATTTGTAACAACAACATTAGTATGCATTTTACAAACTAGGAGAAGAAAAATTAGCATTATGATTACGCATGTAAAAACTTTTACATTAATATCTTATTACACTGCCAAAAATAAATAACTTTTTTGGAGAAAACAAGGTTTAACTGAGATAAGGAACTCACTTGTGATATCCTGGTGCTCTGATTAGAGGCATGAATGAGAATGCATGTCTCTTGAGGAGTTCCATATAGAGCCTATAGGCTGCGGGATGAAGCTTTCTGTTTGGGATTACCCTAAAATTACCAAACCATAAAGAATTAAAAACTGTAGTGATCTTGTACATGAGCCTGGTGATAAAAAGAAAAAGAAAAGTGATAACCCAACGGCAATGAGCCTATTACAGACAGCTTGAGGGGAATATTTCAACAAGTAGCATAAATGATGAGAACCATTAGAAGAGCAATTAGTAGACGGACGACTCATTGTTACCTTGGGGAGAGAAGGGCGAGGACAAGTAGGGGAGGGACAATATTGACGGATATAGCTTTTTCGAGAAGCTTCCATGAAAGAGGAGAGTGATTTTCCCAGAAGATGTGGGTGACGAGGAATTGAGCGAGGTCCGGAGAGGGAAGGGAGATTCCAGCAGACGCGAGGGTCAAGCGAAGCTGAAGAGCCCAATGAAGCGGATCCACGTTCTTCTCCTGGGCTGACCTAATCAGCGACGTAACCGATTCCCAGAGACTCGGTTGGAACTCCGACGGAGCCATTTGTTGGACGACCGGGAGAAACAAGTTCGACGGGGACTAATAGTCGTCTTCTTCCTCAGCCTTTTACTTGTTTCTTCTCACACGATTGCTTTTCTTTTTCTAGAGGAAATGTCAATTTCTCATTTATATGTGAATATAATACTACAGTATTTGAGTTATGTAGACAGTCTTTTTATCCACTTGACTTCAAACTGATGAAATGGAAGCTGAGAGTGGGTTTGGTAAACAAGTAATAATGTTTGATGTTGCTGGTATCCACAACTATGAGCAACAGATTCCAAGACCTCAGATGCATCAGACTTTATCCATTTTAGTTACACAGATTTGAAGCTTAAGTAGTAACTTTTTATACGAGTTCCCAAAGGGAGAGTTGTTGTTGAATGAAGCCATATCATATTTGATTATCCAAAAACTAGCCGGAAAAGCTCTTAACAAGTCTTCTTAATCCTCCCATCGAACAAAAAGAGACTTAAGGGAGGAAGAGAAGGAGCTTTCTTTTAAAAGAGAAATTGGGATTTCATTTCATGGATTGCTGAGTCGGTCAAGGCACCAGCACCGGTACTCTGACGTTGATTTTTGGTACAGCTCTTCCGCATTCATCTTCTCTAGATCGCTCTGTTTCCGCGAGTTCAGACCATTCCCTTCTGCCTTTCCACTACAAACATGCTCTTGATCCCGCATTCTCTTGTACAGTCTCATCGCAGATACACAGTCCTCGTAAACCTCGTGCTTCCCGCACTGGATCTTGTATCTACACATACAAACAAAACCAGTTTCTATCTCATGTTCCAAGTTTTCATAATCCAATGTCAACAAATCAAAGCCCAAGCATAACTTACCCGAGATATGACTTTGTGAGGTACTTGAGCGATTGGCTTACAAGATTTGTCTTCATCAACGGCACGTATTTTGCTGTGTCTCTGAGGTGAAGCATAGCAATTACATTAGATTTCAAGCAAAGAGTCAACAAAAACGGGTCAGTTAGTTACCTCAACAAATGGCTAGGGTATTCAAGCTTCAAGCAACTCATATCATGCCTAAGGTCATGACCAACAAGAAGAAGCCTTCCAGCCCCATCATTCTGTCCACCGCACAAGAACGAAAAAACTCTCTCTCGTACATGCTCAAGTGGCATACCATCCTTCAAATCTTCCTTAGTCAATCCAGTTATCTCGTGCCTGAACATGAGGCGGGGTGAGATTTAAAAGGAAGAATTATAAAACAAAACAAGCACAAATGGTCCACAAGCAGAACCTGTAATCGGTGACAGGGAGCAGTGGTTGAACGTGAGTGGAGAAGATCACATTCTCGTCATCGTCAACCAGGCAAACCGATGCGCACTGATCAATAGTCCCATCAGCACCACCACCAACCATTTCACAGTCAAGTGCCATAGCCTTGAGACGTGAACCAGCAAGTGAACTAGAAGGATTCCTTTGGGTAGATGTTCCCTGATATGAATAAAGCACTAATCAGATCATTTAAGGGGAAAACTGCTGATATTTCAATAATCAGAAAGAATAGACTCGGGAATATTGGAGGCGGCAGAGCATATATAGTCCACATTATCTAAATAATTCCCAACAAAACTTACAAGAGGACGAGGTGGGGAGAGGTGACACTTGTTTTTATGCTCGGCGAGAGCAAAGGCCTCCTCAAAGATTTGAAGACAGAGAGTACAGCCTCGTTTAGTGAAAATGGCTTTGCAGTTTCCTTTGGAAAGATGGTCTGGAACTGAAATAGTTGGAAAGACGGAATCAAACAAACATCAACAACCACCATATTCATACGATGTGTGGTGGAAAACGAATACAAATACAAACATACCGTTAAGGTGTTCCCTCACGGATTCGAAGGATTTACAGTGCTTGAGGCAAACCCCACAGCGAGGCTGGTGAAGTGAGTGGTAGGAAATCTTCATGTGCTCAACGAGGTGTTCTCGTCTATTGAACATCTTATAGCACGCAACGCATCTGTGCCTGACACTATATCAAACGCAATTTACACACCCTAACCACTAATTTCTCAAGCCTTAAGTGATTCGAATAAGAAAAAAAACTGGGGAAAAGATGAGAGACGCGAACCTTATCTTGCGTCTCTTGGAAGGATTCAACTGAGAATCCATGGAATATCAAAGCGAGTCGCCGGATGAAACGTAATCGGGTTTTGTGTCAACTCGCTGGAGAACTAATATCTGAAAATGACGTTTTTAATCGATAACATTTGTAATAGTATGTACATTCTTAATCAAATGTAGTGAAATCAACAATCCCACAAGCGAAGCATTGTTCATACATAAACTGTTTATAAAGGCACTCGTCTAGATTTATTATCTTAGCTAAATTCGAAGTAAGACATAAAATTGTCATAAATAAACATCAGCAATTAGAATGATTCTTCAAAATTAGGACTAAACATAGACGCAGATCAACCTAGAGTGGATGATTGACCCACAACACACAAAATATCAACGTCACCTAATTAAGATCAAATACTAGTTGGTTTGAGTATTACCAAAGCTAAATAAGATCAAATACATACCTGAATCTGTGAAAGTAAAATCTAACACGAACCCAAACCCACCAAAATCCGTCAATAAAAACGCCAACCCAGATCGCTACTGCGCTATTGTGACGAAAAAAGAGTAGAATCAAAGAAAAAGAAGAACAAAAACTTCACCTTTAGGGATTGAAAACTAGGGTTGCTGCTCCTTCACCAAGCTCTGGAAGTTTATCTTTATAGCTGTTTTGGATATGGATAGAGCGGAGGAGACGGCCTTAAGTGGCGGTCTCAGCGGCGGCGACAGATGTAACCTTAACGGCGAGAGATTGATGTTTGGTTTTATATTAAGGCTTTAGCTTTTCGAAGTTGAGATCTCATCTATTGTTCAGTGTTGTTTAAAATATTGTTAAAGGCCCATTTGTTTAATTCTCTGGGCATTTAGGCCTCTTCTTATGCTTCTTCTTGTTTTCTTGAATGTCTTAATTAGGGCCTGCGAAAAAAAAACCGGACCCGATACCCGAACAGAAAAAACCGGGTTGGAGTGGGTTAGAGTTTTAGAAATTTATGTATAGAGTTTTAGTAAACCCCCGTTTCATATATATGATTCATGCTAAATTGCATACATGATTCATGCTAAATTGCAGGAAAAGAATAATGTGAAAAGCATACTAGTGGATTGAAATAAGTAAACAAAAGCTTATGGAAAATGGCCTAATTATGAGAATCTACTGTATTTTAATAATATGTGAAGTGCTTATTTATTGGAAGATTAGTATGTTACAAGTAGATATAATCTCCCCCTCCTGAGAGGAGTGACAGCTGATGCATGATTCTCAAATCCTGACAGGAACGTAACAATCCGAAACAAAAACAACGAAGAAGAAAGAAAGAAAGAAAACATAGTGGAATCAGAATCCGATCCCTTTCTAACATCACTCTTCCTTTTTTGAAAAACTTGTAAAAGTTTCCAACTTTCCTCTTTTCAACAAGTTGTAATTTCTTCGCTTGTTGCATGTTGAAACACGTTATTCTGCAATTAACAAAGATAAAATCACATAGATTTTGCATTATAAAAAGCTCGTTAATGTCACTATCTTCTCTGCACAGATCACCTTTAGTACTTCCCAAGGTGACATCCATGGCAAAGAACTCATCATCACAGAGTAGTAGCAAGAAGAAGCAAGAAAACAGAGTGTGCGAGAAGATCTTCAGAGCAGTGACTAGTCCTGTCCGAACCGTTCGTCGCATCTCCACCAAATCTTCACCAGCAGAGGCTGTTCGCGTCAAATTTGCAGAGACATCGGCTAGGCCTAGGGCAGCCAAACCCATTACAAAGGTGGAACCGGTGATCGCTCGAGTGGATACTACGATCAAAACGGACGAGAGGTTCACCGAGTATATAAAGAAAGCGAAGCTGAAGATAAGGGCGATGACGAATGTCGGTGATATGATGAAGGAGGATGCGTGGGAGACAAGTGATGAAACAGATCAGACACGTCATGATCATCTTCACCACCATGTGCCTATCTCTCACGTAGGTAGTAGTGGCCGGAGATCATCAGATCAGTTCTCTGAGTACATAAAGAAGGCAAAGATGAAGCTCAGTTCCTCTTCCACCATTGCTCGTGCTAACCCGACTTTCAAGTGATGGATTTCGACAAATTAATGATTTGAATAATCCTCTGGCCTGAGAGATTGATATATATGTATATGTTTTGTGGTGTGTGTTGACAAGTACGGACATGGATTTGTCGTTTTAATGAAAACTATAATACTAGTGATCATTTTAATAATTTTGTTGTTACATCGGTAGCGAGTGGTTTCTTTTCTTAAGAATCATTATATGGGCTGTGAATGGGCCGCCAAAGAAGAGTCTGTTTAAGTTGATAAAGATGATAATAAAATGATAATGATGAGAAAGCTTGGAATTATAACGAAATGACATGCACGATCGTTAAATCCGTTATTAAACAATACCCCGATCGGCTCTGATTCTGAAAATGGGCGGTTTTAGTCGTACGTAACATGACGTCGTGACCTGTACTGAATATTCATTCATTCATTATGAAGCGATAACTCTTTTTTAATCTGAAGCCCCCTTAACCAAAAAAGGGCAGATTCAGTTGAGATTTCCTTTTCTTAATTAAATACGATTGATTTCCTTTGACAATTTCTTTTCTTTCTCGGTTTTTCTCCTTTCCCAGTTAATATACTGTCTGTCGCAGTATATTTTTTCATATATGTTTCTACTAGCTACTGATTTAATTTTTCCAATGGATAACTTATTCGTTTATTCACAATATACCATAAATGAGAGGTGTTTCTGAAGTTGTGTCGATAACTCACAATTTTTGTTTACGTCCATTATAATACATAAATGGAGAAGTCCCTTTCCGACGATCAAGAGTCAAGTTTGACTCCAGCAGATGCATAATATGCACAATAGACAAAATCGATCGTATATTTAAATTAAAAACAAAAATGAATACGACGAATCTCATGATTGGCCCTTATGCAATTTAAATTCAAATTAAGTAATAAAACTACATTCATATGTCAACTAAATCTGACGTTACCAAACTGGTTTGAAAAGGAAGAAAAAAACTCGAGGACGCCTAGTGTTTAGACTATTTTACAATTTAGCAAACGCAGACAAATTAATGTTTTGTTTCCTACATTTTATTATGAGCAATCGGGAATAATTTGGTTTGATAAATCAAGTAGTCGACATGGTGTAAGCGAGGCACTGGACGGTGGCACGATAGGTGAGTCATGATGACTCAAGAAGGCCTCACGTTACTCACAGTGGCTGGATCATTTTATTATATAATTACTCTCTGAGTTGTATAAATCCTAATCTATAATTAACAAATGTATAGTCTATATATAATTTGTCTGTTCGTTCACTCAGTATCTATCGTCAATGCCCTTACAAAAGGCAGGCACAAAAATTACGAACAAATCAATGACCCCTCAGTGACAGAGAGACCAATCAAAATCGCTTTATTTATTTATCTGGTGAACTCATTGTGCTCTTCATACATAAAAAAAAGAGTTTTATATATTGAGAAAAGAAAAGTTTACTACCTACACGTGGAAAACGTAGAGGGAAGTCGACTTTATGGATGATTAGAAAAAGGTGTAGAAAAATTGCAACAGGTCTTGAATCTTTCTTTAATTGAGTAAAAAAAACGTAGGAAAATGTTTTGGAACCGTGAAAATTACGAAAGAGAGAGAGGCAGTCATATTATAGCAGATTAGGAGACAATAATAAAGATATATAGAGAGAGGCAAGGCCAGTTATGGTAGATAATTAGTTCCAAACCATGCATCTCTGTAACCATGGATGGATGGATGGATGATACGAACGAAAACGGCCTAGTAGAGAAAAGAAAGAGATTTTTGTCTTTTCCGGCAAGCGAGAGGACTCTTCTCCTGAGGGGCAATGTGGGAAGAAGAAAGCTAAATGATATGGCCACAACAGACTCGATCGAAGGACTTGTTCTCCTCACTTTCCTCCAACTTAATTTTATTTTTTTAAGTTATGGTTTAGTCAATAATTACGATGGAGTCGAGTCGAGTTGAGTTTGTCCCTCCCCCCCCCCTACCTATATTTAAACATCATCCATGCCTAGAGCTTTTTACTTGTATTATTAATTTTGTGGCTAAACCAAAACCAAAGAAACATTTATTATTACAAATTTTAGTATCCAACAAAGCATTCAAGCCCTTAAACCCCCCAAAACCTCCTCCGATCCCATTCTTTCGTTAACTGATGGCTGAAACGCCGGCTTCTCCTCCTCTTCACCCTCCCGTTGTTCTTTTGTCCGATTCCGCCGCCAAGGACGCCATGCTCACTTGGTTTCGCGGCGAGTTTGCGGCCGCCAACGCCATCATCGATGCTCTCTGCGCTCACCTTATGCAGGCCTCCGGCGGATCCGCTCAATACGAGTCTGTCATGGCAGCCCTTCATCGCCGCAGGCTCAACTGGATCCCTGTCCTCCAGATGCAGAAGTACCATTCCATCTCTCAAGTCACCCTCCAGCTACAACAACATTTGGCTAAAGGCTTTCATCATCATCTCGACGACGACCACGACGATGATTCTCCCTCCAGCGACATCACTGATGGAGGATCCCGGGAAGAAGAAACCCTCTCCATCTGTTGTAAGCACGAGGACGAATGTGAATCACGAGGAGCCTCACTCCTCAAGCAGTCCAAGCGTTTCTCGGCCAAGGAACATGTTAGAGGACATACGGCAAGTTCATCATCCTCTTTACCAAAGCTGCAGACTTGCTTTTAAAAAACACATCTGAGGTTTGATTGTTTAGTAACTACGTACTACTGAAACAACATATATATATATATATATATATTTAAAGGCTTATTAGATCCTATCAATCATCATTACTCATTCCTTAGTGTGTAATCTCGTCGTCCCGATGGATATTGAATTTGCTTCATTAATTGTTTCCATGACTAAGAAGACTGCGTGGTTGCTCCTCTATCTCGCAGGCCAATGTTGTCAAAGGCCTTAAACTCTACCAAGATGTCTTCACTCGACCTCAACTCTCCAAGCTTCTGGATTCTATTAATCAGCTCCGAGAGGCTGGTCGGAATCACCAACTTTCAGGTGATTTTATCCTTTGAATTTAATTCCGTCTTTTTTTCTTTCATAAACCTTACACACGAGAGTAAGTTTCTCTCATCTCAAATGCAGGGGAGACCTTCGTTCTGTTCAACAAGAACACCAAGGGAACCAAAAGAGAGCTTCTTCAGCTTGGAGTTCCTATTTTCGGCAACACCACGGATGAACACTCTGGTAATGACAACAAGGCAGGGACTTGGTGCTTCCGCTATTTCTAGACATATACATACCATCTCCTAATTTATAACCCGTCCTTGCAGTGGAACCTATCCCAACCCTTGTCCAAAGTGTTATCGACCATCTTCTTCAATGGCGTCTGATTCCTGAATACAAACGACCAAATGGCTGTGTGATCAACTTCTTCGATGAGGTACTTACTTACACTTCCATTTCCAGAATCCAGATCACCATCTCTCGATCCTTCCTTCCAGCTAAGGTTTGGGATTGTTTTCAGGACGAACACTCTCAACCATTTCAGAAACCTCCTCACGTGGATCAACCCATATCCACTCTTGTCTTGTCTGAATCAACCATGGTGTTTGGGCACAGACTCGGGGTCGATAACGATGGCAACTTCAGAGGCTCACTCACTCTCCCACTTAAGGAAGGGTAATGGAAACACTCCCCCGATGTTGATTGTATCCGAGTTTTCTTTCTAATCAGAAAATGAATCTCGCAGGTCGTTGCTGGTGATGAGGGGTAACAGTGCAGATATGGCTAGGCATGTAATGTGTCCCTCGCCCAACAAAAGAGTCGCAATCACCTTCTTCAAACTCAAACCGGACTCCGGTAAGGTCCAGCCGCCGCCCACCCTATGGAGACCAGGCACCCCTTCTCCTCTGGTGATGCTAGCTCCGGCGCCCAAGAGGCTAGACGCTGGCACTGGAGTTTTCTTGCCGTGGACACCGCCAGTGTCAAGAAAACCAGCCAAGCATCTCCCGCCGCGTGTCCAGAGGCTGCGTCTCTTGTCATCATCAAAGTCAGTGGCAGATAGTGAGTCATCGTCGCCAGAGATAGGAGTGAGTTGAGTTGGAAAGTGTCACACACGGAAGCTCTTTCTTTTTCCTTTACTTTTTTTTTTTAAAGCAGAGTCTTTTGGTTGTACACTTGAGAGTTTAGTGGGTTTTTCTTGTTTCTTCCTAACATTTTGCTTTCCTTTTATTTGGTCAATTTTATAGAACGAAGATTAGGGTATTATGCTACATCATCTACTGTTGTTACATGATTCACTATTTGTATTAAAAATCTTTAGGATATGCCCCACCACTTGCCATTAATTTCAAATATCTTCAGCTTCAATCAAGAAAAGAGGAAACTTGATTGATACAAATATTCCTGAAACTGCTTCTCAGTTAAAGTAAAAGAGGATGAAGAAGGAAGCAGAGAGATTCTGGTTTTCTTCTTCTTTTATTGGATAAAACGACACATAGCTTCCACTGGCTCAATTTCCCCATCTAACAAAAGCGTAGAATCAAAGCAAACCCGATATACCACTACTCATTTCTTCATATACACCAAAACCACTCCTCAAGCACAATAATCCTGGAGAGAAAAGAAAAATACCTTTCTGTTTCTGCAGTCTTCTTTTTGACAGAGAATGCACATAAGAGAGGATGATGACAGCATCAGCTCTCTGCGGCCTCGGGGCATTTGCCGTCGGCTGTTTCGATTTGTGGTGGCTAAACTATGGATATTAGGAGACAAAGAGATGAATGAAGATAAGCCTGAGAGGAACAAACTGATCAAGAAGGGATCAATGTCTGACATCACTATTCATTTCAAGCAATTAGAAGACTCGGAGGATAACAATTCCCCTGCCTCGTCAAGTCCAGAATCAGAGAGAGAGACAATGATTACACTAGTTAATGGTAGTAACGGCCCAAAGAAGAGGTTACAGGAGAACGGGGAAAAGAGCATGCTGGGTGAGCCCAGCCCTAAGCAACAAATCACTCAGCCTGAAGCAGGGAAACCACCACAGCCTCATAGACGCCTGGGGCCCCTACTAAATGATATAAATAAGAAATCAGATGCTTTTATCGAAAGTACACTCGAGAAGATGAGGAAAGGCTTAGCCTAGAACTAAACACATGAGCCTCCTTCTTCTCTCGCTTTCTCTGTCGAATAGAAGAACCAACAGACACTGGGATGCAAGAATTATCTATATACTCAATTCTTTTACTTTGTTTAAATTTACCAGCTGCATTCTTGATAACAAAACGTATATGTACTCCCACTTGTATTTTGAACAATAATTCATCTCAGAACTTTAAGATTTACAAGAAATATTCCTTAAGGGGCTAGTTCATATATCATTCTAGAGCAATGTTCACATTCATTTGCCTTAAACCCACGTACCTAACACGATAAGCTGAATGAAGTACCATTCTAAGGAAGAAAAGACAAAGAATCTTCATGCTCTAATCCCATCATGATTCACGAGTAGTCCCTACTCTGTTCTTTCCAGCCATCCAAGCTGAAGTAAGAGGCAAAAAGTGAAAAAAATAATCTGAGCAAGCACATATAACTATATAAGCGCCCCTCAATAATTACCATTCGACATACCTTCCAGGCATACATAGCAAAGAAGGCAACCGTGTCAGCAGACCAGACAAGAGCAAATGATTTCCAAAAGAAGGGAATAGCAACATTGAGCAAGGGGACGATGAGAAAGAGGTAGTTAAGAGCCTCTTTCTCTTTACTTGGACAGTCTCGTGCCCGAAGAGAAGGAATAGCTGGAAAGAAAGTAAAGGATTAGGGGCAAAAATGCAGCCTTGGAATAAATAAAGTTAGAAGAAAGTAGAGAAGGAGACATACTGAACATCCAAATGGACCACATGCCCATCAACCTCCATAAATCAGGTTCGCTGGAGGGAAAGAGGAGGTTGAAAGAAAGGACACCTCCGAGGAACATCGATGCATAGCCTTGAACCTCAAAAACTTTGTAAAGAGTAGTTCCAGGGAGAGCAGGGTTTTTACTGGCGGTGGAAGCTCTAGGGGCAAAGGTTGCAGCAGTCTTGTTAACAACCTGCTTGAATTGAAAAGTCATAAGCTTGAGCAACTCTTTCAACAGGTTCAAGCACTAGAGACCAATCTAACATGGTGCATTTTCATTTTCATGTCTTCCTATGGTTTCAACAGAAAAATCGTAAATGATATAGAAAAAAGGCGGACCTTTTTCAAGTCTTTACCGAGAGCAGAGGATGAGGAAGGGAGAGGAGATTCCGGCGGGTCGTCCTTGGGTTCTAATCCGTCAGAGGTGGCGAAAATACGGAAGGTGGATCTTCTTCTATGGCGAAAGCCATAAGTGAGAGCTATGGAAGAGGAGACCCCATGGGTGCTGCAGAGAGACCAACTCATTCTCTCCTCCAATAATCGCGATAAGGAAGAAGAAACTTGTTGGCTTTATTGAACCGGTCCAATTCTCAACCGAACTCCGGTATTCCAAATTAAAAGCCAGCAATCAATAATTGAATCTCGAGCCCACGACGGTTTGATTGGTTTAGCCATTTCTCGGCGCTAAATATAATTTATTAAAATGATGATTATTGCGAGAAGAAAAGATCTTTCTTTGATTTTTGCTTGTGGATTTGGATTTCCAGTTTCCAATTCTCTCAAATTTGCAATCCACCTTCAAATTCACACACATCTTCAACAGCTACCTTTTCGGGAACTTGCTAGAATTCGTGAGAATTGGAAATTTTTATCCTCCGTTTTAGTCTCCGGCGGGCTGATTTCGTTGGCCTTTTGGAAGAAATTGAGGTCGGAGCTAGAGAGGGGATCTATTGAATTCGATGAGAATTGGGATATGGTGATCGTTAAGACAAAAGTTTCCAATGGCGAGTTTTTTGGTGGGCTTCTTGTTGCCTTCGCTTCTTCTGGCAGGTTGGTTTCTTTCTCTATCTTCTTGCTTGCAATAATAATAATAAAAAAATCCTTACTTTGCTAGTCCTCTTCAATCAACAGAGTCCTCCTCTTTGTCTCATGGGATATCTTGAGCTTCACTCATTTACTCCTTAACATTGTACCTACTCTATTAAGGTTCCTTTATTAAGTTTTACTAGTTTAAACGACCCTGGTGTTTTTATGTCAAAACATTGGTATCATATCTCTTGTTATTGCTATCTCCATTCTCTACCACACCGTAGCTTGTACTTTTTTCGCTTGAGCTTCTATTTTCCTAATATATTTTTCTCTTCTCTCACAGCTGCACTTATTAACTGGAGTGTCATATCCTTTCTTGATTTGATAGCTTTCCTCCTCGTTCACTATATTGCACCTGAAATTGGTAAGCCTGTTTTCCCTCTAATCAAAAGAAATACCCCAATGTTTCTGCTGTAGTACATGTTTCTTGGAATCTTTGATTTGGGGTTTAGGTGTGAAAGGATTCATCTAGTTTATGCCCAACATCTACATTAGCCTGGAGAAACAGAAAAAAAAAAAAGAGAGTCTATTATTCTCAGTTTTCGTCGCTTTTTTCAGTTACGGTTGATTAGCTGATGTTTACTTTCTCAAACTTACTTTGGTTCTTGCTTTATTTTGCCAGGATACCGTTTTCAGAGGAGGCATTGGCTATTATGGCCCATTTTCATCTTTTCCTTTGCAGTATTTCTTGCTCAAGTGGTCTACCTTGTCATTTGGGCTGCTCTAGGTCAAGACTGGGATACACCAGATACTGGCTGGATGAGAGTTATTGGCTTTATGATGTAAGAGTACTCTCATCATTTCATTCATCTTCCTGCCTTACAAATATTTACTTGTTAGTTGATACTCTCGTCTTTGCTTCTGCAGATTAAAGTCTTGGAGAAACCCCACCGTTATGTATTTCCTGGCTTTACAACTACTAACATCATTGGTTGCTTTAGCTGACATATACAGTAGTAGATTCGGCTTCGCTAGATGGCGGGACACATGGTGGTCTCACTTCTCAGGAATTTTCGAACACCTAGGTTTGTAATTAATGTACTAGGCCCATACGGCTTGTCCAAATACTTACTGTAACGTTTTCTCATCATGTGTTCATCTGGTCTTGGTTTGACGTTATCTCCTCCTTTATTACTCAGGAAGTCATCTTAGGGTTGCCTCCTGCTTGTTGTTACCAGCAGTTCAATTGGCAGTGGGAATCTGCAATCCATCATGGGTTTCTTTGCCATTTTTTATTGGAAGCTGTGCCGGTCTTGTGGACTGGTCCTTGACAAGCAATGTTTCAGGACTTTTCAGGTGGATAGATTATTGATTATTACGCAAAGTTAGCACTTCCAAACCCTGCTTCTCTGAAATCTAGTCGTTTTTTGTCTGGTTAAGGTGGTGGAGAGTTCTTTATATCTACGCAGGATTCAACATTGTCCTGCTTTACCTCTATCAACTACCAATAAACTTTTCCGATATGATTCGTTGGATAGCAAGCTTTATAGGTCTATTCAGAATCTCCCTGGAAACTGAAGGCCCTGATATTTGTTCTGGTCTTTTCCTTGTGTTGTTCTACATCATGGTATGTCTTTTGTTTTTCGAGGATTAGTATTACTTGGTCTCACTCAAGTGTAAAATGATAAACTATATTACTGAACCATATAATTGATGAACTGTTTCTCAAAACAACTGTCAATATGTGGTGACCGTGTTTGGGGAGTTGGTTATGAACACCAACAGCCAGTGTAGTTTTTCCTTCAAGTGAACTGACTTACCCGCCTTAATCTGTTAACGAGCTACCACTATGTTATACCTGTAACAGTCTTGACATGCCTGTCGTTCTGCTATTGCAGCTATCCTATGTAAGGTCAGACCTCGAGGATATGGACTTTATCATGTCCACGAGTGAAAATAACTTGGCAGAGCGGCTTCTTCCTCCAAAATATTCATTTTTTATTCGAGAATCAAGGTATTCTATATAGATTTTTGTTTAGTTTCTTCCTACTGGGAGCTGTTGTGGTTTTAACATAGTATATCAGTTTTTCAAGGGAAATTTTAGTTTTTCTGTTTAATTTTTTCTTACTTATGTTAATTAATTTATGGTTGAATATGCTCAAAGAATTGTGTTCAAGGGTCGGCACTACCAAACGTGGAAGCCTAAACACTGGACAGTTTTATGAACACAAAGTTGTGATTGGTTTCTCTGCTAATAGAAACTATGGGGTTGGGTAAAGATTAGTACTCCCTTACAGAGTACAACTAGTTCACACATTCTAATGGATGTTCTCTTGGCTGGGCTGTACAAGATTAGCATTGTAGATGGATAATAGTTACACTCAACTTAATGTGTTAATTTTTTCCAAATTTTCAGGGCCGGTGTCAGGCACACCAATGTTTTACTGAGGGGAGCTGTGTTTAAGACTTTCAGTATTAATTTCTTCACATATGGTTTTCCGGTATATATTTGTATCCCTGGTATTAAAGTGTATGTGTCAGCTAAAGCAACATAATGTGTCAGAAACTCACACTCTTTTTATTTGCGTTCATGATTGCCAGGTCTCTCTATTTGCTCTTTCGTTCTGGAGTTTTCACTTTGCGAGCTTGTGTGCTTTTGGCCTCCTTGCATATGTTGGTTACATTATTTATGCCTTCCCGTCATTGTTCCAGTTGCACAGATTAAATGGCCTTCTTCTCGTATTTATACTCTTATGGGCTGTCAGTACGTATATATTCAATGTGGCCTTTTCTTTTCTGAACACTAAGGTTGGAAAGGTAATATATTCTCGATGCGCAAAATCTTCAACTACTTTAAGAAAACTAAGATGTAAATTAACAACTAGTGTCTTAAATATACAGGACATGCAAATTTGGGAGATGGTGGGACTTTGGCATTATACTATACCTGGATTCTTTTTGCTTGCACAGTTTGGTTTGGGGATGTTGGTCGCGTTGGGTAATCTTGTAAACAATTCTGTTTTTCTGTACCTGTCTGAAGAGAGCTCCAGATCTTCCAATGAGAGATCTTACGTTGAAGGTAATTGCCTCATATTCGGTTCTGCAAAGCAAGTTATCTGATGTTTTCCAACTTCCAGGGTTGTCGGAACTGTAAAGTTGAGAAAATGGGTGTACTTGTTTATCGCGATCAACCTATCATCTTTTCTGACTGAAACCATCTAAAGACAATTAAAGAGTTATCACGCTATCCAAAATATATTTTAAAGAAATTTTTGATATAGAATATCATGGAAAATGTTATGTACTGTGTGATTTTGAAGGAGAAAATCTTAAAATTACTATTATATTGGCAAGCTTAGTTTATTCCGGGCTTAGTTTTAGGTTGCGATTTCAATCTTCTGCTATTTATTCAATTTTTTCTTAACGACTGAAATTACCATCAATAACAGCTGATGAAGAAACAAAGGTGTTGGTCGTCGCGACCATTGCTTGGGGATTGCGGAAATGCTCACGGGCTATTATGCTTGCACTGATTTTTCTCATTGCTATGAAACCTGGGTTTTTCCATGCCGTATATGGTATGATTATCCCCCTCCCATTTGCTTTTATAACAAGGATTCATGTATCTGGGTGTTTGTGAAAAACATTGTTCATGATACTGTATCTTAATGGACTTCTTTCAGTGATATTCTTCCTTATGTATCTGTTGAGCCACAACATCAACAGAAAGATACGCAAGTCCTTGATTCTACTATGTGAAGTTCATTTTGCACTTCTCTACATTCTTGAGATTGACCTGGTGTCGAACTCCTTAAAGCAGGAAGGCTCTGCGAGCAGAGAAGTTCTATTTCAGTTAGGTACGCCTCTCTTTCTGTATTTTTCAAGTTATAGGATAAATTCACGGATTTCCCTTTGAAAGTTAGCTGCAAGGTGATCTTGGATTTGCGGGAAAAAAGGATTAGGGAAGAGTTCTCACTGACAACTCTCTGTATGAATCTTTGCAGGTCTCCTTAGGTCTGAAAGCTCTTGGGACTTCTTGGAGATAGCCTTGCTAGCTTGCTTCTGTGCTATCCATAATCATGGTTTTGAGGTGCTATTTTCCTTTTCAGCAATTGTACGCCATACACCAAGCCCTCCAATTGGATTTAGCATATTGAAAGCTGGTCTCAACAAATCAGTCCTCTTGTCTGTCTATTCGTCTCCATCTTCAAGTTATAGCCAGGATAATACCACTTACGGTACAACACTTCCTTCTTGTCTTTGAAGTGAACATTTGAATGAGTGACATATATCCGTCTTAGATTTTTACTTCAACTCCAAATCCTTGCTTCCATTGTCAGCTATTTTTTCTGGCATTTTGCGTGCATGCCAATTAGTTTCCTTTAATGCAGTTGCCACACCATTAATCAAACATATCAGTTTTATTTCCTGGTCCTCATATTCTTTTATGCTTACGAATCACCATTATTTCTTTACAGAGAGACATATTGCTTCATTTCTGAGTGCAATTGGGCAAAAGTTTCTGTCTATGTACCGATCGTGTGGAACATACATTGCTTTCATCACTATTCTCATAAGTGTATACCTGGTCAAACCCAATTATGTATCATTTGGATATATTTTCCTTCTCTTGCTCTGGATTACTGGAAGACAACTGTTTGAAGAAACTAAGAGACGCTTGTGGTTCCCTTTGAAAGCATATGCAGTTTTGGTGTTTATGTTTATCTACTGCTTAAGTAGCTTTGTCAGCTTGCAGCTTTGGTTATCTGGATTTATTGATCTCTACTTTTATTTGGGTTACAACTCTAAAGCCCCATTGCTGGATAATGTCTGGGAATCTCTTGCTGTGTTGATCGTGATGCAACTTTACAGCTATGAAAGGAGGCAGAGTGGACACTACATTCCAGGTCAATCTAGTTTGCTTCATCCTGGGGTTTTTGGATTTTTTGAGAGATTTTTGGCATGGCATGGTCAGAAGATCTTGTTCGCGGCATTGTTTTATGCATCATTGTCTCCGATTAGTGTGTTTGGATTTGTATATCTCCTTGGCCTTGTCATCTGCACAACCTTCCCAAAGTCTTCTTCAATACCATCCAAATCATTCTTGATTTATACTGGATTTCTGGTGTCTGCGGAGTATCTTTTCCAATTGTGGGGGATGCAAGCTCAGATGTTCCCTGGGCAAAAATATGCTGAGTTGTCTTTCTACTTGGGGCTTCGAGTATATGAACCTGGATTTTGGGGTATAGAATCAGGTCTACGAGGAAAAGTGCTGGTTGTTGCAGCCTGTACTCTGCAGTACAATGTATTTCGTTGGCTAGAAAGAACATCTGGTTTAACTGTTATCAAAGGAAAATATGAAGAGCCGTGTCCACTTTTTGTCTCTGCAGAAGACACTACTGCAAGTGTTTCCAGTTCTAATGGTGAAAATCCATCTTCGACTGATCATGCTTCTATATCAATGAAACAAGGCGAGGCAACGAGTAACTCATGGCCTTTCTTCTCTCCCCGTGGTAACCAGGGAGCTGGTTTTTTGCACCCCAAGACTGGAGGCTCTGAAAGTGGCAGTAGTAGGAAATTTTCATTTGGTCACTTCTGGGGAAGTATCAAAGAGAGTCACAGGTGGAACAGGAGGAGAATTCTTGCATTGAAGAAGGAGAGGTTCGAAACACAGAAGAATCTGTTGAAAATTTACTTGAAGTTTTGGATAGAGAATATGTTTAATCTCTATGGCCTTGAGATAAACATGATTGCGCTGCTTCTTGCGAGTTTTGCTTTGCTGAATGCCATCTCCATGGTATATATTGCACTGCTTGCTGCATGTGTCCTCTTGAGAAGACGTGTAATTCAGAAACTATGGCCTGTTGTTGTTTTTCTGTTTGCATCAATTCTCGCAATTGAGTATGTTGCCACATGGAATAGTTTTTTGCCTTCAGATCAGGCTCCAAGTGAAACTAGTGTGCATTGCCATGACTGCTGGAGTATCGCAGCTCTCTACTTTAAATTTTGCCGGGAGTGTTGGCTTGGTATGACCGTTCAAACTTTTTGAAGCACTTTTCTTTGTGCAATAATTCTTTATTTTACAGATCCAAGAATTAGGTACTATTTGGAGAAGCTTTTTCTATTTATTTTTGCAGGAGTGAGAGTGGACGACCCCCGGACTCTTATTAGCTATTTTGTGGTATTCATGCTTGCCTGTTTCAAACTTCGGGCTGATCACATATCCAGTTTCTCTGAGTCATCGACATATCATCAGATGAAGTCTCAAAGAAAGAATTCATTTGTCTGGAGAGATCTCTCCTTCGAGACAAAAAGCATGTGGACTGTGCTTGATTACCTGAGGCTATATTGTTATGTCCATCTGCTGGATGTTGTGCTTATTCTGATTCTAATCACAGGAACTCTTGAGTATGACATTCTACACCTGGGTTATCTTGCATTCGCTCTTGTTTTTGCCCGAATGAGACTTGAAATACTGAAGAAGAAAAACAAAATATTCAGGTTCTTGCGGGTGTACAATTTTGTTCTCATCATCTTTTCTCTCGCATATCAGTCTCCATTTGTTGGAAACTTCAATGATGGAAAATGTGAAACGGTTGATTATATATACGAGGTGATTGGATTTTACAAGTATGACTATGGGTTTCGAATCACTGCAAGATCTGCTCTCGTTGAGATCATCATATTTATGCTAGTATCTCTTCAGTCCTACATGTTTTCCTCCCAGGAGTTTGATTATGTGTCGCGGTATCTTGAAGCAGAGCAAATCGGTGCTATTGTGCGGGAGCAAGAGAAGAAAGCAGCACGGAAGACCGAGCAACTGCAACAAATTCGTGAGGCTGAGGAAAAAAAAAGGCAGCGAAATTTGCAGGTGGAAAAGATGAAATCTGAAATGCTGAACCTACGTGTACAGCTTCACAGAATGAATTCTGATTCTAATTTTGGAGTTGCTTCTCCGCGCACTGAAGGTCTAAGAAGGAGGAAGAGTCCGTATCTAATTCCAGATAGTGGTGCAGCCAGTCCTGAGATTGACGGAGTGGTCCACAGGAAAGAAGAGCAGCCTATTGACGAGGATTCACAGTATCCTTTTGAAGCGCATGAGTTTCCAGTGAGTACCACTCCAGAAGCACTAGATTCTCCAGAGTATTCATTTGGAGCATCTCCTTGTGAGATAACTGAAGTTCAACAGGATCTTGATGTGATGTCTATGGAACGTGAAAGAAAGCAAAAGTCTGAGGGAAAGGAGAATCCATTAATTTCTGCGGTGCAACTCATCGGTGATGGTGTTTCCCAGGTACAGTTTATTGGAAATCAGGCAGTAAATAACCTTGTGAATTTCTTAAACATCTCGCCGGAAAATTCAGATACAAATGAGCAGTCTTCTGTTGATGATGAGGTGTATGATGAAATGGAAAGTCAGAAAAGAAAACACACACCTTTCGAACGGTCAACATCTCTACAATCTGACAGGAGTAGTGATGGCACTAGTTTTCAGATAGGAAGGATCTTTCGTCATATATGGTCTAGGATGCAGTCCAATAACGATATTGTTTGCTATTGCTGCTTCATTATTGCGTTTCTCTGGAATTTCAGTCTTCTTTCCATGGTCTATCTAGCAGCACTGTTCCTATACGCCCTCTGCGTTCACACTGGCCCTACTCACATCTTCTGGGTCATCATGCTAATGTACACAGAAATTTATATCCTGCTCCAGTATTTATACCAGATTATAATCCAGCACTGTGGGTTAAGCATTGATGCACCTCTTCTTCATGAATTGGGATTTCCAACGCAAAGAATCAAATCATCATTTGTTGTCAGCTCGTTGCCTCTGTTCCTTATTTACATATTTACTCTCATACAGAGTTCTATAACAGTGAAAGATGGTGATTGGGTTCCTTCTGCTGATTTTACTTCGCGCCGGAATGCCCGTGGTAGCCAGAAGGATCTTACAAGAATTAGATTGAGCCAGAGAATCTTGGATGTGTTTAAGAAGCTAAGAGATAGTGCGAAATTGGTGATCAGAAGCATCTACCGATACTGGATATCTCTGACACGTGGAGCAGAATCCCCTCCGTACTTTGTTCAGGTGACAATGGATGTTCACATGTGGCCTGAAGATGGAATTCAGCCTGAAAGAGTTGAATGTAGAATGAATCAGTTGCTTAGGCTTGTCCATAATGAGAGATGCGAGAAGGGAAACCCTGATCTCTGCCCTTACTCTAGCAGGGTTCACGTACAAAGTATAGAGAGAAGTACAGAAACCCCAAACGAGGCCTTAGTTGTTCTCGAGGTTGAGTATGCTTCTCCCACAAATGGCTGTTCTTCAGCAGAATGGTACAAATCACTTACTCCAGCCTCGGATGTGGCGAAAGAAATTCGTAAAGCTCAACATAGTGGACTTGGTGAAGGAACTGGATTTCCTTACCCCATTCTCTCTGTAATTGGCGGAGGAAAGAGAGATACAGACCTCTACGCCTACATTTTTGGTGCTGACTTGATAGTCTTCTTTCTGGTTGCCATTTTCTACCAATCAGTCATTAAAAATAAAAGCGAGTTTATTGATGTATATCAGCTAGAAGACCAGTTTCCATTCGACTTTGTCATTATTCTTATGGTAATCCATTTCTATAAGTCTAGTTTATCTGTTCACACCCGTTTTGTATCAGTGCCCTAACCCGATGAAATGCTTTTATGGCAGGTTATCTTCTTCCTAATTGTTGTTGATCGCGTCATCTATCTTTGCTCATTTGCGACTGGAAAAGTGGTATACTATCTCTTCAGTCTTATTCTCTTCACATATGCAGTGACAGAGTATGCTTGGAGCATATATCCTACCCAGCAACACGCTGCTGGCTTGGCTCTCAGAATCATATTTCTTGCCAAAGCAATGTCACTAGCTCTCCAGGCCATACAAATCCGCTATGGACTACCTCATAAAAGCACCTTGTATCGGCAGTTTTTGACAAGTGAAGTATCACGGATCAATTACTATGGTTACAGACTTTACCGTGCTCTTCCTTTCCTGTATGAACTGAGATGTGTGCTTGACTGGTCTTGCACAGCTACATCACTGACAATGTATGACTGGCTCAAGGTATGTCGTCTGATCCCATGCATTTACTTTCTGGAACCCTTGCTATGATCATGGATCATTCATGTTAGTTTGAACATACTGCCAAGGGCTTAAGTTTTGTTCGTTTGCAGTTGGAAGATGTAAATGCGAGTTTGTACCTTGTCAAATGCGATACAGTTTTAAATCGAGCAACACATAAACATGGGGAGAAACAAACGAAAATGACTAAATGCTGCAATGGGATATGTCTGTTCTTCATCTTGTTATGTGTTATCTGGGCTCCTATGCTGGTAATAATTTTCTTACAACACAACTTTTATAATGCTTTTGTAAAGTTTTTCATTTGGAATCTGAATTATCAATACGTTCTTGGGATGAATAGTACTCATGATGCTTGTATTTATAGGAGAAAGAAAAATTATGTGCTAGCTTAATCCAACAATTCTCTGTGATGTCTTACAGTTTGAGTATTTGGTGAGTCATTTGTTTGTTGGCAATGGCTGCTTTATCCTTGCAGATGTATAGCAGTGGTAACCCGACAAACATTGCCAATCCGATAAAAGATGCGAGCGTTCAGATTGATTTAAAAACAGTTGGTGGAAAGCTTACTTTGTACCAAACGACCCTATGCGAGAGAATCTCAGGGGATAACATTGATCTCGGGCTAGATCTCGGGTCTCAAAGCTTTTTGCCAACATACAACAAAAATGACATCCAGCTGATATGCTGTCAAGCTGATGCAAGTGTTTTATGGCTTGTCCCTGACACAGTTGTGACCAGATTTATTCAATCCCTTGACTGGGACACAGATATGGACATCACCTTTACTTGGGTTCTTAACAGAGACCGCCCTAAAGGCAAGGAGACTGTGAAATATGAAAGAAGTGTCGACCCTCTGGACCTTCCAAAACGCTCTGATATCCAAATGGTTCTCAATGGGTCGATGGATGGATTTAGAGTGCATAATTTGTACCCAAAGTTCTTCCGTGTTACTGGTTCTGGTGATGTCAGGTCTTTCGAGGATCAGGTAAATCTTGTCTGCACAAGCTAAGAGTTATTTTCCAGACAATGTTTCCTGTTTTGGCTTATACTTCCAATATTGTAATGTTGTTGCTACAGACGGATGAAGTGAGTGCAGACATACTCATTAACCATGCAAATTTCAAGTGGTGGTGGTCATTCCATAATCTTAAAGCGTCTGAAAATATCAGCGCTTGCGAGGGGATGGATGGACCAGTTGCTATCATAATGTCTGAGGAAACACCGCCACGTAAGTTAGCTCTTCTAATTCAAGTGTTATTTCATAACTCATGTTCTATTATTGATACCGAAAATAATATGCAGAGGGCTTTCTGGGTGACACCCTCAGCAAGTTCAGTATATGGGGACTCTATATCACATTTGTACTAGCGGTGGGGCGTTTCATCAGGCTTCAATGCTCTGACCTGCGTATGAGAATACCTTACGAGAACCTGCCTTCGTGTGACAGGTAACATTTGTAAACATTGTCCAAGAGTTTTGCTGTTCCATGATACTCTCAACCTCTAAGAGATTATGACCACTCACTGTTGAATGTAGATTAATAGCCATATGCGAGGACTTGTACGCGGCTAGAGCAGAGGGTGAGCTTGGAGTAGAAGAAGTTCTATACTGGACGCTTGTGAAGATCTATAGATCCCCGCACATGCTGCTCGAGTATACAAAGCTAGACTATGATGCTTAGGTCCAAAACCAGTCTCTCACACTAAAGAAACACTTTGTCATATTTGTACATACTGAGCGGAATATTCTGAGGGATTTGTTTTGTTTTCAATCAGCTTGTAGTTGATTATTGTAGTTGCGACATAATGAAAAGAGGAGAAATGAGAGATGGGTTCAAAGAAGCATTCCACATTCAGAAGTCCAATCTCCTAAAAGACTAAACCAGCCAAAATGAAAAGAGGAGACAGAGCCACACATCCGAGACGATGGGCCGAAACACACATAGTATAATTGAATGTGGGCCGTGGCCCAATATTAAATAATCATCCCTTGATTATTGATTATCTATGACCTCATAAACGATAATAATTACTAATTAGTACTCTACGAATGAGAAATATAATAAAATAGTCGTTTTCTAGTGTGTTTGTTAAGTTGTTATAGATCAATATACAAGTATCATTCATTGGAAGACAACAACATGTATATATCTGAGTGGGAATGTGGCAGAAAAAGGATTTGGATAAAATAAGTACACGAAGAAAAAAGACAGAGTATGTAATGCCGTTTTGGTAGGATGGAAACAGCATGCAGTTGTTTTGGCAACTGTATTGTAGTATTAGTATTATTAGAAAATCCAGCTAAGAGATTATATTAGACTTTACCCATATCTAAATAAGTCATCCTTCCTTACCTTTTTCATATACAAAACAATTAACACTTGACCTAACTTGCAACGCTCTCTCTCGATTCCATCCTTTTTTGTTCTTTTCTTTTTGACACTTTTTTTTTTCTTTCTTTCTTTTCTTAAATAGATTATTATTCAATCTTTCCTCCTCCATATAATAATAAAAGTGATTGTGACTGATATCAAATTCCTTATTTAAATACCACAATCACACAGATACAACATATTACTAATTTTAAATTACAGAGCAGTTGGTCCACATATGCTTGAAATTGATAGTCTAATTAGTTTTAATGAGGAGGTCCATGTCAAATAGGCCTGACCCACTAGCTATATATATACCATGCATTAAACCTATATATAAAAATAAAATCTCTATAACTTTTTTTGGGAGTTGTTAATTTCCTTTTCGTTAATTATAGAATATGCTCCCTTTCTCTTCTCTGACGATGGTTCATAAACCTATTCCTTCGTAGTTGTTTAACGTCCATAATAATTGTATACTTTTAGTTCGAGATTTACCTAAACAAAACAAAAACAGAATACCATACTGTATTTCATGATTTCTGTATTGGAAAATAAAAGACTGAAACCAAATGATTGGTGGGCTTTTCTAAAATAATAGTAATAAAATACAATTAAGACACACAAAAAAGAAAAGGATTTGGTACATTTATTAACATCGATGATGAGTTGATAATGCCACGTAAGCCAAATACCATTTTCCCAAGAAGCTCATATGACCTTCTTTTTTGTGCAGCAAACTCCACATTCCACAACTCTCTCTCTCTCATTTCTTCGTATAAAAGGAAATCTATATCATCTCTCTCTCTCATTGTCAAAACTCAAAAGTATATACTTTTACTAGTTTTAGACTTAATAAATGCGATCGCCCTTTTTTTAGTATGTTGAACCTCATTGCTTTCCTCCGCCGTCGTCTCCGCCGTCCCCGGAAAGCCAGAATCTCCGTCAACCACCACCACCTCTCAGTTGATTCTTCTCCTGAGACTCATCATCATCAAAATGGCTTTTCATCGGCAGCCGCCATCCACCCAAACCCGGACAAAACCATCACAGTGGCCACCTTTAACGCTGCTATGTTCTCCATGGCTCCCGCCGTCCCTAGCAACAAGGGCTTGCCATTCCGGTCCAAGTCTACGGTTGACCGCCCCAAGAGCATTCTCAAGCCCATGAACGCCGCCGCATCTCCTACTCACGACTCTAGAAAGCAACAGAGGTTTGCCAAATCCAGGCCTAGGAGAGTCTCCATCAATCTCCCCGACAACGAGATCAGCCGCCAGCTCAGCTTCCGGGAGGATCCACAGCACTCTCCCCTCAGGCCCGGCGAGATCGGTCTCCGGAGCACCAGAACGGCTCTGGAAGTGCTGAGTGAGCTAGACGCAGACGTGCTGGCTCTTCAAGACGTCAAGGCGGACGAGGCTGACCAAATGAGACCGCTCTCCGATCTCGCTGCGGCGCTGGGGATGAATTACGTCTTCGCCGAGAGCTGGGCGCCGGAGTACGGCAACGCCATTCTCTCTAAGTGGCCCATCAAAAGCTCCAATGTTCTAAGAATCTTCGACCACACTGATTTCAGGTCTGTTTTTCTTTTTCTTGTTTTAAGTTATTACCCTTATTTATAATTAGTGTTACCAACTAAAACCCTCAAACTTAAGGATACAAATTGTGGTTGATCAATATAGTATACAGTATGTTCCTTTTATTAAAGGAATCAAACAATAAAATGGATGCGGCGACTTTGTACCAATTGAGAACCTAGTCGTCATGGTCGTCTCGTGAGAGCATCAAATGTGTGTACATATACATACAAACACATACGCACAAACATGTATATATAACAGCTGTATATTCTTAGCGACAGCTTCAAACGTCAATATTGTACTTACTTTTGTCTTTGAATTATTATTAGTATCTCTATAAATAAATATCTCATGGGGTTCTTGTGAAAACTCTAGTGTTTTTTTTTTAATAAAAATTTCCTACCAAATTCACAATAATTAAATGTTTTTTATTTTATTTTATCAAATTGGTGGCAGACATAGAAAAAGGTGGTGGTATTAGTAAGTTTTTGTTGTTCTTGCATGTTGTAAGCATTCTGATTATAAGAAAGGTACCTATATACTGTAGGTGCATGTGGTTTTATATATGTTAGAAATTATATTTTGACAATCAAACAATTAATTAGGTTAATTTTACTATATGTGAATGATTTACAGGAACGTGTTGAAGGCGAGCATAGAGGTTCCCGGGAGCGGGGAAGTGGAGTTTCACTGCACTCATCTGGATCACTTGGACGAGAAGTGGAGAATGAAGCAAGTCGATGCCATTATCCAATCCACCAACGTACCGCACATACTCGCTGGTGCTCTCAATTCTCTCGACGAATCCGATTATTCTCCTGAGAGATGGACCGACATCGTCAAGGTACATTATCCAAACAAATTAATGCACATATATATATATATATATACAAGTTATCAATCGATCTAGTAACAGCTAGCTTTTCTATATGTAATTATTAACGTACGCTGCTATATAGTATTACGAAGAGATGGGTAAGCCAATACCAAAAGCACAAGTGATGAGATTCTTAAAGAGCAAAGAATACACTGACGCTAAGGACTTTGCTGGAGAATGCGAATCTGTGGTTGTTGTCGCCAAAGGCCAAAGTGAGCACCGTCAAACAACCGCATGCTTGCTAGCTGTTTCCTCCCTCAATAGAGTTTTGATTGATAGAGTTTTAATTTTACAGGTGTGCAGGGGACATGCAAGTACGGGACACGCGTGGACTACATACTTGCTTCCTCCGATTCACCGTACCGGTTCGTGCCAGGGTCGTATTCCGTGTTGTCTTCCAAAGGAACCTCGGACCATCACATAGTCAAAGTCGATGTTGTAAAAGCTACATCGATCAACGTCAACGAGCAGGAGCAGCGACCGATAAGATCACATAAGCTGCAGAGAATTACAGCGACTACGTATAATAATAACTCGTCTCTCACAAAGGCCTCGTGGAGGACACACTACTATAAAGCATGAACAATCAACATATATATTACAAAATGTTACAGGTTTTTTTTCGACTGTTGGTTGATTAACACAATTTGAGATCTGTGTATAGTTAATAATCGTGCTAGTCTCTGTGTTGAACGTGAAGTCTGATATACTTTTGCCTAGATTTCCATTTTTTCTACATCCTAATTTTGGTCTGCTTTTAATGTTAATTAGACAAGGTGGCTTCTTTAACCGAAACCTGTAGTATTCATGAGTGAGTAAGTACTACTGTACTCTTGTTTTTTTTTCTGTTTGTAGTTTCTCAAAATGAGATTAATTAGCTTTCTTGAAAACGTTAGCACTTACTGTATTAATTAAAATAGTCAATGTTGGATAAGCTCTGACTTTGAAGATAGTCCTTAGCAATAACTATGACTCGGGTTTCTATACGGCCTCGAGATAAGATAACTTCATTCCCAAGTTATACACTTGTAACATGATTTTATTGATAAATGTCTTTATTTTCGGAGGCAAAATACAAATGAATATGATGAAATTATACTAATGAATATGATATAATAAAGCAAGAATGAATCTGCGCTCTTTCTCAGAGGTAGAGGTAATGTTTTGGTTTGTATGAGTGATCTGCTTTCTCTCTTTTGTTACATAGGAGGATATATATAGGAGGAAAGAGGCTAGCTGAACTATGGAAAAACATCAAATTGAAGTCCAAAGTTCATTAAGAAGAGATTAGAAATAGAGAGAGTGATAACAATTGAACTCAGTAAAGAATCATAAAAGCAAAGAGATCCAAGATTGCAATTTATGTCCCAGCTGGCTAATAGAAACGAACATCTAGGAAGTGTTTGAGCTATGGATTGACTATAGCTTGGATCTGCTCCAATGTCTTCCCTTTTGTCTCAGGCACGATGGCAATGACGAAGACAATGGCCAGCGCGTTGATGGCAGCGTAAATGAGGAAAGTTCCGTAAGAGCTCCAGGACATGAGGAAGTTGAAAGTGTAAGAAACAGCCCACGCTCCAAACCAGTTCACCAGCGTCGCCATGCCTCCTGCTACTCCTTTTATGTTTATGGGAAATATCTGCAAAACATTTGAATTTGTCAAGTAACAACAACAACAGCAAGTAATTGTCCCTCAGGGATGGAATTTACCTCAGACATGACCACCCACGGCATTGCTCCCATTCCTGCTGAAAACGATCCTATGTACACCTGCTCTCTTTCATCTCAGTTTTTTTGGTGCTAACAAATCATTCAATTCAATTTGGTTGCTTACCATTATACCAACAACAGCCAGGACTGGGACTGCTTCGTGCGCCATGTCGTGAACCTTGAGATAGAAAGAAACCGCTGCTATCAAACAGCCTATCACTAACCCTGTTGCAGAAACCTGCCACAACTCCTTGGAGTTAGTTTGTTCCCTGTCAAAATCTTTTCAAGGCTCATTTTGTTTACCAGTAGCAATGGTTTTCTTCCGGCTCTGTCAACTATCGGTGCATTAAGCGCAGTGATTACCACCTGATATTTTGTGAACATAACAAGAGAGAGATTAAGAATAATCTTTTGAATTTGGACTGCTGCTATTAGTAGATACCTGAAGAACAGCATATATTATCATCCCAAGTCTTGTGGGAAAACCTGACACAAAATAATATGGCTGATTATTAGATACAAGTTAATAAAGGTGTATCATTCAAGAATCTCTCTCTATGTATTACCTGCTTGCTCAAATATCGAGCTTGTGTAGAAACATATTCCGTTGATTCCTCCAAACTGCTGAAACACCATCAACCCGAAAGCTATCTGTTCCAACAAAATCATGCAATTGGTGATGAATTTGAATCTGCAACGTTACGTGACTAAGAAGAAGATTGATATTTATGTTGCAAGGGTGTTGTTACAAGAACAGAGCGTATGTATCTCCTCTGAAACAAATCCAGCATCTTGGCTTTCGGTAGCCTTTCCAGAGTTTCGATATAATCCTGTCAAGAATGATAGTGATATGTTTTCAGATCATGAGATGGTTTCATAGATTCAGAAGAAGAAAATCGCAAGAGTTCAAAACCTGGATCTCTGCTGCCTCCTCCGAAATATCAGCCTTCTTCCCACGGAGCTTCCTCAGTGCAGCTTCAAACTCCGTATCACGCCCCACTTTTGCCTACAAACACATGTACGACTAATTATTCACAAGAAAGTATACATGTCAAAGCTTTTATGGTGCTTATTGTGGTCTTACCAGCCATCTTGGAGACTCAGGGATAAAAAAGAGGCCAAGGAAGGAGGCAGCGCATGGGATGATTCCTGAAGCCACATTACACACATAAGTATTCTGACATGGATGGAGACTCTCCACGTAAATTCCTTAATTACCTATTAATGCCAAGACTCTCCACGTCACTAGTGTGCCTATGATGAAGGAAACCGACACTCCAGTGCAGATCAGAATCTGTGGCACAAAACGGTAGCTTCTTTTCACAATCCCCTAACAGAGTAGTAAGGGAGACAAAAGATCTTCATGTTGCTCTTTAGTTACCTGGTTCAGTGTGGTTAGAGCCCCTCTGAAAGTTTTAGGTGCAATTTCTGCTATAAAGATTGGCACCTACACACCAAACGTATCATTAACACTGGATAACGAGATGTTGAACAGAAAATGTATTAACTCGATGGGCTCACCACATAGGAAAATGCTCCCATTCCATATCCCGTTGCCAGTCTTCCAAGGTCCAGAGCCACTACTCCCTTTGATTGAGACAAAAAGAGAGATACATTAGGAAAAACTTTAAGAGCAGCATATATAGCCACTGTTTTGGATCCTGAGTAATACCTTGGCAAAGATGATTGCTAGCCACCCGACTACACAAAATGCAGAGGAAACTCTCATCGCCTGGATACAGATCCACCACAAGTAAGTACGTGTTGTCAACACAAAGAAAACTAATAGATGGAAAGTTTCAAACATTTCCTTACCCCCTTTCTTCCAACTAAATCAGCTATAGGCCCGCTTGTTATAGCACCGATCATTGCGCCAAAAGTTAGTAAAGAACCAAAGAGTGAAAACTGCAGAATCCAAGCTAGAGGTAAGCAACATTCAATGAATAAGTGATGAACAATCTTTCCTAGAAGGATTATGTACCTCAGCTATAGTCAATGAAAGGTCATTCCTAATTGCAGCCTGAGCAGGTGAAGAGTATCCCGCCTGCAACGAAACCAAGTTTTAGTATAACGTTCATTTTTAGACCAGAAACAAAGTTAGTGACTTTCCATAAATCTAAAATCACTTACACAAGAACCGAACGCAAAAGAACCACAGACCGCAACGAATGTGCTGAGATAAACCATCCACGGCTGGTCTGGTTTTGATCCAGCCATATTCTTGTCCACCAATGGTTCTCTGACGGCATCACTTGCCTTGGACATCTTCAGGTATTATGTATCTCCCTTGAGCACTTGGCTAACTCAAAAATTGCAAAAGAGACGAAGCCTGAAGCAAAAGTTGAGTAAGAAGACAGAAACATACAAGAAGAGTAAAATGGAAAAGCGGAGGACAAGAATTAAAGGTGAAAACTTTTTATGGGTAAGAGTGACCCTTTAGGCAAGAAATCCTTTGTGGGGTTTGTTACCATTCAAGAGATGAAAGCTGTTTTATGTCCTTTACCAAGAGCAGCCATGGATTACAATCCAAAAATTTGATTTCAGATTTTCTGATGATAACCATTAAACTAGAATATAGCTAATGACAACGTTGAGCCCACTCGGGGGAGTTCAAACAAAAATGAGTTTATAAACTACTTATCCACTATGTGTATACTAAAAGATACACTAAGCAAATTCACATTTAAAAAAAAAAAAGAAGAAAGATGTACAAGTAAAACTGAATACGCACACACATGCTAGTGGCTGGCGTGGATTGGACAGAGACAGACACGTGATGTCTTTGGCCTCTTGTCAAAACCTTGATCTCAGTTTTTTTTTCTGAAATTCTTGTGAATCATTCATTAATCATCCAAGAAAAACAGAAAACTCACGCAGATCCATTTGAATCAGATCTGTCTTTTTTATCTTTCTTGTTAACATTAAAAGACGTGACTGTTGATACAGCGATCTTGCTTATGTAACTCGATCGTTCCTTCTTCTTTCAGAAAGATTTTGTTTATAAAAATTTGAGTAAAAAGAAAAGAAAAGAATGTAAGATAACCCACCCACCAAAATGTCATTGCAAAGTTGATTAATGACGTTAGCAGAGAAATCACCGGAGCGGATCAATCAAAGTGTTGCACACTCACACATGGATATCTTCATGGACCTCCGCATCTTTCGTGTCTTTTTCCAACAAAAGCTTTTGTCGTGGTCTGACATTTGATACCAATGTGAAATGTGTGTATATATATATTTCTAAGCCTGTATAATATTGCATCCAAAGCTGTTACAACAAGATGAGTTTATTGGAAAAAGCAACTGTACTTACATAAGTGACAGAAGAAGCATCAAAGAATGAAATGAATGCACACTAAATTAATATCTACAACATACATATCTCATCTAAGTGGTATTCGTGTTCCCTGAGGGGCCATCACCTCCGAATGAGAAGGCCTGATATCCCGTGGGGCTAGTGAGCTTCCCTGAGCCACTGCTGCTACTAACAGAGCGGTCAATCTCTTCCCTACAAGCCACCAGAGGGATTGGCCGTTGAGGTATGGCTATAACAGTGAACTCATTGCTCTCCAGCATTTTCACCACTTGATCCATTGTTGGCCTTGCGTGGAGCTGAGGGTGAGAGCACAGCACTGCTATCAGCACATACTTCTCCAGAACCTCTGGGGGTCCCTTCTCTGGCATCCCGTCTTCCACCACATCCAATGTCTGGCCTTCTCTTACCAGCGACCACGCCCAGTCTGCCACCGACACAGGCTGCCCCTCCTCGTCTGTCACAATCGCCTTTCTCCTGCTCAGAAGCTCTAGAAGCACCACCCCAAAGCTGTACACGTCGCTTTTCTCAGTCAGTTGCCCGTACAGTGCGTACTCTGGAGCAACGTATCCCATAGTGCCTGCGACCCGCGTGCTCATATGAGTCATTCCTTCGGGGTTGAACTTGGCCAGCCCGAAATCCGCAACCTTGGCCTCAAACCTCTCGTCCAAGAGAATGTTGCTGGCCTTGATATCCCTGTGGATGATGGAGGGTTGTGCGCCGTAGTGTAGATAAGCCAGTCCTCTGGCCATGCCAAGGGCGATCCTCTGCCTAAGAGGCCAGGCAAGCTGAGCCTCCAAGTCGCCAAAGAGATGGTCATGAAGGCTACCGTTACTGACAAGATCACAGACAATGATCCTCTGGTGACCTTCATAGGGCGTGGTTGCAGTACAGTAGCCTCTGAGGGCAAGGAGATTGACGTGGCGGATGCTGGCGATGACCTCGACCTCATGAGCGAAGTTGGCGTCCCCTCCAGCAGAACAGTTCTTGAACCTCTTGAAGGCAACCTGGGTGCCGTCGGGCAGGGCGCCCTTGAAGACGTTCCCGTAACCTCCCCGGCCAATGATGTTGTGGCGTGAGAAATTGTTGGTGGCTTTCTTGATCTCGTCGAAGCTGAATTTGACAAGAGTGGTGCTCTCGCTCATGGAATCAAGTCTAGACTGCGTGCCAGCTTCTAAACTAGTATCCCGAGGCTTGAGAAGCTTGCTTTTCTTCCTCCGGCAGTACCAGAACCAAGCGGTGATAACCAGAACAGAGGCGACGAGCAAAACAGAGAAAGAAGAAACTAGAACTTTGACTTTGTTAGCACCGGAGCTAGTGGGAGAAGCCAAATCGAGCTGAAACAAGCATTTGGCGGTGCCTTTGTCGGTGGGGCCCAAGGAATTGGCGAAAGCAGCGGCGTAGATAGAGGGAAAAGAAGCACAGTCGGAGACATTACCGAGGGATGGACCGGAGAGATAGGGCTGAAACGCGGAGAGGCTCTGAGTGCAGGAGGCGCAAGGGGTATTGCTCTCGAGAGAGGTGTTACAGCGCATGGCGGTGGTGGCGAGGGAGGAGTTAGGGATAAGGGATTCGAATTGAGACCTGGTGGTGATGTCCATGCACCCCTGCGAAATCCACGGCGTCTGGAAACCGCAGGTGGATCGGACGTCAAAGCGAGGGAGGAAACCGGCGACGGAAGACTGGAGAGCAGCCCAGCAAGAAGCAGCAGACTCAGGTGGCGGGAGAAAGGAACCCGTCTGACGGAGATGGTGAGAGTAGAGGAGGCGTAGCCCTTGGAGGAGGTACTGGCAGGTGGTGGCGCCATCGGGTTTCGGACGCCGGAACGGTTCAAGGACGGAAAAGTCCAGAGGACACGTGGAGTTCTGAGCGGCGGAGAAAGAGGTGAAGACAAAGAAGACGACGGCGATTCGACGGAGAAACAACATCTAATTCGAAGAAAATTACTAATTGACAATAAAGACATAACATAACACTCTCTCTCTCTCTCTCTTTGTTTCTTACACTCATTGACCCACTAGTAATATTTTGGTCATTAGTTAAATATATATATACTCTTAAGTGTATTATTGATTGTGTTATTTACTTGATTTACTTGAAACGGTCAAAACATGTCATGAACCTAATTGAGTCTCATCCACGAAGTTGCACGAGAACTTTCCTTTCACTTTTTGTTTCATTTTCATACTATTCAATCAATAGTGGTAATCTGGTGAGAGATGATAATATTTAAAATTCTTGATTGGATCCTGAAGAGGTCTTACCTACTCATGTTTCTGTTTCGTATTTAATAACAAGCCTAATTGCATTATCTAATAAATCCAAACGTGTCTTAGTCTTATCATAGCTCTGCTGCTCACAATTACTAATCTACACGTGATGGCCGCCGGAACATGCGAAGAAAAGAATCTGTGTTAAGTGTGTATTCTAAGAAATTCTATATTCCACCGTTTGACTTCAAACCAACAAAAATAAATGGACATTTCAAATGGGCCGAGAAATGACGAAAAGGCCCAAATAGAACCGAAAGGGCCGAATCATCACCCTTGACTTTGAGAGAGAGCATCTCAATTGCTCCTCCTAGTCTCCATGAAGAAGCGCATGTGGAGAATCTCACTGATTTCCCAGATATCTGATCTGCTCTGCCTTTCCCGTGGCTCTTCTTCAACCTTGAAGACTCTGACCCCATTCTGCTTTACCCTCTCCAGGTCTCCCTTCCACCAATCCGGGGGCGATGATGATGCTTCGGGATTGAAAAACCAATTGTTGCGCTTCCGTAATGATTCCGGTAAAGTTGCCTCCGTTTTGGAGAGGAACAAAATCCAAGGAGCTGCGTTTGTTGAGCTCCTTAGGCAGTTACGTCCATGGCCCGTTTTGTCCCAACTGGTATACATACATCTTTTTTGTCTTCGAATTTCACAACCACAAAAGAAAAAGCCTTTTTTCCGTCATGTTTGATGTTGTTGCTTTGCAGGTGTTCGACTGGAGAAGAAACAAGGCACTATGCGATGGGTTGCCTATGACTGCTGATGAATACGCTAAGGGCATTACCATTTCTGGTAGACTGAAGAATGTCGATTTGGCCCTTTCCTTGTTTCACGAGTCTGCAAACAAGACCACCTCCGTCTACAATGCTTTGATGGGTGCTTACCTCTGCAACGGTTTGTCTCATCATTGCGAGCAGCTCTTCCTTGACTTCAATTCTCAACAAGACGGACCCTCCTCTTCTACTCCATCTGTCTCTACTTACAACATCCTCATTTCTCTTTATGGCCGTTTGATTATGGTTGAGCGGATGGAATCAGTATTCCTACAGCTTCAACAACTCAATATCCTTCCCGATTCCAGCACCTACAACAACTTGATTGCTGGGTACATCTATGCTTGGGATTGGGATAAGATGGAAGCAACTTTCCACTCCATGAAGAACGGCCTTGTTAAGCCTACGCTTGCCACCTATTTGCTGATGCTCAGAGGGTATGCAAACTCGGGAAATCTGCTACGGATGGAGGACATGTATCAAGCCGTCAAGCGTCACGTTGACAGGAATGAGATTAAGTTAATCGAGTCCATGATTTGCGCATACTACAGGAGTTGTCACAAGGATAGGATCAGAAAAATCAAGACTTTATCCAAACTTATCCCCAAGAAAAGTTACAAGCCTTGGTTGTATTTGCTCTTGATGCAGGTCTATGCTAAGGATGATAATCTACATGCCATGGAGAATTTCATAGACCAGGCTATTACAAAAGGACTCCAGATAGAGACAGATGGTATTATGAGATCAATAGTGGCTAGTTACTTCAGGTGCAATGCGGTTGATAAGCTTGCCAAATTCGTGCAGCGTGCAAACTCTGCTGGATGGAAAATGAGCAGGTCTATGTTCCATGGCTTAATGATCATGTATGGATCTCAAAAGCGTTTTAAAGAGATGGAAAACGTCCTCTCTGAAATGGAAAGCTTTAAAATAAGCCGGTCCAAGAAGACGCTTTGTATTCTGCTTAGAGTATACGCAGCAACGCATGGACAGGAGCATAAGGTTAATCAAGTCGCAGGAATGATGTTAAAGCATGGACATGATTTCCAACGACCTGAAGCGAGTAAAAGAGTTATGGGAAAATAGGATACTAGAGAGAGAGATATGAATAAATACAAGCAGCATATTTTGTTGGGAAGGATTGTATGCATCCAGGGATTCGATTTGAACCCTATAGCATCAAGGAATCAAACCATTGAAGCAGAAATGTCTCCGTTGGCGTATAGCATCCATGTGTCTTTGATTGTAACATTGTAAGTTGCTCTTTTGCGCATTACTTCTGGATATACATGATGAATAGTTTCGTACTCTGTGGTTCTTTCAGTATACAAAACTTCTTCCTTACTTGATCATTCTCCAATTTGCCTGATATAAATCAATCCACATGCATTATGTGTTAAGCACAAGATTGATGAATCACCTTTCCTTGTGGATGAATCGAGGAATTCGGTTTTTCTTTTCAGAGAAATAAGGATTGAGAAACTAAAAAAATCAGAAGAAGAAAGGAAAGGAGAGAAGAGATAAATTCGTTTAGTTTGTCCAAGTTAAATACGAAGGTTAAGTAAGGGCTTCAGATGCCAACAAATTGGTAGGCCCAATAACATAATAAACGAGGCCCAAAAACTTCATTTGGATACTTACTTATCAAATGTCTTCTTCGCCATTCTCTGCTTAAACCCTAAACCAGCCTCCTTCTCTCTCTCTGTTAGCTGCGTTCTTCTTCAAGCTAGCTCTCTGCTTGTACTCTAGAATAATGGAGGAAGAGCTTCGTGTTCGGCTGAATGACCATCAAGTGTCAAAGGTTTTCCCTGTGAAGCCCAAATCAACGGCGAAACCTGTTTCCGAATCGGAGACTCCGGAATCGAGGTACTGGTCCTCCTTCAAAAATCATTCCACACCTAATCTCGTCTCCTCCGTAGCCGCTTTGGCTTTCTCTCCGGTCCACCCTCACTCCTTGGCCGTCGCTCACTCCGCCACCGTCTCCCTCTTTTCCTCGCAGTCGCTTTCCTCCTCCCGCCGTTTCTCCTTCCGCGATGTTGTCTCCTCCGTCTGTTTCCGTTCCGACGGAGCTCTTTTCGCGGCATGCGATCTCTCCGGTGTGGTCCAGGTCTTCGACATCAAGGAACGAATGGCTCTCCGTACTCTCCGCTCCCACAGCGCCCCCGCTCGATTCGTCAAGTATCCAGTTCAGGACAAGCTCCACTTGGTCTCCGGAGGCGACGATGGAGTCGTCAAGTACTGGGATGTCGCCGGAGCAACAGTCATCTCAGATCTGCTAGGCCACAAGGATTATGTCCGCTGCGGTGATTGCTCGCCCGTCAACGATTCAATGTTGGTAACAGGCTCTTACGATCACACGGTGAAGGTGTGGGACGCCAGAGTCCACACGTCCAATTGGATTGCCGAGATCAACCACGGACTCCCAGTGGAGGACGTCGTATACCTGCCTTCCGGTGGATTGATCGCAACCGCTGGTGGCAACAGCGTCAAGGTATGGGATTTGATCGGAGGCGGGAAGATGGTTTGCTCCATGGAGAGTCACAACAAGACCGTCACGTCTCTCCGCGTTGCGAGAATGGAATCGGCTGAGAGTCGACTTGTGAGCGTTGCTTTGGACGGATACATGAAAGTCTTCGATTACGGGAGAGCAAAGGTGACTTACTCTATGAGGTTTCCTGCTCCTCTCATGTCTCTTGGCCTTTCCCCCGATGGTTCCACTCGGGTAATCGGAGGGTCTAATGGCATGGTGTTTGCCGGTAAGAAGAAGGTGAGAGATGTTGTTGGAGGACAGAAGAAAAGTTTGAATCTCTGGAGTCTGATAAGCGATGTGGATGAGAGTAGGAGAAGGGCACTGAGGCCTACGTATTTCAGGTACTTCCAGAGAGGGCAGAGCGAGAAGCCATCCAAAGATGATTACTTGGTCAAGGAGAAGAAAGGATTGAAGCTGACGAGACACGATAAGCTCTTGAAGAAGTTCAGGCATAAGGAAGCTCTGGTCTCGGTGTTGGAGGAGAAGAAACCGGCCAATGTTGTGGCAGTGATGGAAGAATTAGTGGCGAGGAGGAAGCTGATGAAGTGCGTGTCGAATATGGAGGAAGGCGAGTTGGGAATGCTGCTAGGCTTCTTACAAAGGTACTGCACTGTGCAGAGGTATTCAGGATTGTTGATGGGATTGACGAAGAAGGTTTTGGAGACGAGAGCTGAAGACATCAAGGGTAAAAACGAGTTTAAAGGGCTTCTCAGGAACTTGAAGAGGGAGGTTAATCAGGAGATTAGGATACAACAGTCTCTTCTAGAGATTCAGGGTGTTATTGCTCCTTTGATGAGAATTGCGGGTAGAAGTTGATCTAATCAATATCACAAGTTTTGTTTGTTTCTTTTTTTCATTATATGCCTTCAATTTTGTTCTGCTAATGATAGATATTTCATGGTAATGTCTAAACTTGAAATGATGGATTTCTATAACAAAGAGCAGTTTTGTTGGTTTCCTTGACTGTATCAACTAGAAACAAACTTTTAAACACATAAATTATGTCGATTGATAAATGTTTTACCCGTCGTCAGTGTCCCTTGGACCGTTCACCCTTGAGCGCTTTCCGTCTGGCAGCCGATCTAATTGTCTCGATTAGAGGAGCGTCCTCGTCGAGCTTATCTTCTCTGTCTGACCCGCCACTAATAGACTCATCCTCATCGCTTCCACTTTGCTCATCAAACAGTCTCTTTCGCTCTGTTTCCGGACGTTTTCTTGGCCGTCCCCTGCGTCTTACATTTGCTGCTTCCTTGTCGTCTGTGACAGACGCATCATCACAAGTCAAGACTTAAAGCATGCAGACATATCATACTCATCTACCGGCTTTGATTAAACCAAATCAGATGTTGTGCGAGTGCACATAACATACCTTGTAAATCCTCGTTTTTCAAGCATTTCTCCTCCAAGGTTTCCAAGAAGGTGAAGCAAGGACGCCATCCACTGGGATCTTCGTCTGTATTAACATGCACTATACGCCCCTGAACGTCCTTCTTACTGTTCAGCAAGCAAACAAGAGCATATATAAAGTTATTTATTAGCAGAGAGCTTCCTACTTGCTCAGAGAGTCATCAGTCTTACATGTCAATGATGTCAGACACTGAGAGTCTGGTTGCAAATGGAAGGATAGCAACTTCCAGAAACAACAGTTGCTTTGGGGCGTCCCTAAAAGCAAACTCAACACCTTCCTTCACCACACTCAATATCTCCAATCTGTATTTGTTGCGCGCAGCCCCGATATACATTCCTGAGAGCCCACCTGCAAGCTCCCGCCACTCTTCAAGACATTTATCTACTCTGGATTCTTCACGGCCACTAGAAAGTTCACTTGAATACCGGTGATAGGCCTGCCCAATTACATAGTGTCAGCAATTTTCTTGGACTACGAAACTTTGCATCTTCTGAAAATCTTGCTTACCCGTTTCAAGGATTCGAGATAGATATTAGAGATGTCATCTTCTTTTTTCCTTAAGAATGTAATAAGATTCTTTATGATGCCTGTTACACCAGGTCCATGCATACCAAGATGCGATATGATCTCTGGTCCTAGATAATCCTGCAACAGAAAAGAATCCATATAAGCAAATTGATATGTGAGCATCAATCTATATAGGTGTCAGAACATTACTAAGATAATAATAGCAGCAATGTAAAATGCACTTGGTAAGTACCTTTGGAACCACATCACTAGCAACCAACTTGCAGGCAGCAATGACTGAAACATCTCTGTTTGTCTCTTCAATGTATTCCTTATTTTCATCCTCCTCATCGGTCTCATCTGTGTCAAAGTCCGGCAGAAATAAATAATACGTAATTTGGAAAATCAAGAAATGACAGGGGTTTGTGGAAAAGCAAAACAAAGAGTCACCTGAAGTGTTAAACATTTCTGCACAGAGTTTCCAAAATTTCTCAAGAAAGACACTGTCGGGACAGTATCCTAATCTTTCAAGTTTACCCGAGTCATAATTTGACTTTCTAAACAAACACCATGTTTCGGCGAGTATAGCACAGATCTGTAAGCATTGGAGAATTCACTTTTTAGGATAATCATGACTCATTGCTTGATAAAACAAGCACATATACGGAATGAAATGTGTAAGTTAAATTGGAATGTCAAATAGTCTTTACCCTGTTCGATAGCTGATTACCATATTTCTTCGATTCCTCAATTCCATTCAGGAAGTACGAAAGCTCCTCAAACAGGGTATCACGCTTTGATATAAGGGAAGATAAGGAAGCTTCAGAGATAGCTTCACAATTTATGATGGAGTGCAGATACCACGCCAAATACATGTGCATATTCAGAAGCAGGAAACAGATAACCTAAGCAACCATGAACAACTGTTCCATTAAAATGTGAGAGACACAAAAAAGATAGTAAGTGCTTTAAACTAATTCCTTTAGCACCTCTTCGTCCAAATTTCTGAAATTATGGAGCGTCAAAGCAATCTCATCGAACATGCTCTCAACAAGCACAGGCTTTGACAATTGAAGCTCATACAACCTTTTCAGATTTACTAGGAGGGAGTATTCATCATTTCCATCCTGCACAGAAAACAGATGTAACGTTTCATCCATAAGATGAGTATGAAGATAGATGGCAAAGGAAGTAAAGTGTACCTTGACTTCTCTAATTGCAGAAGTGATCTTATCTAAAAGCTCATCTTCAAGATCTTTAAGCTTCCCACGTGAAAAATCTTGAAGCTCCCCTTTACTTTCTGACGCACAAAATGTTATAGCCTTGACGCAAGATCTTAGTGCTTCCTTCTCCCCGTGTTTGAAAAAAGCATCCTTTATGAGTCGGACGGCAGCTTTAAAACTCTGACACGGGGGACAAAATGTAACTTTCACTGAGAAAGGTAAATAACAAGAAAAAAGGCATCCTTTAAGAGAAACAAAATGATTTTAGCTACCTGCTCCTGTCTTTTAAGAGAATAGAGCTCAAGTTTCATAAATATAATAATCTCGACCAAAGATGACACTTTTGCTTTGTCAGCCATGAATTTACGTAGAAGCTGTGGATAATTCTTCATCATGGCCACAGTTATGTCTTTCCTGTTGTTTTCAAATATTTCCTGTTATGCACAGCAAAAAAACATCAAAGTCATTATATTCAAAACTGAAAGGGAAACGAGAGTACAAAAAGGTATAAATGGAGTAAAGTGCCTTATAAGATCATTTAAATGTATTTTGTCCTTCCTAGTTTCGCTCAAGAAAAAAGGAAAAAACTGATGTATGTCTTCATGCTTCTGCAACGTTATATCATAGTAACAACATGAGATTTTCTCAAAAAGAGCAAAGACAATCTTACTCGCTGAGCTTTACTGTGATACTGCTTTCGATTATCCGTTGAAGGAATTATCTTCTCCCCGACAGCCTTTCTGATTGACACAAACAGAAGTCTGATCAAGTTTGTCGAGTCCTCGTCAGTAGTAGACCCAGTTCGAGGATTCTGATCCAAAAGCATAGAGATGATACACTTCCAGTCCTGTAAGAAAAGCAGCATCATGACGATGGTATAAAAACTGCAGAAGGTACACGTCACAGCTATATAATGAACGTGCAACAGTGAAAAGTAATTTCTCTTAGACTCTACCTTCATGGCCTTCATGTACTCCCAAACATCATCAATTACATATACACATAAAATCGGATCTGTGGAGAACTCCCGTAATATTTGTAACATTCTGAAGATATGGATCTCAGAGGAAGAATCATCATGACCTGAAAGAGGATGTAATAACTCTGAACTAAGTTCTAAGAGTAAAAACTCTGGTACCCAGGACATGGACTATCTATCAGAGGAAAACCTGTAAGACTGGACGGAGAACTGTTAAACTTCTGTGCGATCAAGTGGTCATACACTAACTCTCCTATCGCACGTCTGATTTCTTGAGGTTGATCAATAAGCAAATCGTACAAAGGGCCTAGGTCATCATCAGGTATCAGCTGGTGTCTGCAAAACAAAAAAGAGCTCAGGTTTTAACTCATGGCAGTTCAACATATTTGCGGTGACGCTTTGGTTGAGAAAATGATCTTGAGGGGGAATACCTTAGCAGTTGCTTTACAAGCCCTATAGCACATACAGCTGCAGACATATCAACATCATCAGCCATCTCGATCATTCGATTGGAAAATCTCTGAGTGAAAAGACCAAGAGTGGGGACGTTTTCATCCATTTCATAAAGTTTTTGCAATGCCAATAGAGAAGCTTTCCTCACTCCAGCATTCTTCAGATATTTCAATACGCAGACAAGATCAGTGACTATTACGAACATATATATGATAGTATAGAAGAGAGAGAGAAAAGGAGCTTACTTTGTCATTAAGCGTCCATCCAAGATATTTTAAATACAGATCTTGTAAGAAAAGAGAAGGATAAGACAAAATCCAAATGCCCAGAGACTGAATGCATGACATCCGAATATCGTTATCAATATCTCGATATCGGTGTACAAACAACCTTCAAAATAAGATTGTAATAATGATTTCAGTCAGTAACACTCGCATAAGTAAACTACCCATTTCCTTTCTACTCTTTGTTTTCTTTTTTAGTGGGAGTAATACTTAGCTGACAGTATAATCGTTATCCAATCTTACCCAGTGAAAATTTTGCGCATCATGTCCTCCAGTGTAGTTATCTGTTCATGAGTAACAGACAACCTTTTGTTGAGGGAGTCCACACGAGGGCCGTCAGCTCTCTTCTTGCTTTCAGCATTCAATTGTCTTTGGGTGGTTTCTCGCTGTGAACCGAGTGTGTTTGCAACAGAAATGAAAGATGTGACTAGTTGGAGGCCCATTAGCGTGGCAGTTTGACGGTAAACTCTGGGTGGAGTACTGCAAAAAGAAAAGACAAACATGAAAAGAAAATTCTATGAGGCATAAAACCACATAAGTTTGAACACAAACCATGACAGTGCGATAATGTAGTCCATGCACTTGTCGAACAAGACTCTATCAAACAATGGTCCGTTTTGGCACTCGATAATGAGATTATTCCAGAAGGAAACAAGATTTTCTTTGAAGTTCTTGAGTTCCTTCTTTCTGGAACTCTGATAATCTTCGAGTTCCCCCTATAGGCCAACCACAATGAAAAGAAAGTTGTGAAAATTTTCTTAAGAAACAAAATGTAATTGAAAAAGAATGAAAAGAGAGCAACGAATTACGGCTCTAGCAAGATTAACAAGGGAAACGACAACATCATCGACATCAGTCTCATCAAGCAGATCATCCTTGATGGAGTATTTAGCACCGCAAGCCTACAAGACACAAAAGCTATTGAGAAGGGAATGGTGTGGTTGAATCAGCAACAAGAGATGCCCGGATCTAGCAACCTTGGTATCCAGAGAGACTTATAAGTAAGGAGTACCTGAAAGAGCATTGACAAGAGCTCAGTGGTAGCAAGGCTGGGAGAGTCTTCATATCTTTCAACCCAAATCTTGACGGCTTTAGAAATAAGATCCCCGTTGCCTTTGACAACCTCTGTTAGCAAAAAAAATATGAAAGCTGAAAGATCTACCCAAACAAACAAGATGAAGCTCTCTAAGAAAAACAATCAATCAATTTAGGAAACAATCAATTGGCACAAAGCTTGGAGCGATTTAGGAATATGAATTGTACCAATGAGATTCTGTTGAGGAGGATGGGTGCGACTACGCTTGGGCTTGGGACGGGTTTCCTGGAAATCGTCGTCATCGAGCTCAATCTGGTCGCTGCTGCGCTCCTGATTCTCTCCGCCGCTTCCGTCGGCCTTGCCAGCCTCGCCGCTGTCGTCATCCTGATCCTGATCCGGATCTCTACTCCTTTTCTACACGCCCAGCAGAAAAACTTAAGAGTAATCCAAAATTCCCAAACAAAATCAAACAAGCAAAGAGAGACTCACAAGGCCTTGAGGACTGTCTTCCATGGTGTTTGCAGACGAGCGAGTGAGCGAGAAAGTTTCCCCCTAGGGCTTCCACTTCTTTTCGAGACTAACCTCTCCCGCCAATTGACTCTATTGATTCCAGTGACGATGAAACTCTTCTCTCTTCTTCCCCCAATTTTCAGCTTTTTAACATTTCGCTCGAATTATAAAATTTTCATTTTCGCTTTCGCTCGAAAACTTTAGTAGCTCTCTTTTTATTTTTATGTTTTGCCAATTTGCCCCTGAGCATACCTATTAGAATGATTTATTACTCTGTGAATTAACTTTGTTTCTACAAGTTGTTGATAACTTAAATTAACCCCCAAACTTGAATCAAATACATCACGAGTACACTAGAGATTTTTCATTTGTCAACTAGTAAAAAAGATTTTCTGGACCATAAAACGAACATGATATACTGTATCAAGAACCAAAAAACAATGACACAAAAATTAACAAGTGTTGGCCATTGATTCGATGAGCAACGCATAGCCCTCTGGGACAGGCGACTGCAGACGCACACACTCGGCTAAAGCAGGGACGTCCGATGACACGTCCAGAAACTGAGCCACAAAGAGAAGCAGATGAAAATCTGACATCTTCTTCACCAACGGCAAGCTCTTTGCCCGGTCCAGATGTGTTTTTAGAGCCCGCATCGTTGCTCGACTGCTCCGGTTCTCTATTGGGAATGTTGATGACAGAGGCCCCTGATCACAGCAGCCTAATGTTAAAACACAGGGACCATTGACGAAATGCTAATTTTCAATTATCTCATGGAAAGCAAACACTGACAAGCTTCATTAACCTAAGACTTAAAAGCTCCAGATTCAATTACTTTATTTGCCCAAGCAGAGCATTAGTACAAAGAACAATGATGATTGATGCAAAGGAAGGGTAGAGAGAAAAACACGAACCTGGTGATCCAAGATCCTGACGAGAACGAGGAAGAAATCGTTATCTACCTCCTTAAGATCCTTCACACCAACAACCACCTCCTTCTTCATCTTAGAGAGCTTTGGATCATCGTCCGGCATAATCTCCGTCTCGAACCACTCTTCCTTGAACAGCCTGATGCACATATCACTCATTTGAAACGCCTCGAAATGGACATCGGCGCCACCATCCTCATTCACCTCAAGCTTCACCACCGCCGTGACCCACTCCTTCAGCTCGCTCTCGGCGTGAAGCTCCGCCGCCTGTAGCACCTCGGCGTTGGACAGAGTGTATTCAGTCTTGTCCTGCACCACGGTCTGGTTAAAAATGAAACCGACCCTCCTCATCCCCAAGCCCATGGCGATTGCGTCCACGCGCTTCTCTTCATCAGCATCTCTCATCAGAATAAGATTAGCCTCCGTGCCTTGCTGGGGCGGCTCGTAAATGAAATCAACTTCCACCTGTCCTTCCTCGGTGACGGTGCCGTACATAAAGCCGCCGCGCTTGACGGCAAAAGCTAGAGACTCATTGACGTAGTGCTGGAAAGCGTTGGCGGCATCGCGATCGAAGGAGACGGAGTCGCAGTGAGACGTCTCCTGACGAGTGACGCGCATCTGGCGGGCGATCAAGTCATCGACGGTCATCTTCCTCCCGAAGGATCCGGCAGGAGTAACGGGAGGAGCTCCAGGAATGGAGCGCTCGCCATCGTAGGCGAGGTAGAGCATAGAGCCATGGCCGAGGTTGAGAGAGGAGAGGGGGAGGTTTGGGTCCGTGAGGTCGGTGAAGGCGAGTAGATCAGCGGGAGTTTTGGCGAGGAGGAGATCACGATTGGTGGATAAGGTCTGCTTATGGAGAGGGATCTGAAGCTGATCCGCGATCAAGGTTTTGAGCTGGGAAACAGTGATATGAGCTCCCTCCGCTGTGACTCTCTCCAGTCCATCTCTGCTTCGGATTCTGAGCATCATCATCGTCTTCCTTCTTTCTTCTTTCCCCCAAAACTTTTAGGGATTTTAATCTTCTCATGATTCTCTACTTAGCCCCCGTTATAAACAAATACTGTAAATGTTTGTTTCTTTATTTTAAATCAGAAAAATAGTAAAAGACAAATAAGACAAGGGCTTTTCACTTCTTTTTTCACTTCTTCTTTTTTCGTCGGCAGGCTTTTCACTTATTTACGACCCCCAAAAATAGTTTAGAAAATTGAGTTTTTCCTTTTATTTCATCGTCTGTTGGTCTTCTTTTGACGGGCCGGGTCGTTTGTTGTGTTAGTTAAAAGGGAATTGAAATTGTTTGGAGAAAGCTATTTTATAAACGGACCACGATTTTATTTGTATCTCATACAAAGCAAAAGATTGCAAGTTGTTCATTTGACGACTTCAATACTTATGCTTTAAACCAAACAGTTCTGAATTAACATATTGATCAAACAGTAACGTTTAATGGTTTGTAACAACAAGATACAAACGGCGTAGTCCATATGTTAAAGCCGTTTAGTTTTTTTCTTCTTCTACAAAGGAGCCAAATTATTTTCTACTAAGAAACAAAAACAATTAACAACACAGAGGAGGTGCAATAACAAAACCTGTCGAGGAAGAACACCACTCGGGGAGGCTGTCTTATAACTTAGTCTGTCTCTACAAATATCTGCAGTATAATGCCAACAACAATATCGATTATGGTGAACCAATTTCCTGTTTTCACTAAAGAGAGGGACCTAGAACCCAGAAGATATACAAAAAAGGTTAGTACACTGACCTCCATATCTGGAACAAGTTCGTAGGTTTTTTTCTCTCTTGTGTCCAAGGCCGTGATCCCAGCGATTTTCTGGACTCCCAGCTTGGAGGCAATAAGATTCTGCAAATAGATATATATCAGATTTTACATTCTAAGAAGGATGAGAGCTCTTAGGAGGTGGTCAGTTTGTCATACCAATTGGAAATCATTGGAGCCAAATGCTTCAATCCTGGGTAACATCTGCAAGAGTTTCGATGGTGTCAGTTCCTTGTATAATAAAAACGGTTTAGTGATGAATCAGCTTCGACTAGCCATTGCAAAGTTTTGGTCCATACACATTGCATAGCCAAGACGTGATTCACAATTCTGTCACCGTGTACGGCAAAGTTCTAACTACATGGTTTAGGAAAACAGAAAGTTCAGATATGTTACCAGAGTCTGGAGACCATTAATACCAACCGGCTTCTCCAATTGTGTTTCATCTTGTGACAGTGAGACCTCGAAGGGTCCCAGTTGCCTATCAGTTTGGTTTGTGAGATTCAAGTATGCCTATGGAAAACAGTTTACACTCAGTGTGAAGCCCGTGTAAGTTCAATTAAATCTTTGGGTATCCAAACATTAGAGAGAAAAAAACAGTTGTCTTACCCGAAAGGGTCTATTTAAGTGTATAACAGCTGGAACCTCTACAACTCGCATATTAATCTCTTTACGGCTTACTGGCTGAAAAAAAAAAAAAAATTAGAGGGAAGTTTGTTAGACGATGAGATGAGCATCTCATATGAAGCATAAAAGGAGATACAGAAAATTTTAAATTAAGTAAACCTTTGTCAGGTCTATAATGCAAGGTAGTGAGTATAAGACTGCTAAATGAAGATATTGGTGCAACCTGAGTTTTCCTAGTTGTTCTAACTGCCACCTAATCTAACTGATACCCTGCATTGGCTTCCCCAGGAAGCAATATCTCAAAGCCCTAAGGAAACCAAATACATTCAGACTTAGAACAAAATCCTAACAGCAAACAATCAACAAATAGGCACAAATTCATGTCATGTTGTCACAGAGTAGAAAGCGTAAACTTACAGCGCCGAGAATTTGTTGTGTTTGTAAGCGACCAGGTTCACCCAAATTTGTGCGCCATGTTATTTGAAATTTACCCAGGATATTACTTCCCTGGAATTTTGTTTGCCCGGAAACATCTGCAGATGGGTTTAACTTGTAGAGATAGTTGTGGATACCCCCGCCAGATCGGATTATAACTGGCGGTTTAGGTATCAGTCCACTAAGACCACTGAGACACAGAGAGTGAGTGGAACAGCAAATTAGGACGATTTGATAGAATGAGTGGCTTATGATGCACATAACGATTCTGGGAAAATCTGACAGACCTGGTTGGAGGATCTTCTGTTGAGTCTTCATTCTGTAATCTTACAGCACTCCATTGCTTAGCAGGTTCAAAATCAACTTGGTCCATAAAGAGGTTTGCTTTTGTATGGTTCTCAATGCAAGCCTCTAAAAATGTCGTCTCCTGGTGTCCCAGACATCAACAGCACATGAGCTTGTATTTTGATTTTACAACCAATACAAACAAATAAATACAGGTTAAACTACACAGACAGCAGAAAAGGGCGGAACAGTGAATCCTGCTTAGTGTCACAAAACCACTTGTTCAAGATATTGTGGACGAGGATTATAAGATTACTTAGTGAGGACCAGAACAGAAGTAATCAATTTTCCAGGGGATCATTGACGAATAATAAGTCAAGAAAAGAGATCCAATTCTAATGACATGGCGGTATAACTGCCAATCATGATATTTAGAAAAACCTCCCATCTATGATCCATGCAAAACACCAAATTAAGAGGTACAAGGAAAAAAACTAAAGCTTCTAAAGAAGCACTCACAGAGTGAAGTGGAGATTCTCGAACCTACCTTTACAACTCGAACCTGCATATCAGAAATAGCAACAATTAGACAAGCATAAAGAGAGGACTGAAAACAAATGACAAATAAAAATGCTGATACGTAATTGACTAGTATAATCACCTTGGTCCTCACTGAGAGTGGGTTTGCAACGACAAACTTGAAAAACTGGGGAAGATATTTACGCTCACCATCAGCGTCATTGTACAATGCAGAGCAAACCAACCTAAGAGAAGAATGAGGGTCATGGCCATGGAGCAATTTAAAAGGACAAGAAGAAGGAAGAGAGTCAGAGAAAACCCACGTGTGAGCTCCAAGCTCTTTCACATCGTGTTCAACTATGAAATCATAGCGTCCACCTGTCCGTATCGATTCAACAGGTGACTTGGATGTATCCAGAAGTAGAATCCTCTGCCTCTCTGTCTGAATTTCTGCCTACAATAATAATACATGGGAGATACATAGCTTAGCATCGTTTTGGTTCTGACGTTTGCAATTCAAGGTCCAAGACGAAGCAGACAACAAAAACTTCTTAGAAGTATTCCACAGCAGAGATTGAAGTGAACGAGTGAAATAAGAGCAAGACCCAAAGAAAAAACGAAAGATATATACATATATATGAAGTACGCAGGTGACGAATCTTAGTGATAATCAATCGATTAGTAGATAGATTTCAGATTTCAGGGAAAACAAAATGTTGGAAGCAGGTGAGGAACCTTAATGGTAACATCCCGAACTTCTGAAGTGGAACTATTGTTGACGCTGATATAGCTACAGAATGTTTCTCCGAGATAGATCGCTCTGCGCAACCAAATAAACAATCAGAATCAGACAGCAATATATATATATATATATATATATATATATAT
>Ga0041059_1000047_pt1 | contig 55903 bp, 42 predicted proteins | sample AraColnosormetaG_FD_56232 | JGI IMG/M metagenome (GOLD analysis project Ga0041059, IMG submission 56232) | Arabidopsis roots microbial communities from North Carolina, USA - Col MF nosort | ecosystem: Host-associated > Plants > Roots > Unclassified | place: USA: North Carolina | collected...
AAAAAAAAAAAAAAAAAAAACTGTTTCAAGTGTTACAATGAGAGATGAGATTGTCCATGTGATTTGGGAAAGTCTGGAGGGCATCAATACGACGGTTTCCAAGACCATTATATTGTGCCTAAATTCGCAATCCGTAACTCCTTTAAATTCTACCGTTATGAAGTTATTTCTCTTGGGATCATAATATTTAATATAAAACGAATTAAGAAACGTAGATGGTAGATAAATAAACTCACCAGCATCAGAGATACCACTTAATTGGAATTTCACTTTCAAAACCAAATTAGTGTGACTGAAAGGTACCAGAAAAGGTTTATCCGACCACTTGTGTTTCTGTGCATCCTCCAAACCCCAAAATGTAATACCATTTTTCACGTAATCATTATGAACTAAGGTTAATCATTTCATTTTAAAGTAGATAGTATATATGCGGAATAATATGTGTAAAACAGATTTGATGTATTAAATCGTTCATATTTTGCGAGGACATAATCTTGGTCAGATACTCAGATCAAACATGCTATTGCTTTAATCAAACAAAGGGCTTTGGCAACCCATAAAAAAAAAGCTTTTGAGATCCATAATATGACCCCAAACATTTTCTAAATTCAAAACTGGTCCAGTAAATGCCTAAATGTGATCGTGTTTTTTGTTCTTTTTTAAATAGAAGAAGGTTCGGGGTCAAATCTCGTAATCCACTCAAACCCGAAATCACAACATTTATTATTAGTTTTGTTCCAAGCATCATTCAAACCAACAACTTCTAACCTTTGCTTAAAACCTTTTTACCAGAGCTAACTACACTTGGTTTAAATGTGATCGTTCACCTAAAAAAAAAACAAATAATCCACGAGAGAGGGACAATTAGACGAATCAAATTAAAGCAAACATAGATCAATGTCTCAATAAACCTAAAGCATGTATGTTATGAGATTTATTCTATACATTTGTCTCTTTGGAGATTGAGGGTCAATGGAGAGATTAAAGCATAATTAATGTATTACACCACTAATTAACATTCAATAATTACAGATCAGAAACTCTTGAGAGGAACTGAAGTTGCCTAAGGAGAGGGCTAAGAGTCTCCATGAGCTTCTCACAAGGATGATTATGAACACCTTCGTAGGTTGTTACGACAACGTTTGGATCTTTTGCCAGTCTTTGCACTTGTTTCTTCACGTTGCATGTGTGGTATGTACATCTATAATAGCTCCTGCAAATATTATTTTGTATAAAAATGTGAATAGTAAATTAATCCATATAGGTGATGTATGTGTGTTATCGATGTTAAGTTTTTTGGTATAGATCTTATGGAACAAAGTTCATATTAATCACGACTTCACGAGGTATAATTGGTAATAATTTCAGATAATAGAGATTGTAATTTAAGGTATTGATTAAGTAAGTACATGCATTTTGAAAATTTACAACTAATTTTTTAAGTAAAATTTGGGTTTATTAGTTTGGTTCTACGAAAACATCATCCAATGTAAACTATATATACATATGGGCTGGACGAACAGCAACAACCAAACCATATTCGTTTCATTATCACCTATGGATTCATCGATATATGATTTATTCGACTAAAACCAAACCAAAATATGTTGTCATAGCAACAACAGTCAAGCGAGCAAGATTTCATCTGTTATCGTTTCCTAGCAACAACGAAATAAAAGGCCCAAATTGTTCTTTTTAGGTTGTAAATGTGATATATTGATCAAAATTTGGGGGTACATCAATGTTACTTAAAAACACAATATTTTTGGTTATATATACCAATTATATTTTGGATTATATAAGTCAGGGATTGGTTTGGATAAACCACAAAATGAACACCCCCAATTCCAAGAAACAAGCAATAATGTAATGCAACCGGACTAATAACCTAAATTGATGACTTTGGTCGTTTAGGTTGTTAAACTAATGTTTCCAAAATATACACGTGACCAAGGATGTGTGTGTATGTTATAGATATGCTTAGGTCAATTTCGATATCTACTTTAACGTTGTCATATATATTTTTAAACACACTAGTAAATGTATGGGACGCAATAAAATAAAATTAAAAGAACCTGGGATGAGCATTGTTCTTGACAGATTTCTGACCGTACTTTCGCCAACGATAACCATCATCAAGAACATCATCATCACTCCTTGTATGAAAAGCTATCCTCTGCATTGCCAAAGTTCTCTTCCCTTTTCCTTTGTTGCAATTCTTATTATGATCACTATTATTGCTATTATTACTCACTAATCCTCCCATCTCTCCTCCACCTCCTCGAAAGTTCTCCAGCTGAGCAGATAGATGATAACCTGCTGGAGTACAAGAAGAAGAAGATGGACCTACATCGCCCGAAAAGATTAACGAAGGAGCCATCATCATTAATGTTTTGTCATCTAAGGAAGAAAAAGGATTGTTGTTTTCGCCTTCTTCTAGGGTTAACATAGGATTTGTGTTGTCAACCCCTTCCATTGATTATGAAGCTTTCACTATCTTGCTAGATCTCTCTCTCTCTCTCTTACTATATATATGTGTGTGTTTATGTAAATATATGTTTGCATAAGAGGAAGAAGGAGAAGAGGAGAAGAAAGGTTATAAGGATATTTGTAGGAAAGAAAGAAGAAGAATGAGTTAAAGGGTATAATATTGAAGCCAACTATATTCACCTAACTTTTCTGTTCAACTGCCTAAGTCTTTCCTCCTTTTCCTAGCTATATATCTCTTTACAACGTTTTTGGATCTATATATTATATAGAATCATATATTAATATATATCCAAAAATGCATGTACATGTCAAATGTACTTCAACCCATATTTTGAAATCTAAATAGTAAATATTAATCTTTAAAAAAACAAAAATTGACATCGATGGTATATATATTGAGTGGTCTTATACATTTTGAGAATAGTTTGTAGAATAAATTGATTAGCTTATTTAAATTTATATATTTCGGCACCAATTCGTAATATGTATTGATGTTTTTAGAATATGTAAATTGTAACGATTGTTTTAACTTCATGTGGAAAAACTACTCACATGTTTCATATAAACCGATCAAAATCTAGTTATATTTATGGTCAAAGTTCTTGTTGATGTTTTCCCATGACAAAGGGAATGTTCGGTAAAGGCTTAACTTGCTTATAAATTTACATGTAACAAGTAGTAATTAATTTGCTTTTATTTGCATTTCAAACGTGTGGTTAAATATAGTGTACCAACTCCATACACACACTCGTGAGCCTGAAATGCACGTCTGGTCGGTTTGAGAACTAGCTAAAATTTAGAGATTGTTTTAGATCACTAAATTTATATCATCCTTGTCGTTGTTTATAGATATTTATATGCACAATAATGGATTAATAATATTCACATTTTGTCAAAAAAAAATATAAAAAAAAATAATTTATATAACGAATTAATACGATAAGATTTTTTTTTCTCGATACCATAAGAATTCTGCGTATTTGTTCCATTGTCCAATGATATTTCCACCACGTAATATGGACTATATATAGTGGTTAATTTGAACATATCATTGATCTTTTAACTCTAAGTATGAGACATTTATATGATTAAAGTGGGATATTTTTATGAATTTCGCATCCCCCTTCATTTCGTTTTCGCAAAGTTTCATTTTGAAATTTCGTTCGTCCAACCATACATCCCCTACTAAGTTATACTACCGATAATGAAACTTATAGAAATCATGAAGTCGCGTAAAATGTTGGGCATTAAATACGGATAAATGGACTTAAGCAAATTATTGTGGTTGTGGTTGTTAAGAATCTCTTTGACCGCTCGAATAATTATACATCCAAATGTAATTAACCTATGCAAACTCATGCATGCACGTGGAAGCTTCTCATTCTCATAAACCATAAAATTATGTACAAATGTAAATCAAATGTTAGTGGATCCATTTTCTTAAAATATATTTTTTCTTTTATAATTTTTATTTAGTTGATGTTTTAAGAGAATACACACTTAATAAATTATTTAATTTTTGTTTACTTTAAACTAAAATATCATTTATTATTTAATAAACCAATAGAAAAATTATCTGTGGAATAAAAATCATCAAAACCAATGAAAATATAATAAATTTTGCATTAAAATTTTAAAATATCATATATTTAAAAACAAAAATAAAAGCTTAGAACATCACTTATAAAAAACAAAGAGAGTATATAAAATTGAACTTTCCGATTCAACTTATTGTGTAAATTAAATATCTACAAAAATCAATTGATTACCACATTGAAATATAGTTATTGATAGCTTAAAACTATACAACCGCAAAACAATTACAATTTTGGCTTGTAGTTAGGCTAAATTTTTGGCTTATATATAAAATTAAAAAATAAAATAAAATATATGACACAATTAGTTCCACATGAGAAAAAAAATCATGAACTGCATGCCGGTTTCTTATAAACAAAACGGAAGACAGTGCAAATCTCAAATCCCGAAACTTGACGCGCGCCTCTCTGTCTCTCTCAATCAAATTCAAATCAAAATTTCAAAAAAGCGGAATCGGAAAAAAAATCTCAAAATGGAGGAAAGTTCAGGACTATCATCGATGAAGTTCTTCTCCGATCAACACCTCTCTTACGCTGACATTCTTCTTCCTCACGAAGTAAGTTTCGCTTCCAATTTTGAATTTATCGAATCACTAGTCTTCTTCACTGTCGAATCTCGTAGTTCTGACTGAAATCGAAGCTCGTTGTTACAGGCTCGTGCTAGAATCGAAGTTTCTGTTCTCAATCTCCTCCGAATTTTGAACTCCCCAGATCCAGCTATCTCCGATCTCTCTCTGGTACTACTTAATCTCGTGCTTAAGTCCGTTTCTTAGATCGCGTTATAGCTTTCTCGAATTCGTGATTTTCTGGGTTTTTGAAGACAATTGAAATGTATCGTTTGAACAGATCAATAGGAAGAGAAGCAATAGTTGTATAAACAAAGGGATACTCACAGATGTTTCATATATATTCCTCTCTACTTCGTTTACTAAGAGTTCATTGACGAATGCTAAAACAGCTAAAGCTTTTGTTCGTGGTAATTGCTCAATGTCTCTCTCTGTGATCTTCACCCAAATCTTTGATTAGAATGGTATGAGAAAATGGTTGTGATTTTATTGAAACAGTGTGGAAAGTTATGGAAATATGCTTTCAGATTCTGCTTCAAGAGAAACGAGTCACACAAAGAGAGCTCTTCTATAAGTTGCTTTGTGATTCACCTGATTACTTTTCATCTCAGATTGAAGTTAACAGAAGTGTCCAAGGTCAATCTAAAGCTTAATTGCATTTGGATTAAAGAGTTTTTGAGCTGATTTTTTGGTCGTGCTTTGGTTTAGCAGATGTGGTAGCACTTCTACGTTGTAGTAGATACAGTCTTGGTATTATGGCTTCAAGCAGAGGCCTTGTTGCTGGAAGGTTATTTCTACAAGTGAGTTATTACTTGCTTCTAGCAATCCTTATGTAGCTAACATTGTGATCTCTGACCATTTCTTTACTTTACACTCAGGAACCAGGTAAGGAAGCTGTAGATTGTTCGGCCTGTGGTTCTTCAGGTTTTGCTATAACTGGAGACTTGAATTTGCTAGACAATACCATCATGAGAACTGATGCTCGTTATATCATTATTGTGGAAAAGGTAGCTTCTTGATGTAATCAAGCACATATGAGAGATGTCGTAATTGTCTGTAACTCACTCCTAGAATCTGTTTTTAGCATGCGATCTTTCATCGGCTCGTGGAAGATCGTGTGTTCAATCACATTCCTTGCGTGTTCATCACAGCGAAAGGGTATCCGGATATTGCCACAAGGTCAATTCTTCAACTCAGTTACAAAACCATATTGCAATGTAGTCAGTGGTATTAAGTAGCTTGGAAGTTAAATCTTTTAGGTTTTTCCTCCACCGGATGAGCACAACTTTTCCTGATCTGCCAATTCTTGTTCTAGTTGATTGGTAAGCATAAATAAACATCTTCCTCTTTGTTAACATAAAACTTTAGTGCTCATATGTTCATAAATGAGAGGTCAGGAATCCAGCTGGGTTAGCTATACTATGCACCTTCAAGTTTGGAAGCATAGGGATGGGACTTGAAGCATACAGATACGGTAAAGACTTAGCTGTTTGCACCAAATAATCTCCAAGTCTCTACAATGATAATTTCTGCATCCTCTTTAGCTTGCAATGTGAAGTGGATTGGTCTCCGAGGAGATGATCTGAATCTGATACCAGAAGAGTCTTTGGTTCCCTTAAAGCCAAAAGATTCACAGATTGCTAAGAGCTTATTGTCCTCCAAAATATTGCAGGTAACCAACTATACATTATACATTATAAGCAGAGATCAGATGTAATGGTCAAGCCGAAGCAATTCTAAGATTCGAATCTATAATCTATCATTTATACCCTAATTGATTTTGACATTTGCTTCTGACCAGGAAAACTACATAGAGGAGTTGTCACTGATGGTTCAAACTGGTAAAAGAGCGGAAATTGAAGCTCTCTATTGTCATGGTTATAATTATCTCGGTAAATATATAGCTACCAAGATCGTGCAAGGCAAATACATATAACACTTAAAACACCAACATGTAAGGTCTTCCACCAATAAAGATGCGTTTGCTTTATATTGGTTCCAAATATAAGAGAGTAACTTATTAGGGTGAAGTTTTATGCAAACTCTAATAGAATGTAAAAATAGATTACAATCAAATCAAAATTTTCCAAACTGAAGTATGATCTTTGTTTACATATGGCATTGTGATGATTTAGTAACAAAACTTGTCCTAATCTCCACTTTCCTATGCAGGTATAATGATAATTCCAACCAAAAATTCTCGCTCACTTCTTGCTTGATACAAGACTAATCTTCTTTCCCTCCACAACAAACTTGCCACTTCGCTCCAGCTGCAACAAGGACGTTAGAACAATATCAGTAAGAATGACAAACTTTGGAACTTTGTGTAGAATATGAGAATCCCACTTTAAAATGATTATGTTTACTAACTTCACTATCACACTTCTTTAATCTCAAATATAATGAATTTCATACGCTTAATGTAGATTCTATACGAAGATTTGGCATAAAGATTAGCTAAGATTGCATTACCTTAAGTTTCAAGTAAGCAATAGCATCTTTTCTTGAAGAAAACTCTGAAAGAACTGATGGTGCTTGTTCATCGATCAGAGATTTTAGCTGTTTCAGCTTCATGAATCCACCTTTACCAGCATCCTAAGAATGTTTTTGCACATATACATATAAGTCGATATGAGTGGTGGGATGTTTTAGAAGAATACAATGACAGTTCAAAATAAATTGACAACGAACCTTTTTAACAATCTGCTTGCACAGGTTCTTTAACTTGATTTTGGGTTCAATGATTTCATCGTGCTTCCTTTTCGCGGGAAGAGAACTTTCAATTACAGAGTCCTTGTCATCATCATCTGCTTCACTCTCGTCTTCATCTTCCTCTTCGTCTTCTTCGTCATCATCATCATCATCATCATCATCATCATCACTGTTATCAAAAGAGGTTTTCTTCCCTTCGTAACGAACACCAGCTATTTTCTTTGGCCGGTCTTTGATACCCAGTCCTTGTTTTCCCGCTGTGGCTTTATCCTACAGACATTCCAAAACGTCAATATATTATTAGATCCCAACCTCTTTTCCAAGAACAGCCTGCAAAGAACATACCTGAACCATGTTGTAAAGATTCTCTTGATCATTCTCACTAAACATTTTTCTCTCGCTAGCTTTTAATTTCTTTTTGCCCGACTTGGCCCCCAGAAGACCACCCGAGACAAACCCGGATTTAAATCCCCACCAGTTCGAAGAAGGTTCTTCAATTTTCTGTTCTGTTCAGTCCAAAAGATCCATACATTTTCAGTTCAAAAAAAAGAGCAGAAAGTCACAATTTCAAGATGCAAGGACAAACTAATCACCTTTAATACTAGCATCTTGGTCCTCAGATATAATTTCAATATCCATAGAATCGGCTATGTCACAAACTGCAGGAGAAGGATCCTCAGTTCGCTTAACCTACAAAACAGTAAAATAACGTGCCTAAGTCGGACTATCACTTTCATAATGAGATTTGTTTACATAATGGTGATAGCAGAGAAAATTCTAACAACATGCACAAGTTCACAGTACATGTAGAAGTTATGATCCATTCTAATCAACATGAATCTTGATCATGAGCGGATAAAAGACAGGACAGAACTGTTTTGAAAGGAAGCTTACCAGTATTCCTTCAAGATCTTTAGACGAGTATGAATTGACAAGCTTCCCTTTCTCTCTACGTTTATACCTTCCTTGTGGACGAGTGACTTTAGCAACGGTCTTCAACTTGGCAGGCTCAGATTTGACAGCATCATCTTCACTTTCATCTTCCTTATCTGAATCTATCGTATGCCACATAAAACAACAATCATTAGGATAAATAAGCTTCTCTAAGTCAAGAAAGAACTCAACTTAATAAGAAAAACTTATACCATCATCATTCTTGCTAGTCTTGGTAGGAGCAGCTTGCTGCAAATAACACACACACATACACAAAAAGATTGAAATTATTTCAAATATTTCAAAGAGCATAGTTAAAACGAAAGATGAACACAGCCATTACCACTTTCAATTTCTTGAGAATGTTATCGAACTGAGTTGTATCAAATGCCCATGGATTTGGCTTATCAAGACCAACACCTGCTCCAACATTTTAAAAAAATTCAGACCTATAACATAAACGATAGATGCATATACACCACACAAATATACAAAAGGCTTAAAGTAGCTCTATCTTGATTCCACAACTTCACATTCACCAAATTACATAAACTAAACTATGTAAACAGACATTTCCTCCTAAAAACCGAAAATAATGTTGTTGTTTTTTAGTGTAAGTGAAAAGTAGCTCTATTAAAGTTTCCTCCAATCTAAATTCCACCGAGAAAAATTCAAATCACTAGTTTCCATTAAGGAGAAGAAGAAGAAGAAACTAACCAGATGTATCTTGTTTGTTCGTAACTCTCACATAACCTTTGATACCTTGCTTATCTTTACCAAGTCCTTCTCCTTCTTCCCAACCCTAAAAAAATCACCAATCCAAAAAATTAGGTCTTCTCCTTTATAAAATCTCTACACACATTAACATCATTACAGGAAAATTCACTCACCATCGATTTCATAAGCTTGAAAGCGGCGGAATCCTTACATATTCCGACGTACTTAACCGGAGCTTCCGGCGCCGCCATCTTCTCTTCTAATTTTCCGGCGATTGAATGGAGACAATGCGTCGCCGTTTTTCAAAAGCGGTGCGGAAGAGAAGAGTGGGCGAGGAAGTTTAGAGAAACTGGAACAGAAAACCTAAAGCGAAGAAGTGATGAGTAAAACTCCTCTACACGTGGTCTTTAGTAAACTTCAGTGGATATGTAACATGATCGACGGTCGAGAGTTTATCATATTTTAAATGGGCTTTAGGAAGGAAAGGCCCAATAAAGAAATGAATATTTCCACCACAGAATTATGAATTGAGTAAACCAGAAAATCGAAGAAGAACGGCAATGGCTACTTCTTCTACTCAGCTTCTACTGTCTTCTTCTTCTTTGTTTCACTCTCAAATTACCAAAAAGCCATTCCTTCTCCCGGCGACGAAGATCGGCGTTTGGAGACCGAAGAAGTCTCTCTCGTTATCATGTCGTCCTTCAGCCTCGGTTTCAGCTGCTTCTTCCGCCGTCGACGTCAATGAATCTGTGACTTCAGAGAAACCAACCAAAACGCTTCCGTTTCGAATCGGTCATGGTTTCGATCTACATCGTTTAGAGCCAGGGTATCCTCTGATCATCGGTGGGATTGTTATTCCTCATGATAGAGGCTGCGAAGCTCACTCCGATGGTAAACATTTCTTGAAATTCGATTTGGTTAATTCGTCTTCTTGTAGATTTTAGGGTTTTGATTTGAGTTTGATGTTGGAATTTGTGTAGGCGATGTGTTACTTCATTGTGTAGTGGATGCAATTTTGGGAGCACTAGGCCTTCCAGATATAGGTCAGATTTTCCCTGACTCTGATCCTAAATGGAAAGGAGCTGCTTCTTCTGTATTCATCAAAGAAGCTGTAAGATTTCGACGCTTACCTTGATGTTCAATTTTGTGTGTATGTTCCAGTATTAGCTACTTCTTCTTTAAGCCTTATTTTGTGTGTGGTACTTTATAGAATGGTTCAGAATTCAAGCTAGATCCATAAGTTGATGGGATTTACTCAGCTTAATAATACTCTTGAGTAAATTATTTTCATCTATAGGAAGTCGAAGAAATATGGAAATCAGATCTTATCCCTGAACTGTTGTCATCACTCAACGATGCTATCTATAAGCTTATCACTCTTGTATACATGATTTTTGTCTTGAAAAGCCTTGGCATAACTCAATTTTCTGTTGAATTTTAGGTTCCTGCATCTTTGTATTGTTAGATTTCAACACATATGATTGATGATAAGTAGAGGTACTCAAGGTTGAAGCTATAAAGTTTCTTTCTTGTCCTGTCTTTTAAGTTATGGGTTCACATTTGGCGTAATGTGTTTGTTAAGTTCACCATGATTGACTGTGAATGTTGATTGCGTGGAAGCTAATCTGAATCACTTGTAATGATGTTATATAGATATAACAGAAGAAATGTTAGATTCTCGTCGGTATGAAGAATGATTCAATAAACTTGAGACGAGGTTTATTTGACTTTGTGTTTCAGGTGAGACTCATGGACGAGGCAGGGTATGAGATAGGAAACCTAGACGCGACGTTGATTCTCCAGAGACCAAAAATTAGTCCACACAAAGAGACAATCCGATCCAATCTGTCCAAGCTTCTTGGAGCAGATCCTTCTGTAGTGAACTTGAAAGCCAAAACACATGAGAAAGTTGATAGCCTCGGAGAAAACAGAAGCATAGCAGCTCACACTGTTATTCTCCTCATGAAGAAATAGAAGTCAAAATTGATTTTAGCTCTTTATCATATTCCTTAAAGTGTCTCATCTTTTAAGAAAAACATACTTTTGATTGTAAAGTGTAATCATCCTTTAAAGGTTAATTAATCGAATCGTTTCGTAGAAGCAGAGAAAATCGAATCATATTTTGTTGATGATTCATTGTGATTCCTAGTTCCTTGGTCAGATTTGAATATAATTGGAAACTGTGTCTTGGACTGCAAGTTCCTTGTGACACAATTTTTTATTTGTCTGTCATATAGTTGTTGCTTTCCTTGTCTACATGAATTCTTAAATCAAAATCAGAGAATAATAATATCATACTGAAATAAATACATCAATGATCAGAGAATAATCCTTACCCGTCAATATAAAATCAACTTCTGACTAATCAGAGACTTAACATACTGCAAATCTTAAGAGATTATACAGCCGTGATCATGATCGCACACAATAGTAGTGTGATGATGCATTGGACAAACCGGAGTGTCATGGTGAGACTGAGACCGGTAAAGAGCTTCTTCACGTTCACGTTCACGTTCACGTTCATTTTCTTCTTTCTTCTTCTTTTCCGCAGCTGCAGCGGTTTCCGCTTCCTTCTTCGGATCGAACGGGCCAAATGTAGCCATTTTCGCACTCTCCCATCTCTTTTTGAGTTTTTTGAGAATCTGCATTTCGTCAAACTCACCAATCACCGTTAACTTCCCTTCTTTTGAATCCATGGTAATAGTTGTAATTCCTGGAATAAAAAGTGTTAAGATTTAGGTCTTGAGACTAAGGAAGATCTTTTCAAGGTGGTAGGTTCTTTTGAGATTTCAATTCATAATCCATAAAGAAAACCAAAAACAGAACGTATTATTATTATTCAAAGCTTTGCAGCAAAAGCTCATTAACAAGAAGAAACTTAAACTTAAACTCACACTCAAACTCAATAATGAGTGATTAAAAGATTTGGTTTTTCACTAAATAATCATGAACGAGACAAGAAAAATCAAAATCATTATTTAAGGGATCATATCATAACCCATGAAGAATCACATAAATAGAGTCTGTGTGTGTAATCGAAAAATCTTTGCCTTTTCAATTTAAAACGCATGAACAGAACAAAAAAAAGTTTTGAGGGTTTCAAATCAAAACTCATCAAAAATCTCAAGAACAGGGGAATGTGAGTAACGAAAAGCTTTGCTTTTTCATTAAAAACTCATGAATATTACTACATAAATCAATTTCAAGTTTTGAGGTTTTTAATTCAAACCCTTAAATGATCCAAAAAGCAGAGTGAATGTTAAAAGCAAAAGCTTTTGGCTTTTCACTAAAAGAACAGAAGAATTAGATCCATCGTTGGAGATAGTCTTAACAGCAATCATTTTTGTAGGGTTTCAATTCAAAACGACAGAACCTACAACGAATCTCAAAACCAGAGAGTTTGTGTAATGAAAAGCTTTGGCTTTTCAATAAAATCACATGAGCAATAAAAAGAAGAAAAAAATTGGTGCATGTTCACCTGAACAGCTAGCTACTGTTTGGATGACTTTCTCCTTAGACCTCTCGTCGCAAACATTTATCATCACCACCATTTTCTGTAGAGAAAGTGTGATTAGAAGAAGAACAACCATTAATCAAAATACTCCAAAGTCTATAAAAATTCAAAAGACTCATTTTTCAGTACTTTGAAAACCAAATGACACATTACCTTCATTTTCTTTGTAGAACAGAGAAGAAGATGTGGTCCACAGTAAAAAGTTGGTGTGCTTTTTTTATTCGTGTAAGCAAGTCGATGATGCTTTATGTCCCAAATAACAAACCGCCACATTAAATGGATTCAGAGAAGAAAAAAAACATAATGTTGGAATATCATAGTGTTTTGTGATTTAAATTTTTTTTAGAAAAATGTTTTCTTCAGTAAAAAACAAGAGTGTGGATTTCACTTGTGAGAAATGGCTTATGGATGTTTTCAACTGTACTTGTTATTTTCTCCTGTGGTTCTTTGGAAATTTCTTCTCTTTAATGGTCCCATGATGAGTGTCCGTCGATTATTGATCGTTACTATATCCAGTAATTTCCATTTCAAAAGTTTTTATATTGTCAAAGATTCTTCCAAGGTCCCTTTTTATGGTAAGTTCATGTTCATCATATGGTTTTGTTCATCATGATCAATTGTTTTTAGTACCAACCGCCAACATCCATATTTTGTTTGCATTTTGTACTTCTTCTCCAATAAACAACGAGAAATAGATCATGAAAAATCCCCGAAAATCATATTTCAATTTGTGTTATGTGGCTAGCCAGACACGTCATTTATTTCTTAGCTCCAAATGTTATATTGTCCTAATTTTTCTTTTTGGCATATGTTTATTGATATTATTTTGCTTTATAATTCATTTGCACCACAATATTCCGTTTTTTTTTTTATGTGCGTTAAGACCGAAATGAAAGCATTTGAGTAAGCATTGAGTAATTTCCACGCACACTTTATGCAAGTTATTTCACTCGCGATCACAAGAAAACCATGTCGATTTTACCAAAAGAAAACAAAAAACCATGTGGAAGATATCTCTTAAATTGTTCATGAAAACTCTATCTTAATGGTCCTCTGTTAGTTCTTTTTTTAATGTCGACTTATGCTTCAAGAAACCATGTGAAAGTCTCTAAATTAACAAAAGTATGTGTGTTTTCTAGAAAATCAAACCACTTATAAAATCATTTGTAAAGGATAATTTGTAATTTCTGAAGTTCGCTTGTTTAGTATTAATCCCTTGAATATGTTATCCGTCACATCAAAGAAACTGTGTTTTCATAATTTTTGGTCTTTGAGTTTAACCTATTAGCAAAACTTCACATGGTAGTTAAAATTTGTCATCATTAATATTGTTTTAAGATTAGAAAGGACTCTCATCTATAACGAGTGGATCCCACGCGCAAATTCTTGTGGAACATTTCTGAGTTATGTGGCTTACCAAACAAATCATTAAGTTCTTAGTTCCAAATCTTCTACTGTCCTAATTTTTCTTTTTGGCTTAAATTTAGAATTGATACTATTTTGCTTTATAATTCGATTTCACCACAATATTTCCTTTCTTTTTCTCATTATCTCACAAATTCAAACATATTTAGCTGTCTTTTTGTAATTGCTTTTATAATAATAAATTAGTTACTTGACTCAAGAAAAACAAATACTCCAATTACTCAAGCGAACACAGCTAAAAAGCCTAAAATAAAGGTCAAATAAAAGCATCCACGATCAAACTCTACAATTCATCCTTACTCATAAAATGTCTTTATACATTAATTAATATGAACTATAAATCAAACAAATCGAAATAGTTAAAGTACCTTATGTCTTTTTATTCATTTTTCTTTAGAACTCTAGCAAATGACACAACCTTGCTCCTCCTTATCATTGAAAATATCACGAATTTCACGGTTGTATCTGTAAAGAGCTTCACGTTCAATCTCTTCCCTCTTCTGCTTAGCCTCAGCAATTTTTGCTTCTTTCAAAGCATCATAAGGTACATATAATGTTAATTTAGCTTTTCCCCATTTCTTTCTGAGGTTTCTAACCAACTCCACAGGATCAACATCTCCCATTACTACTAGTGTGCCTTCTTTCAAATCCATATAAGATGAGTGAATTCCTGAAAACAAAATATTAAAGATATGGGCTCTGAAGTTTGGGAAACTCTGTAAAACTGAGCTTTTCTTATGTAAAGTAAAAAACAGAGCGTAAAAGATTAAATGTTTGTTTTTTTGATAAAATAAATCAAACTTTTTTTAATATAACAAAGATCAAATGTTTGTTTATCTTTTCTAAAACTCTTACGAAAATAAGTTTTAATAGGATATGATTTACCGGGTAAGTCAGAAATACTCTTCGTGATTTTCCCTTTGGATCTCTGATCATAAACACCCATCCACACAATCATTTTCTGCAGAAATTGCATGAGAATACAAACTATAAATTAAAAACACTCGAACTGTGTATAAATTAAAAGATTGTTTTTTTTTTTTGGTTTGAAAACCATTAAAAAATTACCTTCATTTTTAAGAGAACAGAGCAGAAGATGGAAGAAGAAAATGAAAATGTCGATTATTCCAAAATGCTAACAAGTCTATGCTTTATATACCAAAAAATGAAAGCAACATGAATTGATTTTATTTTATTTTTGTATGCAAAAACATGAATTGATTTGGAAAGGAAAATAAACAAGCGATAGTTCTAAAAAAGGAAAGCTCTGATACGATATACCACACGCGCCATACACAAACATAAAAATTGTTTTCTTCAGTGGAGAAAAACGAACGTGGAGTTCACTCGCGACAAGTGCGTCTGGTTTTTCATCTTTCACTTTACTTTTGTTGGTCTTACTTTGGTTCTTAGTCAAAGTGGTGAAATGCTGATGATGCACTGACGGTCGATAATTACTAATTGTTTCTAACTTTTTTTTTATTAGTCATATACCAATTTCAAATTTGTTATTAGTGAAAGAGTCATTCAATGCCTTTTTCTGTTATTGGATTTGGCATCAATTGTTTTTTTTAGTTTTACCAACATTACACGTTTGTTTGCATTTTGCAATATTTCACCCATTAAAAACCGAGGGTGTTGTTTTTGCAAAACAATGGTCTCTTGTGTTAATCCAAGAATGATGTCATATTAAAATATAGATCGAGTTAGAGAAGAGTTTATAACAGTTTTGACATCTTGGCCGAATGATTTCCCCTATCAATGATGAACCTTGGCTATCATAGATATTTACCAACCACAAGGTTCTGCAGAATCACGATTTTTTTAGTTTGTTATTCCCACCATTCCGCAAATTTATACGATTTTGCAACATTCATAACCAATCATAAAAGCCCAACCTATCATAGATTCATAACCACTTTGACACTTTCTCAATTGTAGAACTCATAGGCAGTAAATAAATTTCTATGGCGTATGAAACGCGTTTAGGCTACAAAAACCTTTTTACATGTCGCAATCAATCCCACAAGACTCTATTACGTGCCGCAAAACAAATCCTTGCGTGAATTATAACAAAGTCTTCATTATTGTTTATACAAATTTCGTTTATGGTTTACAGTCGATAAAAGAAATCTAAATAAATAAATATTTTAATGATCCACGAAACAACCCATAGATCATGAGAAAACGATCTTTATCTATCTCAGTGACTAACATAGATTTTATTAGAAACAAAGCTCTCTAATGAGCAAAATATGATTATCCCAAAAAGAGGTTATAAATTATTCGAGGAGATTATTGACAACAGTGCTCTCTATAGATCATTTTTCCAATGGAAAGATGAATAACTCTCACCGGGAATAAAAGATGTTGATTTCTCTGAACCCAAAAGCTATTAAAAAAACTCCATGAAGTTTCCTTCTCTAACTCTGTAGAGCGGCTTGAGCAATCTCGAGAGCTTCTTCGACTGAAGATGCGCTTGCGAGTTTAGCCTTATCGACAAGTGGTTGGCTTCTTGCTAGCTTTGGTAGAAGCTGGAACTCCTGTTTCAAGAGATATACATAACAATGGAAGCAATTAAAATCCATATAGTTAACATATTTACATGAAAACAAAACCCATGCTGATGTAATTGCTATTGTCAAGTTTCAATGACCGTTCCAAAATATTCTAATTTTAGTCTCGCAGATCTAAAGAAGCATGATGCTCTAAAGATTGGCTAATTCAGAATGTTAACGAGGGAGATGCTAAGAAAGACTCTTACCTCAGGCGATCCGCTTTCTACTAGAACACCTTTCAACCTGCCTGTGTTACGATAATTACTCATCAAAGTTAGTTAATTTGCTAAGCTGTGTATTTGTGCAAGGTTAACTGAAGTGAGAAAAGGCTGAAGGAATTATTTACCAGATTCAATCCAGAAGGTAGCGATTTTCGGGTCAAAGTTCCCAACCTCCACTGTTTCTCCCACTGGCCAGTATGAATCAGTGGTTTAGCTACAGTGGAAATATTGTTTGAGTAATTGGATGGCGTCATATTTAGGTCAAATAGATTTACCATTATCTCCGAAAAACTGCCACCACACTTTTCTTGGGCTTCCTTCATACTCGAATACTCTTGAGTAGAAATATGGAAGATAATCGTACCTGCAAATATTGAGCAAGACAAGAACTAATAGGTGAATATCCGTTAAGGGATACAGGCAAAGTCTACAGATCTTTCCAGGGAAGAAGCTTACGTGTCAGTGTGTGCCGTGAGTAGTGATTTCACACAGTGTTGTGCAGAGCGGCGGGCGTGATCAACATGTTCAACTCGAGTCATCCTATCATATATCTGGTCATCAGACAATAAGATGATGAGTTTGCACTTCACGAGATAATTGATGGCTTAACATATATTATCTAGCAGCAAAGTACCTTCAAAGGGAAGGCTGCGACATCTCCAATAGCAAAAATTCCAGGGGTACTTGTCCTGAACAAGCCATCGACCTGTGGTTGAAGATGAGCTCTTATCAAACTTTTAATTGTATCAACATACTGATGTAGTTTCTTGTGAAGTTCTAACTCTGAAAACCGATTATCTTGGAAAATAAATCCGGATGTTTTGTAATAATAATACCTGAATTCCTCCAATTGATTTGTTCATGGCCAAAGTTTCAAAGGGGCCAATAGCAGGCTTAGCTCCAATTCCAATTACAACCTGTAAAGTAAGGATACACAGGTCGTACAAAAGTCAGTATTACATTGACCCTTCACAGTTTTCATTTGATCAAAGTTGTTGAATTTGCATCATTTGAGAAAGAAAAAAGTGAAGCTGAGCTACAACTATACCGTGTCTGCCTCAATTGTAGACCCATCAGCAAGCTTAACAGCTGATACACGCCCATCCGAACCTGCTTCCAAGTTATTTATGGAAGCGCCCTGTTCAACAGAAAGAGAAATTCAAGTTTGCACACTGTGTTTCTGAAATTCTTAGGTTTGCAGGAAAGCAAAGGCTTCAGTATAAGGTGTTGATCGTGTGCTGATATCTTACCTTGACAAACTTAACACCATTTTGACGGTACAGTTCTTCATATTTCTGAGCAAGCGATGGAGTGAACAATCTTTGCAAAAGCTGATCTTCAGGGAATACAATCTATTGTTCCACATGGGAAAGCCCAAAAGCAACTGTAAGTTAGTACATCTGTTCCACAATTTATCTGAACGTTTCTAGGAATTTGTTTAACTCATCGAATGATTAGAAGTATTCTTCATTTCTAGCACAATTTAAAAATTCAAGTGAAAGGGATAATAACCGTTGTATCTAGATTCCACGCAACAGCTGCAGCAGCAACCTCCATGCCGATGTAGCCACCACCAACAATGACAATTTTCTTTGCCTTTCCCTGTATCACATATTGGAAGGTTATTTTGTAGCCAGGAAATTTGGATTTTTCTGATGACGCATATTACAACATTGCATTAAGATGACAAAACTGGTAACTGGTAAAAATGCCCTTAGCTTACCAGAGATGCTATCAGTGAATCAGCATCTGCAACCTCCCGAATATAGTGAACCCCTGGCAAGTGCCCACCGATTTTATCTGGGAACCTACAATAAAAATCCAGAGCAAATATTCATAATATCAGTATACATGGTTGAAAAGGCCTAGGTTCTCTGATGTTGTTTATCAATCATTGCAAAAAAAATGCGACTTTCACTCACCTTGAGGCTGTACACCCTGTAGCGATAATTAGAGATCCATATTTTAACTGCTTCCCTGCGTCTGTGGTGAGTGTTTGCTTTTCAAAATCAGCTCCAGCCACTGGATCTTCATATATTACCTGTCCAAACAAAATGCATTAGTAAGACACAAGAGAAGACCACAAATTCACCGACGTACATTCCAAGCTGTACAGTTAATCAAACCAAAGACACTTCACTTACATTCATATATTTTAGAAAACAAAACTATGTATCAGAAGATGAATTACCTCAATTCCTTTCTCCTTATACCAATCTGGTGTTTGCCTTTCTCCACCACCTCCAACGCAAGTATGAAATCCCTGCATATACGACCACCCTCAATATAAACAGAGATCACAAAACTAAATCATACAAATCTTCATATCAGTAACAATCGTAACACTGTAAACAATCTACCGGTACTCATTCCATAATGTTCATGTAGCCAATTAAGAGCAATAGCACTAAAAGAACCACTCAAATTGATCGAATCAAAACATTAAAGTTGGCAAAGCTTACTGGTAAACGAGCTGGCTTCTTCTCTGGTGGGAACAAGTAAGCTTTTGTCAAAGCCGGTCTCTCATAAGGTGCGTAAGCCTAACAATAACAACCACAAATCCAACAATCAAACAAAGTAAAACCAATAGTGTTACTGATGAAGAAAACACTAAGGGATCGATTTGAATCACCTCTTTGGTCACAATGCATAGCCGACCATCAGCCATTCCATTTTCCACAAAAGTTCTAGCAGCATAACCAGCAGCATTTCCTCCACCAACAATCACAAACCTAACACAATCACACAATCAATCGCATAGAAATTCATCAACGCCAGAATCAAAATTGGAAGAATTATATATACGAACTCGCGATTCTCGTTAGCGAACGAAGCAGTGACGAGGCTTCTGGAAGCGATTCTAGAACCGATCGGAGAAAAACGAGCGGGAAATCGGCGAGCGAGAGACGGAGAAGACGGACACCAAAGAGATAATCCGGACTTCGTCGGCAACGTGGTTGATGCTAACGCCATGACTCTACGAACTGTAACAACAGATTAGAGAGATAAGATTTCGATCTAGGGTTTTGACAATCGAGGAAGAAGATGGTGGTGAGTGAGAGAGATAAGAAGACCTGCAGACATTAGTTTATAAGAAGAGCCAAATTCAGATTTAATTATTGAAACAAGTGTGTGAGTCTCTCTGTAGTGTTGGCTCTATAACAAAGCTAAAGGGCAATGAGAGTAGTTTGAAATTTGTGAAAAGAGAGATGATTTATTGTAAAAGATGGGTAGTGAAGAATGGAGCTGACTTGTCTTGTTGCTTTTGATTCATTTGTCTTTTGACTCCGAATTTTAATATCTTTATTGACATTTAGGCTTTCAATAGAACTTGCAAGTTAATGGAACTAAACCATTAGCAGATTACACCATTCTATTTTTAGGATGGAAAACAATTCGTCGCGGACGAAGCTTATTTTTAAGTTAAAATGGTAGTTGGTCTGTGGGGATTTTTATTTTATTTTCCTAGGACAACAATCCCTAATGCATAATGTTTTACGATACCATTGTAAGGGAGCTAGAGTTAAGAGGATTTGATTGAAGTTAGTCACTCTAGCCATAATGATTTATGTTATGTCCTTCAAGCAGATTATTTCATGGATTACATAGAGGTTGTTATGCTCTTGTAGTTTAAGAGAGTTTGATGATTTAGATTTGATACAAAAAAATTGTCAACTTTTGCAGATAAAAGATGATTTTAACTTTTAAAATCCTCCATTTGCCTTCTTTGATCTCACATTCTCACTTGTGAAAGCTTCGGAGCCGTAACTAAAGGGTTCCTTCAAAAATTTAAATTGTTTTTGGATATTATGCATTAATTTAACAAAATGAAAAATGAAAAATATAAGGAGAAGGGAAAACATATGACATGGGCCTGTCCAGAGTTCTAAAAGCCCAACCATAAATAGAAAAACAACAATAGACGAAACCAAGAAAATAAAATATCCTATTAGCCCCCAAAGAATTACAAAACTTCGAAATTGATTCCCAATAATTCAAAACTTTTACACAACTGGCGCCGAAACTTTCCCGGCTTGCTCCAACACCTCGAGAATCTCCGCACGACTCCTCACGATCCTATGAAAAACTTCTCTGATCTGTTGCTGTAACGGCACAAGCTCCTCCTCCATTCTCCTGCATATCTCCGCCATCTCCGCCACTTGCACCGCCGCAGATTCAGCAGCATCTTTCTCCGCCGGATAATGAAATCCATCTGCGAATTCCATCAACGAGTGACCTAGCTTCTCCATCCTCGTCATCTCCTCCATCAATCCAGCAGATCCTTTCTTCTCTTTCTTCTTCCACTCATCTCCGATTTTCTCATGGATTCCGATCAAACTCTGAGCCCAATTCAAATGTTTCGGCGGCACTGGTAAATGATTCGCTAATCCTGATCTCTCCTGACACGGAACCGCCGCCGTTAGCACCCACATTACGAAAACCATCACCGTACTCATTATAAACATTGGTTGAGGCAATCCCGCCGCTTCGTTACCACGTGGCGGCGTAAGATTCGCTGTCATTGCGTGGATCTGCTTCGCCGCCGACCAATTTCTCCCAACCGCCCACGACGACGATTTGAGCTGACCAATCGTTGCTCCTCCTTTACTCGCCGCCGATGATCCACCGCTTCGACGACCAAACGACCACGATCTCTCCGTCGTCTTATTCCCTCCGCCGCCGCCACCACCTCCGCCGCTAACATTCTCTTTATCCTCGAGACTCAACGCGACGACGAGATTCGCCAACGCGCGTTTAGCTCTCCTCACGTTACCGTCACCTAACGGACGTTGCTCCAAAGCCGTCACAGCAATCTCAGCTAAACGCTGGTAATGTCTAACGGAATCGATACCGTTAACAACGGCGGTACAAATGTCAAGCGCTTTAATCGACCGGTCTAACATTTCAGGAACTAACCGGTCAAAAGGCGGCTTAGAAATCTGGGTCGGGTCACGACCCATTAACAAAATCGCTTTGAATTCAGCTTCGCAACAGAGGAAAACATCCATCAGCTTACGAAGCCAAGTCACGGACATAATCTGCTCCGTCGCGGCTACGGAAGCTACCGTGTTAATTTCATCTGACGGTGGTGGTTGAGGAGGAGAAAGAAGCTCGGTGAAACGATCGGCGATGTGTTTTTGGAAAAGCTCGAGATCTTCTTGTTCTTGTTCGTTGTTGACGTCGACGAATTGGTTGCGACGGATACTAATCCGGCCAAGGAACGAGCCTTGATTATCTTGCGCAGGTCTCATGATTTGTTTGAAGGAGAAAGAAGAAGAAGAAGAAGATTGGGAAGGTTTTGGAAATGGAGGATTTATATACGGAGACTAAATAAATTTGTGGTGCGCATGTCTTGTCGGAAAGCTTGAGACCCGTTCTTCGTGCGCAGTTATCTCCTTTTTTTGTTTCCAGTTTTGTCCTTGTAGAGGTTTCGTTATTACTATAGTAATATTATTACGTGAGTCATGACATTATACTCTTTTTTGGTAAATGAAAACTGTGATAATATGATTGGATTTCCAATTATTCTGATTTTTTTTGTTTTTTTTTGTCAAACTGTAAATATCATATTAATGAAAAGAGTTATACAACAAGTAAACCCAAGCTTTTGTTACCACGGCAAAAAAAAGAAGTAAAAAATACGTGGCAACAAATCGATTTAATGCAGAAACAAACTGCAGTCAACGAATCCATAAACGCATTAAGCTTTGGAAAAGATGACGATATTAAGCTTTGGAAAAGATGACGATGTCTTCTTGCTGTGATATCGTGTTTCTTATCAATCTATCAATCACAATGAATATCTGAGAAGATGGAATGGAGCGAAGATTGAAAAACCTATTGTTTCTCTCGCGCCAAACGTTGTAAACCAAAGTTTGTACAGAAACTTTCCGGAGAATAGAAGGAGAGCTGTCAGTCTTGCACCTAAGCCAAGTCAACAAGCCAGCCCAAGAGCCAAAGTTTGTAGGTGGTAGACCTAACCTCTGCTGAATAGCATGCCACAAATCCCTACTATACTCACAATGAAGAAAAATATGGTCTCTAGATTCATCAAAACCAGAGCATAGACAACAATCGATGGGGATCATTAAACCCCATGAAGCGAGACGAGTTCTTGTAGGCAAACGATCTAACTGTGCAGTCCACATTGTGAAAGCATGCTTGGGAGTTGCGCCTTTGAACCATATTGCTTTGTACCACTCTTTAATATCTTCTCTCGGCCTGATCGCTTCCCAAGTCCGCTTAGAAGAGAACCCTTTGCAATTTATCGCATCCACAATCCAGGAGTAAGAATCATCTATGGAGGAAAGACTTGGCAAACTAATGGTGGTCAAATGACTGTGGAATGACACCGCAGAATCAGACCTCGGGGAAACAAGAGTCCAGTCATGATGGTTGCAAGCATCGGCAACTCTTGCATTTAGGGGAATACGGCAGATTCTCGGCTCATCATCACCCAAAAACTTAATTAAGGGGCCAAGAGGCGTCCAATTATCGAGCCAAAAGCTAGCAGTCTTACCATTTCCCACACTGCATATGACAAACCTTTCTGCCAAAGATCGCAGCTTAAGTAAAGATTTCCAGTTCCAAGAGTCTGTCACATGCTCTTTAATAGCCCAAAAAGACGAGTTTCTAAGTTTGTTTCCGTAATATTTTTACCGAAAATATTTCAGATTCAGAATTTCCTTAAATAAAATGAAAAATGAATATTAACTTCAAGTTTATGGCATCGTTCGTGAAACATGCAAGAAGAAATATGATTGCCACCGTTTTCATATTTTATTTTAAAAAATTATGATTGTCACAGTTTTCATTTTTCACCATAAAAGAAGGGTAAAACTTAATCATGAATTCAGACAGAATATTGTTATAGCCCAAATTCTTTGTGTTAAAGAATATAGCCCAAGTTCTCTCCATCAATTTCTTCTCTGAGTCCACGAAGCCCATTTTAGATCACAAATTTCCACATGAATACTTCCTAACATAACATATACACTAAAAAGAACTAGAATAGTCATTTTTAGGGTCAATACTCTTGTTTAAGAACTAAGAAGCCGTATTTAATTGTTGAAAATCTAAGGGGCACTTACATAATTGTTGATTTTTTTAAAAAAATGGCTTCGAAATTATATGAACTAGAGTCGTCAATATTTTAAGTGTTCCAACTCAAATCACTAAATTATAAAAAACAATTCAATACTACATTCATAAAAATGTAATCTCATATCATTGGGATGTGATTTATAATTATTTATGAAGACCTATTTAATTGTTTAAAAGCTTTTTCAGTGAAGGCAAAATAGCTAGTACATCACTAACTAATACTATTTTGGTAAGTTTGTAGAATGATATGATATAATTTTTCATAAAACTTATTTTAATGCTATATTAGGATATTTTGCCATTTGTCAATAAGAGAAAATCGGAGAAAAAAATGATATTTCATCATTTTCAATGTCTCAAAACTACTATGTTACATGGATTTGTTTTTTTTTTGTTTTGCTTAAAAGGATAGTTAATTAGAAAACAAAGATAGTTTATGGAAATTATACCAAAAAGGGGATGAAAAGGGAAGAAAGATATACAATATTCATTTAACGGATCAAACTCAGGTGTCATATGATATGAACCACAAACAATATATGTTTTGAGTATCTAGCTATTACCGAAAAGACGAAAAGATTTATTGTCAAAGTCTCCTTTTCTTAGGAATTAGTCCTACTAAAGTTTCAAAACACTGTATAATTAATTCCAAAAACCACGACGTTCACATGTTTTCATCATTTAATTTGCTAATTATATTTGAATTAGGTTGGCCATATTTTGTAAATGCATATTAATAATTTGTAATTCCAAGCGATTACATAGAAACCAACGTACATAATCTGAATATATAGTTGCAGAATAAGGTTCAACCCCGACGAAATATCTAGCTAGAGTTAGTACTTTAATCGAGGCCTCTTTGTAAAATTTGTCTTCAATTATTTTGGAAAATGAAAATCTCTCAATGGCTGTCAACCCAAAAAATGCAAGGAATAATAAGTTCAATCTCTACTAATCAAAATCCAAAACTAGATAAATTCCAAATTTAAGCTGTTATATTATAAAAAAGCTTTAGAATTTTATAAAATATATCTAATTAAAAGTTTAAAACAGACAACATAATAAACAAACATGAGAAATATGGAAGAGAAAACTTAATTATGTATGGAAGAGATATCTCAATCTAATGATTATTATTATCTCGACCAACCATCCCTTGAAAGGCTTGTTTAGTTAATTAAGACAGTTGCTTCATTAGCATCACTACTTAATCACCAGAAATATTATTTATGTTGACAAAACATTACCTCGTTTTAAAAATGTAGATGATTGAAACAAGCATTGTGGACCCAAACAAGGTCATTCTATTGCTCCTCCTTAAAGGTAAGCCCTTAATGATTTCAATGATAGAAAACTAAAACTATGCTTAAGTTGGATTATATCCCTATAATCCTATCAATTATATAATAAAAAAAAATTATGTAAAGTTCAGAACCGTTGAGTGCCAATAAATGCTCGTTAACTTCACAAATATAGTCATTTCTATTTATCACATTCCGAGAAATTATGATTACTTGAATGCATTAATGTTAAAAATATAATGTTTGTTGCAATGCTAAGGTTTTTTTTTTTTCATTCTAAATTTTGTTCTTATTTTTTTCTCTAAAAAATGAGTAGAAGTAAATATAGCCGAGAAAAAGATTGCGATATATAGAAGCAAAAGTCACCTTTCTATGTGATCAAATTCACATCGATGTTTGGTAATTGATTTGCTTTAATCCAACGGTCCCACTTTTACATCGACTTCATCTACTATACATACATGCATGGGTCTTCCAATACATGTGTGTAGCGTTATATACATAAACATATATAGTGACTTGTATAAAAACTAAATGTAAATAAAACATAACAAAAGTAATGGAACAGTGATTTAGTGATGTGTGGTAACTGGCGAGTGCTTTGGACATTTTTGTATAACCGAAGGTTTAACTAATCAAGATTAAAAAAAAAAAGAAAATTAATCAAGATTATAAGAAAGCACAAAAAATTATCAAGATTATAAGAGCAACCCCATCGGTTCAAATAAAAGATATCTTAGCTATATCTTAGCTAATAAACTGATTAAATTTAATAAAAGCAGCTAAGATTAGTTAAGATTTATATCTTAACCAAGATATTTTCTTAAGTTTAAGAAGTGGACAGGTGTTGTGTATTTATTGGGTACACAAATAAACAAAAGTAAGGAAAAAAAAACCATTGGAACATAAATAATTTAAATTTTTTCCCTTAAGAACTTTTTGCTTCTTAACCAATGGAGCATAAATAAATTAAGATATTCTCTAACTTATCTTAACTTTGAAAAAGCAAAATTTTAATTTTAAAAAAGGTTAAGATCCAAGATTAAAAGCTTTAACATCTTAACCATTGGGGATGCTCTAAAGGACCATGCATCCAGTATCTTATGTGTTGGAACAGGTGTATCCGTATATGTATGTAACTATGTATTATGTATCGTAATTTGTACGTAAGCTTGGTGCCCTGGTCTACAGTTCCCTAGTTAAGATTCTATTTTGACAACAAAATTGATGATTCCAATCATCCATATTTGTTATAGGGAGAAATTGAGCATGCTATATACGGTGATATATATGATATTTATTTAATATATTGAATAACAAACACAGAACTAGTGTTATAGGTGCAGGTATGTAAATATAATGTGATAAACATTTTTTATATAGATTGGAAAGAATACGAGATTGTTGTTGCTCTGTTAGAACGAACAAACAGAACTAGTGTTATAGGTGCAGGTAAGGTAAATATAATGTGATAAACATTTTTTATATAGATTGGAACAAATAAACATTTTTCTGTTAGAACGAACAAAGGCCTGTCAAAAAGAACAAACCTGATGTGACATATTACATATATGATTATAATTGATTATTGTATATATAGTATTGCATGACTATCTTTACAAGATTTCAATACGAAAATAAATTAAAAGGAGAAAATTTATAAACGAAGCGATTTCATTCTCGGTAAGGTTTTCCGATATGTCTCCTAACTAAATCAAAGCCTTGTAATTGAAACTTGTAATGATTGTTATTCTATATATCTTTGAAGAAAGCTTCGGTATTGGACGTACTTAATATAATTGGATTTTATTTAAATTACAAAAATCACTGTATAATTCGGCTACATGACTTAATCAATTATTTCACGTTGAAAACAATACTATATCAACTTCAAATACACTCCTTGTGTATGGATTCCACAAGTTCTTTTCTATCTATAGAAATATAGAATCCACAAGTTCTATCTACTTTTATTAGAATTTTTTATTGTTCGTTGTTGTTAACATAATTATAAGCAATAAATTCAAAAAAAAAAAAATCTAAAAGACACAAAATTTCCATCTTTGATAGGGCTTCGGAATCATTAATTACTTTTTACAAACAAAAAAGAAGAAGATAGGGCTTCGGAAATTATTAGAAAGATGGAAGGATATTGTATTAAATTTGGCTTCATATTTTCCTTTGGTTTGCGGCCATCAAGTACTAGTACTACTCAGTACCCACAGGCCACAGGAAAAAAAGTAGTACTGCTTTATTAAGTGTGTTACGATAAATGGAAAGCGTTTTAGTATGTGATTACAAATTGTTGTATGTGATCATTAATTAGTTATTGGTCCGACTTCTAAGTTTAAATATTTTCAGAATTCAGTTAGTTTAATTATACATGTTAGACGAAATGACTCTTTTTGAGCCAATATATAATGTATCTGAATTTTTCATTTTGAAAAATCTTTTTATAAAATAATAGGTCAACCTCGAATTATTATAATAAAATAAATAATTTGCGTTACTATGAAAATTAATTTACTGAATACAGTATATAGAGAGAGATAGAAATAGAGGAAAACAGTGGATAATACATGATTAGTTGATACTCATGTGCAGCGAGTCTATATATATTATATACTCATGATTAGTTGATACATATGTGACGATTAGTTCTACGAATCAATCTCTAGTTTTCGTCTTAAAATCATTTGGTTTTATAGAATATAAGAAACAAAGAAAACAGGAACTTTCGCGGGAGACAGAAGGGTACGTGAAGAGAAAAACACATAAAAGTGATAAGGGCTTAACGTAATAATACTACAACAAAACCTCTCTACGTACAACGAGTAATAACACATGAAAATAGAAAGTCGATGAGACATCGTTTTAAGGTTAGATCGATGAAGAAATATCTCAGGCCCCACCCCTGGGACCCGACCCGACCCGACCCGACCCGACCTTTGTCTCCTCTCCTTTTAAAAACTCTCCATTGCTTCTTTGTCTTCTCTCTTCTATAACATAACTCAAGAAATTAAAGAAGATAGATAGAGAGAGAGAGAGAGAGTAAAAACCTAAAGGGTGATATACTTATATAAAAATTAATTTAAGATTGTGATTAAGTGGTTCACTATATTTAAGTTACTTTGAGGAGCTACTAATCATGGGTCATCACTCATGCTGCAACCAGCAAAAGGTGAAGAGAGGGCTTTGGTCACCGGAAGAAGATGAGAAGCTTATTAGATATATCACAACTCATGGCTATGGATGTTGGAGTGAAGTCCCTGAAAAAGCAGGTGATCTTACTTGTATATTAGTTTTCAAGTAACATATTTTTTTCTCTAACCAATTATAACGATCTTGCGCTAATTAACATATATAGTTAATGTAACTAATTTTAAAATGCATGTTTGATCAAATTTAGGGCTTCAAAGATGTGGAAAAAGTTGTAGATTGCGATGGATAAACTATCTTCGACCTGATATCAGGAGAGGAAGGTTCTCTCCAGAAGAAGAGAAATTGATCATAAGCCTTCATGGAGTTGTGGGAAACAGGTCTCCATTTTTACTAACTCGACTTAAATTTTTATATATTATCAATTCAAGATAGTGTATTATTATAGACCGCTACAGGAAGTCTTATAAGATTTTCAATACTGATACCATTTTCAATAATAAGTTTGTTGGGTTGGGATACATACATAGTACATTTTATACTTATATTCAGTTTATCATGTTATATTTTAAATTTAAACAATTATATGTTTAGTTTGGCCACGGTTTGAAGCAACGACTAGCCTACTGTCGATGACCAAAGAATCTTTAACGTGTAGTTTCATTCATCTAGCTCGTTTACTTTTGTCTACTTGGTCGAGCTATTAAGTAGTACACTTTAAGTTACTTCATTGAACATTCTCAAAATGTGATACATACATATTTTCTTATTAAACTTATGTTTTTTGTTTTTTTCAGGTGGGCTCATATAGCTAGTCATTTACCGGGAAGAACAGATAACGAGATTAAAAACTATTGGAATTCATGGATTAAGAAAAAGATACGAAAACCGCACCATCATTACAGTCGTCATCAACCGTCAGTAACTACTGTGACATTGAATGCGGACACTACATCGATTGCCACTACCATCGAGGCCTCTACCACCACAACATCGACTATCGATAACTTACATTTTGACGGTTTCACTGATTCTCCTAACCAATTAAATTTCACCAATGATCAAGAAACTAATATAAAGATTCAAGAAACTTTTTTCTCCCATAAACCTCCTCTCTTCATGGTAGACACAACACTTCCTATCCTAGAAGGAATGTTCTCTGAAAACATCATCACAAACAATAACAAGAACAATGATCATGATGACACGCAAAGAGGAGGAAGAGAAAATGTTTGTGAACAAGCATTTCTAACAACTAACACGGAAGAATGGGATATGAATCTTCGTCAGCAAGAGCCGTTTCAAGTTCCTACACTGGCGTCACATGTGTTCAACAACTCTTCCAATTCAAATATTGACACGGTTATAAGTTATAATCTACCGGCGCTAATAGAGGGAAATGTCGATAACATCGTCCATAATGAAAACAGCAATGTCCAAGATGGAGAAATGGCGTCCACATTCGAATGTTTAAAGAGGCAAGAACTAAGCTATGATCAATGGGACGATTCACAACAATGCTCTAACTTTTTCTTTTGGGACAACCTTAATATAAACGTGGAAGGTTCATCTCTTGTTGGAAACCAAGACCCATCAATGAATTTGGGATCATCTGCCTTATCTTCTTCTTTCCCTTCTTCGTTTTAAATTAATGTTTAAATCACAGCAAATAAACTCCGCTAATTTGTTTATAAGTTTGTTTATTCACCTTTTTTCTCTTAGAGTTTGTAACGGGATTTTCACTTTATTATGTAATGAGTGTTCTAAATTGTTGATAAAGAGATGGTGTGAATGTATGTATATAAAACTCAAGGTCTTGTCCTTAATTTGATGTATGAAAAGGACAAAAAAACACTGCTTCCATGTTGCAAGGCAATACGGTAACGTAGTGCATTCACTAAGTTCGTTAACGTTGTCGTATCGTAACACAAACGTAGAGATTTGGCTAGCTACCCACGTACAGGCCATGGCAAAACTATTTTGAAAATTACTATAGCATTTTGGTTTGTAGAAAAGAGCATAAAGATATGATTAATCTAGTTGCAAAATGAGGTAGTGAATGAACAATACTTGGGAATAACAAAGTATTGTAATTAATCCACTTATATTCTTAATGATACAATCAAAGTATATCTGCAACAAAGTCAAAATTTTCAGTTTTCAAGGGAATAACAAAGTCAAATTAAGGATTTCAAGATACTATATGCATGTTTTAGACTCCTTTAAAATAGGTAGGATTATCTTTGTAGCGCGCTTTTGGTTTAGTGAATCTGAAGATCAAAATGTTGATATCTATTCGCTGAATCGAGCAAACACCTCATGGCATTGGCAACAACACGAATAAGTAAACACGAATGTACTGTTTTGCAAATCGAGTAAACACCTTATGTTTCTATATAATTCAAAATGTTTTGTTGTCGAAATCAAACCAAAGGGAATATCGAACGCTAAACTGTGTAATGTTTTGATTTTGCGGTATTTACAGACAAGACTCAAGTAGAGAATGTTTCTGAGGCCTGAGTTGTTGTTCAGTGACGATATGTCTTAACCGCCAGATCTATTCGTCTCCGACAAAGTGGACAGCTGGTCAAGTGGGAGGAGCATGCGGTGCAGCAGCACATATGACCACACCTGCGAGTACCAACCACAAGCATTTTAGCAAGTTGCAAATGCAGAATCAACCAAAAATGGCGGAAGAATGCTTACGGGACAAACACAGCGTTGTACTCCTGCTCTAGGCATATCACACAGAGATCAGGAACAGCGTCTTCTTTCTTGGTAGAATCTGAAATGCTCTCACGTGTCCCGTTTGAACCTGGTCAGAAGAGATTGTAGTCAGAGCCAGTGCAACCTATATGTAGAATAAAGAGATTCACCAATGGATACCTTCACTCTCTAGCTCAGCTCTCTTTGCTGCTGCGTCAAGCACTCTGCAAAAACAGCTGACTACTTAATTTTGTGTGTACATAGTTTCGAGAGAAACAAGCCGATCTAGTACTCATGCTTGAGAACGGTTATTCACTTTTAGACAGACAAATCTGTGACATACCTTTTTTGTAACTGTCTCCGCCGTCTTCTCTCTAGAACAGAGTCAATGACATGCTTCGTAATTAGGAACACACCAAGAACAGTAAAACCCATGGAGGCATATTTGTACAACCTGTAAATTATACTCTTCTCAATCAGTTTGGCTCATTGCCGTTTTTCTACAAGAGTATAGGAGAAGAACCGAGAGAGGAGAGAGACACGACCTTGACCATTTTCCCAAATTAGAAATGAGCTGATCGAGTGATTTAGAAGAGACGTAGAAAGGGCCCCTGTCAGGTTTTTGAATCCTGAATTCTCCAATATCGTCCTTGACAGCCTGTTATACATGGCAGCAACACAAATTAGATTTAAACTCATCGGTAAGCCTCTATACATAGATCAATCCCACTTCCTACAAATATTGCTATTAAAGGAACTTTGAGAAAATTTCAAGAGGCAAATACCAGACTGATGAAGGAGTTAGTGTGCTATGTATCTCTATCAACAGTTACAACTTAAGCAAAAGAGAGGACCCGAAAACACTGAGAATACGACATACCTCACCAACAATTGTTAGCGGTATTCCAGTTGGAAGAACACGCTCAATGCGCTTAACTCCAAGCATCTGAAACAAAACAATGGCCGCTTAAGCAAATAGAGAAGCCAACAAACAAAGAACCGGAAAGAAAAGTAAAAACCTTAAGTCCTTGAAGATAATCAAGTGTTCCTCGTACAAGCGAGCGTCCTGACTCTTCAAAAACTTCACTACCAACAGTCAAGGCAAAACCCGTCGCACCACGAGCTCCCATTACATGGACACGGCTTGTCCCATCGTCCTATCCCAAACAGTTTTGGAAATGGTATTAAGAAAACATCCAATCACAGTTGTTTCAAACACTATGCTACTAGACTAGACTTACCAGAAACCAAGGAACCTCTTTGCTCATTGATAGCATCAACGCACTATCTTGTACCCAAGAACCCGTCTCATTATGTTTCAGGAAATGTTGTTCCGCCTGAAAAGATCATGCAATTACTAGAGTTTCACATAAAACCTAATCGATTAAACCAGAAAACAAACTAAGTTCCATGCGCTAATCATCAGTCTACAACATACCGTTTCTTCAACAATAACACCGCGTATGCCACTATGCTCGCATTTGATAGGTGTCTCAGAGCCGACTCTTCCTGATACCGCAACAATGAAAGGCAGAATCTTGCTATCTAATTCTAGCAATTGAGCTACACATACAGAACAATCAGAAAACATGATCAAAACTTCATCCTGAGAGTAGATGAAGCAATCAGGGGAGAAGAAGATTACCTAACTCCTTGAGCTGATTAACCCTAGTGACTGTTTCGAGTACTTCAGCATCCCTGCACTCAAAAGGATAAGAAAGGATTTGATTGATTGATAATCTCTTTGGGAAGATGAAATATAAAAGAGATCAGACAAACCTGCCACTACTCCGGCCGAGAAGATAAAGAGCAGCGGCGCTGAGGCAGCAAGTAACTCCACCCCAAGGAATCATCAGACTCTGAAGTCACTCTTACTTGTTTGCAGAAGAACAACAATACCTTTGAAGTTATTGATGAGCAGAGAGATAGAGGTAGGTTTTGAATCTGGATGCAGCGAATTGAATGAAATAGAGATGGGAGTGAAACGAATCTGGATTTAGAACACAGAGAGATGGAAGAAGATCATGCGAAATTAGCTAATGAGAGTTATGAGTATGAATCGAGGAAGAGTTTGAAGAATTAGAAACTAGAAGCAGTGAAAGAAGAGGAGAATTTCGAAAGGGGAAATTAAAAGATTCAGAGGGTTGGAATTGAATGATCCTTTGCTTCGATCTCTCTCAATATTCTCATGCGCAGGGTTTGGGGAAGACGACGATATAGTCCCCAAGCAACGAAGCTGATGACGTGGCCACTTCCCAATCCAATGGGCCTACTCTTTTTTTTTGTTTAAGCCCAGCTAAGACGCATGAGTCTTTTTTTGTTTTTTTGTTCTTAATAAAAAGTTAAAAACTGTCCCATTCCCCACGGTAAGAGAGTCGTTAATCTTTTGTTTCATTATGCAATTAGGTTTGTACATAATTTAAATTTACAATCGTTAAAGCTGTCTATTAGTCGCTGCCTAGTCAGTTTGAAGTATGAGGCGGTTCTTGACTCGAACTTTCTGCATATTATCACGGATTAAAGAGGTTTTGAAGAGTGAATAGATTTATTATAAACGACAGGATTTATAAGTGAGAGAGCTTTCGAAGCAATTTGTAATCTCTTTCGCTTTCTTTAAGAGCCATTCGAACAACTTGGAGCAAAGCCTTGACTCATTCAAATGTGAGAGGGCCCATTGAGTCTTGACTCTTGAGTATAAGAACAAAAAATCTTCTCTTTTTATTATAGCCACAAAAAATTAATCTTATTATCTCTTTATTTGATATTGCCTCTCTGATAATTTTTATATACAGCATTTCCAAAGACACATTAACGTTAAATATCTTCTTTTAGTTATCTTCAACATTTCCAGCTCGTTCATCATGGCTTCTCCTTCTTCTTTTTCGTCTCAGAACTACAAGTTCAATGTCTTCGCGAGCTTCCACGGGCCTGACGTCCGTAAAACACTTCTCAGTCACATACGACTACAGTTTAACCGCAACGGGATCACTATGTTTGATGATCAAAAGATTGTGAGAAGCGCAACGATCGGGCCTTCACTAGTAGAAGCTATAAAAGAATCAAGGATCTCGATCGTGATTCTCTCCAAGAAATATGCTTCATCAAGCTGGTGTTTGGATGAATTGGTGGAGATCTTGGAGTGCAAGAAAGCTATGGGACAGATAGTGATGACCATCTTCTACGGAGTAGATCCATCCGATGTGCGGAAACAGATCGGGAAATTCGGGATCGCTTTCAATGAAACTTGTGCACGTAAGACCGAGGAGGAAAGGCAAAAATGGAGCAAAGCTTTGAACCAAGTCAGCAATATTGCTGGAGAAGACTTCTTAAGATGGTTGGTCTTTATTTTAATCTCTGATTTATTGTTTGTTTATAGGTTATATTATATTAAGTTGTAATCACCAGAGAAAACTTAAACAATTAGTGCTGTTTTATGATGTAGGAGGTATTACGATTATTGGAATTTAAATGATTAAGGGAAATGTTTTTGTTGAATTAAGTATTAAAATGTCATAAATTGTTGGGAACATGCAATGTTATCTCTGTATCTATTTGATGGAAACTGTGCTTTTCCTTTCTTTCTCTTTTGTTAGGGACAATGAAGCTATAATGATCGAAAAGATTGCCAGAGATGTTTTAGATAAACTGAATGCTACACCATCTAGGGATTTTGATGGTATGGTGGGAATTGAAGCTCATTTGAGAGAAATAAAATCTTTGCTAGATTTAGATAATGTTGAAGTTAAGATAGTTGCAATCGCTGGTCCTGCTGGGATTGGTAAGACTACTATTGCCAGAGCTTTATATGGTTTACTCTCTAAAAGGTTTCAACTTAGTTGTTTTGTGGACAACCTTAGGGGAAGCTATCATAGTGGTTTTGATGAGTATGGTTTTAAGCTGCATTTACAAGAACAGTTTCTTTCAAAGGTTTTGAACCAAAGTGGAATGAGAATATGCCATTTAGGTGCAATAAAAGAAAATCTAAGCGACCAGAGAGTGCTCATCATTCTTGATGATGTGAACAAGTTAAAGCAGTTGGAGGCTTTGGCTAATGAAACTACATGGTTCGGTCCAGGAAGTAGGATTGTAGTTACCACAGAAAACAAAGAGCTTTTGCAGCAACATGGTATTAACAATACCTACCATGTGGGGTTTCCATCTGATGAAGATGCTCTCAAGATCTTGTGTAGTTATGCTTTTAAACAGACCTCTCCACGTCATGGTTTTGAAGAGCTTTCAGAAAGTGTAACAAAGCTTTGTGGTAAGCTTCCGTTGGGTCTTTGTGTCGTGGGTTCATCTTTACGGGGGAAGAAGGAAGACGAATGGGAAGATGTTGTGACCAGGCTGGAAACTATTCTTGATCAAGATATCGAAGACGTACTAAGAGTTGGCTATGAAAGTTTAGATGAGAATGCGCAAACACTATTTCTCCACATTGCAATCTTCTTCAACAAGGAAGATGGTGATCTTGTGAAAACCATGTTCGCTGAGAGTGACTTGGATGTCAAATACGGGCTGAAAATCCTTGAAAACAGATCTCTCATAAAGATGAAGATTTTTAGCAATGGGGATACAAAAATAGTGATGCACAGATTACTACAACAAATGGGTAAAAGAGCTATTCAAAAACAAGAGCCTTGGGAACGCCAAATCTTAATAGATGCCCGGGAGATTTGTCATGTTCTTGAGCACGCCAAAGTAAGTTCGTATTTCTTATCTTCTATCTTCAATTATAATGTAAATTAAGGCATTCGCTGTAGATAAACAAATCCTACTAGTCCTGCTAACAATTTCTTCTATATTTGGAATTCGGTATAGGGTACCGGCTGGAATGTTCATGGTATGTCATTTGATATATCAAGAATCAGTGAAGTGTCTATAAGGAAGAAAGCTTTTAAAAGAATGCCTAATCTTCAGTTCCTCAAAGTTTACAAAAGTAAAGATGATGGGAATAATAGAATGCATGTACCTGAGGAGATGGACTTTCCTTGTCTCCTAAGGTTGTTAGATTGGAAGGCGTACCCAAGCAAGAGTCTTCCTCCTACATTTAATCCAGAACATCTTGTCGAACTCAATATGCATTCTAGCCAGCTCGAGTACCTCTGGCAAGGAACTCAGGTTGGTGTTGTACTTGATATATATGAATTAGGTATTTTCTCTTTCATGCTATATGATGCTCTTTCTCTCTCTGCTACTGTGTGGTTTTCTAACATATTCAGCCGCTCAAGAATCTCAAGAAGATGGATTTGTCACAGTCCAAGAATTTGAAGCAACTCCCGGATCTTTCAAATGCTACAAATCTGGAGTATTTGTATCTGATGGGTTGCGAGAGTTTGATAGAGATTCCATCATCTATTTCGCATCTTCATAAACTAGAGATGTTGGCGACGGTGGGCTGTATAAATCTAGAAGTCATACCAGCTCACATGAACTTGGAATCTCTTCAAACAGTCTACTTGGGAGGATGCTCAAGACTAAGAAATATTCCAGTGATGTCAACGAACATCAGATATTTATTTATAACGAACACAGCAGTTGAAGGCGTGCCTCTTTGCCCTGGTCTTAAGACTCTCGATGTAAGCGGCAGCAGAAATTTCAAGGGATTATTAACACATCTCCCCACGAGTTTAACAACACTAAACCTATGCTATACTGATATTGAAAGAATTCCAGATTGTTTCAAATCTCTTCATCAACTAAAAGGGGTTAATCTACGTGGCTGCAGAAGACTCGCATCTTTGCCAGAGCTCCCTCGTTCGCTACTAACCCTAGTGGCAGACGACTGTGAATCACTGGAGACGGTGTTTTGCCCTTTGAACACTTTAAAAGCAAGCTTCAGTTTCGCCAACTGCTTCAAATTGGACCGAGAAGCACGAAGAGCAATTATCCAACAATCGTTTTTCATGGGAAAGGCTGTGTTACCAGGAAGAGAAGTGCCTGCAGTGTTCGATCACAGAGCCAAAGGATATTCATTGACCATTCGTCCAGACGGTAACCCTTACACCAGCTTTGTATTTTGCGTTGTGGTTTCCCGTAACCAAAAAAGTGATAAAACCATTCCTCCCTCACTATTGTGGCGTCGCATCATAGCTCAAGATGAGGGCTATCCCGTTGAGGTCTGGAACCGCATAGGAGATGTCTTCAAATATCGAACGGAACATCTATTAATATTTCACTTCGACTTTCTAGAATTCGACAACAGGGATATAGTGTTCGAATTCAGCAGCGAATCCCACGACTTCGACATTATTGAATGTGGTGCTAAAGTCTTGGCCGAAAAGAGCATCAAAGAAAGCTATGAATCTGGATCCGACCAAGCCTTTGAAGACGACGTTGTGTTTGAACCCAGCAAAGCCTTCGGAGACGAAAAATACGGAGATTGTTGTATTTTGTAAGGACGTCGGAACTTCCGACTGACGCTTGTTTCTGGTTGAAGACAATAGAATCCGGAATTGAATTACACAGGAACTTATCGAAGGCCTGTTGAATTAAGGGCACGCATCAGGCTTGTTAACCTTGCCCTGCATATCGCTGTTTTAGTTCTTGCTTTTTGTGTTTGATTTGAAACGATTTAGAGCATTTTACAAGTGAAGACGACTTATGAAAACTAATGCATTTTTTCGTGTTCTTGCACAACATCACACATACACACTTGGAATGTAAGCTAACTACTTTCTGACCCTTTTACTAACTACAACAACCACTCCCACTAGGCTCACGTAAAGCCTCTTAACACTAGATTGTAGCTAGTTTTACAACCAACTTAAAACAACCAACGTAACATTAATACTTTTGTTAAGAGGCTGGTCAAAGCATATGCATTATTGATTCTTTAACTTCATAACGCGTTTACATTCTTTTTAAAAATAAAATAATGATAACGTCTTACATACAGAAGGATCCTTTTTTTTTTGTTTCATATAGCTTTCCAAAAACACATTAACTTCAACATCTGATTTTCACTTATCTTCTTCTATTCTTATTACCCTATTTCCATCTCTCTTAGAATGTCTCTCATGGATTCTCCTTCCTCTATTTCCTCTTGCAACTACAGATTCAATGTCTTCTCGAGCTTCCACGGGCCGAATGTTCGTAAAACACTTCTTAGTCACATGCGCAAACAGTTTAATTTCAACGGGATCACTATGTTCGATGATCAAGGGATTGAGAGAAGTGAAGAGATCGTACCTTCACTCAAAAAGGCTATAAAAGAATCGAGGATCTCGATCGTGATTCTTTCCAAGAAATATGCTTTGTCAAGATGGTGTTTGGATGAATTGGTGGAGATATTAAAGTGCAAGGAAGTTATGGGACACATAGTGATGACCATCTTCTACGGAGTGGAGCCATCTGATGTACGGAAGCAGACCGGGGAATTCGGGTTCCATTTTAATGAAACGTGTGCACATAGGACGGACGAGGACAAGCAGAATTGGAGCAAAGCTTTGAAGGATGTGGGCAACATTGCTGGAGAAGACTTCTTAAGATGGTTGGTCTTTATTTTAAGGGCTTATTAACAAAATAGACACTTTTTCAAAAGTAATTTGAGAAATAGGTAGTTTTTTTAGAAATTTGTGAAATAGACACTTTTTTACTTTTTGTGAGATAGAGTTTATGTGTAATAAGTTAAAAGACAAAAAAATTGTCAAATACCACTTTACTCTTTGCTTTATATTAGAAAGTTTTATTGTGGTTCCAATTTTATAGTATTTAAATATTTAGACTAATTATTATATTATAGTTAAAAAAAATTTCATCTTTATTTTTTTGTATTAATATTTTTTAACTTCCAAAACAAGATGATTTTTATATATTCAATTATCAATCTCGTACACTAGCATTAAACATAGTTTTGTACACTAACACTTGTATACCAAATCATTTTATCCAACAATATTTATATAATATATCCTAAATCGTTAAATGCACCGACTTTGACTCATATTTATTAATTAAAGTAATGGTTGTTCATAAATTTATATTAATATGATGTTGTACACCATCATGTACACCATTAAATAACCATGATAGTGTACTAACATTTGTACACTTTTATGTACACCAATCTCGTATACTATTATTTAAACTTTATTTTGTACATTATCACTTGACAAAAATGGTTCTATTTTTTGTATATGGGGTGTACAAAATAGGTGAAGGTATACGGTATTTTAGATGGTGTACGAGGTGATGTATGGTATGATTCATTATCTCATCATTTCATATATACTATTAATATTATGTACACCATATTTTATATCATCTCCGTACACCATTGTATTATGTAGTTGTACACCGCTATATATTGTCGTTTGTACACCACTTTATACATTGTCATATATCGTATTACGTGTATTACTTCTTAGATCAATATTATTTATTTTCTACGTACACTATTATTTGTACACCACTTTTTTATAATATCGCGTACACCACGAGGTTGAGATTAAATAAAAGAAAATGTTACATATTTATGATATATAACAAAATTAGACTTTTTAGATACATATAAATCTGTTAAAGATTAATATGTTTTAATGGTAATTATTTAAGAAAAAAATTATAGCAAAACAAACTAAATATGTATAAGTAAAAATAAGAAAAAGAAAAAGTAAGTTTTGTCTTTATTTGATTACATGACAAAACATGAAAAGGTTATAAAAGTCATTTACAAATTAGAGAAGAAAGAGAAAAGTGTTTATTCTCCATATTTCTAAAAAAACTACCTACTTTACAAATTATTTTTGTAAAAAGTGTCTACTTCACAAAATATCTCTTATTTTAATCTGAGTTTTTATAACTTAGGTTCTACTAAGTTGTAAGCACCAGATAACGAAATGTTTTTGTTTAGAAATACATGTCATCATTACTAGAACAGAGGAATGTTATCTTTGTTGTTATCTCTATGACTACTTGGTGGAAATAATGCTTGTCATTTCTTTCGCTTTTGTTAGGGATAATGAAGCCAAAATGATAGAGAAGATTGCTAGAGATGTTTCAGATAAACTGAATGCTACACCTTCTAGAGATTTTAATGGCATGGTGGGACTTGAAGCTCATTTGACAGAAATGGAGTCTTTGCTAGATTTAGATTATGATGGAGTTAAGATGGTTGGAATCTCTGGTCCTGCAGGGATTGGTAAGACAACAATTGCCAGAGCTTTACAAAGTCGACTCTCTAATAAGTTTCAACTCACTTGTTTTGTGGACAACCTCAAGGAAAGCTTTCTTAATAGTTTAGATGAGTTGCGTTTACAAGAACAGTTTCTTGCAAAGGTTTTGAACCATGATGGAATTAGGATATGCCATTCAGGTGTGATAGAAGAAAGGTTGTGCAAGCAGAGAGTACTCATCATTCTTGATGATGTAAACCACATAATGCAATTAGAGGCGTTGGCAAATGAAACTACATGGTTTGGTTCTGGAAGTAGGATTGTAGTTACTACAGAAAACAAAGAGATTTTGCAGCAACATGGTATCAACGATCTGTACCACGTGGGTTTTCCATCTGATGAACAAGCTTTCGAGATTTTATGTCGATATGCTTTTAGAAAAACCACTCTTTCTCATGGTTTTGAAAAGCTTGCTAGAAGAGTAACGAAGCTTTGTGGTAACCTTCCATTGGGTCTTCGTGTATTGGGTTCATCTTTACGTGGGAAGAATGAGGAAGAGTGGGAAGAAGTAATACGCAGGCTAGAAACTATACTTGATCATCAAGATATCGAGGAAGTACTCAGAGTCGGTTATGGGAGTTTACATGAGAACGAGCAATCTCTATTTCTTCATATTGCAGTCTTCTTCAACTATACAGATGGTGATCTTGTGAAAGCCATGTTCACTGACAACAACTTGGATATCAAACACGGGTTGAAAATCTTAGCAGACAAATCTCTCATAAACATATCTAACAACAGAGAAATAGTGATCCACAAGTTATTGCAACAATTTGGTAGACAAGCCGTTCATAAAGAAGAACCTTGGAAACACAAGATTTTAATACATGCTCCAGAGATTTGTGATGTCCTTGAATATGCCACAGTAAGTTCTTTCTCTTGTGTTTATTAATTTATCATTTAAACTTAGGCATGTGGTGAAGAAAAGCAAATCCTACCTATTGTGCTAACAATTTCCTATTAATTGGTATACATATTGGTCTTAGGGTACTAAAGCTATGTCCGGCATATCATTTGATATATCTGGTGTCGATGAAGTTGTTATAAGCGGTAAATCTTTTAAAAGAATACCTAATCTTCGATTCCTCAAAGTCTTTAAAAGTAGAGATGATGGCAATGATAGAGTGCACATACCTGAGGAGACAGAGTTTCCGCGTCGTCTAAGGTTACTACATTGGGAGGCATACCCATGCAAGAGTCTTCCTCCTACATTTCAACCTCAATATCTTGTCGAGCTCTATATGCCAAGTAGCCAGCTTGAAAAGCTATGGGAAGGAACACAGGTTGGTGTCTGTACTTTAAATATATGTATGAATAATGTTCATGTTTGATCTTCATGCTCTTTCTCTCTGTTTTGTGTCGATTTATTCAGCGCCTTACACATCTCAAGAAGATGAATTTGTTTGCGTCTCGACATTTGAAGGAACTTCCGGATCTTTCAAATGCTACAAATCTGGAGAGAATGGATCTGAGTTATTGCGAAAGTTTGGTAGAGATCCCATCCTCTTTTTCGCATCTTCATAAACTAGAGTGGTTGGAGATGAATAACTGCATAAACCTACAAGTCATTCCAGCTCACATGAACTTAGCATCCCTTGAAACCGTCAATATGAGAGGATGCTCAAGATTGAGAAATATTCCAGTTATGTCAACAAACATCACTCAACTGTATGTATCACGGACAGCAGTTGAAGGAATGCCTCCATCAATTAGGTTTTGCTCTCGTCTCGAACGTCTCAGTATAAGCAGCAGTGGAAAGCTCAAGGGAATAACACATCTCCCCATCAGTTTAAAACAGCTAGACCTCATTGATTCTGATATTGAAACGATTCCAGAGTGCATCAAATCTCTTCATCTGCTATATATCCTTAATCTATCTGGCTGCAGGAGACTAGCATCATTGCCAGAACTCCCTAGCTCACTTAGATTTCTTATGGCAGACGATTGTGAATCATTGGAGACCGTATTTTGCCCTTTGAATACGCCAAAAGCAGAGCTCAATTTCACCAACTGCTTCAAATTAGGCCAGCAAGCACAAAGAGCAATTGTACAACGATCATTACTTCTTGGAACAACGCTCTTACCGGGAAGAGAATTACCAGCGGAATTCGATCACCAAGGCAAAGGAAATACATTGACCATTCGTCCAGGCACAGGCTTTGTGGTTTGCATTGTGATTTCCCCCAACTTGGCATCGCAAATCACAGAGTACAGGCTTCCTCAACTATTGTGTCGTCGTCGCATAGGTCAAGGCGACTTAGACCCCATTGAAAAGGTGTTCAACGTACGAACTCTACTCAACTTTCAAACGGAACATCTATTTGTGTTTATCATTCACCCTCACTTGCCATTTATCGATCCCTCTGAAGTGAGCAGAGAGATAGTGTTCGAATTCAGTAGCAAATTCAACCACTTTGATGTTATTGATTGTGGAGCCAAGTTCTTGACCGACGGGAGCATCAAAGGGAGTTATGATTCTGGATTGGAACAAGTGTTTGAAGACAACACCAAACACGGTGACCATGCAGATTGTTGGAATTGGCTATTCCACTGTTTTGATCTACCCCATTTTGTGAAAAACGTCAGAAGCTTTGTCTCAGTATGAAGAAAATAGAATCCAGAACTGATGAAGTGTTCATTCTCCAATTCATGTCAGCCCGAGACTCTGTCACCAAAGATTTTCTATACTAATTTTATATCCATCTTATGGTGTCGTCGTCTCATAGATCAAAATGGTTTATCCATTAAAAAAGCTTGTGTTTTGGTTGGCTTACCTCATCGATTACTTATATACTGTAGTTCAATCAGAACATATCCGTGTGTTGTAATTCAGTCTTGTTTAGTCGTGTGAAGCGAGATCCTGTTTTGGATCATCATCGTTTTCTTGCTTCGATAATTGCGAGGAAAACCGGGAAACTTGGTTTGGGGAAAATGATGATGACGTGGCCATCGGCTTCATTCAATGCGTTGGGTCCTTCTAGGTCTAATTAAATTGGGCCTATAGGAAAAAAAGTGTAATCCATCTCTTTTATTTTCTGGGTGGCTAAATATATGGGCTTAGAATGGGCCTACAGACAAACAAAGTGTAATCAATCTTCTTTTTTTGTGTTTTTATTCCGTGTAAATCAGTAATTTCAAATGAATCTGTTTCTTAACCGCTCGTGATTTTGTATCGCTAATCGTGTTGTGTGTGTTTAGATTTTACAATACTCAGCGACTCAGGGTCCACAACATTTTCGTCTTTTTGAAGCAGTCTGTAATTTTGTTCTTCTTAAGAGGTTATACACAAGAAGGTTTGTAGAAAAGGTTACAGTGCACATCAGCACATAAAGCTGCAAATATGGATATCGTTTGTATTATTCTTCAGAGGCTGCTCATAGAGTACATTATTATTTTCTTTGACTTAATAACGCGTTCAGATACAGGAGGGACCCCTTTTTTGTTCATTTTCTCCTCTTGTATAAGTTTCCAAAAGTTACACAATGGCTTCGAAATATTTGATACAGACTTATCTTCCACTTCTCAGTACCCCTTGTCCATGCATTATTATTTCGTTGACTTCATAACGCGTTCGTCATAAGTCATACAGAAAGAGAGGACCACCTTTTTGTTGTTTTGATTTTATATAGTTTCCAAAAGACGCATTAATTTCAAATATCTGATTTTTTTTTATTTTTTTACTTATCTTCCAATTCTCATTACCCATTTTTCCATCTCTCTGGCTCTGAGCATGTCTCTATTGGCTTCTTCTTCCTCTTGCAACTACAAATACATTGTCTTCCCGAGCTTTCACGGACCGGATGTCCGTAAAACACTTCTTAGTCACATGCGCAAACAGTTTGACTTCAACGGCATCACTATGTTTGATGATCAAGGGATTGAGAGAAGTGAAGAGATCGCCCCTTCACTCAAAAAGGCTATCAAAGAATCGAGGATCTCGATCGTGATTCTCTCCAAGAAATATGCATCGTCAAGCTGGTGTTTGGACGAATTGGTGGATATCTTAAAGCGCAAAAAAGCTATGAAACAGATAGTAATGACCGTCTTCTATGGAGTGGAGCCATTTGAGGTACGGAACCAGACCGGAGAATTCGGGATCGCTTTCAATGAAACTTGTGCACGTAAGACGGACGAGGAAAGACAAAAATGGAGCAAAGCTTTGAACGAAGTGGCCAATATTGCTGGAGAAGACTTCTTAAGATGGTTAGTCTTTATTTTAATCTGAGTTTTTAACTTTTAGGTTCTGTTAAGCTGTAATCACCAGAGAAAACCTTTAACATTTAGTTAGTGTTGTTTTATGATGAATAGGAGGAAATACGGTTACTCGAATTAAAATGAATAAGGGAATATTTTTGTTGATTACTGAATGCTAGAAAATAGAAATACATACTGAAACAGAGGAATATTATCTCTGTGACTATTTGGTGGAAATAATGATTTTCATTTCTTTCGCCTTTGTTAGTGATAATGAAGCCAAAAGGATAGAGAAGATCGCCAGAGATGTTTCAAATAAACTGAATGCTACACCTTGTAGGGATTTTGACGGCATGGTGGGACTTGAAGCTCATTTGACAGAAATGGAGTCTTTGCTAGATTTAGATTATGATGGAGTTAAGATGGTTGGAATCTCTGGTCCTGCAGGGATTGGTAAGACAACCATAGCCAAAGCTCTGCAGAGTCGATTCTCTAATAGGTTTCAGCTTACTTGTTTTGTCGACAATCTAAGGGGAAGCTATCTTAGTGGTCTAGATGAGTTGCGTTTACAAGAACAATTTCTTTCAAATGTTTTGAACCAAGATGGTATTAGGATAAACCATTCAGGTGTGATAGAAGAAAGGCTATGCAAGCTGAGAGTGCTCATCATTCTTGATGATGTGGACCATATAAAGCAATTAGAGGCGTTGGCAAATAAAACTACATGGTTTGGTCCAAGAAGCAGGATCGTAGTTACCACAGAAAACAAAGAGCTTCTGCAGCAAGAATGGTATCGATGATATATACCAGGTGGGTTTTCCATCCTATGAACAAGCTCTCGAGATCTTATGTATATATGCTTTTAGGAAAAGCTATCCACAAAAGGGTTTTCAATGGCTTGCATTAAGAGTAACACAGCTTTGTGGTAAACTTCCATTGGGTCTCTGTATGGTGGGTTCATCTTTACGTGGGAAGAATGAAGAAGGATGGGAAGAAGTAATCTGCAGCCTAGAAAATAATATTGATCGTGATATCGAGGAAGTACTAAGAGTTGGTTATGAGAGTTTAGATGACAATGAGAAAACGCTATTTCTCCATATTGCAATCTTCTTCAACAATCAGTATGTTCATCTTGTGGAACGCTTGTTCGCTGACGGTGACTTGGATTTCAAACGTGCGTTAAAAATCCTTGAGAATAGATCTCTCATAGAGATATCTTTTAGTAGTAGAATAGTGATGCACAGATTACTACAACAAGTGGGTAAAAAAGCCATTCAAAAACAAGAGCCTTTGAAACGCCAAATCTTAATGGATGCTCGTGAGATTTGTTATGTCCTCGAAAATGACACAGTAAACTCTTTGCTCTATTCTTGTCAATTAACATACTTTAAACAAGTCATCAGGTGAAGATAAACTACTATCGTGCTGACAATATTTTTTATTTGGAATATTTGTTTAGGATACCAGATACGTGTCTGCCATATTATTTGATATATCTGGTATCGATGAAGTCTATATCAGAGAGGGAGCTTTTAGAAGAATGTCTAATCTTCGGTTCCTCACAGTATACAAAAGTAAAGATGATGGGAATGATATAATGGATATACCAAAGAGGATGGAGTTTCCACGTCGACTTAGGATACTAAAATGGGAAGCATACCCAAACAAGTGTTTTCCTCCCAAATTCCATCCGGAATATCTTGTGGAACTTGTTATGAAGAATAGCAAGCTCGAGTACCTCTGGCAAGGAACCCAGGTTGGTGTTGTACTTTTTAATATATGAATTTTGTATCCTACTTTCTCATCAAGTTATATGATGCCCTTTCTCTCTGTTAATCTGTGTCTTTCTTGCATATTCAGCCGCTAAAGAATCTCAAGGAGATGAATTTAAAAGGGTCCTCCAATTTGAAGGCACTCCCAAATCTTTCAAATGCTACAAAGATGGAGATATTGAAACTGAGTGATTGCAAGAGTTTGGTGGAGATTCCATCCTCTTTTTCGCATCTTCAAAGATTAGAGAAGTTGCGGCTGAGGGGGTGCATAAGTCTGGAAGTCATTCCAGCTGACATGAACTTGGAATTTCTTTACGACTTAGATATGAGAGGATGCTCAAGATTGAGAAATATTCCAGTTATGTCAACGAGACTCTACTTTCTAAATATATCGGAAACAGCTGTTGAAGATGTGTCTGCATCAATTACGTCTTGGCATCATGTTACGCATCTCTCGATAAACAGCAGCGCAAAGTTAAGGGGTTTAACACATCTCCCAAGGCCTGTCGAATTTCTAGACCTAAGCTACTCTGGTATCGAAAGGATTCCAAATTGCATCAAAGATCGTTATTTGCTTAAAAGCCTAACTATATCTGGATGCAGAAGACTCACATCATTGCCAGAGCTCCCTGCTTCGCTCAAGTTCCTAGTCGCAGACGATTGTGAATCACTGGAGACCGTATTTTGCCCTTTCAAGACATCAAAATGTTGGCCCTTCAACATTTTCGAATTCACCAACTGTTTCAAATTGGACCAAGAAGCAAGAAGAGCAATTATCCAACGGCCATTTTTTCACGGGACAACGCTCTTACCTGGAAGAGAAGTGCCAGCAGAGTTCGATCACCGAGGAAGAGGAAATACCTTGACCATTCCTCTCGAAAGGAAAAGGTCTTACCGTGGCGTTGGGTTTTGCGTCGTGATTTCCCCTAACCACCAAATCACAGAAAAATTTCATTCCGGACTACTTATCAAATCTCGAACAAAACATTTACTGATAATTCACTATCACTTTGAAAGATTAGACCACCAATCTCCAGCGTTGAGCAGAGAGTTGTTTTTCGAATTACGCAGCGTAAACGATAACTTCAGATTATTGAATGTGGTGCCAGATTGATTGAAGAAGAGAGCATTGAAGATAACTATGAGTCTGGATCAGACCAAGCCTCCGAAGAAGATAGCATCGAAGAGAACTATGGATCTGGATCAGACCACCAAGCTTCCGAAGAAGATAGCATCGAAGGGAGCTATGAATCTGGATCAGAACAAGCGTCCGAAGAAGACAGCATCCAAGAAGAGAACTATGAAGAGAGCATCCAAGAAAGCTATGAAGCTGGATCAGACCAAGTGTCTGAAGAAGAGAGCTATGAATCTGGATCAGAACAAGCCTCTGAAGACGAAAATGAGTTTGAACACAGCGAAGAAGCCTCTGAAGACTACAAATGGAGTAATACTAATCTGTGACTCCCAAAGTCGAAGGAGAGAGCAAGTGCCATACCCAGACAAACGCACGAGCAATCTCCTTCGCAATCATGGTGAATTCTTCCTCTGAAACATTGAATTATTTTCTTGCTATTAACTCGAACAGAAATGAATAATGATATGATGATTTTCTCGTGCTTGCAGATTATCTCAGAGAAGAATCGCCGCGAGATCTCCAAATACCACCTCTTCAAAGGTACAACTCTTTTTATTTTGTTTGCGAATCGTCTTAACTTTGATCTGTATACGTGTAATCAGATACAGTACGTAGATATTCTGAATCTCTTGTACTTAGCCCATCGTTTTAACTTTAGCTGTTTCTGAATTCGATGCCTTACTTACTTTGAACATAGTTAGCAAGAACAATGTGATTCACTAGGATTACTTAGAAATGTTACTTTTATTTCGAGAAAGTTTTGTATGCTAAAAGAGGACTTGAATTTGCCACAACATCCCTTGATCGAGTGTTCCGAATCCTGCAGGTGATTAAGCTTATGTAGAGCTTTTTGTCAAAGGAGTATGTCAAAGAGACTTTTACTTGGGTACATTACTACTGGTTCCTTAACAATGAAGGCATTAACTTCCTCAAGACTCACCTCAATCTCCCACCTGAGATTGTTCCTGCGGTCCTGCCACCTTAAAAAGCAGCCTTCTTTTTTTTTCCACGACTGAGACCTTAATTAAAAGCAGCCGAATAAGCGACCAATTTTCTGTAAAAAGCACTTACTAGATTTTACTTTGTTAGGCTTTCCCTTTTGTGTATTTTTGTATGTCTCTTTAAAAAGATAAGGCATTCACGGTAAAACAAAACAAAAAAATCAACGAAAAATAATTACGGAAACACAAATATTTAATGAAAATAAAAAACCAGTTTAAACACTTTTATGGGTCGATTTTTATTTTTAAAAATAAAATCCTTTAAAAAAAAAACTAAAAAAGGAGAAAAAAATCGCTTTGATTTTAAAAACAAGTGATCGAATTCAGGAGAGGGATCAGATGATAAAAGAAGGAGAGTGCTCAATAGTCGTAACAGGCTGAGCGAAACACTCTTCTCGCATTAAGCGAGTTTAATAACCACTCCTCATTTCCCCTTTAACTTGCCTGAAGGATCATATTTATTCATTGCCCCACCTTTAATCTTTTTTATAGCCAACTAATCATATCCCTCCCGTCTCTTCTAACCGATGTGGGACAAATATCTCTTCTTCAGTTTTTCAAAACCCTAATTAGCCTACCGAAAATGGGCTTAGGCCTGGTAAAAATTACAACGGCCCAACAAGACGACGATTTCTCAGTATGACGATTACGATTTCTGTTGACAGAGAAACTTTTTGAAATGATGACTACTACGACGACGACGATTTCTCAGCATAACTTCTATGGTGCTGGAGATTCGGAAACTTGCATTTCTATTATTGAGGTATTAAGCTCTCACTGGTAAACAATGGCGATTTCTAATCGAGCTTTCTTCTTTCGCGTTTTGTTTTTTCCATCGTTTGTTTGTGATTTGTGTGTATGTGTAGAATTTGAAGGAAGAGTATGGATTGTTTGTTTGGCCTTGTAGCGTTATCCTCGCTGAGTATGTTTGGCAACACAGATCTCGATTTCGTGATTCTTCGATACTCGAGGTTAATTTCTATTTCAACTACTCTTTGCTAAAATCCCTTGATTTTGAATTGATTACAGAATTGGGATATGTGTGTTTGAGCTAATGAATCTTAAATATGTTAGGACCTTTTTAACGTTTTCTTAGACTTGTGTTGATGGAATTTACAGCTAGGAGCTGGTACTTCCTTGCCTGGTTTAGTAGCTGCAAAGGTTGGGGCTAATGTCACTCTTACTGATGATGCAACTAAACCAGAGGTGTGAAATTTAAGTTCTTGTGTTGAGAAGATTTTTGCTATTTGGGTTTAGAGAATATGAGCTTATTTAGTTCGTTTGTATCATATATATATGCAGGTTTTGGATAATATGAGAAGAGTCTGTGAGCTTAACAAGCTGAACTGTAATGTAATATAAACTATCTTCACCTCTCTTCAATTTAACAACGCCAAATTTATCATTTACCCGGATCATTATATGTTGCATATGTAATTCACGAAGGTTGTTGGGTTGATTGCTATTTACATTTGAAATTCTTGAGAGTTTGCTTCTAGAACTTCTCTGTGGTTGTCTATTGTAGGTGTTGGGTCTCACCTGGGGTGTGTGGGATGCACCGATACTCGACCTGCGACCAAACATTATACTTGGGGCTGATGTTTTATATGATTCAAGTGGTTCGTTTCATTTGTTTTTGTTTTGGGTATTGGCCTTTTCTTTTTCCCCTTGTGAATGAGTTGAAAATCTGAACTTGGACACCTCTGTTGTTAAGCATTTGATGATCTCTTTGCGACTGTCTCATTTCTTCTCCAAAGTTCTCCTGATGCAGTTTTTATTACCACTTATCATAACAGGAGGTACACGAATTCTTCTTCTTTCATTCTTCCCGGTCGTCTATTATATATATCCGCAACAGATTTAGGGTGACGATTTCTTCCGGATTTCATTTGTTCAGTTTTGATTTTGCAGTGGGCATCATCTAATCGAGTTCCTGATGGTAAAATGGGGACTAAAGTGTGTTAAACTTCTGGATGGCTTCTCATTCTTGCCCTCTCAAAAGGCATCTGTACTTAGTGGAAACATTCAGTTGGTTGAGATCGTATTGAGTTCCCAAAATGAAAATCAGCAGCTTTAGACTGTAACAACCATCTAAGTGGATAATAACCAGAGATCAAAGAGGTATAACATTTACTTCATTGTAATAATACATGGTTACTCTACTATAGAAAGTGGTTAGCAGGAATCTCTGGACTAGGGAGTTTAGTTTAATCAAACTCATATACTTGGTAATTCTTTGCATAAATTCAAATTTATCTTCCCAAATAGATCAACTAAGAGCTTGGCACATTCAAATCTCTCTTAACCTTTTAATTTTGTTTCAGATCACTACTGATCTTGATGCATATAACTGATAAGTGTTGTTGGACGAAGACATTAAGGTCGAGAGAAGACCTGATACCCTAAATCATGATGTAAAATCTCCAAAGCATCGAATATATAGTATACAAGCAATCACAGAACTGGACTTTTAAGCCGTCAAAATATGGATGGCATCTTGGTTTGCACTTTGACGAAGAAAACGCCCACACAAGACCGTAATCTATTGTGTGCTAAACCTACCAATATTAGAATCTCAATCAAAACCGTACCAAAAGTAGAGAGCATAGATACGGGTTAAACTTGAAAAGTTCCTTCTTCTAAGACATTGGAGATGAAGAAAATTTCAGAGAGATGTACAAAAAGGAGCTCCGACTCATCAAGATGAAAACTACTTTCAAACGATCAAGTTCATGCAAAACTTGTATCATACCAATTCTAACCGTGGTCGAGGTAATAAAATCCGAAAAATCTAACACATCTCCATTCATCATTGCCTTCTCTTTTGAATTAAGATTCATATGCTTCCTCATTGTTTGATCCTCAAGAAACAGCGCAAAGGTAGCCGGGGAATAGACACAAGGTTAAACAGACCTGAGAGATCTCTTAGGAGTTTTCAGTGGCTGAAGCGGTGACTCTTAGCCGAGCAGGCTCTTGACTCTGTTCTTTCCGTCTCCAAAACGCCCGTCTCCACCAAACTTCGAACCCTCTCTGGATATTAGGACAGTCTTCATTAGAGTTCAAGAACCGATCAAACCAAGCTAGGAAAAACTCTTGTTGCCAAGCAAGAGGAAGAGTCAGAATGGTATTGCTTAAACCATCCTCGATTAAATACCGATCAAGCCCTTTCGAAGCTCTCCTCATCCACCCAAAATCATCATAGAAAGGTGTCAACCAATTCCTCAGCAGCAAACACCTCACTTCTTTCGGTGTCAGAATTTGTCCCTTTCCAATTCCAACAAAGATCCTCGCTGTTACTCTGCTAATCTCAAACCTGTGAACAACAGGGACCTTAGAATGTACCTCGGATAGCTCAGAAAGAGAAGCCCACATCACAATAAAATCCTCTGCGATTTGTCTATCTATCAAAATATCCAAAATCCAATGCAGATTATCCGCTTGTCTTGCTATCTGGTCAACATTCTCCAAATCCGACTCTGCTGCTTGTAGAAACTGCCGCTTAAGCTTATGCAAACACCCATCACAAGCCAAGTACAACGACTCTTTCCTAAGATCATTTCCAGACGAGTTCTCTCTAAGCATTTTGGAAACAAGTGTTTTCATATCACGCCTTGCTTTCTCATCTTTTCCCTCAAGAACAATATGCAAAAGATTCAAAAGCACCTCGTCATTGCTCCCACCGTTACTCCCGTTATTCCCATTGCTAGCTTCTACAGAAACTCTTCTCAAAACTTCAGTTGCCCCAACGTTTTCAAGGTGTAGCTCAGACAACAAAGAAGCAATCCTGTATTCTTCATCCTCTGACCATGGTGCTGCTTCCAAGTACTCCAGACATGAAAGCACTCCAGCATCAAACCCAATTGCTGCTGAAACCTGAGAGGACAACAATGGCAAACTGAAATTGACAATGTGATTGCAAATATTTAACAGAAGAGTATTCACAATGGAGACTTTTGAGTATTTCTCACACTACCTTCAAAATACCAAGAACCCTAGAAACATCATGTCTCATCATCTTCTTCCTTAGATCTCTGCAGTACATCAGCATCAACGTCTCAATATACACCTCAACGTCATCACAATCTGAGATCTCAACAATGTACGGAGAAGACGACGGCGGCAGCTGCTGTTTAGACCATCGATCCGACAATTTCATAGCGAAAAACCTACTGTGAGCTACAAGAATCTGCCTATGAACACACATGGTGATACTAATCCCATCTTTAGAGCTCAGAGTCAGCTTCACATCACTCGAATTCGGGTCATTGAACTGATTCCCGGGGCTCCGAATCACCAGAAGATCCGAAATCCGTTGCATCGCAAGCGCTTGCTTATCCTGAGCTGAAATAACAAGATGATTCACATTCGTCGTCCTCGCAGCCGTAGCCGCCGCAGAAGAAGACGATGAAGACGACGACGGAGATGGAAGCACACCGTTATGGATCTGAACTGGAACTTTCCCTATGGTATCAGCTTCACTAGCCATCATTTCGAACAGCGTCGGACTTGATCGTGTCTTGTCGTGCATCGCCGGAGGCGGAGGAGGAGACATTGGATTTAGAAGACCTGCCGTTAAAGCGGAGTTGAACTTAGTGAAGCTCGAAGGGAAAGAAGAGTCACGCGGCGAACTGTAACCGTTCCCCGCCGTCGTCGTAGCCGTAGAGTAATCCATGACCGGTGGAGATCCTTTCGGATCCGAAAACGAAGTTGGAGTCGGGTCGGGTTGAAAATTCAGGTTCAGACGAGAGAGAGTGGTGATATCACTTCAGAAGCATAACCGTTGAGAAGAAGACGGAAACAGGTTCGGGTCAAAAACCGGAATTGAACCGGACCCGAGAACCCGAGATTTTGAAGGTGGTTGTTGTTATGAGTCTCGTGATTGTAGGCATCGACAGTGCCAGGAGTGATAAATGCACAACGCTTAGAATTTAGTGCATATTTTTTTCTTTTTATATAAAATGTGTATATATTATAGTTTTCGTGATTTTTCATTTTTTTGGCAGCTACTTTTGTGATTTTTATCGATGGAATATTATCGTTATCGCTGTGGATAATATTTATTTATAGAGCTTCGGTACTAACAAAGATGCTCGTTATTTCTCGAATTAATCATTATCATATTAAACTTTGAGTATTTAATTAGGTGTCAGCAGTTCCATAGAGCTTTTACTTTTGCTTCTATTGAATTTAGAAAAAAAATGAAAAAATACAACTAAAATTGTCTCAATAAAATTTGGTTTAAATTGGATTAAAAATAATAATACTAAATTAGTTTGTTATTAATAAATAAAGATATTTTTGGAGAGGCAAAAAGTAAACTGTTTTTCTTGTACAAATTTCAACGGATTTTTGTTTGTAGTGTGGGCCAAAGCCCAAATGCATCATAGCCACGCACGACATTGTGATGACGACTTTTATTTTGGTGCTTCTATATACTGTGTGGAGACAATCATTCTTTCACCATCATCAATTTATTTTGTTTTATTCCATCATATAATCATTTTTTGTTAGATTTAATCATATTTTATGTTTGATAATGATTGGTTATAATTTGACTTTAAAAGTTCTTGATCACTAACTATCAATGAATAAATCAAAGAAAGGGATGTATTATACTATAGAGTGACAGCTGATAATTAAGTCATAACAAATCAAGTGTTTTTTTTACACTGATTAGAAACTCATTTAAGGATATAAATTCTTATGGTTTTCTATAACAAAATGTTTGTAATATGTGTTTTAGTTAGAGTTTTTACTATTGTATAAAGGATTGGCTACATTTGGTCATCTTGTAATAATAAGAACTAATTGGGCACCACAAACAATTTGAATTGATGCCAAGTTACTAACAAAGGTCATATACACTTGGGTCATAGCCTCATAGGCCGAGTGTAATGAAGCATTGGCCCATATGTTTTTTGTGTGCAAATGGCCCATATTTTATGGTCCAGTTTTGTACATGTAACCAGATAGGGTTTTTCTAACGAATGGCCCAATTAGTCCAGTTACATACGGTTTAGCCGTACAGTATATATATTTATTTATATGTCAACGAGTGATTTTAAATATCAAAAAGCTAGAATTTGATTTTGAAGAAAGAACAATAATAAAGTGAACAAAAAAAGAGACAAGAAATGAAGCTTTTTCTTTTTCTAAAGGACAGGTGAAAATAACAACCAACATTACAGATTAAAAAATTATGTGGTCAGGTCAATATTTAAAAATTTACATGATGTTTGGTGGGCGATAAGAATATGGTTTAAAGAAAAAGTAATTTGTCACTTTGCGTAGACAGAGTTAAGATAATCGATTCCATTAAACCTATTATCAACCATACATATAGAGATCTTTTAAGACAAGAAAAAACTAAATACTCATCATAGTAATAGTTTTTTTGTTTTTTTTTTGTTTTTTTTGTACTCATCATAGTAATAGTTGAAACTTATAAATATTAATGAATGACCCAAAAGTCTTATTCATTGTTCATTTTTTAATAAAGAAAAACGTCCAAACTCTTTTAATTTGGCTATAATTTATTTATTAAGTTGTATATATAGTTCAGCTAAACAAATTTATATCTTGTTTATAGACATGAAACAATTAATCTTATTTCAATAAAGTTAAAATAAAAAGAATTTAGTTAAAAAAATATCTAAACAAATATTTATATATTAGGACGAATTGAAAAAGTGAAGAAAGAAAGAAAGAATGAGGTGAATGGAAGGCACGTTAGTTTGCCTGCTAGAAGAGAAGGGGGAGGGAGACAATAGATTCGCTGCTTCAGTTCTTGTATTAGCTGTCTTTGTACTATTTCATGTTCTTGTATCAACTCTTTTTCTTTCTTTTAAAGATCTTTTACTGTCTCTTCTTATCTTACTTCTAAAATATACATCATATTCAGACTCAGAATTATAAATAAAAAATGATGACTGTGTTTGAAGTTTGAACACATCTACAACAAACATATTTGATCATTATTAATACTGTATGACTTGTGTTGTTTGCGACAGATCTCAGTGGAAACAAACAATTGTTAGTAATAGTATTATGGTTTTTTTTATATAACAATTGTTAGTATTAGATAATAAATAGATAAATTAGCATTCCATCTATTTATAAACATTTCCATTCTATTATTTTTATAAAAACATTTTTTTGTAAGTTATTACAAACAAAACTGATTCTCTAAAACATTAAAATATAAACAAAATGATTGTTTGTGAACTTCTTGCATTTTTTTCCTAATTCGTTTTTCACTGTTGGAAACTTTGTGTTACAAATATTTTAGATGTATGAGTAAAGTCCGCACCAACATACATCGTGTGTCGATACAGGCAAAGTGTACGGTCTGACATATACGGATAATAAAATATGTTTGTATAAATTGTTAGAAAGAGACGATCCATTATAAAAGGTAATTAAAATAATTTTATTCCTGTGGGAAAGGAAAAGAAAAAGGCCGCGTGGTCCAAGTCAGTCCTCATGACCAATCATTATTTAACATAGTATGATTTATTCATATTTAATATAAAAATTATTAGAGCTCAGATTTGTTTTAAAATTAGTAGTAGCTTAAAATTTAGGGGTTTTCAGAATTAGTCTGAACACCAAAAAAAAAAAAAAAAAA
>Ga0041059_1000048_pt1 | contig 55779 bp, 39 predicted proteins | sample AraColnosormetaG_FD_56232 | JGI IMG/M metagenome (GOLD analysis project Ga0041059, IMG submission 56232) | Arabidopsis roots microbial communities from North Carolina, USA - Col MF nosort | ecosystem: Host-associated > Plants > Roots > Unclassified | place: USA: North Carolina | collected...
TTTTTTTTTTTTTTTTTTTAATATTGACATTCTTACGCTCTACGTCTAACTTTTATGTACCCTTTGATGTAATGCGTCACAATTAATTTTCGTGAATCTTTTGGATTGCTGATGTGATAATCAATTTATGTAGCATACCGAATGAAACAGATTACACATGCCATTTAAAAGTATGAACCATTGAACACCAAAATCGGTTGGTAAATATACTAAATTGTTGTGTTTTGTATATATAGTTTATCAATCTTTATCCATAAGCGTTATCAACAAAATATGGGTACCTCTTTTTAATAGACGTGCTCAGGGCATAAGATTAAGACTAATTGCATGATCCGTAATTTGCGTTCTTAATTAATAAGGTTTATCATCTTGCAGGTAGATCTAACTCATGAGTATATAATTTAATTTATTTGCTCAAGATTGAACATGAACATTATTGTGGTGTTACAAAGAGAGATAGTACGAGGTAAAACTATCATAGAAAGTGATTCAAGTTTCTTAGGGACTATAAACCAACTTGTATAATTGAAGATCCAAATATAAAAAGGCTCTGATCCAATTTCAACAGTCAAAAATCTTATTATAAATGGACCATCTTACGTTGACAAACGTATCTTATGTGATCACCTTGATAAGAGGAAACCCACGTTCTACCATGTAGGGTTTCGAGATACATTAATATTTCCATTCTTTTCTTATCTCGATACTATTATATATAATACTTACCACGTGAAATATCAAATCAATATAAAAAAAAACGTAGAAACTTTTACTATATAATCTCACTAGTAGCAATGAGGGTAAAATCACGCAAAAACAATCATCTCTCTATAAAAATAAAAGAAGTTGGTTAGTTCCAACGCTAGAGTTAAGAAATATGGCTAGCCAAGGATGCGTAGATTGGCAGTTCAGTGGCAGTGATGCAGCCGAAAAGGCCGCCCAAGCCTCCCTAGGCACTTACTCTTCTGAAATCTTCAGTCTGTGTGACCCTCAAGGAAAGCCTATTTTGCCTCCACTAAGTGAAGAGGCAGAGACCAGCCATACCGCCGAAAAGGCGGTTGTTAAGGCTGTCCTTTGCGGTACGGGAAACGCCTATGCTCCAAGTATTGGCCTCCCGGTTGCCAAACGGTAATATATACATAAATAAAGTTAATGTCCAGTCAGGGTATCCATATTTTGCATCTTAACTCTACGCTTGTATATATGATCAGTGCTGTGGCGGAATATCTAAACCGAGATCTTGACAATAAGCTAACGGGAGATGACGTATATATGACTGTTGGATGCAAACAAGCAATCGAGCTCGCGGTTAGTATTCTGGCTAAACCGAAAGCCAACATCTTGCTTCCGAGGCCAGGCTTCCCATGGGACATGGTCCACTCTATCTACAAACACCTTGAGGTCCGAAGGTATGAGTTCATCCCTGAAAGAGACTTTGAGATCGATTTCAACAGCGTTAGAGAGATGGTAGACGAGAACACTTTTGCGATATTTATAATCAACCCCCACAATCCCAATGGGAACTACTACACTGAGGCTCATCTTAAGCAGGTATTTACGTACGTATTAGTACTCTTGGAGAAGTATATATTCACATGATTGGCTAGATGATCTAGACTTGAGATCTTTTAGTTTGTGTTTACGTTTATATTGACATGGTTTTTTCTTTAAATTAAAAGACTACATCTTTGACTTAATTTTATAAGAAATATATATTTCAAACGTTGTAAACGTAACCAGCAAAGCAATACACATTTATTTCGTTTACAATTTGCACTATATTAGATAAAAAATTTACAAAATTTAAATTTTACAATCTAATAGATAACATTATTTTAGCAACCAAGGCCCTAATATTTACTTGAAAGATGAATCCCAGCTCGCTACATTGGCACGGGAACTCGGGATAATGGTCGTTTCGGATGAAGTATATAGATGGTCCGTATTCGGGAGTAATCCATTTGTTCCAATGGGGAAATTCTCCTCGATAGTACCAGTGATTACACTCGGGTCCATATCGAAAGGATGGATTGTCCCAGGATGGCGAACGGGCTGGCTCGCGTTACACGATCTAAATGGTGTCTTTAGATCCACAAAGGTCCCGGTCACTTTTTTTGTTTTGTTTAATATCGATATACGTGATATGCATCGTTTTCCTATATACTATTATATTTGATTAACTGTAAATGAAAAAATTCATTTCAATTAGGCTTATCTAGTTTTATATGGACAGGTCTTAAAAGCTGCGAAAGAATTTCTGGAGATTACTTCCAAACCACCAACTGTCATCCAGGTTTGGATCATTATTGGTTTACTCTCGTAAATGAAAAAAATACAAAAATCGATAATCCATTTATTATTGTCAATTGTTATAGTCTATGGCCAATTCACTATCATAATCTTATGATATAGGCGGCTATTCCCACAATCTTGGAGAAAACTCCTCAAGATTTTTTCGAGAAGAGGGGGATTTTTCTAAAAGACAAAGTGGATTTTGGATATTCTAAGCTCAAGAACATACCAACTCTCACCTGCTACATGAAACCTGAATCATGCACCTTCTTATGGGTATTCTATCCTATAATCATTACATGTCTAGTCTACTATAACTTTTCTTTTAATGTATTAGTTTGAAACAAACTTCTCATTGTGGATAATCCGCATAGCGCAGACCAAGCTGGACCCATTGCATTTTGTAGACATTGAAGACGATCACGACTTCTGCAGGAAGCTTGCTAAGGAAGAAAATCTCGTTGTTTTACCAGGTAATATAATCATTATCCCTCTCTAGAGTTTTCAGAAGATTGAGATTTAAGTTTTAGGGAACTATGATTTAAGGAAAAATATATTCGATTGTTTTTTTTTTTAACTTGTAATATAAAGAAATGTAGACTAAGACATGTAATCTAGTGGTTCGTCATTGAGTTACAACCTAACTTTAACACGATTAAACGCATGTTGTTGGATTGGTAGGAATTGCATTTGGTCAGAATAACTGGTTGAGGCATTCTATCGACATGGAGACTCCAAGATTGGAGGATGCATTTGAAAGATTAAAGAGCTTCTGTGAACGCCATTCCGTTATAGTTGAAGCTTCTTCACTCAAAGACGTCAATGGCGTCAACTAAAGGGTCAATATAAATTTCTTTGCCTTAAGTCTTTTACATATGCTATAATAATAAATGTGTGTTTTATTGATATGAGATCAATCATGAACACTTTTGTATCTGTAACAAATAAAATTGGTGAATTTATCACCATGTCGTGTAATGTTTTCTCATAGTTTGCAATATTTCGATCGATGTATTTCTACTTTTCGAAACATAAGATAAATAATTTATTTTCATTAGGTATAGCTAGACTGGTGTGAAAATACCATGGGAGCACAAGAACATCTATATTGACCTCCTTAATTAGCCATTCAAATACATTTGGTCATGTCTTATATATGGCTCAAAAGCATGTTGAATCGGATTCGTACTGAATAGCCAGGAGTACTTCCTAACCCGAACTAACCGGCAACACCGATCGACTAGATTGAGATTCTAATTAAGAAAATGTTAGCGTGCAACTTTGATAAGTTTGATAAGCTTTTTATCTACTTTTTTTTGTTCAGTTTAGATCATAATGAAGGAAAAATTGATTCCTACCATTGGATATTTTGTCTTTAGTAACAATATTTTTAGGTTTACTTAATTACATAATTAGTCTTGTATGTTGATCTGATAGTTTTCTCAATAATAAAATTTAGTATTAACTATTACGTCACATTAAAATATACTTGTTTTAAAATTAAATATAAATTTATGCATGACACGGATAACCTTGTAAAGATAATAACAACGAGTAAATCATGAAATCGTACGTTACTATTTATATTTTAAAATGGGCAAAACATAACAAAAAACCATGGGTGGTTTTCCTCCTCTCGTCGGTCGAAGACAGAGACAAAAAATATTTAAATACGTAAGAATCTTTGCTTCTTCTTGATGCTGATGAGTGATGAGTAATCGACAGAGTTATTTTGTTTCTTTTGTATAATAAAGGAGATTGCGACTCTACAAGAGAGGGCTAATATAGCATGCATTAAGATCAATCATACAGTTTACTTAAACAAGATTTAAGATCACCGAAGGCTCGAGATTCGAGATACATTATTTTCTTTTTGTCTTCTATGTTGATGTTAATATCCCACGTGAGATATCAAATGTTTAGAACAATGTGAAAACCATTGGCAAAAAAATGAAAAGTGGTTGGGAATTTTCACTATATATTCGACTTCGTAGCAATGAGAGTTAGTCACCCAAAAACAAAATCTAATAGAGAAAAATAAGTAGATATGGCAACCCTTAAGTGCATTGATTGGCAATTCAGCGGAAGCGAGGCGGCCAAAGATGCTGCTGCGGCCTCCTTAGGCTCATATACCTCTGCACTCTATGCCCTGTGCGATCCTCATGGCAAACCCATTTTGCCCCCACGAAATGAGATCCTGGAGACCAGCAATACAGCCGAAAAAGCAGTTGTTAAAGCTGTTCTTTATGGCTCGGGAAACGCCTATGCTCCTAGCTTAGGCCTCGCGGCCGCCAAAAGGTAATATACATAAATACATTATTATTGATAACATGTCTACATAAGATTTCTTGAAATTTCCATATTACAAACAGCTCCGTATTGGTACATTTTATCTCTAATGGTTATGTGCTGAAAGTGTAACTAGATCCAATTTATTTTGGTAGAGTCTGACTTTGAATTTTGGAACGGTCGTTTTGTTAATTTGTTCACAAAACCTTTCCAAAATCATTTGTCATTTTTGGTATATATGCTTAAATGAACATTTAGTTTGGTTTAACTCAAATTTAGCAATCCCAAAATTTTGGAACTTGGAAGGGACCAAATATTTTTGATTAAATTCTGATTTAGCCCCGTTGGACACTTCTATTTTGCATCCTAACTCTATTTATATATCTTTGACACAATCATTTTTGCTTCCGTATTCTCAGTGCCGTAGCAGAGTATCTAAACCAAGGTCTTCCAAAGAAGCTTACCGCAGATGACGTGTTTATGACTCTGGGATGCAAACAAGCTATTGAGCTCGCGGTAGACATTCTCGCTAAACCGAAAGCCAACGTTTTGCTTCCGAGTCCCGGCTTCCCATGGGACCTAGTCCGCTCCATCTACAAGAACCTTGAGGTCCGCCACTATAATTTCCTTCCAGAAAAGAACTTTGAAATCGACTTTGATAGCGTCCGAGCGCTCGTGGACGAGAACACATTTGCCATATTTATAATCAACCCCCACAACCCCAATGGTAACACCTACTCCGAGGCTCATCTCAAACAGGTATTACATAATTATATAGATTCTTTAGTCTTGGCTACTAGTGAAAGCATTAACTTACTTACCTTGTTTGTTTCTTGTATAATTTTTGAACCGCAGCTGGCTGAACTGGCTAAGGAACTCAAGATTATGGTGGTTTCTGACGAGGTTTTTAGATGGACACTCTTTGGTAGTAACCCTTTTGTTCCTATGGGAAAATTCTCGTCGATCGTACCAGTGGTTACACTCGGATCCATATCAAAGGGATGGAAAGTCCCAGGATGGCGAACTGGTTGGCTCACGCTACATGATCTAGACGGTGTCTTCAGAAACACCAAGGTCCGATTCTTTTTAAATTTTGCCATCACTTTATAAGCAATGCATTATTCATATACATTTTAAAGTACGTTTTCTTAAAAAAATTTGGCCTATATTGCTATGCGTGGACAGGTCTTACAAGCTGCTCAAGATTTTCTCCAGATAAACAATAACCCTCCGACAGTTATCCAGGTATGGACGGTTCGCTTTTCCGACAAATTTGGACTAGTACTCTCTCACCCTAAGAGTGACCAAAATATTTCATGTATTGTTCATGCATGTAGGCGGCTATTCCTGACATCTTGGAGAAAACTCCTCAAGAGTTTTTTGATAAGAGGCAGAGTTTTCTGAAAGATAAAGTAGAATTTGGTTATTCTAAGCTCAAGTACATTCCTAGCCTCACTTGCTACATGAAACCCGAAGCCTGCACCTTCTTATGGGTGAGTATTCTATTATATTAGTAGCGCAGTTTTAATCTTCTTTAATTTATTTTGAGACATTCTTCTCATAAACATTTATTGTTGTCGCAGACCGAGCTTGATTTATCGAGCTTTGTGGACATCGAAGACGATCAAGACTTTTGCAATAAGCTTGCTAAAGAAGAAAACCTCGTCGTTTTACCAGGTAATAGTTAATAAATCTCTTTTACTTATGGTTTCTTAGCCCTCTCTACAGTTTCAACACATAGTATCAAGTTATAGGGTTTAGGATTTATAGAAAAAATTATTCGGACACTACTTAATTATAAACATAATTAAGGACATGTTGTGTGTTGGATTTGATAGGGATTGCATTCAGTCAGAAGAACTGGTTGAGGCATTCTATCGATATGGAGACTCCGGTATTGGAGGATGCATTGGAAAGATTGAAGAGCTTCTGCGATCGCCATTCCAACAAAAAAGCTCCCCTCAAAGACGTCAATGGTGTTAAGTAAAGGGTCAATATGGTTATTTGCCTAAGTCATTTACGTATGCTATAATGATAAATAAATGAGTGTTTCTTGGTTTGAGGTAAATCATGAACACTTTAGTGTATTTGTAACAAATAAAATGGGTGCACTTAATATCAATCGTGTGTAATGTTTTCTCATAGTTTGCTATATCTTTGTGTATATCTATCTACTTTTCGGAAATAAAATAGATTGTCTGCATTTACCATTGGAATACATATACATATATACATCTCTTAACTACTTCAAAATACTTTGGACTTGTCGTGTCGTGTATTTTTAGAAAAATTATGAAGAAACCCAGTTTTACCTTCTCCTTCTTCTTTTTTTTTCAATTTGCAACATCAATTTTCATATAAGAAATAACTTGGAAAATACTTTGTCCATTCTGCTTTATAATTAAACACCAATCGTAATCACCAGAGCCAAGAAGTTATAAGCCACCACTAAAATTAAATCAACTCTTCCCCAATTCCTTTTCGTTTTCTAAGTCAATAGTCAAACACAAATCAGTCTTTTCGTCAATTGTAGATGATTACGTTGTAACAAGGACAAGATTCAATAAGTTTTAAACTGTATGGTATATTTAAAATCGAAAAGCTAATTTTATACTAATATTGTTTACACTAAATTTTTTAGCTCAAAAATAGTAAGATATTTTTATATTTTTGTGCCAATAAATAGTAAGACTAGATATGTTAATTTTGTCTACGTGTCTCCGACCATCGGATTGGTTTTAAGGAAATGTTATGTGGTAACATATATTTTTTTTCCCACAAATTTGCTTTATCCAATCACATCAAAGATTTGAATCAAAAATTAGAGGATTCAATCAAATTTGCTTTATATGAAAAATAGAAGATTTGCTTTATCCAATCATATCAAATATTAAACGATTAGAAGATTCAAATTTGCTTTATAAACACCAATCAGACCAATCACATTAAAGATTAGAAGATTCACAATACTAAAATCAACTCATCCCACTTTACATTCCCTTGTCCAAGTCAATAGTCAACCCTATTTATTTTCTAGGCAAACGCGTTCTTGAAAATTATATCTCCACTACAAACGAAATCCTAATATATACATATTTCTACTATATTGTTAATTTTTATATCTCCAAAGTAAAGAAAATGGAGCTAGCCATGAGTAAGATTAACGAGGATCAAGCTAAGCCTTTAGCTCCACTTTTTCTCACTACCCGAAGCGACCAACCAGACGAAGAAGATCAGTACCACCACGACCGAACCAAATACGTCCATTCACAGACCAAACTCATCTTATGTTGTGGTTTCATCGCATCTTTAACTATGCTCATCGCAGTCACCTTCATCGTGCTCTCCCTCACGGTTTTCCATCTCCATAGCCCAAACCTCACCGTCGATTCCATATCTTTCAACCAACGGTTCGATTTTGTCAACGGTAAAGTCAACACGAACCAAAACACTACAGTCTCAGTCGAAATCTCGTTACATAATCCTAATCCGGCGTTGTTTATAGTGAAGAACGTTAATGTTTCGTTTTACCACGGTGAATTGGTGGTGGTTGGAGAAAGTATTAGAAGAAGTGAAACTATTCCGGCTAAACGGACGGTTAAGATGAATCTGACGGCTGAGATTGTTAAGACAAAGCTACTAGCATCTCTACCAGGTTTAATGGAGGATTTGAACGGTAGAGGAGTGGATTTGAAAAGCAGTGTTGAAGTTAGAGGTAGAGTGAAGAAAATGAAGATTTTCAGGAAAACTGTTCATCTTCAAACGGATTGTTTCATGAAGATGACAACGAACAATTTCTTAACGCCTACATTTCAATGTTTTTAAGAAACAATAAATGGCAAAAAACAGAGCCAAATCTAAAAGAGATTAAATTTTGTTTCCCTTTCTACGCTTATTAGAGGTCTGTAAATAAAAGTAGTTGATTGTGAATAGAAAATAAATGCATTGTAGAATCAAAAGATAGGAAATATTTCATCTTCTGGCAACACTAATAATAACACATAAAGAAACCTCCATCCGAAAGGACCTTTAGAGTTCTAAGAAGATCGATCCATTCATTTTTGGTCAACATTTGGAGATTGCACCGGATAATCGCAGTTAATATGACTCACCGGTGTTATTTCTTTTGCGTGTCAGACGATTTCTTTTGCGTGTCAGTGACACGTCCTCCGGCGACCTTAACAATGGGTTCGTCTTTGGACTTTATAAGCTTTAAAGCCGGATGAACCTTGAGGTCTCCCATTACTAGCTTTTGTCCGATATCCAATTGGCTTAGATCTACTTCTATATATGGTGGGATAATCTCTGCTGGGCATAGGAACTTTACTGTTCTTTTAATCGTATTCAGAGATGCTCCTGCCAAAAGATTAAGAAATAGTGATCAATATCAAAATCTAACAGGAAACTAGATGCTGCGATCTACAAAATTGGGTAGAGAGTAGCCAGAGAAATGAAACTTCAAAATCCCAAAAATGGGTAGCCAGAGGAAGATACAAGCCATTATAAGATGTATAATGCAAACATAGATTTCTTTTAAATCGAGTTAAAATTTTGTAAAACATCAACCATAACGTCACTTGAAGTGATGATTACTTGCTATCGACTAAGCTTAGCTCAGTCTGATCCAAGAAAGGGTAACTGAAACCCGAGCAGTATCACTTCTCTACAGATTAGAAGCTCAATGAGCTCCAATGACGTCAAGAATATATGTGTGGCCTTAACTACTTCAGGAGTTAGAAACCGTTGTATTAATCCTGCATTTAGCATATCTACTCAAGCGTACAGGACTATTCGTTCACAGCAATCAGAAGTCAAAAACCACATGTTTGATCACTATCTCTCTTCCAAATCTTTAACCACATTTCTCATCTATTTTGTTCATTGCCTATGATTCGAGAAAAGAAAATGCTATCCAGAAACTCATACTAAGAACAGTGATTCCTATGTAAGCACCTTAACAAACTCATGTATATACTCCTCTATTCTCAAATGCTTATCAAAATGCTTCCTTTATTTTCTTTTTGATTCCTCACTAAAGATCCCAATTATAAAAAACTAGCAAAGGGTTTATTACCTTTCTTCAATCCAGGAGAAACATCATCTCCAATGAACACAAGAGGGATATCAACTTTCAACAAAGCACCTGGAGGCGCTCTTATGAATGTCACATTCAGTGGAGCATCAGTCCCAGAGTGCAAATGAATCTGAAATCACATAGCATAACATTTCTAAAAACTCAATACATAAACCAATAATCCAAACACACCACTAAACCAAACATTGAAAAAATGCAAACTTTAATCAATTTCATGAGTGAGAGAAATGGAGACTTTACCGCTCTAGGCAAGGCTCTGACTTTCTCAATAACCTCATCAGAACCAATCTCAGCTCGAACCTCAACATCAAAGAGCCTAGAGAGGAAAAAAGAGTAACCCAAATGATTCACAAGCTTCCTGATCTGATTCGTCTGAACTGAAATAAGCCTCTTGTTTCCTCCGTGTTGTCCATCCTCTTGTTCGAATATGATCGAAGGAACCCGACCCGCTTTACGCTCTTTCGCTGATATGCTCTTGCCGGAGACAGACCTTGGAACGGCTAAGATCGTCTCTGCGTGTTTTGGATCGGGTCGAGGGAATCCAGGGAGGTAAGTTAATTGGGTTTCTTGGATATGATCTAGGGATAGAGCTGCGTTCGCCGCCGGAGAGAATAACCGGAGGTTTTGTAGGGTTTTGGGTAGTGTTTTTGCACGACGGAGCAACATTGTTTGCTTTTTACCAGTGAGAGAGAGAGACGACGACGAAGTGAGCAAATGGGTTTAGGAGCTGTGTTACAGAAATGGGGTTTCTCTAATAAAACGACGTCGTCGTTTCTAGATTATTCAATGGGCTTTAAATGTTATGGGCTTTAACTTAGCTCAACCCATTATAACTGCATTTGATTTGAACAAAGGGCAAAAGTCAGATGCTTAATTCAACGGATATTCCATTTGTTGTTTTTGTAAATGACCAATTTGCTCTTAATGTATACCACAAAGGCTTTAGTGGAATATATTATGGTAAGGGTGAAGTCGTCTGAACAAAAAATATGACTCCATTTAAGTAGCTCGTCTTGTTCTCTCGACAAAGAAAAAAAATTACATTTCTCAGACGTTGCAGTACCTAAAATATTTTTTCATCATGCCATTACCCTATCATTTGTTTTATTATTTGTGTTGTGTTCTCTCATGGAGCTTCTACTATTTCACTTTGTCTTCCATGTACAAGGTAATTGTCTGAGTTATTCGAAACACAATACATCGGTTTGAGCATTTTTGTGTACTTCATTATTTATGGACCATAACTTGAGGTTTCAGTTTGTTTCCGAGCATCTTTTTGTAATGGGCCCATGAGAGAACTGATACTGGGCTTGATCAGATTGATGTCCATTATTTGTGCTTTATTGGGCTCCACTCTTTCTCACTCTCACATTTTTTACAAGGTTTTCTCTTCTTTTTTTTACACCTATTTTCACTTTTCTATGTGTTTTGTTTTACACCTATTATTATATTTTTCTTTGCCTATTATCGTTATTTTCTTTGCCGACTATCATTTTTTTCTAGACGTTATATACTGTTTTAGAATATTACGTTTATTATAATATTAAGAATTTGTTTGATTGTGTCCTTTTTTGACGCAGACAGAAAGAACGTGACGCATGTACGAATGGCTGAATCTTCCTCCACGTGTCCTGCAATTAAAAAAATTAGATCGTACCGCATCATGCGTCAGCCGCGTGACACCTGATCATAACCTAGTTACTTAGCTCAGACATCGCCACGTATACGTCCCTCATGACGGGAAACGTTAACTCTGACGGCGTCACATGTCGACCATTCGTTTTGTGAAATGTATTTTGTGTTCCCATTTGGCTTTTTGCCTTTTTCCCCAAGGTTTGGCTCTAATTAAGTAAACGAACCTGTAGCTTCGGAAGTTCGTATCCGAACCAACCAACGGCTCAGATTAGTTTCATATTTTCAACGGCTGAGATTAGAGTTTCGATTTCTTTCTTCTATTTTAGGCTTCGAGATCTTTTCTTCTCAAAAGGTAAAAACTTTGGGAAGCAGCTAAAATACTGTGTTCTTTGTTTCTTCCATCGAAATCGAAAAAAGCTAAGATCTTTGCGTTTTGAAACGATGGCGGAAGAACATAAGCATGATGAATCTGTGATCGCTCCTGAGCCAGCTGTTGAGGTTGTGGAGAGAGAATCGTTGATGGATAAGATATCGGAGAAGATCCATCACGGTGGTGATTCTTCTTCGTCTTCTTCATCTTCTGATGATGAAGACGAGAAGAAGAAGACTAAGAAGCCCTCTTCTCCTTCGTCTTCTATGAAATCGAAAGTTTACCGCTTGTTCGGACGAGAGCAGCCTGTTCATAAGGTTCTCGGCGGTGGAAAGCGTAAGTTTTTCTCCGATCTGGTTTTACTTTCATATATTTGTGTGTGTTGTGGCTTGATCTGTTTTCTTATATGTGTTGTTTGGTTTATTCTTTCATTTTGATGGATTAGGTTTCATTGATATGTGTGATTTGAATCTGCACTTGTTTAGGGTTTCTATTTTACTCGTTGATCTGAATCGATCCATCGTGTCCATTTGTATTATTGGGGTTCTTTATTTTGGCATTTGTGAGGGTTTAATTAGGGATTCCATTTCTAAATGAATGTTTTGATCATAAAAATGGGTTTTTGACATAATCTCGATATAGAAACCTTACAGTATCAAGTTCCATGTTTTTCTAATGTGGTTGATTTAGATGACAGTATGTTGTAATGTTTGCTCAACTTGATTATTCTTCCTATTTGCAGCGGCTGATATATTCATGTGGAAGAACAAGAAGATGTCTGGTGGTGTACTTGGTGGTGCTACAGCTGCTTGGGTTGTGTTTGAATTGATGGAGTACCATCTTCTCACTCTGCTTTGCCACGTGATGATTGTTGTTCTCGCTGTGCTGTTTTTGTGGTCTAATGCCACTATGTTCATTAACAAGTAAGTTAAAACTGATGAATGTAAATATGTCTCAGCTTATGATTATTCACTTGTGCATTGTTGACAATTGATTCTCTGTCAGGTCCCCTCCAAAGATTCCTGAAGTTCATATCCCTGAAGAACCTATTCTTCAGCTTGCGTCTGGGCTCAGAATCGAGATCAACCGTGGATTCTCTTCTCTCCGTGAAATTGCATCAGGAAGGGATCTCAAGAAATTCCTCATTGTAAGTTCAAATGTGCTTAAGTAGAAACTATTTGGGACTTGGTACTTAATATGTTTATCCTTATATCTGACAACAATGTACCATTGGATTGAATAGGCTATTGCCGGGTTATGGGTTCTCTCAATCTTGGGCGGTTGCTTCAACTTCTTGACATTGGCATACATAGGTAATGCTTTGCTTATACTTCTATACCATTTAGTGTTTTCCTTCTCTTGTATCACTGAACCCTGATGACTAAATTTTTATCTTGCTGCAACAGCTCTTGTGTTGCTCTTCACGGTTCCTCTTGCCTACGACAAGTATGAAGACAAAGTCGACCCATTAGGTGAGAAAGCAATGATCGAGCTCAAGAAGCAGTATGCAGTGTTGGATGAGAAGGTGTTGAGCAAGATCCCACTTGGGCCGTTGAAGAACAAGAAGAAAGATTAGGGGTTTACACAAGGTTGTCCGTGGCTAGCAAAACGGGTGTTGTGAAATGGTATCGAAGTAATGTGTTTTGGGCGTTTTTTTAGGTGGCTCTTTCGGTTATGTGAATGAACTTGGAATTTTCCTGACTGGTTTGTTCTGTTGTTTATGTCATTGTTGATCAGCGTCGAGGGATAAAAGTAGTGATATTTCTTCTCTCTCTAAGCCTCTATATAACTAAGAATTTCAAGATATTTGAATTTTGCAATCTCGTGGTTAATGTTGTTCTTTCTCTATATTCTCCTCTTTCATTACATTTGTAAAATGGAATCAATGTCACGAATTGATAAGTTGTACGAAGCTTATACGTTTTATAGTTTCTTACTATATCATCCACTCACCGATCGTGTAAGTATAAGTATATGTAACGTCTTTATAACGTGTGGGGCCATCCACGGCCGAGAACGTTTTGTGAACCTCTTGTAATCTTGTTCCTAGAAAATGAATATCAGCTAACAATTTGCAACTAAAACTACACAGAGTAGAGTATTAAGCAGAAGTCAGGGTGGCCGAGTGGTCTAAGGCGCCAGACTCAAGTTCTGGTCCTCGTAAGAGGGCGTGGGTTCAAATCCCACTTCTGACATTTTTATTATTTTCTTTTTAAGTTTATGCTCAAGAAGATATCCCCCACTCACCACACCAGTACATCGTTTTCTGTCTTTTTACATTATGACTTTTCTACATTAAACCGAGGCACTGAGACTGAGACATTGAGACTTCGTTTGAAGTCTCACCAATACCAAAGTTACCAAGAAATAAAAGAAGTAAAATATTACAAACAAAAAAACACATTATATCCAATTTTATGAAACTCGAACCACAAAACTCTCACAAAGGATCAGTAATAAAAAGAAAAAACTCTCACTTACAAGTAATAGTTCATGCCCACTTTGATCAAACAAATGTGAGGAATATTCAACATCACGCCTGGGCTCCGGCAATTCTTCCTCAAGAACGAGTACGCTACGTTTACCACCAGCTGTTTTACAAACACTGAGTTCCGCTTTGCCTTCACGTGACCGTGTCCGACAATGTAAGCCACTTCAGCGTCCTTAGCATTCACCAGATCAAACAGCTCTTCCTTCACCTGCGGTTGCCTGAACTTGGTGTCCATTGGTCTGAACTGAAACATCCTTCTCATGCTCAGCCTCGGAAGCTCTTGCTCATACTCTGCTCTCAGTTTAAGTAGAGCCGGAGACTTGCTGTTTGTTACTGTTGTCTGTGATCTCGAGCTGCCTGCGATGTTGGCTTCGGATATAGACCGAGACAGCCTTGTCCCAAACTTGTTTGAGGCTTTCACAACAGCGAGCCGACCGTCAATCGAACGGTCAGTGTTTGAGCCACCATAGCCTTCGGATTCTAGCTGGATAAACTCGGCGATGCTCATCACCAGCTCGTCTTCAAAGTCGTCTCCGTCTTTGTTCACGTCTTTGTAGCCAGCTCGGATAATGCATCGGTACATCCTGTATGTTTTTGGTCCAATCCGGCCGATAAGGTACCGTTCTTTCTGCGGCACATACGGGATAGGGACAGTTTTGCAGCAGACAAAGACGACAACTTGGTAGAACGCCGGTAAGTTTGTTAGAAAGTGCTTAAATGTGGCAGGAACACCGCTGGCGAGCTCTGTGTAGATAAGACCCATCCCGGGGACTTTGATGATCCCGAGGCTCGGGCCAAGGCTTAGTATTGATTTCATAGGGACCTTGTTGTGCTGGTCGCATAGGTACTTCTTTCTGCTGCCGTAATGCCATACGTATGTGATGAAGGTGAAGAAGAGGGAAAGGAGCAGAGTGATCCAGCCTCCTTTAGGGATTTTGACTAAGGCTGATGCAACGAAGATAAGTTCTATGGTCCCGAAGAAGAGGATGAAGAGGACGGAGAAGACGATATTACGGTTCCAGACAAAGTTGATGATGAGAGGCATCAACCAAGTAGTCACAAAGGCTAGAGTCATGCAGGCGAGCCCTGGAGAACAAAGGATTTGTTTAATGATAAAAGATGGAACTTATGAGTTTGATGGAAGGTTAAGTCCTTACCAAAAGCAAAAGCTATGTGTCGAGTGTCTCGGAAACAAATGGTGACAGCAAGGGTGAGGATCATGACAACCCAATTGATCTCAGGGATGTAAATCTGGCCAAGGACCCATCTTGGTTTGTGAACAATCTTCACACGCGGGAAGCATCCCAATGCATAGCATTGTTTGACAATCGAGAACGTGGCAAATATGACTGCTTGACTAGCGACCATTGCAGCTAGCATAGCCATCATGAGAACCGGCCAGAAAAATGGGTCTGTAGAACAAGAACAAAACACATGAAAACTACACGAACAAAGAAGAGCACATGAATGAGTTGATATATTACTTGCAGATAAGAATAATAAACCAGAAACTTTGGATCTAGACATGTACCATGGATAAAATCAACCACTACAACATCCCAACATTGAAGGTCAGGTACATTTATTTGAGAAATTGTAGTATTGTTGGGACTTGTAGAGGAATTATATAAAATTGGAGGGATTGATACAGGTTGTCAGAAGTAGAGGAAAGAGACGTGAAAAGGAGATTGACCAAACTATTACCTGGAATGGAAGAATAAAAGCTTGAAGGTAGAGCAGAAAAATTCTTTGATAAAAACGCAGCTTGGCCCATGTATTGAAGCACCAGACACGGGTAAACAACACAACAAAACGCAAACTGCAGAGAACCATGACATAGCAAAATGTTATTGTTTCTTCATCTTTATTAGCCAACAAAAGAGGCTGTCAAATATTTATAACAATAACCAGATTTTAATAGTTTATCATATTTTTTCCTCTTCCTTGGGTCAAGAATAAATCCATAATTCCGTCAAAAATAAAATAAAAAAAATCCATAATATGACCAATTGCTTGTGGATTCTTTAGCAACAAAAAAAACTTCTAGTAACTGTACGATGCAATTCCTAAAGAACTACTATAAAAAGTCTCTCCACAAGTTTCTGCTGCATAAAGGAACCAAAAAAGCTGCTTCACATACCCTTATAGATGTGGCTGTAAATTGGCCAAGTTCAGCAAAGATAGCCTCCGTTCCTGAATTCAGACAAATTGCAAAGATGAGACATAATATAGCATTAAAATTTGTTGAGTCTATTTTCAGAGCATAAATGACCATATTACCTGTGATGCATAAAAGAATGCCTCCAAGGGATAGCCATCCATCTATTCCCGTATCTCTAAAGAATACATAGATATAGTAGGGAGATAAGGCTTTGTATACACTGGGGTTCCAAGTCACAATATTGTACACACCAGCAGTTGCAATTATCAACAACCACAAAATCATTATAGGTGCAAATAGAAAGGCAACTTTATTTGTCCCACGGTGCTGCAGAACAAAAAGTCCAACCAGTAAAGCGCATGCTATCATGACCACAGTACCTATGCAAATAACACATTGATAAAGAATATAAATAACACTGACAGAATGCGTAAGAATATATAAACTAGATATGTAGGTATGGAAAGGAAACGTTACTTACTGTGCTTCAGACTTGTCTTGGCCACAAGGCCATCAATAGACGAAGAGACTACAAGAAGATAAACGTTAGATGCTAAACCATGGAAAAGGAAAAAATTGGTAACATACTATATAACCAGAAAGAAGCGAAACGAAGTCTGCCTAATCACCTGAAATTGCTGGTGTAAGGACACCGATGGTTATTACCATGGAAGTTCCTACCAAGACTAAAACAAGCAAAGCAGTTTTTGATCTTTTATTTCGTTCTATAAGGCTTTTGAAAGCAGAACTAGGCAAATTTCTACTTGCATCTCCAGGACCATAGTATGTAGAGATTTCTTCATCAGCAGCTTGCTGATTTGGAAGCAAAGAAAATCTTGCGTGTCTGCAGAGCAAAGCATACAAAGCAAAGATCCCTCCTGCAACATAAATTCAACATTTACATCCTAACCCTAAGTCTCAGAAGAAAACAAATAGACTCAATTAGCAACCGATGCACATACCTTCACCATTGTCATCTGCACTTAACACAAAAACCATGTACTTGATGAGTGAAAGGAGAGTGATGGTCCAAAATATCAAAGAAAACGCGCCAAATATCGTATCTTCTGTTTGGTGATGTCTCAATCCTCCGTAGAATGTACATTTATACACATAGAGAGGAGAAATACTCAAATCTCCAAACACTAAGCCAAAACTCTGGTATGCTAAAAGGAGGATCTGGTTACACCTGTTTCTCCTATCAGCCTGATTCAATAGAAGACAACAACAAACTTATAACACCACGCTGGTCAAAACTACACACATATATAAACAGATATTGCCGAACATTTTAACGTTTGGATAGATTATCAATGAATGGCTCATAAGCTATCACAAGAAGCTTAAACTTCGAGAGCTTACAAATCAAAACATAAGCTCAGAGATGCATTAAAACGAATCGCTAACAGTAATTTTACTTTCAAGAGTGATATTGAGTTGGATTTGAATATCCTGATTGAAAAATTTAGAATCAGAAGCTAAATTCAATGAATATTGGCATCATTCATTTTCAGAATTCTCTCACCATTTCTATTCACATCATCACAGTACAACAATTGTAATTCCGCAGGAGTAGCAATAAGGAATCTAGGGGTTTAAGATTTCCGACGTATCGGTCGAGAGAAGGGAGCGACATACCATGATTCAAGCCGCCGGCGAGTAAGATGCGGCGTAGCTTGGATCTTCAACGATCAGAGATTACACGCCGGAGACTAGTTCTTTGGAATCGGAATCGAATCTAGAGAAAAACGATCAACGATCATTTGTTGTTTTTATTATCGAGAGAAGAAAAATTTAACAAATTCGATCCAAAGCTCGCGGTCCTTCTTCTTCTTCCAGTTTTTTTTTTATATATATCTCAGTTGATTTTTTATTCGTTCTTTTAATTTTTTTTACTCATTTTAGTTGTCCGATTTCTCTGTGAGAAAATGTCACCAAGATTATTAGATTTCGTCATTTTTCATGTATAAAAATCGGATTTGAAACTTCTAATCCCTCCTACTGCACCTTGCTTATTTTTTTATTGCCTTGATTAGATATAATCTCAAATTTGTTTGTAAGGGTTAAGATTATCATTCTATAATTTTTTAAGTGAATTTCAGCTTCAAATCATGCAAGAATCAACCTGTAATTATTATATATTGAATCTCTCATAAGTCATTAACCAAACCTGCAAATGGCTTTCTGATCTCAAAGTATTTTTTATGTTGTGTTGATAAAAAGAGATTGCAGGAAACAAAATAATTGATTGTAACAGAAACACAAAGTTTGAGTAAAGTGATAACCAAAAACAAACAAACAACATCAAAAGATCTCTCACATTCTGCGTCGGTTTGGCACCAATTCTGGATTTCCCTTCTTCATCATCGCTACAAATTCTTCGTAGTTGATTTTTCCGTCCTAAAGATTCGAATACAAAGATGAGAAGAGAGTGTTAAACTTACACGTATACTTACAGATGTATGAATTGGACGAAACCAGAGATTTACGTATACTTACACGATCGGTGTCTACTTCAGCAATGATCTCTTTGATGGATTTATCATCACCCATGTTGTATTTCTTCATGGCTAGCTCTAGCTCTTCCATTGTTATGTAGCTAATATCACAAATCAAGATCAAAGAGTGAGACTTTATTTATAGCTTGTTAAAGAAAGAAATAGAGAGCTAAAGAACAATGTTTTACCCGCTGTTGTCATTGTCAAAGAACTGGAATGCGGTGTACAAGTGATCCTCACGTTCGATTCTGTTCATATGCATTGTGGCTGATATAAACTCCAAGTAATCAATTGATCCATCTCCATCCATATCAGCCTAAAAGAAACAAAGCATCATAAGCATTATTGCTTTGACATCAAAGTAGTGGATTGTGATAGACTTACTGCTTCCATTAACTGCCTTATTTCAGCTTCAGAGATCTTTGAACCAAGTTTTGGGAGACCGGTTCTCAATTCCTCCAAGGTGACTATTCCATTGTTATCAGTGTCTAGAGATTTGAACATCTCTTTAAGACCAATGATTTCTTCTTCAGAAAGGTTCTCAGCGATAACCTGAAATTGCAAAACGAAAACCAAAGATTGGCTTTAGAACAAGAAGACTACATAAACTACAATAGTGATGGTAAGACTGTTTCAATCAGTGTTTTAATTACCTTCAGGGCCATTTTTTTTAGTTTGTTCATCGCCCGGAATTGTTTCATCCTGGATAACACCGCATTGTCAAGCGGTTTGTCTGATGCCTCCCCATCTTCTCTAATCCACGGATGATCTGCGTATGTATCAAAACGTTATTAAAATTGGATAAAAGAAGGTGTTTTCATCAATTTATTCATCAAAACATGTTATAAAGGGGTCTTACTTAGCACTTCCGCAGCTGTAAGCCGATCTTTAGGGTCATATTTTAACATTTTCCTCACAAGATCTTTGGCACCATCTGATAGTGCTGGCCATGGATCAGCTGAAAAATCAAGTTGCCCTTGAAGAATGGCATCAAAGATCCCCGTTTCATTTTCTGCACAACAGAAAGAACGTGACTATACATTCCAGTCCAACATTTAAACAGTGAAACCAAATTCTCTTCTCAAATAAGATCAAGACAATACCTCCCCAGAAAGGCGGAACACCACTGAGAAGGATGTATAGAATCACACCAGCACTCCAGATATCAGCCTCTGGTCCATAGTTCCGTTTTAGAACTTCTGGGGCAACATAGTATGCACTTCCAACAAGATCCTTAAACTTATCACCTGCATTAATGGATCAACTTCATTAGAGGGATAAATTGTCTATAGAAATCAAATAGGGAAGGATAGAGGCTGTTCAAACCTGGCTTGAAGAAGACAGAGAGACCAAAGTCTGTAGCTTTCAATGGTGAGTTCTCATCTTTACTAAGAAAGAGAAAGTTTTCGGGCTTCAAGTCTCGGTGCATTACACCCATAGAATGACAACTATGCACAACCATCACCATCTGCCTACACAAATCCGCAGCAGCTCTCTCTGAGTAAAGACCTTTAGAAATGATCCTATCGAACAATTCCCCTCCTTCACACAACTCCATTATCAGATTCACAGAGTGTCTGTCCTCGTAGGCTCCCTTCAAGTCCACTATGTTCCTATAATCAACTCACCAATTTGAAACTCAGGTAAATATAAATATGCAAAAAGGGAAACTTTTTCAAGAGTTTAACATAGGACCACCAAACTTTTCATCCACATATGATGCAAACCATTCATTAATATAGAAAACGAATCCTATGTCTAAATATTCACCAATATTCCAACAAAAGGCGTTTCAGATTCGATTTCGGAAAATGTCAAAGAAGCATTTTCCAGTGAGATACAAAAAAAGAGATTTACCGGTGACCGCTGAGATGGTGCATAATCTGGACTTCACGGCGAACATCTTCAATGTCGTCTTTGTGAACAAGGCGGCGCGTAGGGATTGACTTGCAAGCGACCTGTTGTTTCGTCTCTTTGTGAGTTACGAGGTACGTGACACCAAACTGGCCACGACCAAGCTCACGACCAAACTCATAGGTTCTCCGTACTTCCTCCATCGGCCGACCTAAGATCCGACCATTCTGCTGAGTAGATGTGGTGGAACGAGATCCGCCTGTTCCGGAGCCTGACGATCCGACGGTTCCGGAACCGGATGATCCGCGGCGTTCTCCGGCAGGTTTAACATGGTGGACTACGTTGCCGGAGGAAGAGGAGGAGGAGGACGGTGGCGGATCGGAGGATTTGGACTTGCTGTGTCTGTGGCCCATTGTCAAAAGCTTTCTCTCAGTCAATAAAGTCAATCGAGAGAGAAAGATTGTATCTCCGATTCTTATGGCTTTTTAATGTCTGAGATCAGACACGATGACCACGTGGCGTGTTTTTATTGGTACGTAGTTGAACCGCGTATAAACAAAAGTATTTGTCCCATTGGAAGATAAATTAGTGGATGTGGAAATCTTCTGCATATTAGTTGTTTCCACTTCTCCAATCAATCACACGGCTAATTCAATGTTAATCTTTTGCAATTTGAGATTGAAAAAGGAAAAGTTATTAACATCCTTTAGGTTACAAAATCAATGATATTGCGTATGTCAACTATAAAAGCCAAAAGTAAAGCCTCTTGTTTGACCAGAAGGTCATGATCATTGTATACATACAGCCAAACTACCTCCTGGAAGAAAAGACATGGATCCCAAACAACAACAATAGCTTCTTTTACAAGAACCAGTAGTAACTAGTCACTAATCTAAAAGAGTTAAGTTTCAGCTTTTCTGGCAATGGCTCCTTGATCATTTCAATCCTGAAGGAGACCCACTTTGTAGCAAGACCATGTCCTCTGTTTCACTTACAGTGTGTCTCAAAAGTCTACTTCAATTCTTCATATATAGGTTCCTCACACTACAGCTTCATCCTCATTCGTTGACAGAGAGAGAGTCTTTATTGAAAACTTCTTCCAAGTACAACTCCACTAAATATAATAGCACCAAACCACTTGTTCGACACAAATCTGTACAGATATAAAAACACTATTAGGTTTTCCAAGGCAAATCACATAATTGGATTGTGAAAGAGTACAAAAGATAAACCCAAATTTTCATACTTTCTACTGCAGTCAGCACCAGATGATAAGTCAGCTGTCCCTATTTGCCATCCTAACTGTCCTGATGCAGCGGCCAGTGATGCGTAATATTGCCACCCTTAATCATTAGAGCGAGAAACAAAAAGAATCAAAAGACAGTAAATGGAATTAGGAATCACAAATGAGTCCTTGTAAAGTTTATTGAGTACCGAGATCTGCACTGAATCCAGAAAGTGCAAGAAAACCTATGGATGCTGTGCCAAATCCAGTTAACCAAAGCTTTGTATTATCACCGAATCTAAGGGCTGTTGACTTAACACCAACTTTTACATCATCTTCTTTGTCCTGGAGACACAATATATTAGACATTAGTCCATGGAAAAAAAATGATTTAACCTAGAATATCTCAAAATTACTTGCATAAAAACTGAACTTGAGCTGAAATTTTGGGTTCGTAGCTTGTGGCATATACTATTTCATTTTCAATGGGCCACAAAGGTAACTTTCTTTTCTCACTTCTGTTGCAAACGGGAAGACTTTTATGGGGCTAACTCTTCACTTAAAGTATAGAAATCAGATGGAAAAGGTGGGAGATCAGGGTAATTTTCTTCTTTATGATTGACAAAAGTCGAACATCGAAATGGATGCATTTGCATGAGACATGAAACAAAAGCTGAAAAAGAAATCTGTGGTGGTGAAGCTAGAAAAAGAAAACAAAGCAAGCAATATGCACACATTGAGATTAACTACTTTGCTACTGGTCATAATCAAATAGATTTTGAAGCTAAAAAATAAAAAGTGAATATACCTGATGTGCATAAATAGTATCATAAACAAGGGTCCAGCAGACTCCGGAGAGATAGAGAGGGAGTACAATAGATGGTGCTATGCTTCCTTTAACTGCAGTCCATCCTAACAATGCTCCCCAGTTTATGGTCAAACCTAAAAAGGCTTGAGGCTGCAATTATAAAAACGAATCAATCATAAGAAAATCAGAAAATATATAATGTCTAACTTTGAGAAGCCAGAATAGATTTAAATTACCCAAAATGTAAACCTCTTCATAAGTGGGTAGGAAAAGACAAGTAACAAAGATGAAGCCCCTAAAACACGGCTGCAGAATATACATACTGAAATGAGCTCAAGTAGAAAAGAATTTGATCACAAAACTAAAGACAAGACCTGAGAACATATCTTCAGAATTTGGGCCAACTACATAAGGGTGAACCATATGTGTATGTGAATTTTTAAACAAACACTTGCAAATACGCGACTTTAGGGCAAGTAAAAAATCCAAACAAACCTGTAATTGTTAAGTTGGAGAAGAATCCCTAAGCCTAAAAGCAACTGCAGCCCGAGAAATCCAATCCCTTGAAATGGTGTCAAAAGACCACTGGCGATAGGTCTTAGTTTTGTACGATCAACCTGGATATAAAAGAAATTTGTAAGACAACATAATCTAAAACAAAACAACCATACAAAATCTTGAGCTTTACATACAAGCAACCCATCTTTGTTTATGGAAGAATGAATCCAGTTACATGAATGCTGTGTATCTACCCTAACTACTAAACACATATTTCAATCGAAAAACATATTCCACCTTCACCATATCTAACACCTGAAGTCTTTCACTTTTTGAACGAAGTCATCAGAACATGCAGATAAGCTATTACCCAAAACAGAGATATGACTGGAAATGTTGTCGTAAATTGATCCAACATAGAAAAATCAAGACCAGTTCCAGATGTCAAAGCAATAACACTTTCCCACCATGGTTACAGAAACCATAGTTACACAAAACATGTTTCCTAAACCAACATACTAAAGGGATATATAAATTTGACATCACTTTATCACCATACCATAAGATAGCTTAAAAACAAACTGACCTTTGTATCTATGTCCTGATCAAGCAGATCATTTATAGTACAACCAGCACCTCTAAGAAGTAATGCTCCGCAACCAAATAAAGCCATATATTTAAAACTTGGAAGGCTTCCAGGATCAGCAGCCAACGCAATCGACCTATACAACAATGATGGAGATTCAGAGTATCGATCTATTTACATAGCTCTGGAACTAGATCCATGACGAAACATGGAACATCGTTATAATATCTAAAGACTTCCAAACAGATTCCTGAGTAAGAAACCCAGTGGAACTATAGTACTGTAACATATATAAAATCAAAGAAAACTCAGGTTTATAGCATTATCCAATCCTGATTTCTGCCAATCCTTAACCACTCTCCCATGCTATCAAAAACCTCAGCTCAAGATCATACTACCTAATTGCCTATGAGCTCTTGGGAAGATCATTATGGATTTGATAACTGAAAAAAGTAACAGAGAAATAGCAGACTGCAAGAACTACTCCAAACTTCTCCACTGATATGTATGTAGTCTAACAATAATAAACAGACATAAATTCTTTTATCAAGCTTCAAGAGCAAGTTAGTCAGAAAACATCACAGCCAAACCAACCAGGAAAACACATAACTTTATCACATAAAACTAAATTTAATGTAATCTGACTTAACATAAACCATCCTTTGGGACGAAAGGAAACTATATAAACATGCAGTCTTTCTTTCCCTCAGCTATTCTTTCGGATGGATTATAATGAATCTCAAAAGTGAAATGTCTTGATTCTCAGCTACATTACTCAAAGGCGAAGATAAACTTACCACATACAAGGCCACGCAAGCAACCAAGTTCCAATGGGTTTATCCAATCGAGCAAGCTTAGCATAACCTCTAACTTCTTCTGGTAAATACAAATCTATCCAAGAAGCTTCCTTAACAACAACACCATCACTCTTCTCCTTATCATCTTTCTTCGGCTTTCCCTCCAAAACCGAAGAAGACGACGACATTCCACAAATTAATCTGTAATTCCAACCAACACCAAAAAACTTCTCCTGATGCAATTCTCTTCCTTTACTCCATACTTGGTAATTATCATTCCATGAAGGATAACACTTAGTGAAAGGATTTGTGTAATGGGTAGTCACAGGATTGGACAAGGATTTATGTTGTGATTGCAAAAGAGCAGAGGAAGAAGATGGAGTTACGGAGACGGAAGATTTCAACAACCGTCTTGAAACACGGGAGAGCCCAAAAAACGCCATCTTTGAGAGAAATTGTTGCCTGGAAGAAACAAAGACTTGAGATTTCAAACGTAAGTGAATTCTTACGAACGAAAGCTAACTTCTCAAGAGAATCAGATTAGTGATTCCTCAAAAACAAACAAAACTATCTAATTTCAGTTTCGAGTGATGAAGCCTTAAGAATCTAGAACCTCCATGGCGTTTCTAATCTCTCAGAGATAATCGAATTCCTTAAACAATCAAAGCTTAGAAAGAGAAGAACAACAACAACAACAAAAAAAATCAGATTAACAACCGACCAGAGAGCAACGACGACGCCGGCGAGAAAGAGCACGTCGTCTCGGAGCAAGACTTCTTCTCCAGTAACCCGGATGGATCGTTAATGGGCCTGTAGATTATTATATTTGGGCCGAAACAATTGGGTCAGCAAAAACTTGGGGGATAATGAAGAAACACGTACAGTATGCATTTAGGCTCCAAATTAATTGGCCATATAATTCGAATCAGATAAACTAATCAACCCCTACCTTACTTATTTCTCACTGTTTTTATTTCTACCTTAGTAGTTGAAGAAACACTTTTATTTATCTTTTCGGGACCCAAATTTGATAGGATCGGGCCATTACTCATGAGCGTCAGACACATATTAGCCTTATCAGATTAGTGGGGTAAGGTTTTTTTAATTCGGTAAGAAGCAACAATCAATGTCGGAGAAATTAAAGAATCTGCATGGGCGTGGCGTGATGATATGTGCATATGGAGTCAGTTGCCGATCATATATAACTATTTATAAACTACATATAAAGACTACTAATAGATTTCGATCGTTGTGATGGTTATTCTCCTTTCATCGAAATATTTAGAGATCTTAATTAAGAATCAGAAGATGAAAACAAAAAAAATGATATTAACATTTTAGTAAAAATAATAAAATTATCAAGTAAATATATAGACTTATTTCTTAAAGGTTTTTCTGCAATTTTTAAAAACAAGTTCTATAACAATGATATTTTTTATTTTATTTTCTACAACAATGATATATTTCTTAAGTATAAAAAAAAATAACAAAAACAATTTCTGTAGGTAGACTTCTTCATCAATGCAAGGTTAAGCGCATAACAGTCCAATTAAGGTGAAAATGAGATGTATAATATGTGAGTGTGACCAAAGTAATATACGTACTCTTGTTATTTACTTAATTGCTATCTAGAAATTTGCATATACCACACCGACTAATTATAGTATTATACCACTAGATGTTTACTATGATCTACATATATGAAGAAAAAAACAATGAAATATGTAGATAACTGAACGTACTTTATTTAATACTCATTATATCGAAACCGATATATGATGAGCATAACAACATATCACAGCATATTCCAAAACCAAACAGTTACAGAGAATAGAAACTCCACAAGACCCCCTTTATTATATTGATTATCGAAAAGACACCATAATAATACAATATCGATCGAGATAGTGATGACGGTGATGGTTGTGGTTAAGCTTTGTTGACGTGGCCTTCAATGTCAACAACCATTTGCTTGACGAATTTCATGTAGCCGCTTGGTTCGGGAAAGTCATCGTTGCGCTTCTCCCATATCATAGTGATTTTGCAGACGCAGCTATCCTCAGATTTGGGAATAAATTCGTAGATGATATCAAATACTTTGAGATGCTCCATCACGTGACCATCCAGTCCTCTTTTCGTCAATGTTTTATTCTCATCATCTATCTCTCTCTTCTCTTTGAACATCTCCTTCTTTCCATCTTACACACATGTGTTTATTAGTTACAATTTCCAACATCCCACTAGCTAGTTATACCATAAGGATTAATATCTGACTATCATGTTTTTCCGTTTATATTTTTCAAAATTATTCTCAAATATGAAAATACTTTTTACTTTTAAACATATGACTTTCGTTTTCATATGTAAACATAAATGCAAAATATGATTATTATATATGTTTTTGGTCTTATAGAACAAATTCCTTAATTAATGATCATATGTAGTATTTCATATTTGGCAGTAGACCACCAAAACCATAGTTTCGGACGCACATAGGCCGTAAAAGTGATAAATATATAGAGAGAAAGTATAAGTAAATGACTAAATGTATACCATATGTGTAGTCCCAACTCCTGATAGACCCGTGAGAGTCATGTTCGCCTTCGTGAACAACGACATTTTGGATGTGGTGGCCAATGGCGTCAGCGAAGACATGGTTCTCGCTCTTCCAGCTCTTGTAGTGTTTCTCCGCCGATCCTTTCAACGGAACCTCCGTCACGTACGTTCCCGATGTCGCCATTTCTTTCTCTCTCTCTCGTTTTAAAGTTTCTACTTGTTTTCTGATTGATTATACTGAATACTTGTCGTCGCTAGCTCATAGGTTTATATAGGGACCGTGACGGTTAAAAACAAGGTTTCTACCGTTTCTTTAAATCATTTGATAGTGCATACCTAAAATCTTCTCTGTTTCTTTTTTAACTCAAACACTATTTAATGATAGATGTGTGTTGTTTTTTAACTTTTTTGTTGAAGAGCTTTCAATTAAATTGTTATATTTAATGTTGGACCACGTTATTTACGTGGGTAGTTGGCACAGCATCCTTTAGAAGATAATCACGGTTCATGATTCATGCCCCATACATATTAATCGCGAGGAAAAATACGGTATAATAATGCCCCATACATAATGATCGCGAGGACAAATAATGTTGGTATATAATAATATATATGGAAAATCACATTTTTTTACTTTCAAAATTTTACTGGATGGCATTTTAAATTATAAAATAATTTGACTAACACTATAATCAATCACCAAATAATTTTACTAACATTTTAAACTTTAAAATTAGATTTTAAATGAAATTCAAACTAATAAACATACATATATGGGATAGAGATTTGAAGAGAGAATGAGAGATCATGAGACAGGCTCATAAAAAAAAAGTGGAGCCGTTTACTCAATCTCTAGTAATCAGAATAGGTCATTTATGGGCCCATACAATTGGTCTTTTGATCCAAATGGGCCAAGAAAAACTTGGAGTCTAATTAAGAAATACATACGTCCTCTCTGTTAACGCTTTAATTAGTATCCAAATTAATTAGCCATAGAATTGGAAGCAGATAAACAAACCCTAATTTACTTATCTTCTGGGAAAAAACTACTGTTTTTACACTACAAAAAAACAATTTAAAACATGCAAAAAAAAAGAAAAATAATTTTTATAACTCAGGAAGTTCTAATTCTAAGCTCATAGTTTGTCTTCAGACTCGGAACCAGCCGTTGATAATGCTTATATGGGACATTAATCATGCTCTCTTATACTTCTAAGACTCTATTTAGAAGGATAAAGTTAACGTCTTTTAAAATAAGCTTTATTACTAGTTGAAAGAAACACTCTTTTATTTTTCTTTTCAGGATTCCAAATTTGTTAGGATCGGCAATAACTCATGAGGGTGAGACACATATTAATTAGCCTTATCGGATTAGTGGGGTCAAGTATTTGAATTCGGTAAGAAGCAAGCAATAATAGATCTCGAATGCATCAGAGTAGTTGCATTTTCCGTAAAACAAATAAACTCATCTGCATGGTCCAGGGATCCTGTAACATCAATCATTGAACGCATATATACGTTACAATTTTATAATGATGAAACTGCAAAGTCCGATTTTGGGTGATCTCTCTGGTGGTACCACGTTTATGGTCGTCAACTCAAAATTTTACAATCAGGCACATTTACAACATAATTTATACAATTATACTAGATCAAGCGGGGTACTTAATTTGTTATGTAGTGAAAACTTTGTAGTTCTATGTTTTACAATTTTTAGTGAATTTTGTAAAATTTTATGTTTCATAAACATGTATAAATAAATATATAAATATTTATAGATGCCGTTTCTTATGGTTCGTTTCCTCCATGTTTAGGAATTTTAAATATCAGAATATATTATTAGAAAAAAACAAGCAAATATTTTGCATAAACGATGCACTTGTCATTTTTTTTCAATACGAAGGCCTTTATTTTGAGAGAAAAATGGAAAACTTATTAAATCGATAGATTATTTAGGGTCTTTCGGCAATTTGTAATATCAGAATTCTATCACAATGAAATTGTGTAGACAATTCGTCATCAAGATTAGGGGCATAACAGTTCAATTGAGGTGAAAAACAAATTGCGGGAAAAATTAAAAAATTACGGGATAGGTCTTATTTTGGAACAAGATTATGTGTCAAATGGATTTGAATCAATATTTATAAAATTTTAAAATAATATTAACATACCGTTTTAATACATGTTAAATCCTAAGTATATTAACAATTGTTTCGTGGAATTCTGATATACATTACTTAATAAAAATTAAAAACTATAAATATAAATATTTTATAAATATATATAATTTACAAACTTTTATAGAAACTAACTTTAATAATAAATTATTCTGCAGTGAATCGCGGGTTAAAATTTAGTATATACATGAGTATGACTGGTTCCTAGAAAATTAAGGCCAAAATAGTAAAATATTTTTTTAAAGTTATCATAAACACTTTTAAATTTTGGGGGTCTTTTTCATAAAAATATCTTTTTCGGAGATCTATTTGAAATAATTCTCTTTTGGAAAATTTTGGAGTCCACATACATTTGTTTCTCCCGGCTTCCCTCATGGCCGCCCTGTACGTGAGTATGACCATAATATACGTACTCGTGTTATTTACTTAACTGTTATTCAGAATTTTGCCTAGTCCACCTATACTAGATCGTTAACTAACACCATTAGATGTTTAGTAATCCGTATATGAAAAGTCATAAATTATAGATAAACACTGAAAATCTGAAATGTGTAGTAAATTAATCTTAAGAATCATTATATCGAACCCGACATATGATCATGAACATAACAATATATCGAAGCATCATACAGAACCAAACGGTTTACACATAGAAATTAACGATCCACAAGACCCCATTTATTATACTGAAAACATCATAACTTATAAATCGAGATAGTGATGATGATGATGATGATGATGACGACGACGACTGTGGGAATGATGATTAAGTTTTGCTAACGTGGTTTCCCATGTCAGCAACCAAGCTCTTGACGAATTTCATGTACCCGCTTGGTTCTGGGGAATCATCGTTGCGCTTCTCCCATATTAAAGTGATTTTGCCGATGCAGGTATCCTCAGATTTGGGAATGAATTGGTAGACGACGTCGTACACTTTGAGCTGCTCCATCACGTGACCCTCAAGTCCTCTTAACGTCAACGTTTTGGTCTCATCGTCTATCTCTCTTCTCTCCTTGAACACCTCCTCCTTTCCATCTTTACACACACATGTTCATTGGTTCAAATCTAAACCTTAGGAGAGATATATTCACAATAATACGTTCTTTAAGACTGTAACTAGACCAAGACCAAACCAATCATGCCATAGAAAACAAAACTAGACCAACCAATCTAGATTGTATATTAACTAATGAACTCGATTGTTTGCTAATTTTTGCGTTTTTTCGTGTTTAATGTACGCAAACACAATCATGTGTTCCAGTGTTTACGTTTACCATTTTCAAAGATCTTCCTAAAAATGAAAAAACTTTACTAATAGAATATCTGACCCTCGTTTTCTTATGTAAAACATATATGAAAATTGAAATAGTCAAGACCTATATATTATGAATAGTTTTAGATGTATTCTTGCGCCTACTTCTGACAATATGGTGCAACTATTTAATTAACCATCATAATTCATATTTGGCTATATACTACGAAAACCCTAGTTTCACACATACACCATAATATTGTGTATAGATATATATAGTGTTAAATAATATGTTGATATATATAGAGAAAGTATAAGTAATTGTATACCCCATGTGTAGTTCCAACTCCTGATAGACCCGTGAGAGTCATGTTCGCCTTCGTGAACGGTAACATTTTGGATGTGGTGGCCGATAGCATCAGGGAAGACATGGTTCTCGTTCTTCCACCTCTTGTAGTATTTCTCGGCCGATCCTTTTAGCGGAACTTCCGTCACGTACGTTCCCGACGTCGCCATTTTTGCTCTCTCCCTCTCGTTTTAAAGCTTCCACTTGTTTTTTATGTTTTGTTTTGGTTGATGAGATACCACTTGTCGTCGCCGTGGTTTATATAGTGAATCTGACAGTTAAAAACATAGTTTTTACCGTTTCTTTTTATCATTTGATAGTGCATGCTAGAATCTTCTTTTCTTCATCTTTTTTAACGTACGTATTATTTAATGGGCACTGATGGGTCATCAACTCGTCATAAAAATGTGTACTTTAATTGGTAGGCTGATTTTCGACCACCACGTTATTAATGTGGGTAGTTGCCACAACATCCTTTAGAAGATAATTATGACATAAAAATATATTTTTACCAAGAAATGGAAGAAATTTTCTATGATTGTTTACCATTTTTGATTTCATACGAGACTTTGAATTTTTTTTAAAAATTATATAAATAGAATGAGATCCATTTCATAGCATGGTGATGCATTTAGTAGTTCGGATTTGGTTTGAAATGATTGGCCGAACTACGTTTATGATTTGGTCTGTCAAACCATAACAATTTTCGAGACCTAAAATAATGTAAAAGGGTGGAAATCTATTGCCCATACTATCTTTGAGATTTATTTTAATTATGTTATTGGGATTGGAAAATGACAATTTTGTGTCTAGAGTATAGTCCGTAGTTATTATATAGTTTGGTATTGATTTCCTTTATATTTTAATATTGGTATATCGAGTATGGACCATTCATCGATCATTGTTGACATAATTGCATCTTATAAGATGAATACAATCAAGTTACGACACCGAATGAGAGCTTTATGAACAATCGAATCATATATTAACATCGAGTTAACATGTTTTAATTTACCATATATATTTTAATTAAGAATCTCCTAATTTGTTATATTTTCTCGGAATATACATTAGTAACAAAATGGTTTGGTCTTTATCATAAGTACAAACTTTGACATTGTATTTGTTTACTATATGCGAAAGCTAATCAATGTTTATCTGATACTTAAGCTTTCACTTATCTTGAAACCATACCATTTCTGTTCAAAGCGTTGATATCCCCACACTATATCTGCCCTTGCCGTTGGGCCATTATACTATGAATCCATAAAATCAAGAGAACCCCTTCAAAATTCATATAGAGATTACGAATTCCCTTAAATTCATAGCCCATACCCCAAATAGAGAAAGACAAAAAAAATAACGGATTATACACAATTCCACTGACCAGTTGAAAAAAAGTTAGCAACCACTTTCGGCAAGATGGATCATTAATGGACCTATATATTATTCTACTTGGTCCAGCTTAGATCGGCCTGATAAAATGGGATTGCAAGTACTTGGGATCTAATGAAGAAGAAACATATATATCTTCTTATCTAATGAAGAAGAGACATCCCAAAAATATATTTCTTTGACAGAAATAATTGACTATTGATAAACAAAAAGACAACACCAAATAAAAAGGCCACAAAAAAAAACACTACTTATTAGTAACACATTATCTCTGTGTACATACCAATTTTCAAACAAAACAAATATTATTCGCTAGTTAGTAACATTCATAGAGCTTAATATCCATCTTAACTCGGAAATACTTATCCCCTTGAAATAAATCACATAATAATTATAGATAAACAAAAAGACAACAGCAAAAGAAAAGGCAAAAAAAAAACTTAATTATTGTAAACACATTTCTCTGTGTCAACATAAAATTTTCAAACAAAACACACATTCTTAGCTACTTAGTAACATTCATAGAGCTTAATATCCATCTTAACTCGGAAATACTTAGCCCCTTGAAATAAATCAGTCACGAAGGTAGCGATCCCACGAGCCATGAAGAAGTCACCTGTCCCACCAACGACCGATAGATCTCTTGTTGGCTCCATCATCAAATCAGCACCCATTATGTTCAATGTCCCTTTGTGTTCCGTTGAGTTAAACACCAACGTGTAGGAAAACCACGAATTGAAGTCCATCTTCATGTCATAGAAATAGAAGCCTTGTGCGCGAGCCACGGGTTTTGAGAGATAGTTCTTGTCCATTGTTATGGGCCCATCAAAGATCACAAACTTACCGAACTTGAAGTTTCCTAGTCCTGGAGGGCTCACGATGGCGGCGGAGGTTGCGTTTGCTACATTGTCGCCATCGTAGAGGATGTCATGGAAATAGAACGAGAAGTGTTTGCAGGGTTTTTTCTGGTCGATTGTTTTTCGGAAAGATAAGACGGTATCGGAGAAGAGTAAAACTAATAAGAAGAATGAGAAGAGGGCTTTGAAGAGTTGTTTCTCTACTAGAAATGCCATGGTTAGCTAGAGATTAGTGAGTTGTGAGATGTGTTTAATGAAGGAGGCTTAAACCCATTTATATAGAAGTATTATTCACTTGTTTTAATAAATAATTTATTTGGATAATCGTTTTCAAAGTTTGAGGGACATATCTAATGGGTTGTTGATGTTTTGCCGATTTATATTTAAGATATAAATTAGAAAGATCATAAGGTTTAACGACCATGCGGAAGCGGGGTTGGTGGTAACTAAGCTACAACCTAATTTCACTTTCTTGATAGATTTAATATTTTTTGACAGGAAAAAGATATATATATATATATATATAATGATTTGAAACTATTATTAAACGGTATGGTGAGTCCAACCTAAAAGCATAAAGTCGAAGGCTAGCTAGCTAATGTAACAGCAAGTGTATACTAATTATCTGAAAAATAAATTTAAACAAAACGTCAAACGAAAGTGTTACGCAGAAATGGAAAAAAAGACCAATTATTAAAAGACCATTTTGGAAATATTGCTTTGAGACCGCCCATCATTCATGTGCGGTCCATATGGCTAAAATTAGGTAACTTGTAAAACAAATCACCAAATCACGTTCTAGCTTTGCTTCTAAGATTGCTACTAATCAACGATTTTCTTGAAATCACGTTCTATTTATTCGTAATTATTCGGACTAACGGATATTGAAAAATCAACTCCAGATTTAAACAAGATGGACAATTGATGAAACAATGTGGGAATAAAGATGTTGAATTGATATGATACGAATTTTACATAGAAAGCCAAATTTTGAAACTTCAACTACGGTAGATCTCGTCAGGAGGACATGATCACGATTCATGAAGATGTTTATATAAAGTTAATATTGATAATGTATTTTATGTATATAGATGTTATAATTATACAAGGGCATGCTCGTGTACTAGAACAATTATTCCCCTCTGCCGCTTTACTTTCAGTGTAAGACTAACATATAAAAAAACATTATCGGCGAAACTTTATAATCAATTGAGAAAAAATCATTTAAGAAAGCGTCCTAATTTTCTTTCAATACGACTCTTTTTCAATCAAACAAAAGAAAAAAAATCGTCCAATTTTTCTCATATATATTTTAAAAGCCGTATAAGTCAATAATATTTGTCACTAACTCCTTCCTAATACATGAGTAAAAGCATAAACGTCGAAAAGTCAAACAAGAGGATTTGATTAAAAAGAAGAAAAAAAGAGTTCAAATGGGTTTAGTTGCCTAACTAGTAACTACCCTTTTGTTCCTTTGATTTCAGAGCAGACCCATGTGAAAAGTAAACAGCTTCTAAACCAATTATGTTATTTACAAACTTCACAACGATCTAACTATCTTGAAAATTAGAAAAAGAAAAGAGAAAAACTGCTTTGAAACCATGAACCCCAAAGATACTAAAAATCTGAACTAAAGCTCTGTAAAGTCCTTTGAAAATGGAGAAGTTAGACAGAGTTGAAAATCAAACCACACCACTATGTCATGAAACGTGGCCGAAGAGTTTTGGTTTCACTGGGTGTCGTGCATGCTCATGTTTCTAAGACTTTGAAGAGAGTTAAAAAAAATAGATTGTTTCTATATTTTTCTAAAGATAATTATAATTCACATTATTATCAAAAAAGTATAAATATAATTTAGTTTCGTGAGAATGTTAGGATATCAATAAAAAAAAGTTTAATAAAAGTGTGATTTAGGAAAAAAGCTTCTTCTCTTAGTAGTACGTAAATCGTTTTTGAACCACATTACTAAGGAAAATGCCTTGTTACGAAATAAGCACATGCTTGGTTTTACTCCGAAGCATGAGGCATCAAAGAAGTCGAGAGCTTGCTTTGCTGCATGATTTACCATTGGTTGTTCTCTCTACTTTCTCTAGAAACACTTACAAAATTCCATGAGAAATATTTTATGTATGCATGCCTGAAATTCGATCAACCGGCAATGAATTGACTAATCATCAATATTCACAACATATCCGAGAATTAGGTTTCATAATTCACAGAAAACTGATCATTCGTGATAAGAAATCTCAAAACAAATTCCAAATTCATCATGGAAACATTATAAAATTTCACTTTATAAAAAAAAAAAAACTCAACTAAACAATCACTCTGCGGCTTATTAAAGCCAAAATTAGTCAGAGCGAGAAAAAAAGATCAATATATGGTTGCGCATATATACATATATATTAATCCAAGATATATTTTGTTTTTCATTTAGAAGCAACTCTATAAAACAATCCATGCAACAGTTTCAGCAGTCATTAACATCAAATTTGAAACTAAAACATATAATAGTCCATATGTCGACAGAAAAAGTGATGAAACACATAAATCATCACAACGCATATATGCATAAACAAACAAATTTAAGCCAGCATCGTTTTTTTTTTTAGAAGTCTCCCAAAATAGTCATTAACTACAAAACATTCGATAAAGTCGTCAATTAAATTCCATGGAAGTTCGGTAATTTTGTAAACCAAATTAATTTCTATTTTGAAAACTAATTTGAAGACAAAACAGAAAACTGTGAAAAAACTATACTATATTATTCACCGTTGGTAGTTATTATATAAAATCAAGATGTATAACATTTTATTTTATTCACCGTAGGTAGTTATTTTTTTGTCAAACCGTTGGTAGTTCAATTGATGTATATAATTAGTTGGTCATGTAAATTAAAAGAAGAAAATGTCACGGAGACCTTAGCATATAGAAATCATTTATTCGCAATTATTATTTACAATATGAAACACATGTTATTATACAAGCCAATCTTTTGACCTTTCGAGTCTTGGAATCCCAAATAGAAAATTCACTAAGGACTCTCAGAATCCTCAACCAGCGACTCTTCAGTCGTGACGTTCTTCGAAATTCCGACCGGACGGCTTGCTATATACTGTTGCACCACCAACACTGATGCCACCGTCGAAACACTTTCGCTTTCCGTTAACAAATTCCCGATCGGTCCAAGCTCAGGCGTGTCGCTTCTTACGTTTATCCCTGACGCTACAGAACCTTCCGGTGACTTCCCCACCAAGAAAAGGTTGCTTTTAGAATACTCTTTAATAACTTCGATAACTTCCTCGTAACATTTCACGATTTTCTCTTCGTAAATGATATGAGATTCAGAATCCGAATTAGAACGAGAACTTTCTTTTTCTTTAATCTTTGCTTTAAGTTCGGTTATAGCTTCAATATCAATCAATCTAGTTGCCCCTGAACAGAGCTGATCTTCGGTTATCTCGATCCTCACGTTTTCCGGTTTGAATTCATCGCTAGGGATAAACCGAACAACGGTTAAGCTTATCCCGGGATGTTCAGCCATTCGCACCGCAAACGCTAACGCCTCACGATCATCATTCCCTCCAAAAAACAAAACTGTTATAGTCAACGAGAAATCACTAGACGCGACACGTGTCGTACCACCAAGTCCACGATCAACCAAAATCGCAACAGAACATGGAGATTCCTCCATAACCTTCTTGTTAATCCAACGGTAGTCATTCCTAGTCGTCTCCCATGTTCTGTCCAGCCTAACGTGCTTATGAAACGGAAGAATCACCATAGCGGTTTTTTTGCGTTCCGCGCTTTGGCAAATATCCTCATGTATAGTCGCCATCGGTGAGATCGCTGTCATGGGACGCACTGAGACACGGCTGAGTCTTCGGAAAGCCTCGAATGCGACCACAACCATGTCGGAAGAAGAACTATTGTTCTCAGATTTGTCTTTGTTCCAGAAGGGAAGACCGTTTCTCCTGACCTTGTGTGCCATGAGTATAGCCGATGATCTCTCTGAAAGCTCCATAAGATGCATCGCGTAGACTGATAGATTTTCTTTACGGTTTATGCCTCGGGATGCTTCTATGAGGTTGACGATCGTGGGGATGTTCATTATGCTCTGGAAACAGAACATGAGGCAGAGCGGTTTGTTTGAACGGTTCGTCTCCTCCACCGTTCGGTTCTTATAATCAGCTTTGGTTAAGGATTTACCCGGTTTGTACACTGCCAGAACTAGAGGAGTCGTCATGAATGTGGTGAATATCGCCATTAGAACCATTATAGCGAAAATTTGATCATTCAGAACCTGTGACAACACATCAAGAAATTAAGTAAATATGCAAATATTTTTATACAACATGAGTTTTAGTTTGGAAGTTAATGGACTTACCCCTCTGTCTTTACCAATGTTGAGGACGATGAGCTCAACAAGACCTTTCGTGTTCATCAAGAAACCAAGCGCTAAAGACTGGTCAAGCGGAACTTTGCAGTAAAGGGAAACTAGGACTGTACCGATGATTTTACCGAAACAAGCATTAAATATAACCAAAACCAAGAGTCCCCAAGACTGAGCTCCTTGGATCGTCGCAACATTGGTCTTTAAACCACTTGAGACGAAGTAGAGCGGCAAGAAAAGACCTGACACGAGATCCTCAACTTTCTCAACTAAAGCATTCGCGAAATTGCCTTCTTTAGGGAAAATAACCCCGATCACAAAAGCACCAAACAGCGCATGAATCCCAATAAAGTCTGTGACGAAGCTAGCTGCAAGAACAATACCTAACGTGCAACACACGTAAAGTTCATTTACCGGTTCTCCTTCAGGGCAACGTTTAGCAATCAACTTAATCCCTGGTTGCACAACAAAGATACAGAACAAGACAAAACCGCAACCCGAGAGAAACACCCAAAGAGAAGTAAGCGGAGAGCTCCCCTCTCCAGAAAGAGCCACCGCGAGAGCAAGGAGAATCCAAGCAGCCACGTCATTGACCGCAGCAGCGGACAAAGCAATCTTTCCGATATCAGTGGTTAGAAGCTTAATCTCAGCGAGTATTCGGGCCAAGACGGGAAACGCTGTGATGGAGAGAGCAACACCCATGAAGACAAGGAAAGGAGCTTTGCTGGCTCCATCAGCTATGGAACTGCGGAGAGCAAAAGAAGTTCCAATGCCTAATACGAAAGGAAGAGTGATTCCGGCGAGAGCGATAGAGAGAGCTCTCTTTCCGGTTCGCTTAAGAGATTTGGGATCGAGCTCGAGACCAACGAGGAAGAGGAAGAAGATGAGTCCTAAGTTTGCAAGTGTGTCTAAAACCGTTAGACTCTTTGGTGGGAAAACTGTGTTGATAAACTTAGTGCTTTTCCCAAGTGCTGATGGTCCAAGTAATATTCCACCCTAAAACCACAATATAAAACTCAAACTTAAGACATTATAATTCCAAAAAAAAAATTGTAATAATCAATGATATGTGTTTTAAAGTGTATTATTTGACTAAACATTTAACAAGGAAAGTAATTATGAATTCATGATCCGTGACTGACTATCTTATCTGTTCAAAATGTTGAAATTTATCAATTCCCACAAGATTCATAGGAACGTGGAAGCATAAACGGATATTATAAGATATCTCAAAGCTTAACGTGTCAGCGAATTTTGTGGAAGGAAAAAGAATATTCCCACGAAAGTTCCTACGATATATACGTCATATATAAGCCCGAAGACTAATTCATCAAGTGTATGTATGATTGGGGCTACTAGTTTTAACTTGTAATGTAAATTTCCAAAAAATTCGTCACCTTATCTAATTATTGATGAAACTAGTACTATCTTTGACTTTTAATTAGACCCCAAAAATGGATAAATAAGATTTTTAATAATAAACTTTGACCCAAAAAAAAAAAGATAAATCATAAAGAAGTAAAGAAACGTACGACAATCTCGGCGATGACACGTGGCTGCCGGAGAGGACGGAGGAGAAAAGCAAGAAGACGAGTGAGAAGAAGAACGATACAGATCTGGAGTATGAGAAGAGGCAACGCGTGTTCCAGAGGATTCTCTCCTTGAAAGACTCCATTAGAGGTTGCTTTCATTGGTCCTGGACATGTTGTACCGTTTGTTCCCATGCTTTAAAGATCTGACAAATGATGAATATGCCACGAGAATTAGTCATTGTGGTAAGTTAAAATAGCACGTGAAGCGATTTAAGACTTTTGATTCATTTATCAAACATTATCATGATACATTAATTACAGAGTAAAACTATGATCAGGCCTTTAACAAAAACAAAATTATGATTAGTCATTAGTCAATAATTTTCTTGATTACGTTATTTTTTCCTTGAAACCAAACAGATCAGATCAATACACGAGATTTCGATAGGTAAAGAGGCGATACTCACGGATTAATATCTGAAAACGCAGATTATATCGGGACGGAGATGATTATCCGATCTAAATCGATTGATTTAATGTAGTTGATGATTTATGTTCGTGAAGTTGGAATATTTTTGGGTTTTAAAGAGAGACTTGAGGTTGAGGATAAAGTGTTTGAGTAAGAAGCGGATGCAGTATCAGGCCGTTACTAGGGGTCTTTTTATAGGCTGCAAGTCAACGAAATACCAATAATGTCCTTATTTGCGCGGGAATGATTTCTTCTTCTGTTTTTTTTTTCTAATATAAATAAAACAAGTAAACATTATCTTGATTCTTGAGGCTAGGGTTGGCAACTAGCAAACTGATTTCTTTAAGAAATTGGTGAGAAATGCTTCCCAATTTGGACGGTATTTGGAAACTAGTAATATATAAATATCTAATTATCTACTTGTTTTCGGTATGGGATATGTGAGTGGTACATTGTTTTAAATTATATTGGTTTATTAGCTCAAGCAATAATGTAGTTTCACTATCACTAGTAATTCCTTTAGGCCACAAGATCTAAGATTTCACATACTATTAGTCTTATTTTACCATATTTTGGTATGGTCAAACAACTAGTCTTGATAGTTCTAATTTGAGCTCCTTGATTCCAATTCCCATTAATCACATAATTCTTATTCACTTATCAAATATTGGATTTACACACTCATTTCATCGTATGCATGTTCTCATTGACGTCGATTCGTTCACATGTCAACATCTGATATTCGTCTTCTCTCCTACCATCAAAATTTAACCCAACATATTCATAGAATCGATAATTAGTTGATATGATGAGTATAACGAAATTTATTTTTAAGACTTCTATTTTTAACTAATATTATGTGTATAACATATAATTATATAACATTAGTATATGAGATGACATAGAAATTTGACAGTATGTTCAGATAAAAATACAAGTCTTATTTGTATACTTGCCAGTTGCCACTTGTAGGATAAGCCAAAATTAGTCTTTTTTTCTATCTTGGTATTCATATTTCAGGCCACCAAAAAAGAAGAAAGCAAATAAACAGTCAAATTAGACTCTTTCGTAAAATAGACCTCAAATGTATATTATCTCTCTCTCTCTCTTATCGGTTATCGTCGGTTCGCCACCATCACATACCTTTCTAGTAACGTAAGGTTGACCAAATTAAGCTTCTTGATCGAATTTTGCTTGCTCTTAAACACAGAAATACAACCATATATCTCGTATATGCACAAAAAGTATATCTGTATGACTAAAACTCTTGAAATAAAACACCGATCCACCTTTTCTATATACACGTATCCCTATATAAATTAAGTAAAATGGAATTAAGGTCTCAGTTGTACAAAGGAATGAATAAGACATTAGATTGAAAATATTAGTTTGACAGGTGATTCAACCCGCCATATGGGATAACAAAGAGTGAATACATATCCAAATTCGATTAACATTCAACAGTGCAATTAATATGACAGATCACATGTTTTAACTAGAGAAATTTAAGTCAAATATATTCCAACTTCTAATTGTTAAAAATGAATCATTGGGTACCTGACTGAACCAAAAAATTTCACATGTTTGGATTTGATAATTTTAAAAAGAAGGTTAAAACAAACTCAGGTAGAGGAGACTTTCATATTTTTCCCAAACAGTAAATTTTTAAGCTAGACATAATAATATACAGCAAATTTTTAAGCTAGACATAATAATATACAGCGCAAAATCTATGAAGCTCGTTGACACTTGACGAAACTTTACATCTCAAAACTAATTAACTAATTATCTTAGAATAGTAATACATTTATTTTATATACTAAATTACGTTCTAAAATTTTTCAATGCAGAGTTTAGAGTAGTAATACATTTAAATTATATATTAAATTTTTCAATGTTCTTTTCTTTAGCGATTGAATAATTGTGTATAGTCAATTTGGATAATTTTACATTATGAAGTTGTCATATGACTCATATACAGTATATGATATCACTATATTCGTTATATACACGTGCCATAAAGTTAGACTTCCATTCAATCTTTATAACTGAGTTGTATCCAGACCTTTGTCAAAAATTAATCCAAAAGTTAAAAAAAAAAATCTATATGAATTAGTAACCTAACTAAACAGGGAATATGATATTAGTTTGAAATAAAAGCATTTATGTTTCAAAACAACAAAACCATTCTTTCTCCCAACATAATAATAATATATTTGAAATGTTCATCGATAATTAAAAAATCATCAATCATACTTGTAAAGTCAGATTACAAATTCAGTGTATTATCGTTTACTAAGTTAATGTCAATGCTCGGTTGATTGAACATATAAAAAATGTTTTTTGATTATTGGACCACTTACAAAATTTAGTTCTTTGAACGGAAATAATTATAATGACACACAAACTATTGTCAGATTCTTTTCGAATCTCTTATAAAATCATACATTGCTGATTAATGTTTTAACATACAGTTACATTAACATAAACCATTAGTATATCCACAAGTTTGGGATATGACTCATATGATATGTTAGCGTTCGCGATCAGCATTCAGCAAGCGATTAAGTCTGTTTAGATGTTTGAATTTATGATATATAGACAAAATTATCATTGCAATTTGTCTAAATGTACAAAAGTATATATTATCGTAAATATAAATCGTGGTACTATACTCTTTATCTAACGCTTTGGTTGTGTATAGTGTGCACACCTGTTACGTATATCTGTCATGTTGAAATGGTAAACCACCCAAAGTTTAGATAACTAAAAGAGTGATTTTCTAATTGGAATCCGAAACAAATATTATTTAATCAAAACATTACGAGACGGCAAAAAATACAAAAAAAATAACATAGTGGTTTTGGAGTTCCGGACACGTGGGAGGAACTAAGATACCGGTGACACGTGTATGTGTAACGTTTCGGCCATACAAAACGTTCATTAGATTCTTTAAACATCATCTTTCATATACACTTGGTCATATAAATCGCTTTCATCGGAGAGTCAACCAATATAAGTTGATGATACATCTTTAGCCGATTTTTTTTTTTCTTTTTTTAATGTTAAAACATGATCACAATTAGGTTTGGATAGGATAATAACAACAGCAACTGAATTTGGTAATGATACCGATGTTAATATTTATGTACGTTAAACGATAAATTTGAATAAGAAAAAAAAAAAGCACAAAAATCATACAATTTGATTAAACAGACAGTTTATATAATGTGTACTGTTGGTAATCCTACCGCTAGACAATGTACTTTTAATGTGATTACTAATTACAAAAGTGGTAAGAATTAGTATTGCGCTACTTCTATGTCAAACTAATCATACCAAATAGATCTTATCGATAAAACATAGATATATTATATATATATGTGGATTGTGGTGATCATAGATGCATAGACTTTTGCCCCAATCATATGTTAGTTAATCATGCCTGACGTAGTTTTATACAATAATTCTTTTGTATATCAGCTGGGGCCACGTAAGAACCCCATTCTTACCTCACCTTGATGCTATGCTTTTACTATACTATCAGATAATCACATAAATTAGATTAGAGGTGTGATTGGTGTTTATTACTAGAGCAATCAGTACTATTCAGTAGAAATTAAGAAAAGAAAAAAGTTTTTTTTTTTAAAGATAGAGAGGAGGAGAAAAGAAAAGGTAAATTTAGAGAAATTTTGTTTCTTCGTGTAATGGCAAAAACTACAGTGAACGCAACAAAATTTGCAAAGAAAGATGAGGCTATGAGGCTATGACTATCCCCATTGAAACAGAGCAAAACCCCAAGAACATCACTGAGTATTTTCAATGACTATCGATAAAGTTTCACATTGTTGTTTTCATACATTATTATATGCAACAGAAACAGTTTTCAGTTTGATTTTTCACTTTTGTCCTTTTGTCTGCCTCTCTGAGAGATAAGTAGACAGAGAAAGATGTTTAGTTTTTTGGATTATTTACTTTGCAAGGATTATTACGGAGAAGGAAACACGTAACGAAATGAAAATGCATAGACATGCAAATTGCTTAGTGCTTACTCCACCGTTCATTGCTTTATTTTTTGTTGTTGGAAATTTGGAATGGACCATTCCTATATTAATGGGCCTGATCTGTTTAGAGAATAATGGGTTTCATTAGGCCCATAATTTTATTCGAATTCATCAATCTTCTTGATCTCTCTATTCATTCTTCTGTATTCAATAATTTTTAAGTTTTTCTCCGGTCTTCTCTGTCTCTCTGTCCATTTTCGTGGCGAAGAAGGTGAATTTCTTCTCTTTGTTTCTCCTAGATTTCTCAAAAAGATTGTACCTTTTGGATTCTAGATCTTATTTGATCCAATGTTGGATCGAAATTATCCTTCTTTGTTCTAGAATTTGGTTACTGGGCTGAACAGATCTTGTTTGACTCATGGAACAAATTGTGGATTTTTGATTTGATCTGATTGAAATTTACTGACTTTACTATGAAACAAAGGGGATCGTATCTTATGCCTGACCCGATCACCGTTTTAGATTCATGTGTTTGTTTAAACAATGTTGTTGAAGTTGTCATTTTTTGGATTCTGTGGTTTGGTTTCTCACGTTGTTTATGCAAATTCATAGATAAAAATTATATGAAGATTTGTGTTGTTTTTGACAAACAGATTTTTTAAGGTCTTTTCAAGAAATTATGGAATCTGCAGGGATCCAGCAACTGCTTGCTGCTGAACGTGAAGCTCAGCAAATTGTCAATGCCGCTAGGACCGGTATTTACAAGTTCTATGCTTATTCTCTGATACCTTGAATCTGAGACTCTAGAATTGCTTAAAAGTTTTTCATTTGATTGGTTTACTCATCGTTCAGTGTTCTTATAACTCTTTCGGTTTCTACGCGTATGTCTTGATTTAATGCCAGAGTTCTTCATGTACTGTGGATGCGTTTATCTGATGATATAGTCTTAGGATCATGATAAGAGTGATGACATAAAGCCTTTGGTTGAATATAGCATTTGATTGTAACTTTGTACTCATCATGGAAATTTAACAGTTGGGCACTAAATGAGTTGCAGAATTACAACTTGTGATTGAGAATCTGTATGTGTTTTGATTTTCAGCAAAAATGACTAGACTGAAGCAAGCCAAGGAAGAAGCTGAAACAGAGGTTGCTGAGCACAAAACCAGTACAGAGCAGGGGTTCCAGAGGAAACTCGAAGCGGTAATGTTGATAAACTGGTTTATAAGCCACTGAAAATGTGGTTCTTTTATTACATCTTGGTTCTTTCAAACACTTGTTATATTGATGAGAAATCTTGAATGTAAAAACAGACAAGTGGAGATTCAGGTGCAAACGTGAAGAGGCTTGAGCAAGAGACTGATGCCAAAATCGAGCAATTGAAGAACGAAGCTACGAGAATTTCCAAAGATGTTGTGGATATGCTTCTGAAAAATGTGACCACAGTGAACAACTGAGTATAATATCTCAAGGAAACCATCAACTGTAAAATGGTGTGATATTTTCAGTGGATACGTTCATTCCTTTCTTTATATTGTTTTGTGGAATCCAGACTCGTCTGTTGCTATTGATTTTGAAATTGTGTCTTGAAGCATTGTATTCATTTCTACAGAAAGTCGCTTAGGACTTTTGTGTGTTGTAATAAAATTGAGAACAAAGGAGCCCATTGGATTTTGTTTCATCAAGAAGATTGGAAATATTCGAACAAGAACCGTCGGTTGTTTTGCAATATCACTTTGTGGCTATTTTGGAAAAGTTGCTTAAGAAAATATCTTTGTGAACAAAATTAAGCATTATGTTTGTTGGAAATGAGGTAGGACTTCCTGAAAATGGAAATGGATCCATGATGGGTGATGGGCCATCATCCAAGATGGACTAAATGATGAAGAAATGGAGTGGAGGGTGATGATGAAGAACGATAGAGATTTTGATGAACTGTGATGAATGTTGACGGTGTTACAGTTAGAACGTCCAGGATTTGGAGTGCAAGGATCATATATACCCGGTATGTGAATTTGATCGTTAATCTTGATGGCGTTGCTCAATGGTAAGTTCGGTCTTCGCAGATTGTTAGGCTCGTCTACCATCTTCACTCATCAGAGCTAAGGCAGTGCTAGTTGACCGGCCTCTTGACATTATATATGTTCACGGCTCTTTGTCATTAGTTGGTCTTTATCAGGTTTTTAATTGAAAATGTTAAGTAAGACTTTTTATTGACTGTTATAACAATGGTTTTAATATGCTAACGAGAATGCAACATCAAAAATTATGTAGTTTTTTCTTCTCATATAGAAAACGTAGAAAATGTAGTTATTGGGCAAAAGAAGAATAAAAGAATATAGACTAGTAGTAAAAGCAAAAAACTAGAGTAATAATAAAGGAATAAAAGTGTGTAGATGAGAAAAGGGAACTACCCGGTCTAAGCTTCTACGCATTAAATAATTGACAGTTTCCAACATTATCTTAGTTTGTGTCCAAGTCCACGTTCCAATGAAGTAAAGAAAAATATAAAGGGATTTTTTCTACAAAATTTACCCCAAAAGTTCTAAATTTGAAGCTTATAAAAACCCATCACTACTTTTGCATACTTGTATCCGCAGTGTATTTCCTCGCATCTACCATCCCTTTTCTACGCCTCTCTCCCTCTCTCTCTTTCTCCATCAAATCTTGTTTTGTTCAAACTCTCTCTCTCTCATCTATTCTCTCCATACAATACATGAATATACATACATACCATCATCTTCTTTTCCCATCTCTAGTTTTTCATCAATCTTCTGATGTTCCAAACGCTCTATCTCTTCATATACATACATACGAATATATTATTGTTGTCATAGATCCATTTAGAATCACTTTAGCTTTTAGATGAGATCTAGGGTTTCTTTGTTTTCTTTCAAATTTTGTTGCATATTCTTCTAAATCATGGTTTTTCGCTTGCTAGGTTATAGATCCATGCAAATATGGAGTAGATGTACAAACACACGCTCGGACGCATATTACACATGTTCATACACTTAATACTCGCTGTTTTGAATTGATGTTTTAGGAATATATATGTAGAGAGAGCTTCCTTGAGTCCATTCACAGGTCGTGATATGATTCAATTAGCTTCCGACTCATTCATCCAAATACCGAGTCGCCAAAATTCAAACTAGACTCGTTAAATGAATGAATGATGCGGTAGACAAATTGGATCATTGATTCTCTTTGATTGGACTGAAGGGAGCTCCCTCTCTCTTTTGTATTCCAATTTTCTTGATTAATCTTTCCTGCACAAAAACATGCTTGATCCACTAAGTGACATATATGCTGCCTTCGTATATATAGTTCTGGTAAAATTAACATTTTGGGTTTATCTTTATTTAAGGCATCGCCATGGATAGGTGAAGAAGAATATGACCAGTTGTGGATATTCAAATCTGGTATGACTTACTTTCTTCATATCTCTTTAGATTAGCGAATGCAATCATTTTCTCCATTTAATTTTTCATCTTTCTAGGTTAACTATATTTGATTTGATGAACCCTAGCGAGTAAACTAGGTTTTCATTTTTGTAAGCCACTATCATTTTCTAAAATCGCAGACTAAATTTACCCTTATAAGTGTTCCTTGCTTTTTCTTTGAATCTCTCTCTTTTTATTCTCTGGGAATTGGCGGTTTCAACAATTTACAAGTAGGGTTTTGTCTATTATTTTAGATGGCTAGGGTTTAGCGTAATTACAAATATTTGTTTTAAAAAGGAAGGAATAAAGCTTGGCGACAAACTCATGAGCTTTGTTTGCTCTTGGGGCATGAAGAGTTAATACTGCAGCAACAAGTTCCCATAATTTTCATTTATTTTACACTTCCCAATTATGCTCCTCTCTCTTCAATGACATTCTTTAGTTATTTTTATATTTTTGGTATTTACATATATATCACATTTGAAAGTGCTTCGGTTTCTGCTTTTCTGGCCTTTGGAAGTTGAAATGACAGATTTTATCTTTTGTTGCAAAATTCATTCGTTTATTGACTTGATTAATTATTCAAAATTTGCTGTAAGATTTATAAATATATAATTTCTAACCAATTACTGATTGCTAATGTTACAAATATTTGAAATCATGTTACCATAGTCACATAAGATATAACAAGATTTATATTCATAACTTTAATTACGAACTATTTTTCCTACGTTCACATGTTACATTGATATCTTCAGGTCGATGTCGGTCTATATTTTCTGTCACATTTCACTTCTTCTTTATAACATGTTTCTCTTTATTATGTTTGAACCCGCAATAATTTTGTTGTTTATATCAAAATTTCTTCGTTTTTTTTTTCCCTTTTGTTTTGGCTACATCATATCTTGTCTTTAAAAGGCAATGTTATTTAAACACAAAACCTATCTGTTACTTTTTTTTTTTCTAATGATAGTTTTTGGTCAGCATTATCTTCTAATGTTTGTAATTAATCTAAGCATATGAGTTGGCCCTTCCAATATCCCTAAACATCAAGTACAATGGCTTAATATTGGAAAGAAACAAACTCTAGATTCTTTACAAAGTGAATAAAGGAATCTGAAAGTTCTTTAATTTATCTTTGATTTTTTGTTTTATGCAGCCAAATTAAAAAAGAAAAAAGGCTAATTCTCCTGGAGACTATTTACAACGCCTAAGAAACGAAGGACCCACGAGCAGCGTTCTTTGGTGGAATAAGCGGAATGATGTCGACGTAGGGCTGCTAGGGTTTTGCTCGTCCAATGGGGCGAACGTTTTGGGCATACAAGATTCAGTGAAGATCGGGGTTTATCGAGCATATGAGTGAGGATGTTGAATGCTAACTTAATCGCGAGTGAATAAGAAGTCTAAAGAGACTCATCATGACTCGGGCTGCTATTGGTTAATGCCTGATTATTCACATACGCATAAGTGCTTAGCAATATATGTATAGTTTGGTGTAATAGTCTGTTCTGCCAAAAAGATCTTTTATTCGTTTTAGGAACTACTAAGTGTGTCGATGTCATTAAGCATCGATATAAAATATGCTTAATATTGAATCTATAGACAATAGACACACACTTTTAGAGTTTTTTTGTGGAAGAGACATATTTAGGTAAACTCATTTGCTTTTGATTATACCCCATAAAGGCGTGTTTTTAGAGGTTTTAACTCTAGTTATAGGTTTGTGCACATGCAATAACCGATCTTTTAAAATGAAATAAAAATAAAAATATCCAAACATTTCTTAAAGAGGTATAATAGACATCATTGTAACCAAACTGAAGTACATATGATTTTATTTTCGTACAAAACCCATAAAACGAAAGAGACCAAACCAAGACTAAATCATCTATGATATACCAAATTGTTGTAGCCAACCAAATTTTTTTTTTAGAACTATACATCTAAAAAAAGACGTCAATACCATCACTAAACAACTCTAATACTCTATTCACGTGACTTAATTACGAATGGAACATACTTGACCCAACCTGTATGGCCACTACACTACAGACGTAATTACGAATTATTATTAAAATATATAAATTATAATTTTCTCATAAAAAGAGGGGGAATATCATCACATCCGATTCTCGGTGGAGACCAAAAGTGAAAATAATAGTAATAAAGGATATTACTTGCAAAAAAAATAAACCTGTGTCACAACTTTAAGAAGATAAAATGTTTTAGTCTAATCAAACCTTTTTTCTGATCTGTCCATCGGCACATCTAGTCTCATACCACTCTTTCTTCTCCATCCATCATTTCTTGTAGTACGATTTTTTTCTCATTCAACTTTTTAATTTATTTACAATGTTACTATGGTTTACGAACGTGGTTAGAAACCAACTGTTCATCAAACAGTTGCAATTGGTGTAACAGTTGTTTTGGATGATTTGGGAAATTGGTTTAAACAGTTGTAGAATCATGCATTTTGATAATGAGGTAATTAAGCACCTTTTCTCCGGAACGGCATGGTCATTTGTTGCCTAAACGATTACCAATATAAAAAAAGGACACATAATCATAAAAACTAGTAGCATATGGAGACAGCAATAATTTGGTGATATAAGAAAACATACGACAGATATAAGCAATCAAACATGTCGTCTATTCTTTGGTGCGCTCTCTAAAATTCAAAATAGTTAAGTATTATAGTATCGACTTTAAAATTCTGTTCTTTTACAATCACAAGATTACCACTTATAATCAAAATGGTAATCTTGAGGATTTGTGATTTAACTATTGGTGTTACTTGTCATTGGTGTGTCATCACCTGAATTCATAAAATTTCTATTGTATGTTATTGACAAAACAAATTATTGTATATTGAAGTCTTTTATCTTTTTTTTTTATCTTCTTTTTATTGTTATAAAACATGATGTCTTTAAAATTTTACTAATAGTGATTCTCATATTTAATCAAATCAGTAGTGATCGTTAGAAAAATGATTATGAATTTTGTATTTGTAAGAATATAAATAATTTGGTGCTATAATAAGATATTAGCGTAAAACATGATGTTATTTGCAAATCATAGCGATATATCTAATTAACTCTCTTTTATATTTTGGTCAATCTAATTAAATTTCTTTTTTCTAATTATGGAGTTATAATTATGAAATTTGTAAGGTAAATAGAGGTGATACAAAGGATTCCAATACCTTTATTGGACATATAGGGTTGTCCCATGATTTGACTCTGTCCTTCTACAGCTGTCTTAATTAAATCTTATGCAATTTTATTCAGTATCTGCTAATTTTCTATCCTTCAAATATAAATAATATATGTGTGTGTGTTTTAAATTGAATTTTACATATAAAACAAAGAGATATTGATAGAAAAAGTGGAGCATGGAAGAAAAAAACAGAAGTGGGAAACAAAACTGCAGAGATTCCATGGGTCTCTTGTTAACTTGCTTCAGTCTTCTTGTAGTCTTCCCATCATCATATCAGCTGTGTCACTGATTTTTTTTCTGTTTCCTGAAAAAATTGAAAATTTCTAAGTTTATAAAGCTTACTGACATCATATGATAGTTCAATGGTAAATGAATAATTTTATTTTATTTTTTTATCAAGGTTGGTTTGTTATAAAGGGAATTTAAATAACAAAAAAATAACTAACATTATAAAGTTCCACTCGATCTTTCATTCATGATAACAAAGATTTCTTCTGCTAAAACTATTTTGTTTTCGTTTTGTCTAGAAAAATATTTATTCTCTTTAGGTTCACCATATTTACTTAAGATATAATATGAACATGTTTGTTGAATTCTCAGAATATTTACATACTAAATAAATAGTTTTATTTGGTGTAAAATGTTTGTTGTATATTAAGCATGGTTCAATATGTTACTGCTGTCCAGAACTTAAAATTCTGCTTCAACTCGATAGATTTTGTGAATTTGTGATTAAATATCGTTAATCGAGTTCTCTCTAACCAAATTTTGCAAGATCTACAATAAATAAAGAAAGACAACTAAAAAAGCAAGACCTACAACACAATATGTTGCATTTTAAAAATAATTACAAAGGAATAATCGAAGGGTGGTTTCAATTTGGGTATAGAAGGTGAGTACCTTTTTGTTGTGGTGAAATGGAAACACACAACTCATGGCTAAGCAGAGACTCTCTCTCTTACCTGTTTTTTATTTTATTTTGTTTGATTATTTTATTCCAAAAGAGTGAATCCTCAGTTTTCCACATCATTTGATATGACCATTCAGTTAATTTTTTTATATTTCTACTTTCTTACATTTATACACTCACCAACCTCCAATCTACTTTCAGGAAGAAAAAATGTAGCATTAGTGAGTTCATCACTTGTTATACAATTCTTTCTTCTCAAATATTCAATTTCATTACAAAAATTCATAATTAGTCTTACTTTCTTGAAAATTTTCCAAATCAAAATTTATAATTTCCTTTTCAGTATTGGCGTCAAGGATTATAGGAAAGGCAAGGAATTAAGTTTTTCAGTATAAACGACTAAAGTCACTAAATAATCATCAAAAAATAAAATCAAATTCATATATTGGGCCAGTTTAGGCCCATTAATATAGAGTTGGATATATGCTCCATTTATTTTCACTTGTGGGCTCAATATTTTGGTCTGTGTACATTTGTTTTGGCAACTAAAACTTAGTTTTATGAGATTTTTTTTGTTAATGATAATATAATCAGCTTTAATACTCACAGTGCCTTAGACAAATTCAAATCCAATTCAATGTTGATTACTATTATTTTCTTGTCAAGTCTAAAAGTGCTAAATTGAACTCTTATAATATGTAAACTGCTGTAATGAAAATTTATCCAATCCTTTTAAGTTTATGTTTTAGGATTTATAGAGATAAAATGATGAGAAAGCAACGCATGCATAGAAAAAAACACTAAAGAGTTGACTCTTTTTTCTCTTTTTGACTTTTGAGTAACGAGTTCATGCCGCTGATTGCGCTCTTTCTTCCCTTCCCTAAATAATTATCTCTACTTTTCAAAATTAAAAGTTTCAATTATAAATTTGCTTCTTTTTTTTCATTTTATCCCAATTTCATTCGAAAACAAAACTTGTCTATAACGTCTTATAGTACGTAATTAGTTTATAAATCAAAGAAAGCAAAACTATAATATTAATATCTAATTTCGATATGTTAGAAGATTCTAATCCTTAACGACACTAGATTCATTTAATCGAGTTATAATATATAATACATGCATCATCATCTATTTACTTATGGTCCTACATTTACTTGCCTTTTTCACTTCTTTACACAACCTCGAACTCTAACGAACATTTTCCCAAAGACAGAAAAAAAAAACACTAAAGAGAAACATGAACTCAAAGTCTCTCACTTGCTGTGTTGTGTTCTTACTACATACCAGTTTGTTTTCTTCTACATTACAATCCTCTCTTATCCACTTGAACTCCACAACATCAATCCTTAATGTCACTTTACCACATTCCTTGTCTCAATCCTTAGAGAATTTCGCCCTCAAGACGTTAACCACTCAACATCATACCGGTGCACTATACCGAGCTATCTTACCGGAAAATCTCTCCGGCATCGAAGTCTCTGTCGTCCGTCTCACCGGGAAGAGTCTTTGGAACTCCGGGGCCAAGTTCAGCAACGTGCTTATTCCGGAAAGGTCAGTTTCGGTTCCTCCTGCTAGGAGAGTCGTTATAGTATACCAAAATCTAGGGAATTGGTCTAACCATTGGTATACCGTACCTGGTTACCGGTTAATCACTTCTGTCTTAGGGTTTAAGGTATTGGATGTGTCGGATCAAGACAATGTTAAAGAAATAATTCTAAAGATGAAGAATCCTGTAGAGGTTTCGTTTAGGGATCTACCTAAAGAGAGGGATGAGGAAATGCTGTCTAGGGTAAGATGCGTGAGTTTCAAGGCACAGACCAAAGATGAGGAAGCGACTCATATAAGCCGAATGGTTATCCCGGGTGTGTGTTATGGTTCGAGCCATGGGGATTATTCGGTGATCGAGCCTTTGGAGAACGATAAGAAGAATGTTGAGTCGTGGTCCACCTGGTGGTGGTTGTGGATCGTGGGATTTGTATTAGGATTCGGTTTATTAGGGTTTTTGTGTACAATGGGGATAAGGGTTTCAAGAGCGAAGAAGATTCAAGTGATGATGGAGAGAGACGCTAATGATGGTGAAGTGTTTGAGAGCAGATGGTTTGGTGGAAGTAAAATGCCATCTGCAGCTGTAACCAGAACTTTACCAGAGCTCGAATCCGGGTTCGAAAGGGTCTCTTAGATAAATGGTTGGGTCTTACTTGGTTCAAACTTGAAAATTACTCCTTATAAAAATATGTAGTCATCACTTAATATAGTATAGAAAAAGCTTTTACTTTAGTCCTAGCTGGGAAGCTTTGAATCCAAAACTCTGTTTACTAAATGAGTCCATAAGCGAACTATCTATCTACTATTACGCCAGGGCTATATATATATGATACATTATTCCTTTATTGTTTGTGACTTGTGAGACTCTGAAATGGGCTTTTAAAATAGTTTTCTTACCTCTGGAAGCTTCATACAGTATGAAACATCCAAGTGCCCATCAAGTAGGTTGTCACACACAATCTTCCCACCGTGAGACGCTGCAACGGATTAAGATAACAAATACAACTCCTCCTGAGCTGCAACGAAATTCCATTCATACCTATACTTTATATAGACCGTTCTAGTCACCAAGCACACAAATTCTATTATTCAGCATTGCTCCTCTTTTCTAAAAGGAACTAGCTTCTAGGACTTTCTCACAATATATAAACCAGATGACCAAAATTCGAAAATAACTATAGCTATGATCTTTAACTAAAAGCCACAGATAGTCAATAAACGGTTAACAGTTAGTATGGGCCAGCTCATTTAAACGAGAAACCCGAAGGGTTCAAGCCTCAAGGCCTTTGACACATTTTTTTTGTGTGTGTTTGCTAAGTCCAAAAACAAATAAAAAGCGTCTTTGACAAAATAAAATTTTACATATTTTTGAAGTTGATGGATTTTTCATTTTTCCATACATTTGGTATTTGGATATACCAAAAACAACTTTAAAAAACCAATTTAATTAAGGTGGTCGTTTTCAAAATATTATTATACACATGTTTGATGTCTCTGTGTCTTTTATATTCTTTTTCAATTGCAAAATAGGAGTTCGGGTTGCATGATTACAAATGAATTATCAGCAAATCCATCTTATTCAATCGTTTTCCAATCCTAAAATGCAAATTTCTCTGGAAGTTTAGAAGATTGTAACGTGAAAAGAACAGAGTTAGATTATGAATCCGGACCATCCGGTCTATTGACATATTTTGATCGCCAGTTGTTGTGCACTTGACTTTTTAAATATTCAGATTATTGCATGAACGATGAATCATTCCTTTGATATAATTAAAGAAACTAATGATTACATAAAACAACACGACCAACGGCGTCGCAGAGGGACGCAATTGACGAATTAAAGATATCATAGGTCGGCATAAAATGACAAGAACAATCTGATAATACCTTAATTTTCCACGTTTCAATAGAATTTTATAAAGAAAAACATAGATCAATCGTTAGCTATCTAAAATTTAGGAAATAACATGTGTGGACTATATTTAAAGTATAGAGAGACCTCAATCCATTTGTTTATCAAGTAAATTGGCGAAATTTGTTAGTATTTAACATTCGATGGAACTGATTCCTTATCCTAAAATGACGGATTAAATTTCAGTTTTCGTGAAAACCCAAACATAGTGGTCAGGTGGAAATACCACAAGTTTTCATATCATTTATATATCAATTGAACATTTCTTATTCTACATATTGGATCAATAAGATTCTGCACTTTCAAATTAGTGATGATCAAAAGAACGCTACATTACACATAAGTAGGTATCGTCCCTTTAACAACTCGTAAAAAGGGGACATCTACAAGACTACTAGCTAGTAAAAACTGAGAAAATAAGCTATATTTGATCATGAAACAAAGTGCCATGCAAGTACTAATGTTTGGGCTAAACTTATTAGATCATGGAAACAAGTCCCACCAGACCACTTAGACATGATAAATTGATAAGCTTTTCTTACTCTACCCGATGAATCTTGTTCTTGTCTTACATAAATTTACCAAAGGTTTCTTATACTCGTAAACTTTATACATTAATTTTTTGGTATAGAGTGAAAGTTAAAACACCGACACGGTATGGTATAAACCAATAATACGAATGTTTTATATAATCATGTTTGAGAAACGCTTATCTTCTTTTTATTAAGTTCAATAACTTTAAATATATAGTCGCTGTCTCTTTTGGATTATTTGCTTGCGCAGACTTCTTTGTTTGATTATTCTCTCTGTTGAAACACCTTTTCGTTTAGTGATTATTCTTTTAATGTGTACTAGTATAGTAGTATGCATGTTATTCATCTGCTGAATATATCGAAAAGGTTAAAGAAACAGTTGACACAATTATCGACTACAATAAGACTTGCGACCAAGTTTATAATAAAATTATAAAATGAATTTAATTAGTAATTAACGATAATTTTAGTAGTTAATTAATTTTCCCTCCAAATATGAACAGGTAGTTAATTCCGTTAATCATGGTGGCATGTCAAGATCTAACCCATCCCCACACCTTTCATCACAACCAGCTGTCCTCCTGCCATCATCTTATTTGTTCTTTGGCTTTTTCTTCTTTTTTTTTTTTTTTTTTTT
>Ga0041059_1000049_pt1 | contig 55670 bp, 49 predicted proteins | sample AraColnosormetaG_FD_56232 | JGI IMG/M metagenome (GOLD analysis project Ga0041059, IMG submission 56232) | Arabidopsis roots microbial communities from North Carolina, USA - Col MF nosort | ecosystem: Host-associated > Plants > Roots > Unclassified | place: USA: North Carolina | collected...
TTTTAACCAGTTAGAAGATGTAAAATCCCTAATTTTTCTAAATAGAACACCATAGACGATATAAGCTTGAAGGCTAAAACCATATGCAGAGAATCTGTTAATAGAACACCACAGATCTAAAAAGCGCGCGCTTTGGTGAGCCATGGCACATAGCGCACTAAAGGACTCTCTGAGCCATGGTGCGCTTTGTGCCATTTAAAACTCAGATTGGTAGTCAATTCTCAAATTATCCAATATACAACTTCTTTAACAATTAAATACCATTGACAATGACAACAATAACAGAAAATTTCTTCAAGAGCATTCGTTTGTAGGAGAGAGCAAAAAGCATGTCTTGACACTGTTTATGTAAACTGTGGATGAGGTCCAGTGTCAGACGATGGATCCCATCCCGGCGGTTTTATATTGGGCCAATCGCCACGGCATCCCAAGCGTATGTACAAACTCTTCTTACCTTCAATATCATAAAAGACGCATTTAATCTCCAAAACATTTATCAGATTAAAGCATCAATTTACAAATGGGTTTCTTCTATTTATTACCTGGAAGTCCCTTGTCTGAGATGATCAGTTGCTTAAGTGCACTCAAGGAAGCCTGAGCCACGCTCTTTGCATGCGTCGGGTCCCAACCTTGGAGCTTCACCACAACGTCGGCGTTTGAATACCCAATCTCCCTCTCTTGCTTACTTCTCCTCGCTTCTTCTTTAGCTGACTCTTCATCTACATTCAGAACCAATCTTGAATGTATAAGCAGTGATTCTCGTTTTCTGTTCAGAAGGGTTCATTTTAAGTGGATGTAGAGAGAAATTGACCTGTGGCTTCAGTCTGTGATACCCAAACGGTAAATCCGGAGTAAAGATGTCTCCACTGATCAGCTCTCCCCGCAGCTCCATGTTTACCTCCCAAAGTTGAGACAACAGTACGCACATGGCTGCAAAGACATGGAGATCAGTGGCTAATCTTGGTAACTGGAAAGAGATTGAACACTAGACATGACTTTTTACCTGCTCAAGCTTTCCAATACCGAACTCTCTGCTTCAGCTACAGAATCCGGCCCTTCTGCAAGAATCCCTAAAATGAAGACAAACAAAAGGGTCCTGAGAAGTGAGGAAGATTCTTGTTAGATGATGACCATGATCCAAAAGCAAACTTACAAGAATCGATTGTTTGCTTGGAAAAGCTTTCCAGCAATTCCTTTGAATCTAAAGGACTGTACCTGCAGATCATAACAAGTGTATAAGACTCTGAAATACTATTCATACTGAGCTCATGAACGAAAGGCGGGAACTGAATTCACCCACTGAGAAGAATCTGAATTCATACCCAAGGCCAACGGCTAGCTCTCGAGACACTTTTTGGTTGATTTCAGTTGAATCTCCAACAATGTAGATTGATGCACCTTTAAGAAGTTGCATCATTCCTGCAGTCAAAGACTCCCAGGACTCGACAATATCAGGCCACTTCAATTCCCCATCCACCTTCTTCATATTCACAACCAACTGATCTTCGTCTATGTACCTGTTCTGGATCAAAACCAAAACTTCAGCCCTCAAGGAAATGTCACACATCACAAAAACAAGTCATATAATGCAAGATTTACACGTAGCTAACCATATTGTTTCAGAGGGCATAATCTTCTCAAAGAGATGGTTAGTCTCTAGAAGTGTAATCAGCAATCCATTCCGCTTTTCTTTAACGGCTAACGATGTTCCATCTGCGTCAACAGATATATCCTTTGGAGAAAGTATCTCACCTGTCTTTAACCTCAATCTTAATTCCACCTCTTTGCCACCATCCGTGAACTGCATCATATATGAAAACGATTCAATTTTTATCTAACTAATGTACAACAACTACATGATCATGGTATATATACATAGACCTTGGAACCAGCCATTTATACGCAATTCTCCATTTTATCACTCAGACTGATAGACCAGCAACACTAGTATAGACGTGAATACGAAAATTCACCTCGTAATCGATAGTGCTGGTGGATACGGCGGATAAGCAATTACATGAGAAGCTATTAAACCGGTCGGGGATAACATTTTGAGAGAATCGCCGGAAGCCGCGACGTCGGAGGCTGTGAAATCCACTGAAAACGCGAGGAGAGGAACGAATCCGATTCGAAGAAAGGAAGGTCGCTTGAGTTGTGACAGGGTTTAGTGAAGGAGAGTTGAAGATTATAGCCAAACCAGAAGCAAAAGCAGCCATTGATGATTGATTTCAAACTCACTCACTCAGACAAAGTATCACTACGGGGATAAGGGAAAGAGACGAATACAAATCGTTATAATGGGCCTGGGTCAGGCCCATTAGTTTAAAGTTTTTTTTTTTTTGAAGTTTTAAAATTGCGTTTTTTCTGGGGTCATCTAAATTTCGTGTGATTTTCTAAGACTTGAGTAATCTTGTTTTCCGAAATTTTCTCACCAAGCTCGAACACAAAGATCGGCCATGGCTACGCTCTTCACCGTCGCTCGTCCTTCTTCACTCCTCTATGTTTCCTCCATAAATCCAAGCAAGACCTTCTCTCCTTCTATCTCCCTAAAACTTAACTCTCTCTCTTTCTCTTTTGGTTATCGTCCCAAGCCACTCCGGTTTTCTAAAATCCGATCTTCTCTGCCCTCGGAATCTGAATCGGAATCCGACCTAGATGCGTCTGCAGTTACAGATGAATGGGGTGAGAAACCTGGAGATGCAAATGAGCCCGACTCTCAGCCAGATAATGTGACCGTGAATGTGATTACGGACGAATGGGGCGAGAAATCCGGACCCGAACTTGAGGAATCCGGGACCCGGTTTATGGAATCGGATCCTCCAAGGAACGAAGACGAGTGGGGAGGAGAAATTGGAGGAGAAACTGAAGCCGACGCTGGAAATGGAAGTGCGGTGTCTGACCCGACTTGGGAGCTGAAAAGGTGTTTGGCGGATTCGGTGTACGGAACTGAATTAGGTTTCAAAGCTGGGTCAGAAGTCCGAGCGGAGGTTTTGGAGCTTGTGAATCAACTGGAAGCTCTGAATCCTACTCCGGCTCCGTTAGAGAATCCAGAACTTCTCGACGGCAACTGGGTTTTGCTGTAAGTTAAATGATCTTGTTTCGATGATGTAGGAACCTTTAGTTGTCGCTGAGAATTTCAACACTGTGAATTGAGAATGAGACATTGTGAAATCTTTGATGAAGAATGATAATAATCCAGGAATTGTTACTGTTGTTCCAATTTTGTGTATTTTCTTGGGTTATGAAATAGGTACACTGCTTTCTCTGAGTTGATTCCTCTACTAGCTGCGGGTTCGACACCTTTGTTGAAAGTTAAAAGCATAAGTCAGTCAATAGACACAAACAATCTCATTATCGACAACTCCACTACACTCTCCAGCCCTTTTGCAGACTTCTCCTTCAGTGCTACTGCTTCATTTGAAGTTCGAAGCCCTTCAAGAATTGAGGTAACTAAACTTACAAACACCAGTTTGAGTATTAAGGTCACTGAAGCATTAACAGTTTGTACTTTTGATTACATTCCAGTCAATCAAACCTTACCATTAAAACAAAGCTATGTTAAAAAGGTTTCTTTGTAGATTGAATTTGTATTGGTATCACCATCTGGTTGTCTTAATGTTTGGTAAATGTCAGGTTTCTTTCAAAGAAGGCACGCTAAAACCCCCGGTGATCAAATCAAGTGTAGATCTCCCAGAGAGTGTGGGCGTCTTTGGGCAGCAGATTAGCCTTTCGTTGTTAAAGCAGTCTTTGAACCCCTTACAAGATGTGGCAGCAAACATTTCACGGGCACTCTCTGGTCAGCCACCTCTCAAGCTTCCGTTTCCAGGAAACCGAGGCAGCTCTTGGCTCTTGACCACTTATCTCGACAAGGATCTCAGGATTTCTAGAGGAGATGGTGGCCTTTTCGTGCTTGCCAGAGAAGGAAGCTCTCTGCTTGAGCTCTGAAATATTTGATAAAGTATATATATAGCAGGCTTCATGTAAAAACCGTAACCACTACAGTAGAGACATCTTCAGAATAATGCTGAATGCAGATTATTGGGCCTAATCTTAAATTTTAATTATGTACTCATTTGTCTGTCACGAAATTAGATAAGTTCAGTTTCGGTCAGTAGTAAAAAACTAAAAAGAATGATTCAGCAAAATTGGAGGACTGATATGAGACAACGAGTCAGTCTATAGGCCAATTGGATCCAATCGAGAGTGAAAACCCGAAAAGTAAACCTGATTGTTTTGTTATTGATTATAGAACCCAAAATCTCTCAGAAGACATTCCTGGTTGTAATTAGAAGAAGAAGAAGAACAGATAGACGTGTTAGTCAAGTAAGTAATACTAGTCACAATTTTTAGTTGTCCAGGAGATTTTCCTATCAATCCACCGGTTATTAAAAACTCATACAAAGTGATACGGTTGAGACAAGTGTTTCCTTCTGAGTATGTTGTAATCTAAGAAACAGAAGGGCCTTTGATGAATTTTGGCGGCTTTATCTCTTCTGCACCATCCACTGCAAAATGTCCTTCCTGATGACGCTGTTGAACCCGCCTCTAGCATAAATTGGTTTAATCAGACTGGATTCACCAACACTGTAAGGCCTGTACTGAGTAGTAGTTCCCGTGGATCTTGGAGGTTTGATCATCATCATCGAAGCAATGGGGTATTTGGACCGAAAGTTCCTCAAGGACATGAACAAGTTCCTATCAACCTCACGGTTCTGAGGAGTCTGCGTGTTAACATGTGGTTTAAGACGGGTTGATTGTAATACTCTTTTCGCCTTGTCTATGCTTGGCTCTGTATTCTTTGGTAGTAGAACCTGAGCCGATGGCTTCATCCGGTCAAGCCCCCGGAGAATCCAGTTTCCAAGATTCCGACCAATAACCATGTCTCTCTGTTGTATGTTCTTGTGGACCCTAAGTGCCATATCAAAGATTTGATAAGTCCTCCTGCATAAAAGGAAGGAAAGAGAGAGAAAGTTAACACACCAATCGTCTCAGTCGGTAATGGAAATCTCAAATACACAACTCAAGACTCGTTTAACAGTAGCATTATCTATACGACTGTATGACCTTAGCATCAACAAATATATTTCCTAGCGACAACTACACTTACAAATCCCAAACGGGCACAATATAAGACTTCAATCCAGGAAACACCAGATGTTCTATCTCTCCCTCTATGAATAAATGCATCATAGCTTCGTGTCACTCTACTCTTGAATCTCACATCGAATGGTTCAAGAGCAATGTATAGAATTACGAAATCACATAAGTAAGTTCAACGAATCAAAACCGTGGAAATAGGACTAGCCTACCTCTTGATTTTACTTAAATCCAACCACTTGCATTGCATTGCATTGCTTAAATCACATTTTTATAGCGATACGGGAGTCAGAACAAAACTAACTGGACAGTAGAAAATCGAAATCAACCTAAACACAATAAACAATCAGAACGATACATCAATAACAAAGCAGTTTCATCAATTGAAGAGGCCAATTCATATACAAAGAAACGTATTTCCAGTCAAACCTAAATCAGAAACAACCAAATCGCAAAATCCACAAAAAGAAAAGCGTAAAGATGAAAGAAACTTCACCGATGCATAAAATCTCGAATCCTTGGATGCTTAGGGCTAACAAGCCGACGCTGGGTCTTCAATGCGAGCCGGTAAGTCCGCCTAATCCCCAAGAAGTAAGCTGTTCCTAGAGCTAACTCCCACAACACCATTACTTTCTACAACTTTCTTCTTCGTCTTCCTCTTTGTCACCTTCTTTCTTCCTCAACGTATTTGAATACAATCTACAATTTTCCTTTGAAAGAGCCGCCAGAAATTTCAATCTCACTCCCATCGGAATCACAGATCCTCCGTTTCTAGTTTAAAGCACCAGGTTGCTTGATCTGCGATACAATCTTGACCGTCCATTTTACTTGTTCGTCAAGATTTTATTTTAAATGTTTTAATGGGCTGGGCTTTTGTAGCCTTGAAATATGCCCATATAGACGAGACGGACAAACTTTTTATGGATAATTTAGGTTTTTGTTCACCAATCATAATTTTTGGTATGCAATGTTTTTTTTTCTTTTTTTTTAGCAATAATTATTATTTTTGTGTGAAGCAATAATAATTTGTTTGCTTGAAACGATAAGATTTATATATATATTCGCTCTAAAAATAGAATAAACTTCAGCAATCAGATTAATCCGAATCAATTCCGTTGGTGTTACAGTTATTCTACACTCTCTATAGATCCCAACCTCTTTCTTTTAAATATTTATATACATCTCTCTTTTTTTGTGAATTTTTTTACTAGATTCCAAAGTAAATGAGTAGCGAATACGACAACTCTCGTTATTAGACAGAGATATATAATAATCGCGTAATAATTATTTCCTATTTAAATATGATAAACTCATGTGTGTGCATATTTACTTTTTATTTACTTATGGGATACTCACCAATATTTATTTGATACGAACCATAACCTTCACTAAGTTTTCTTTCTCTAGCCTCCCTCATCTTTCTCTCTCTGTCGGCGATGCAGAGGATATCGTTAGACTCATCAGCTTCGAAGCTCCATAGCTATGGAGGACGAAAGGACGATACCTACGATATTGATGACTTGAAACCAGCTTCCTCTTCTCCTTCTTCGTCGTCATCCGCAGTAGATTACGACGATCACGAGCTCAAAGACTTTAAGCCGCGACGGTTATCATCGTTGCAATCTCCTTTTGTTACGACGAATCAGAAACAAGAGAAGCTTGTTCACTTCATTCCGATTCTCACTCTCATCTGCTTTATCATCCTTTACCTCACTTCTTACGCTCCGTCTCAATCAGGTTGGCTTCTCCTATTCAAAATCCGACGATCCACCTGTTTTTGATTGATTGATTGATCTTCTCGTGTTTATTGATTTTGATCGGTTTTTCGATTTTGAATTTTTCTCAGATTTGGCTCAGTTTAATGGATTCATGCGTCCTTCGAAACATCTAGGTACATTGCAGATTCGATTCCCATTTCGAATTTTATTTCTGTTGGTAACACATTGAATTTGAGTTCCTGATTTGATTGTTTTGATCTCCACTAGAATCATCCGACGAAAATGGCGACGAAATTTCTGGATTTATCAGAGCCGATACTCTATCCATCCGTAGTAGTGTACGAAACCTACAAGAGACGGAAAGCTTCACGACGAAATCACTTCCCCGTCGCCGGACTTCTCACCGGAAAACCGCCGACTTCTAGCAATCGCAATCTTAATTTTTATTCGTCGCATCGCATGTCGATTTGTTTACTTCCAATTAAAATATTGCGAGTCGCGTTTCTGTTATAACTGATCGAAAGGCAGATAAAATCGAATAAAACCTCGCCGCCGATGAAATTATAACTGTCATGCTAGAGTACGCTGACAGAGGCGTAGGTTAACAGTAGAGTGAAGTAGGAGTAGGTTAGAGTGCGCCTTTAAGAGTAGTTATGCAATCCAGCTGGAATTTTTGGACCGTTACAGTGCCTCGTGCTTCGGATTAATATTCCAGCTGGAAAGAATCGTCGTTGTTGTTCCTCTAGGCATTTACTTGGATTCAGTGAAATCAGAAAATTATTACTACTATGAGGAGTTAAAGTGACCAATCTCCTCTATTCAATAATCGTTTTTAAATATTCCTCTATTTATGAATCAAATTCGATAATCAGCCACATGTATTATTTTTATTGAATTTGAAACTTTTAATCAATTAATTAATTGGTACCAAACCATACTTGTTAAACCGGAATTTATCCAAAAATGAAACTGATGAATTTCATACATTATTTTCTAAAAAATTACATTACACTACTACTAAATTATCATCATAGGTTCAATATATATCCAAATCGATCAAATAATTGCTGAACTAAAACTTAAAGAAGCTGAAGGAATCAAATCTAAAACGTAATGGCAAGTGTTAATGTGTCCGGTTCGTCATATCAACGTGTTAATTAGGGTGCTCCACTTGTGATTAATTTGATCAGGAAAATAATGAAAAAGGACATTTGGTGAGATAAATGATGCCACGCGGTCTGTCATAATGACGACTGTCACTTTAGTCCACAATCATTATCGTGACGCTCCTCTCTCATTCACTTGTACGTGTCAAATAATCATTGGCTTGTTCGGTTAATTACCTTCCACTTTTTAATCTTGTTGACGCAGTTTCCTCTTACTATTTGTTGTTATTTTAAGTGGATTTATGACTTGAAGCCTAAGTTTTGCAAATAGTGTCATTCATAGGATTCGCTTTCTTATAGATATTTAAGCATGATCTCTAATTATATTGTTTCGTTCTATCCATTAAATCTGATGCAAATGATGTTGACGTGTATACATTGACTTCTAGGAGATTCGTTGTAGAGTTTGTCTCAGCTACCAATGGCACTATAGTTCACATTGTGAGAGACTTCGCCTATGGTCTACTCTCACGCCTAATGTTACTGACAATGTTTTTTCTTTTTAGTTAATAATATAAATTGTAAGAAGGATTAATTGTTGAAAAGCCACAGAAAAATAAAAATCTTATAAGATACGGCACTATTGCAAAATGTTTATAGAAATAGGCACTCTTTTTCTTGTCGAATGACGATTTTGCCCTTGTTGAATAATCTCTTATTGAGACATGATTTCTCTCGATCTCGGCTCCATCAACGATAATGAAGAACTCCGACGATGACAACCGCTTAGTGCTCCGGTAAAACAAGAGTATATGTCATCTCTCAACATGGCTTCCCGTTAACGATGATGAGAAGGCAATGAACACTGCTTGAAGCAAGGGTGGTAGCCTATATATAGCTCCGGTGAAACAAGCATCAAGAAGAGGATGGCAAGATCTTGAGTGCCAATGGCAGCGGCGATGATGAGATTCGAGGGTGGTGGCTTAGATATCGAGATGTGTTTTTGAGATCTCCAAATTTGAAAATCTCAGAAGAAAAAAAGAGATTTTAAACTTCTCAATTTCCAATTGTTAAACAATTGCAAAGTTATCAAAGGTGATTTCAAGCATTCGTTTTGGGTTTTTGTTAAGTGGTTCATATTAGATCAAATTCTCCGATTGAATATACAAATTTGGTTTTTTCTTATTCGATTGATGTGGCTTCTCCAATTTGATGGAAAGAAAGGAGGAAGAAGATGAATATTGACAATTCGTTTGGTTTTCCTATTGGGTTCCCTATGTACTAGTTCCCTTAAGGTTTAGTTTTTGTGAATATTAGAGATGATGAAAGTATGAACGTGATGGAAACAAAAGAGAAAGAGGATGAATTCTTACAATTCGTTTGATATTCTCCTTGGGTTCCCTATGTACAACTTAGGGTTTAGTTTTTGAACATTGTCGGAGCAAAAAAATTCGGTGGAGTAGATATCAGAGATGACGGAAACTTAATGACAGAGATGGATCTGAAAAATTTCTTCTCAACTCCGACCTAACGCTCCGAAGGGTATTATCGTCAAATTTCATCTCTCAAAATTCCCTTTTTCGATGCCCACACGCAATGTGCTTAAAATCAAAGTTTTTTTTAAAAATGTGCCTATTTTAACAATAAACCCTTTTAAGAAAGAATAAAAGACAAACCAAGGCACTTCTACGGTTTGCAAGATATGATCAATAACCCTAAGGATTGTTTGAACACTTGAAGTAAAAAAAGATGGTTCCCACAATAAACTAAAAAACAACTATTAAACTAAAAACTAAAAACCACTAATTGAATGAAAAAAATCAGAAAATCAGAGGTCAACGTGGCACTTGGTGGGATGAAACTGAAATCTTTCATCTGAACTAGAGGTGCTCAAGGGGACTTTGAGATGACACTTAATCTTGGGCCTAACGGCCCATGAGTTCAAAAACCCAAACTTAAACCTTAACTTAAATCTGAGCTTCACGTCGATCCTGTAAACCCCAGACCTCCGATCCTCCCTAAAATCTCTCCGTCCACCGGCACCGAGCAAAACCAGTTTCTGTCCGTTTAACTCCGTTCCAACCACCGTCGTGTTCTTATGTCCCTGATAAAACGACGTCATATTCGCAGCAGAAAAACGCTGATCACCGTAGTAACCTCTCACCTCTAACTGATCATAGTGTATCCCAAGACGTTGATTAGGATTACGTATCGAAAAGTTCAACGAGATATTGTAATGAAGGTTATGGCTTCTTGGATCGAACTCAAATCGCGTTAAATCAGCTTCCGTAACTTGGAATTTCACGACGTTTGGTCGGAGGATAAACCAGAGGATTAAAGCAACGACTCCAAGGCAAACGAGTACACCGATGAGGATGTTGCAGATGATGTTTACGAGACAACCTCCGCAACAAAGGAGACAGCTGGAGAAACAACCACAGATACCGCAACCTACGTCGGAGCCGCGTCGGCCATGACTGTAGTAAGTTTTCACCGGTGGCTTGATTGGTGGACCGTAACTGGCGCCGTTTAATCCGTTCGCCATGGCTTCGAGAATGTCGTAGAGAGAAGGAGGAGAGATGTAGATTGGCACGGCAACGAATTATGTGAAGAGGTAGAGTCCGATATATAGAGTAGATATATACAAATAATATGTGTGATTTTTGATCTTATCAAACAAACACTAAAAAGTAATAATATAAAGCTTAATGCAAAAATTGGAAAACAAAAAAAGCTTAATGCAAATACAAGTAGGATTTTAACAGTGTAAACAATTTTGGAAGATTTTTATATATAGTTGTTTGTTATACAAAATCGAATTGTTTACAAATGTAGAAATTCGATTGGAACTTTATGATATTGGACTATTGGGCCGAACATGAATACATGTATAGCCCAAACATATTTTTATCGTTTTACCAAAAAACCCATTAAATGATATTTACGTGATTGGTGGTATTGTCGGGGGGATATGGCTGTGACTCTGAGATTAACGAATTCTTTAGCATTTTCCAGTCATCCTCTAACGTCGTCCGTACTGTTCCGAGGAAGCAAATCGATCGGTACTATTACTAAGATAGCATCAACAATCAGGACGGTAAAAATGGCGGCTTTTGCTGGGTCTGACTCAGAAACAACGTCGTCTACCTCGAGAGTTATCGATTCTCATCTCCACATTTGGGCTTCTCCTCAAGAGGTCGCACTCTTACACTTTGTTAATTCGATTGTGGAATTTTTTGGATCACTAAGTTAAGCAATCAAGCAATTAAGGCAAATGCACTTAAGATTGATCCTAGTTAGATGATAAGGACTGATTAAGTGATCTAATGAATCTCCAAATATACGTGTTTTTCAGGCCGAGACATATCCTTATTTTCCTGGCCAAGAACCTACTTTGACTGGTGATGTCAATTTCTTGCTTAAGGTTTAAACTTAGCTCTGACACTATTATGGGTTGTTGAGAAAAAATGGAAAAAAGTTTCTTCTTTGATACTTGTTGTGTTATTCCTCTGTTTTGATGTTGTTTGTTCGTCTTATTTTAGAACATGGAAGAGGCAAGAGTAGATGGAGCTCTCATTGTGCAACCCATAAATCACAAGTTTGACCATTCTTTAGTAACAAGGTCTCGTCCTTTTTAATACTTGAATCTGCATTTTTCTAAAAAGATGTTTTTGTATTTCTTAACAGAAGATACTATAGTTCTTTCACAATTTATGCTTCTCTCATTTTATTTTAGTCATGGTAAATCTGTTTCGCTTCCTTTTTGTTAGTATATGACTATGGGATGCATTACTGGGGCATAGGTTGGTCTTGGTTCTGCGTGAAATTAAAAGTTTTCAAGTGATTCTCCAATCAAGTCTGCAATATCAGCGATTTAATTCAAGTTACTTTTGAAGATGATTTTTGAGTTTCTTATTGACAGTGTTCTGAAGAGATACCCATCAAAGTTTGTCGGTTGTTGCCTTGCTAATCCTGCAGAAGATGGCAGTGGAATTACGCACCTTGAGAATCTTGTTTTAGAGGTCTTCCCTTTCACTGTTACTCAAAGCATCTCCAAATATTATATATGCATCTCATTTCTGAGAGTACTTAAATCTTTTTTTGTAGAGTAATTATCGTGCTGTTCGGTTTAATCCCTACTTGTGGCCATCGGGTCAGAAGGTAACAGTTTAACCATTCCAATGACCTTAGATCAAGTTTCCACCGTATTCTGTTGATTGTCAATGACTCAACACAGATGACAAATGCTGTTGGTAAAGCCTTGTTCTCTAAAGCAGGGGAGCTTTGTGTGCCTGTTGGCTTCATGTGCATGAAGGTCTGGTAGTATTTTCACCTTTGTGGTCTCCAAAGTTGTGTGGTTTACGCGAAGTTCTTTCGTTAAGAATCTTGTTTTCTTTATTCAGGGTCTAGATCTTCACATTGCAGAAATTGAGGAACTTTGCACAGAATTTCCAAAGACAACTGTTTTACTAGATCACGCTGGATTCTGCAAAGTACCAGAGTGAGCTGTTCTTTGCTTTTTGTGAAAAATAATCCCGTCCCCTGAAATTCCTATAGAATGTAGTACTAATATTCATGGTTTCAACAACCTGCAGAAGTGGTGAGGCAAAGCTTGCTTATTCTCAACTCATGAAGCTGTCTAGATTTCCACAGGTGAAAAAGAAAAAAAAATTACTTTTAGAATCTGAATTCTCATAGATTATAGATTATACGAGTCTGAGGGAAGAATATTGTAACAAGCAGGTATATGTGAAATTCAGTGCTCTATTCAGGATCTCAAGAACCGGCTTCCCGTATCAGGACCTATCGCCTCTCCTATCTCAACTTGTGTCCCATTTTGGGGCAAATCGTGTCATGTGGGGCAGGTAAACATACTTATTTACCTCGCTTTCCCGACTAAAAACCACAAAAAACCTTCTATATCTACTAACAATACATGATCATATACGGATTGGCTGTTTTCCATCTGCTGCAGTGACTTCCCATTTGTTGTTCTTGAATGTGGATATAAAGAAGCTAAAGAAGCTGTGACTATCATTGCAAAAGAAGCATCCTTGTCAAGTTCTGAGATGGACTGGATTCTGGGAAAGACTCTGATGCAGCTCTTCCCTGGACAATGGGTTCTTCCTTGAGAGGCTTGTCAGAAGTAATAGGTTGCATGCGGATGAGATAATGAAGCAAGCAATGGAAGTTGTATCATTAAAGATACTTAACTCTAGCCTATATATTACCAAACACTAGATGTATACCAATTTAGTAAATCAACAAAAATCTTATGTGTTGATATCATAATGATTCATCGTGAGATGATGGAGGGCCTGGATGTTGATGTGCTCTGATCGAAAATTTCTTCCACAATGGGTGAGCTGCTAGGATCCCCTTTCCGTGTTCAATGAGGTGAGGTGATAATTTATAATCATCGGTGGCTTTGCTGGGACATTTATGAGGGATAAGTTTCAAGAATCAAGCTTCTCTCCAGTAGCTTGTTTTACAAGTAAGTAAGAGTTGGCGTCTCCGGTTATAATTTATACCCGTGTAAGTTAGTTTCATCTATTTACGAAATCGCCATGATGGAGTATCGAGTTGTGCAAGTGATAGCAATGTGGAATTCAAAGAGACAATTGAGTTTTCTTTGAGAATTGAAAGAAGTGGTGATCGAGATTAGTCAGCATTGTAAAACTTGTTTGGGTTGGATTCTTGAAATGTACAAGCGCGGTTTCATATGGTAGAATCGATTCAGAGAGTGTGAAGTGAATTTACACAACTTGCTAAACTAGTAGAGCAAGTGAAGCTCTTAAAAATAGAAATCCTCTCTGCCTAACAACTTTTGTTTTACTCGTCTTAATTATCAACATTAGTTAAACTTCTTTCTTTTATTTAATCTGTGACCATTATTGATTTTATAGCTAATCACATTTTGATCCTTATATAAATGCTACTACTAGTACGATTTTGAGTGGCTTTACTCTACTTTACTTTCCACTTCCTCTTCATCTACTCTTTCTCTCTCTATCTCTTTCCACTTCCTCTTGCTTTTACTCCTGGGTTAGGGTTTAGGGTTTCTTGGTCGACGTGATGAGTCATCGGCGAGATTACGGCAGTGATGCAGTTCACGTGAGAATCACCCACGACCCTCCGCCTGAGAATTGTTTTCCAAATTCCGGCGACAGTTCCGTCTGGGCCACTGAGGATGATTACAGCCGTGTCTGGGCCATAAACTCTGATGGCGCAGAGTCTCCGAGCAAGAAGACACGATCTTCCTCCTCCTCCGAGATCGGGAAATCGTTCTTCAAGACGAAGCTTTGCTTCAAATTCCGCGCCGGAACTTGTCCCTACTCCGCGAGCTCTTGCCACTTTGCTCACAGCGCGGAGGAGCTCCGTCTTCCTCCGCCGCCGCCGCCCAATTGGCAGGAGACGGTGACAGAGGCTTCAAGAAACAGAGAAAGCTTTGCGGTTAGTTTAGGCCCTCGTGGCAATGTTGCTCAGACTCTCAAGTCTCCGAATTGGAAGACAAGGATTTGCAATAAGTGGCAGACTACTGGCTATTGTCCTTTTGGTTCTCACTGCCATTTTGCTCATGGACCTTCAGGTAAAGCTACGGCCTTTTTCATCTATTAGTAACCCCAACGAATGTAGTTTAGAAATGGGTTTTAATCGGTGTTGCTTGATGAACTGTGAGTTTAGAGTGTCACTAGAGGTTAATGGATGCTAATTCTCTGGACTAAGAGATCATCTTTGAACACTAGAACTATCTTTATTAGCTTAAGTTAAGTCTGTTGAATTGTATATGTAATGGTATTGGTTTCCTTGAGGATTCTTTATATGGACTGTGGGTGCCAATTAGTTAATCGTGCTTGGTGAATGGATTGGTGACAATGTCTATTAATGGACTTAAAGTGGATCGAGTGAGATTGTTGAAATGTTTCCTATTGCTACATTGCCATTACGTGATGATGTCAATTGGTTTCTGATTGGAAAGAATTCTTGATCTGCTTGTTCCTAATGGCTATGGAAATGCAGAAAGTTTCAATCGTCGCTAGCTAAAAGTTTGAGTCTTTATGGTATCTTTTGCAGAGTTGCATACATTTGGCGGAGGACTCGTTGAAGGAGAATGTAAGATCGGAACATCCGCCACTTTGGACACAAAGCAGAGAGGACAAGTAGACACAGTGACTAGCCTTGTTTCTCCTGGAGTCTCATCCCAACGGACATCTAGTGCTGTTACGCAGAAACCCAACGGAGTCAGAACTCAACGGAAATGGAAAGGACCAGATAAAATCAGTCGTGTTTATGGTGATTGGATCGACGATATTGAGTAAAGTCACTGCATTTTCACTGATTTGTTGATCAAGGTATAGCTTCTTTTAGACTTGTAACTGTGTGGACATATTAGCTTCCTCCCTTCTGTGGTTGTAGATTGTGACTCACTCAACAAAGACAAAAACTCTCATCTTTTTGTTTATTCTCTTTGTCAATCCTAAATCTAATCTTGCAGAAGATCAAACCGAACTAAATAATGTTGCGTACTTGTAAACCGGATCATCATTGCTACCTAAACCTTTTTCTTTATTTCCATGGTCAATATTAATTTTTCGTTTTGAGTTATTTTTAACAGTAAAATGATTTATTATTAAGACAACGATTTTAACTGTCACAAAAGACTCGCTCAAAATGGTAAGCAAAGCCACTTCTGTCTCTCAGACATAGCCACTTTATTCTCCTCATTTCTCTCTATTAACTTGAACAATAATACTCCTTTTCTCACAAGGATTTGTAAGAACAACCTTTCTTATATCCCAAGCAATCTACGAAACTGGTAGAATCTGGGGGTTTCTCTAATCATCAACCTTCAAATGTCGTCAACAACATCAATAGATTCAATACCAGCTACTGCTGTTTTCCCTAGTGTTTCCATGCCTGTCACCGTAGTTTTGACCGGTGTTCTTCTCTTTGTAATTTTCGCCGGATTCTTCTCTCTTTTCTTATGGCAGTTTCTTCTGAATCGATTATTTACTACTTGGAACCTTCAACGAACACCTTACGGTGACCTAATCCATGTGGCCACTCCGCCTGAAAATACTGGCCTCGACCCGTTTATCATCCGGTCCTTTCCTGTATTCCACTATTCATCTGCAACTAAGAAAAATCATGGGACGGAATGCGCTATTTGCTTGTCAGAGTTTTCAGATGAAGATACAGTTAGGCTCATAACGGTTTGTCGTCATCCCTTTCATTCAAATTGCATTGATCTTTGGTTTGAGTTACACAAGACTTGTCCTGTTTGCCGGTGTGAGTTAGATCCTGGCATGATTGGATCTGGAAGGCTTGAATCATTCCACAACACAGTCACAATTACTATTCAGGACATAAACCATGATGAGGAAAATCCTCCAACCGCTGGTTCAAGCAAAAGGCTAATAGAAGCCTCGGCTTGGCGATTCTCGAGGTCACATTCTACTGGACATTTCATGGTTAAGACTACGGATGCTAATGTGAAGTCCAAAAGAAGGCATTACCAAACAGGAAGCTGTGTCTCGTTCGACGAACTTACTCGGTATGAAGGAGCAGGATGGCAATGGCTTGGTGATTCATCACACATTAGCAGGATTGAAGTATAGTTTACTGAATTTCTGTTACATCTTCATTATTGTGTTCTTTGTAGCAGTAGTTATTTCAAAACTGTAATAAGATCTCTAGTCAGATTCTCATGCTCCTATCGGATAACAGAGAAAATAATAAGAGTCACTCCACAATGTTTTCTTCGGAAGTGTTTTTGTCTTCTACAGTGTCTCCATCTTCAGAAGCGTTGTTAGCTTCTACACTGTCACCATCTTCAGATTCACTGGCGCTTCTCAGACTAAACTTTAGAGTGATAGGTCTACCCATTATCTCCTATAGAAAAACCAAATTGTAATGAAACACTTTACATGCTCAAGGCTAAAGGAGCAAACTTTATATTAATATGCTTGGAACTTCATACCTTCCCATTGAGTTTTGTGATTGCATTCTCAGCTTCTTCTCTAGTAGCAAATGAGACAAAGCCATAGCCAGAAGATCTACCTTCGGGGTCAGCGAAAACAACCCGAGCTGAGACCGGGTTGAAATCTGCAGCAGTGAAAAGCTCTCGGAGATGTGTTGATCTTGCTTTCCAAGCGAGATTAGATACGTAGAGTTTGTGACGAGTGTCTCCAGGGGCAGGAGAAGGAAGATCGTTCGGTGATTTCGGAGTAGGCTTCTTGAACCTTCTTGCAAAGCTTACGCTAATGATCCTCCCTGACACTTGCTGAAAACAAAGAAGATAGAAGCTTAAACATCAAACCTTAGCTAACAACTCAACACAATGTATGATTTAGTAGTTTGAACTATCTACCTAAAAGGCTTTGAAATTAAACAAACAACACTCAATCAGAAAAGAATCTAAGGGATTTGAGCTTACAAAAGTATCGAACTTATCAATAGCTGCTTGAGCTTCTTCTCCAGAAGCCATAGTTACAAAAGCAAATCCTCGGTTCTTTCCATCTTTTTGCCTTATAATCTAGGAAAAGTTTATAAATTGAGGTAAGGCAATTGCTAGTAATAACATAAAGATTGAAACGAAATTGAGAAAGAAGAAAGACCTCGACATTGTTCACAGTCCCACATTGTCCAAAGAGCTCGGAAATGTCATTTACACTCATAGACCAAGGAAGATTGAATACAAAAAGCTTCCTTTTCAGATTTGAATTCTGGGTTTCTTCAGTCTTCTCCTCCTGCGACGTTTCTTCATCCGCCGATGTTTCTTTCTCCGCGACGGAACAGAGTACGGAGACGAGCCGCCGTGAGTTATCGCTGCCGGAACGTAGAGAGAAGACGGGAGAGAGATTGCTGGGAATTCGAAGACTAAGGGCAGTAAGTTTTAAGGAAGAAGAGCGTTTAGAAAAGAGATAAGGTTTTGAAGAGGAAGAAGAAGAAGAGAAGGAGAAAATGGAGAGAGAAGCTTCCAAAACCGCCATTGTTAGCTTTGGCACTAGAGAAATGGATTAGACCGAGACAAAAGGATAAAACTTTTTGGGCCGGTTTGGTTATTCGGAAAAAAATGAATTGTGAACCGGGTCTACCAACTTCGGTTTTTGAAGGTAAATGGCACGAGGAACTTAACCGTATATCATGTATTTTTTTTGGTATACCAATAAATTCCAATCCCTCCACATTGCAGTCAAATGGAAGAACAAAAAAGTGATGAATCTCATGATTTTTCTCTTTGAAGTCAAAACTCGAATTTGACTAAAACTGAATTTGATTGGTGTATATTCTATAACAATGTAAATACAAAAGTTTAAATTTCAATATTCTAAATAAATAAGTTAGTAAATTTTTTTTGAGTTTTGAGACATTTGGTGAAATACAAAATGAAGAGACCAAGATTTCAATCAATCCCAAAAAGTTAATTAATCCTAAGAAAAGTCCAGCCAGACGTCTCCAATCCATCAAACGATGTCGTTTAGTAACAACTTGTAGTCTTGTACACACCAACCAAACCATTTCCTATTTATTTTTCACAAAACGAAAAAAAAAAAAATCCAAATTCGAGAAAGAAGAGTCCAACACAAACTCGGAGACGAAGAAGAAGGAGAGAAGAAAACCATTAAGCCATTCCTTCTTCCGTATCACTCTGTCACCTTCAAAATCCTAAACCATAATTTTTCCGAATTCGTTGTGGAAGAGACTGCTTGAGTGAGTCAGAGGTGGGTTTACGTGAGGTATTGCTGACAATGGCGTCTCTGGGTCTATCCTTTCCTCCCGCCGCAAAAACGCCGACGTATCTAGCCTCTTCGTCTTCAACTTTCTTCTCTAACTCTTCTCTATCCGTCAGAACCTCTCAGTTTCGCTCCCGAAACTCTGTCTTCGCTTGTGTTGTAAGCGGTGTTCATGAATCTATAGAATTGCTTATTCTGCATTTTTGAATGTTGATCCTTCCTTTCTTATTACGTTTCCGGATTTGAGGTTCCTAGATTGAGTGGACCCTAATAGCCATCTTGTCAAGTTTGTAGTTCTGAGATTTTTATTGGCGCATGAGCTGAAAAGCTCGTCTCTTTCGTTTGAATATTGTTTGTTTATGCGAATATAGCTACATAAAGGTTGTCTCTTTCTTCAGAATACATTTGTTTGAAACTATCCAGGAACAGAAATTGAGACCTATATGATTATATGAATCTCTGATTGAGTCTTGTTGTTGTTGTTGCTAGAAATGTGATATGCCGGAGTCATTGAATGTGGGAAACGGGAATCCAAGTATCCCAATTATTAATGAGAGGACACTTCCAAAGTTCTTGGAATCTGCTCGTATGGAGAAATCAGTCAATAGAACCAATACAAGGTTGAAGTTGTTCTCTGGTACTGCAAATCCAGCACTTGCTCAGGAAATTGCTTGGTATATGGGCTTGGATCTTGGCAAGGTTAATATTAAGAGGTTTGCTGATGGAGAGATCTATGTTCAGCTACAAGAGAGCGTTAGGGGATGTGACGTCTATTTGGTGCAGCCTACTTGCACTCCCACTAATGAGAATCTCATGGAGCTTTTGATTATGGTAGATGCTTGCCGAAGAGCATCAGCTAAGAAAGTTACAGCTGTGATTCCGTATTTTGGATATGCAAGAGCTGACAGGAAGGTAAAGTCTCTTTGTGTGGTTTAGCTACTTTCACATGATATGGAGGGTTTGTTGATAACTTAGCTATTGGTAATCTTTTCTGGATAAAATTGTATGTTTTGCTGCTTGCAGACACAAGGGCGTGAATCCATTGCTGCCAAATTGGTTGCAAATCTTATCACTGAAGCTGGTGCAGATCGAGTTCTTGCTTGTGATCTTCATTCAGGACAGTCGATGGGTTATTTTGACATTCCAGTCGACCATGTGTACTGCCAGGTTCACCTCTAAAGCCACGTTCTTGATACCCCTCTTTATGCATTGTGTGTATGCTCCTTTGTGTATAATACCTTTATCTGCTTAATTGTTTCAGCCGGTGATACTTGATTATCTTGCTAGCAAGTCAATTCCCTCAGAGGATTTGGTAGTGGTTTCTCCTGATGTTGGTGGAGTAGCCAGGGCCCGCGCTTTTGCAAAGAAATTATCAGATGCACCACTTGCCATTGTCGATAAAAGGCGTTCTGGACACAATGTTGCTGAGGTATCCCTTTCTTTCAGAGTCAGAGTTTGCTCACCAACACCGCTTGCTTCCCCTTAAGTTCACATTTGTTATACTTTCCTTTCAGGTCATGAACCTAATTGGTGATGTAAGAGGGAAGGTGGCAATAATGGTGGATGATATGATTGATACTGCTGGTTAGTAAAACGGCATGGAGTTGTCATTTTACCGACAAACCAAGTTTCCTATCTCTCTCTATTCCCCATCAACTTCTCCTTTTCCAGGCTGAATCATCTATGAACCATTCTTGTTTCAGGAACCATTGTAAAAGGAGCAGCTTTGTTACACCAGGAAGGTGCTCGGGAGGTATATGCGTGCTGCACACACGCTGTTTTCAGGTAAACCACTAACCTATATTTTGTTTGTTCCTGAACAGTCTCAAAATCACTACTTCCTGAAGCATTATTTGTTTTCTTTGTTTCAAACAAATCAATATGGAAGCCCGCCAGCGATAGAGCGATTATCAGGGGGTTTGCTGCAAGAAGTGATAGTGACAAACACATTACCTGTAGCAGAGAAGAATTACTTCCCGCAGTTAACAATATTATCAGTGGCTAATCTCCTGGGTGAGACCATTTGGCGTGTGCATGATGATAGTTCCGTCAGTAGCATTTTCCTTTGACCTTTCTCATTGCAACCAACAATTTGAACGATTCTTGGTTTGTTAGTCGGTTTAGAAAGTTTATCCCGGTTCATGTTCTAACCGGAAAGCTTCAACAAAATTTGCTTGCATTGTCTTTTGATACAGCTTAGGTTTTTCTTATTTGCTCCACATCTCAAAATTATGGATGCACAAATGGTGTTGAACCGATTTTTTATTATGGTGTACACAAGTTTTTAACTTAATATATAGAACATCTTGTATCGTATCTACATTTAACATGGTGCAAATTGGCTCAAAAATCTTGTTGACAATTTGATAATGGGTTTCATAATCAGACAAATCTATGTATTGGATTGTACAGTCCACGGCCAACCAAAAAAATAAAAAAAGCCCAAAAGAATAGGTTGAGTCATAATTAGGGCTTCTATTTGACTAGTGTCAACTAGTATATATAGAAGACTCACATTGGAATCACAAGACAAGTCTATTGTTTTGTGTTCCGCCTCAATTAGTTCTTAGGGTTTTGTCATCTGTGATTTTGTTTGGCTCTGTTTTTCGATTTGTGCATAGAAATTTATTTAAATAGAAGAGCTGTGAGGAAAAAATCGTGTGCCAGAGATGGTTAATCCATCGCTGACGGTAATACACAACCCTCTAAGAAGTTCTGAGCTTTTCTAGATCTTAATCTCTTCCTCAATTCATGTTTTTTTTGGATTTTTGTAAAAACTCTTTTAAGGACTTTTATGAGTCGAGGTGACGATAGAAATTCACAGGTCTGTCAATCCACTGATATATGTGATGTAATTGTGTTCTCGACAGGTTCTGATCGACTCTACAATAAAAATCCTTAAAATCTTGTTTTCAATTTTAATATTTCGTTTTTGTATCCTTAAAAAAATCGTTTTCTTTTGAATCTGAGTATAGGATGAATCTCATATATTGATGTTATTTACTACTGAAATTACATTGATGTTTTATTCACCTTGGAGAACTGATACTCAGATTCATAGTCTCTTTTATGTTTTTGTACAATTCGAATGTCTTGTCGATTTTAAGGATTTGGTTTTTGATTCTCTTTGTTTTCTACTGGGCATATGATGAAATTATATTTCATGGGTAATTTGCGTCTGATTCTATGTGATGCTAACTTTTATGATTATCTGATGCCCAGAAAATATACCGAATGTTTTTTTTTGTTTTTTTACTAGTTGTGCATAATGGAAATCACTTGACTAATTAATTTGACTTGTTCACAGTTCTATTCACTTTAAATGCAAAAACAATTCTCAAAGGTTTTCTACTGATGCCTTGAAATATTTGGATATTTTACTTCGGAACAAAACAGAGTCCTTCAATAATTGGAGTTATCAATTGTCAGCTTAGATGACAAGCTGAGATTATTTTGACAATTCACTTGCCTTAAGCAGAAACAATTCCAACAAACAGACCTGTATCATACTTAATTGGACATTGTTATAATGGAGAAAATAATGGAACTTATCGAAGTTGTAATGAGTTTTGTGAAGTTGATGCCTTATTGGAAGACCAAAAGAAGTGCAAACAATTTGTATTGATTGATGTTTGATTTCAGATATTGACAAATCTACAATTCTCCCTAATTTCACCTTCAATACCTGTAAGAACATTAATATTACCCATTTTTAACATAGATTCCACAAAATCTATGAAGAAAAGATCTTGATTAACTGCATATTCCCAAACTTTCTGAAAGATCTCTCCTTCATGATCTTCTGAGACCAGAACGTTATCCGAAATCAACAACCCTCTCCCTTCTAACAGATTGATGAAATAATGGTTATCGAAGTAAGCTGGTGTCTTAATATCCAGTGGAGACAGTTCGTTGTCTCGGCTTGAATCTTTGCATTGTGACCCTAGGACTCGACGGAACGTGCTGTGTCTTCTGAACTCATCGACGTAGAACGTTTGTTCCATGTTTGGTTGAACAATGCGTTGCTTGAAGCTCACGCATCTCGCTTTACCTATTGTATGAGCACCCGAAAGAGCGATGAGATCTTGAATGTTGAGCCCTTGTTGCTTGAAATTGATGATGAGGCTGTCGAGAGAGGAGTTTGGTGCTGGAATGAATTGGTTTGCTCCGGCGAAACTTGCCTTTAATGAGTCTCTTCTCCCTAGCAAAACTTCCCACCATGGGCCACCTCTCTGATGATACCAAACAATATTTGTGTTTAAATGAAACTGACCACATAGGTTTCGATTTAAACAGAAAGAGCCTTAAGGAAGTAAAGTGCAAGGGGGAAATTACCAGGAAGACTGAGTCACGAGCGGCCAAGGCAAGGATATCGGAACATGAGACAGTTAGAGGACAAGCTTCTTCGAGGAGGTACTTAATGTAATCGATTACTTCAAATCCACGTAAAGAGTTCAGATTTGGAGTTGCTTGTTTCTCACTCAACATATCTCCATGTGTGTCCAAGAGCACAGACGCATCACAACCCTAAACCCACAATAAATCCCGCAACTGAACATCACATAGACGCAATAAGACAGTCTCACTCTCATACACGCAAATTTCGAATAACGTTCAAGAAGTATGCTAGAATTAGAGCCTCAAAAATACTTGATAAAGTTATCATCTCGGAGAGAACAATTATAAAACCTCACAAATGAGGAAGTTAAAAGAGTAGAGAGGGATGATTTTCTGACCAAGACGAAGCAATCGTGGAACTGAAGACGAAGAAGAGAAGCCGCCATACGAGGATCTTTGAGAACAGCAACTTCGATGTTATGCTTCACGATTTCCTCTGCCAATGGGCAACTCTCTTTGTAGAAACCCTTCAGTAATGGTTCTCCAAAGTCCCCCAAAACTGATGTCGTAATTGCATAAAGCACAATTAAAGAAAGCCATACTTTCTTCTGCTTGATCTCCATTTGGAAAGTTATGTCATGTGTTTCTGTTCATCTCTATCTGTGTTTGTGTGCATATGAATATATATATACGTGTCATGTGTGTGCTTCGTTAATATTATGTTCCTTGTATGTTATCATATGTCGTTATGTTTGTTTTCATGCCCAATTTTTACCACAATGGATGTTACAGTTTTGTCAACGGTAGATACAACCAAATTGACCAATAGGGACCTAACTTGCCTTATGAGCTTGAATACGTGATTTCAATATAATGGAGCAGATTGTAATATTTGGACGACCAGTTTCTTTTCTTATGACCAATTATTTATTTTAAAGTAATGGTTATATCTTTAAGGTTACCAAATTTTTATTAATAATTTTTGATTAGGATCACCTTTTTTATTGGACTGGCTTTTGGGGTGATGGTAAATGCATTTTGAGGATAACAAGATATATGAAAGAAAAAATCTTAATGTGTTTGTTAGGTCTCTGTTTCATCTTCTTGAACTCTTATTTTGTGAAGTTGGTCATAGAGTGTATGCAAATTTAGAAAACAAGCATGAGAATTGATAGAACTTGGAACATAAAAGACAGAGAGAAACCCTCCTAGTGAGCAGCATCTTCCTCCTCGCAGAACTTGGTGTATTCCTTTGGACCCATCAAAGATTCCAACTCCGCGGGGCTACTTGGTTTCACTTTGATCATCCAACCATCTTCATAGGGGCTTGAGTTGATCTAAACAACACACAATTGCCAAATCATTGCTTATATGTTGTCACATGAGTGGTAACTTACTTAATTTCCTTAAGACTTTAAAACTGTACCAAGCCAGGTGATTCTGTGAGCTTCTTGTTAACCTCAATGATTTCACCTGAGATTGGTGATAAGATCTCACTTGTTGCCTTCACACTCTCCACTGCTCCAAAGCTTTTCTCTTTGCTCACTGAAGTATTGTCCTCTGGCAGTTCAACAAACACCACTTCACCTAAATGGTCCTGCAACATCAATGTCATTTCTCCTCCCATTTCAGCCAATAATCTTACAAAACTATCATTATCTTTATAACCATTCTCCAAAAGTCCAAAGAGACATCTATCTAGTTTCTGAGCTATTTTAACACTTAGATTACAAAAATAAGAACCTGAGCATGGGCAGTGATGCCAATGGTGGCAACAGAGCCTTCATGTTTAACCCACTCATGTGAATTTGCATACTTCAAACCCTCCAAAACTAAAAAAATAACAGAGACATTCATCAACAGTTTCAGATAAAGCTATGCACACACAACTACATACACAATTACAAACACCTGTGGAGAAGCATCTAGAGAAGGAGAAAGGAGAGAGATGAGACTTGGAAACAGAAGAAGAAAGCTTGAGAGCGTTTGCTGTAGAAGAAGCCCACATTCTTAGTGCCATTTTTGCTTTCTCTCCCTTCTTTCTAATTCTTGTTCTGTGTTTTGTCTTCTCCAAATAAAGAGGAGATCTCAAAGATATTCTGTTTCTTTGCTTTATTTGTGTGTGTGTTCTATCTTTTGATATGTAAGGCAGAAATTGAAGGCCTCATCCTATGCATATGGTGTGTATGAAAAGTGTAACCCAAACCTTCTTTTTGACGCAGAAGCTCTTACAATTGCTTTTCCAATGTTTTGGAGTTTTTTATACTCTCTGAAACCTTTGGGGTTAAAAGTGGAATTAAAAACATATGTAAGGACAGATATGAAAATATTGAAAACTCAAGTCGACTCTCCGTCATCGGAGAAGTAGCAAGTGAGAAAACAAACTCTGTTTTTTTCAATTCCCAAATTCGAAACCCTAATCCTCAATTTCTCATTGATTGCATACAATTCGTGGTGAGATGATGAATTCAACCGAAGAGCTGAGCTCAGATTCAACCAACAATGGCACCGTCGAGATCACGTACAAAACCATCGGCCCAGCTCGGCCGTCTCAAATTCGAGTGGCGTCTCATATCAAAGTAAAGAATTTTCTTCTTCTTTATCTCTCTAAGTGAATTCCTTTGTACGAAGGGAATGATTGATTGATCCTTGGGCTGATTTTAGATTCGTGATTTGAGAAATGCAATTGCGGAAAAGGGTAAATTTCCCGTTTCAACTTTAAGGATGATTCTTCGTGGAAAGGCATTGCAAGACGAAGAAGATGGAGATGATTTATACGTTACGCTCAAGGACCAAGGTAAACAGGTTCTGCTGAAAATGTTATAAGCATCAATGCTTATCTGTGTTTGTTAAATGCGTCTTTAGGTTATGCACAAGTCTTGATTTTATTGTGTAGATTCCTTTATTGTTGCTGTAATACCAAATCCACCAGCTGGAGTTGAGTCATTTGATGATGATGATGATGATGATTTGGTAAAGAATGGTTTCTTAACTGGTAAAGAATGGTTTTTTAGTTTCTGTCCTTATAAAATCTCTTTTGGCATTGCAGAAGTTTAAACTCCCACCGTCAGCAAGCCGGTGGAAGAGGAAGTTATACTACTTTCTGCGTAACAAGTTGAAGCTGCCAGGTGAGAACTCTTTAATCTTTGATATGTGCATCATCTGCAATGTCCAAGAACTTATGAAACAAATAGTTTATTGATCTGTGGTTGTGTGATGATCTTCTAGATATCATTCTTATGGGACTTTTCTCTTTAAGTCTAAAGATGTGGGTTATTATCACCTTGTGGTTTATCTTGGCGCCTATTGCACATCGGTGGGATCTGGGCCCTATATTTGTAAGTCATCTTTATCTTCAATGTCTGGATTCCTGAAAATGCCCAACGTTTTTGCAATGCCATTGAATATGAGACATTTTGTATAGAGAGGTAGTGTCTCTAACAAGTCGTTTCTGTTTAATCTCCTTTGATGGCTTTCTTTGTTATCACGGGGGGTTTCAGATACTAGGGACTGGATTTTCAATCATCTTGCTCAATCTTGGTAAACGACAGCCTGGTGATGTTAGGTATGTACATTTCTAAAAACACTTAGCCTCCATTGATCTGACTGACATAGCAACTCATTTTCCAGATACCAAATTATATAACACTTATCTAAAACGTAAACATCATTGGTAACTTGGAGATGTGAAAAAAAAGTCTTAGGATTCTGGAAGCATAAGATTCTGCTAGTATTCTTATTAGCTGTAAAGTGGTATCCTCATGAGTATTGTTGAGTTTTAGGCCATGAAATATCTTCTCTTTTGAGTGTTAGAGCTGAATAAGTTCGATCTTTTTTCATGCTTTCTTTCGCAGTGCATATTCCATATTCAACGAGGATTTTAGAGAGCTTCCAGGTACATATAATGCAGATCGTATAGACCGGGACATACGAGCAGGCCAGATGTAATGCATATTTGCATCAAAACCATTGCTTGGTAAGATTCACACAACAGACGAAAAATACTTAATACCCAATGTGCAACCAAGAGATCAGTTTTTTGTCCTGTCTGATTGAGACACAACACAAAGCATGACAGTACTTGAGACCAAAATTCCTATTGATGTACATGATCTAGCTAGTCTTTTAAATTCCATGATCAATGGTCCGTGTTGTACTCGAATATTGAGATTCCCTTATATTAAAGAAATAAAGTGTGATAAGTTTTGTCATATTATTATTATTATGGGTGTGAAAATGAGTTCTAGGTCAACTTAGGTCCCATCAAAACTTGATTGAGCCTTAGGTGTGAAAAAGATTCAGTAACCAAATCTGCTTTCCTAGTGGTTAAGTGGGTGACAATTTCCCTGACTTATAAACTCAAGAAAAAAATAAAATTTATTCAAAAGTCTATGAAGAATGGAATTAAGATTAATATTAAATAACATTAAAAAGGTATGCATGCCCTTTAACTTACATATATACACAATCTATACGCGTTTCTGATTTAAATTCAAATCACTTTTGCTTTTTACGGATTTGGTGAAGAAAATATATATACCTATAAAGTAAGCTATCTTCGTGGTAGAAATTGGAATTTAAATTTGTATTTTCAGGAATAATAAACATTTGTGTTTCATAAAGGGTTTTCTTGGCTATGACTTATGGATTGTGATTTGTGAGTAGTTGGGAGTGGCTTTGCCAATTCTTGACGGCACGTAACGTTTAAGGAAATGTCAAACTTCTCGGTTATCTACAAGATAATCTATATAATAAATTGTCATATTTTTTGGTATAATTTGAAAGGTAAGTGTGATAATATTTTCGTATCGCATAAGACAAAAACAATAATTTCAGTAACTTTCCAATGAAATATGTACATGTCTAAAGAGTTTATGACAACATTAGGCAAAACATGATCAGATTACTTTAATTTAGATTCTGAAGTGTATATATGGATAAGTTTGAATATGTGTAACCTAAATCGAAACAAAAGCCTGAAATCTTACTTGATGAACAAAATAAAAAAGTTATAATAGACAAAAAATAATAATAATTTAAGGCAAAGGGGGACAAGACAAGAAGTCTTAGCGGGAAAGGGAATCCGACAAGTATGACGTCGTTTCAGCGAAGGAGTCTACGAGATAGGTCCCAGTTGTCAAAACCTCGTTGACTATTTTTTATTTGTTCTTCACCTCTCGTGGACCCTACGTTGCCTAATCTTAGTTAAGTCACCATTGTTACGACTAATTTTCATAAAATTAAAATACAGAAGACTGTGACCTTTCCATAATCATAATCTGGCATGAATATACGGAAGTCTTTTATTCTTAAGCAAAACATGTACTTTTTGCGATTTTAAAAGGTTATAGAAAACTTATTTGTTTTTTTCTTGCCAAACTACTTGAAAGTAGATTGTTCCAACTTCCAATCAATGAAAGAGTTAACAAAATCAACCTTTGCAAAACAGATTCTAAATATATGAGCTAAATAGTATTTTTGACATTTAAAAGTTAAAACGATAGAAAATAAGAGAAATAAAAACTACTAAATTTATCTATGAAATAAATTAAAATTCTTTCAATAAAATAGATAAAACTGGTTATTTCGTCAGTTTTGGGATCATTCGAAACTAATTTAAAATTGTTCGTTTCAGAACAAGATATCATGTATATACGTAGTCCAAATCACGGTTTTTAGCTCCGAATGTAGGTATAGGTGAGGTTTTTACTCTGACACTTTCTTGTAATTCCGACCAAAAACTACACCTAGAAAATTTCCAAGTTGAACAATCTTGGGTTCCCTTTCGGAAGGAGTTGTCAAGTGTAATAGCAATATTGCGGGGAAGTCAAAATTATAGGATTGTGAAATTGGTTGGATTCTTTGTCATCATAGAAGAGAAGCAACATGGGTTGGGAAGATTTAATGATCTTTTAAAACCGAAGCAAGAAGTTTTGAGATGAGTGTGTTAGAAGTGAACAATAGCAAATCTTTTAGAGTGACATATCATTGGTATCTTGCAGGATATCCTAGTAATTAAATACGTCTTCTAGCTAGCTTATTGTGTTTCATACCGGACCGGTCGAAACATAAGCAAATGAATATATCGGTTAATGCATCACATTTTAAAGCACCATATATATATTGGGAGAATTTCTATTTAGAACAAAATTTTACATTAACAGAAGGACACAAATTTTCAGTTGTGCATCGAGTATCCAAGAAAATTTTGAAACATTGGACCGGTCATGGTTGTATATATAGATGATAAAACTAACGTTGTGTAGATCTTAGGTTAAGAATTTGTTAATTATTCCTTTTTACTGTGTTATTGACTCCAATCCTGTGGAATGATTACAATACGTGATATTGGTTGGCAATCTTAACGATGTATTAAAATCTCCCAAATTACAAAAATAACAAAAAAATATATGAGATAAAAATAAATGTTTTAGTTTGGAGTGAATTTGTTAGTTTTGTAACAGCAGACGAGAAATAGCAGTAAAACCTTATACGCTTTTTTTGTTCCACGTTAACATACAGTCATATTGTATTCAGAATCAGAGAAAGACAAAAGTGGGATGAATATATAATTATTTATTTTGTGATATTTATGCATGCTACTATTAAATAAATGACAAAGCTAATTAATTAGGATTCTATAACAAAAACCAGATTAGTGTATCTTTTTTCTAAGCATAATTAAACATCACAAAATCCTTTTTTTTCTCTAACCATATAATTACAATTTTATTAGTTGTAATGTATTTGGAGCTAGTGTGATATGGATTGGTCTTCTTTTTTTTTCCTTTTCTAAGTAACGTAATTTTATTTAACAACATATCATGTTTAAGACATAATATGTTGTTATAAAAGTGACGAGATATACAATGATACATATAACGACATAAAAACAAAATCTAAATACAAAACAACATAAAATGTAACGTATGCGGACTGACAAAAAAAAAACTTTTGACAATTTTTGTAAAAGTATGCGTTATATCTTTAAATAACGGTTATAAATACAAATTTTATTAGTTTTAAACTATTTGGACTATCATATAGATTAGTCTTTTTTTTCTCTATGTGACTAATATAATTTTTATTAACAACATGTCATGTCTTTAACGTGACTTATGTATAAAAATGACGAGATATTCAATGATACATATAATGGCACAAAACCAAAATTTAGATGCAAAAACAACAATATGTAACGTACGTGGACTGACACAAAAAAAAATACATTTGACAATTGTCGTAAACATATGCGTTATATCTTAATGAATGGTTATAGATATAATTTTAATTAGCTGTAAAAGTATTTGGGCTATGATATAGATTAATTTTTTTTTTCTATTCTGAGTAACGTAAGTTTTATTAACAATATATCATGTCTTCAACGTGATTTGTTTATAAAAAATGACGAAATATTTAATGATACATAGAACTACATAAAAATCAAAATTTGGATGCAAAACAACAATATGTAACGTATGCAGACTGATATAAAATAAAAAAAACTACGCTTGATAATTACTGTAAAAATTTGTGTTATATCTGACAACTAGTATTAGTTATGAAATTCTTCGGAAATCAGTTCGAAACTTTCCGACTAAAAGTTTTGTCGGAAACTGTCGTCGTAATTTGCTATGTTTTCTTGTAATATATGTATTTATATGCGTTATACCTTAAAATAGCGATTGTATATGGTAGCATTAATTTTGTTGAATTGGTAAAATTTCTAGTGGAATTGGCTGTTTTTTTGGAACACATCATTTGAATGGAAATAATTTTATGTGCTGAAAATAATATATTCAGAAAAATATGACAAAAAATTGATGGAATAAATTACAATGTGAGGAATTAACCAAAATAGTTGGCGAATGGGTAAATAAGTGGTCAAGAGAGCTAAAAACATTTACATATACGAACATGTATTGAAGAAATGAATTTAAAACTGTAATTGTTCAACTTTTCATGTTGTTAATATGATAATTATATTTAATAACTCTAGTTTTGAATTAGTTTGTTAATAATTATTTTGTCTAATAACTTTTAATTATTTGGGTATTTACCTTATTTTTTTCTTCTGGATGAAAAAAAGAAAAACACAAAAGGATATAAATATGAAATTCTCAATGTCCCAGAGACCGATGAGCGCGAACAAAGCAAATGACAAAAAGCTTTGTTAATACAAGAATCCTTTAAAACCATGCCTCGATTTCCCCATTTTGACCCTCCCCTTTTCTTTTTCCCTTTTTTTTTTCTCTCTATGACCAAAAAAAAAAGTGATGAATAATTTTTGCAAAAGAGATTCTTTTCTTCAGACTAATATTTTAGTTCTATAATATAATCTGTATTCTATTGATCCAAGTAATTATTAGTTCAGAACTTTATTAACGCGATGTCTCGTGGTGTAAAAAAGTTAATAATGTGAACACTTCGACTTGTTCTAATTATAGCAAGTTGATTACTGAAGTCAAAAATAATTTCTAAGTTCGACTTTGTGATTTTTATACAAAAAAGTCTAGAAGCAACTGTGATCGAAATAAAACGAATACTCTATTTTACTTTAATATCACTAATTATATGCGAGCAAATTGGTCTTTTTAATCTTCTCTCTTTTTCTTTCATAAAATATTTCAGATTAAAACGCAAAGATTATTTTTTAATTAAAATATCATTAATATCTAAATAGTCACAAATATTAAATTAAATATTACATACAATTTTTTTAAAATGAAGCACAAGAAACCTCTAAATCATTTTATAAAATAGAACGGTTGGAATATTACTTAGTACTATTTAGTCAAACAATTCATATATAATTCGTTTATAATATTATTGGCTTAGTTTAAAAAGATAATTTGTAATTAAGAGAGAATGTTAGTGGTATTTACGTAATCAAGTCACGAAAGAAAAAGAAAGTTAAAAAAAGAGTCAAAGTTTGTGCTAATTCGAAACCACTAAAGTCGTCTCAGCTTAAAAAGAAAACATATTTTAAATCCAAAAGAAGACGACAAAAGTCTCGCTCTCTCTTTTTCTTTCTCTCTTTCAATTCAAAATCTCCCCATACATTTTTTGTTTTCTCTTATAAAAGATTTTCTCGACAATCTGCAAAAAAAAATAAAAAAGAGTGTTTTGAAAATCAAATGTGATGGGAAGTGGATTCTCCTCCTTGTTACCTTGCTTCAATCAAGGTCACCGTAACCGCCGTCGTCACTCCTCGGCGGCGAATCCCTCTCATTCCGATCTGATTGACTCTTTCCGTGAGCCGTTGGATGAGACTTTAGGCCATTCTTACTGTTACGTTCCTTCTTCTTCTAATCGCTTCATTTCTCCTTTTCCTTCCGATCGATTCGTTTCTCCTACTGCTTCTTTCCGGTTATCTCCTCCGCATGAACCGGGTCGAATCCGAGGTTCCGGATCATCCGAGCAGCTTCACACCGGGTTTAGAGCGATTTCTGGTGCTTCTGTTAGCGCCAACACTTCCAATTCCAAAACTGTCCTTCAGCTTGAAGATATTTACGACGATGCCACTGAGAGCAGTTTCGGCGGCGGCGTTAGGAGGAGTGTGGTGAATGCCAATGGCTTTGAAGGAACGTCGTCGTTTAGTGCTCTTCCGCTTCAGCCCGGTCCGGATCGCTCGGGTCTCTTCATGTCCGGTCCGATCGAAAGAGGAGCCACTTCAGGTCCGTTAGACCCGCCGGCCGGAGAGATTTCGAGATCTAATTCCGCCGGTGTGCATTTCTCAGCGCCGCTCGGTGGTGTTTACTCGAAGAAGAGACGGAAAAAGAAGAAGAAGAGCCTTTCCTGGCATCCGATTTTCGGCGGGGAGAAGAAGCAACGGCCATGGGTTCTTCCGGTGTCGAATTTCGTCGTCGGTGCTAAGAAGGAGAACATTGTGAGACCCGACGTTGAAGCTATGGCAGCATCTTCCGGAGAGAACGATTTGCAGTGGGCATTGGGGAAGGCAGGAGAGGATAGAGTGCAATTAGCTGTTTTTGAGAAGCAAGGATGGCTCTTTGCTGGAATCTACGACGGTTTCAATGGACCCGACGCGCCGGAGTTTCTGATGGCTAATCTCTACCGTGCTGTTCATAGTGAGTTACAGGGTTTGTTCTGGGAATTGGAGGAAGAAGATGATAATCCAACAGATATTAGCACTAGAGAGTTAGAGCAACAAGGTGAATTTGAGGACCATGTAAACGAAATGGCAAGTTCGAGCTGTCCAGCAACAGAGAAGGAAGAAGAAGAGATGGGAAAGAGATTGACGTCTTCATTAGAGGTGGTTGAAGTCAAGGAGAGGAAACGGCTATGGGAGCTTCTGGCAGAGGCTCAAGCAGAAGATGCGTTAGATCTTTCAGGTTCTGATAGGTTTGCATTTTCGGTGGATGATGCTATCGGTGCAGGCAATGCTGTGTCTGTGGGAAGTAAGAGATGGTTGCTTTTGTCAAAATTGAAGCAGGGTTTATCTAAACAAGGAATTTCTGGGAGGAAGTTGTTCCCATGGAAGTCTGGTGTGGAGGAAAATGAAACGGAGGAGGTAGATAATGTTGGTGTGGAAGAAGGGGTTGATAAGAGAAGGAAGAGACGAAAGGCGGGTACCGTTGATCATGAGTTGGTTCTAAAGGCAATGTCAAATGGTCTTGAAGCCACAGAGCAAGCATTCCTAGAGATGACTGATAAGGTTCTCGAAACCAATCCTGAGCTTGCATTGATGGGTTCGTGCTTACTGGTTGCACTGATGAGAGATGATGATGTGTATATAATGAACATAGGGGATAGTAGGGCTCTTGTTGCACAATATCAGGTAGAAGAAACGGGTGAGAGTGTGGAGACAGCAGAAAGAGTAGAAGAAAGACGCAATGATTTAGACAGAGACGATGGAAACAAAGAGCCTTTGGTCGTGGATAGTAGCGATAGTACAGTGAACAACGAAGCTCCTTTGCCGCAAACGAAACTGGTTGCCCTGCAGCTAACAACAGATCACAGCACAAGCATCGAGGATGTAAGTCTGACCTTGTGAAATCTCTTCAGTGTTTTTTCTTTGTAGACTGTAGTTGCTTGGTCTCTTGATCTAGAATGTAACAGTCTAATTGTTAAGTAGTTTTGGAATGCTCTTGACCATATAGTTGTTTCTGCATTCCCCATCATATCCGCATTTGTAGGATACTATGGATCAGATGAAGTTCCTTAGTTTGATCAGTTCTGCTTCTTGCAATGTTCTTGTTGCATGATAATTTCCATTGATGAACTCAGGAAGTAACAAGAATAAAAAACGAGCACCCCGATGACAACCATTGCATAGTGAATGACAGGGTGAAAGGACGGCTTAAGGTGACCAGAGCGTTTGGAGCGGGATTCTTAAAGCAGGTTAGTCAATAATATCTTCACCTTACAATCGAAATATCCATCACTCCGTAATTCTCATAAAGAATGTGAATTTGCAGCCAAAATTGAACGATGCTTTGCTGGAAATGTTTCGAAACGAATACATTGGTACGGATCCATACATATCATGCACACCTTCCCTTCGTCACTACCGGCTAACAGAGAATGATCAGTTTATGGTTCTCTCATCGGATGGATTGTACCAATACTTGAGCAATGTGGAAGTTGTTTCTCTTGCCATGGAGAAGTTTCCAGATGGAGACCCTGCTCAACATGTTATACAGGAACTTCTAGTCCGTGCAGCCAAGAAAGCTGGTAGATAAAACTTGCCTTTTTATACACAACTGAATATCTGTGCGATATGGTTTGATGATTGATTGTTTTAAAAACAGGAATGGATTTTCATGAACTTCTCGATATCCCGCAAGGAGATAGAAGAAAGTATCACGATGATTGCACTGTATTAGTGATAGCACTTGGAGGAAGTAGGATATGGAAGTCATCAGGAAAGTATCTTTGAGACCATAAACCACACAGTTCGATGAAGCCAACAGATAAAAAACGCTCCTTATAGATTAACTTCTTTTGACTTAATGCAGCATAAGATCAAAAGGGTGCCAAGTTTTCTTGCTTTTTGTTTCCTTAGGAATTTTGGGTCAGATTAGGTGGGGGTGTTTTATATTTTGTTTCTTTGTTGAATAGGGTAGGGATTGGAATAGCGGTGAAACCAAAAACAAAAAAGAGGATATGTAATTTGGGGGGGTGGGGACAAAAGGGTAATATATAGAACATTTTCCTCCTGGGAAAAAAAAATTAAGAAAAAATACTATTTTCTTCTCTGGCTTTCTTAATCGCATACTGTTCCTCTTTTTATATATTTCAATTTTAAGTAGAACCTTGCTCCAAATTACAATTGTTTGTGAACTGAAATTTTTTATTCATATAGGAAAATACAAACAATAATGTGACTATTTGCTATTAGAAAACTAGATAAGCACATATGACTAATAGTTCTTGGAGGCAATTAGTTTTCGTTCTAGTGTTCGGAAAATCATATTGTTTTAACTATTAAGTCGTATCAATCTCAGTTGATTGTTGTAGTAAAATCTCAATATCGTGTAATTTGTTTATTTTTTGTATACCGTTTCACTACGCATAAAGTATATTGTTTAACTTATCTAGAGCCGGACAGCATGCTGTTTTCTAACTAACTAAAAACGGCTTTTTTAACTCACACCACGATCCAACTGTTAATATTCATAACGAGACAAAAACGTTCTCTCTTTTTTCTCCCACTTTTAGAGAGATGAACTCTGTTTCTCCGACTAGATTTTTCAGTAAATCGCCGTCTCGTATGACTCGAGCTTTTGTCCAGCATCTTATGGCCCTGTTAGCCAAGATTGTTGGCTTCCGTCCAGAATCAACTGGCTTCCTCAGCCGTGATGTCCGGCTTCTCTCCGACATGGATGGTTTCTTTAATTCTCTTTGGTCGGCTTCCGTCTGGAATCTATTGGCTTCCCACGCAGTGATGTCCAGCTTATCAACTGACATGGATGGTTTCGTTAACATCCTTTGGTCGGCTTCCGTACTTATTTGCTTTGAATAATTTTATGGGATTTCTCATTGGTGATTTCAATTTAGTGAATTTTCACTAATCAATTGTTTTCACTGATTTATCCTTTGAGTTTCTGGTTTTTTCATATGTTATATCAGATTTTCAGGAATTATCCTAGTGATTTGCAGTTTTAATTGAAGAGAAGAAGTAGAAGAACCGAAGCATACTATCAATTCCCTTTAGCTGTTATCCTCTTATGGACTCCAATTTTGTTAAACGGTGAAAAACCACAAGATTTACTGAACGAAAGAATATCGACGGTGACTCTTGTCACCGGAATCGGTGGTGTACGGCAAGGTTAATGTCGGTTTGTGATGGAAGCTCTCTGTTTGTTCTAATTGAAACACGTGTTAGTGATGGAGGCTCTCTGTATTTTCCTCTTCATTAGGGTTATGTTTAGGCTCATGCTGGGCTTTAATTAATTTTTGTAAAATCATAGTTACAGGGCTTTTGTTTATATTAGCCCATATTGTTGGTTCAGTACTTCAGTTCAATAAAATCCAACTTTTGTGAGAAAAATAAAAAAACTGTTAATATTCTTCTATTAATATAAATATCTAAGTTAATTAGAGGGGGTTATATGCAAATCAACAATTTAGCAAATATCGTCATTCTCAGTTTCTCCATCATCTTTGTTTGATCAAAGTTGCTACACCACAGCTCGGCCACTGGTTTTGGGCATTTTCTTGGATGTAGCTGCAAAAAAGATACATCATGGGATGAGATTATTTAATATTAGAGATGGATTCCGAATTCATAGAACCAAGTAAGGATTAGACGAAGAGAAAGCACAGTATTATTACCATCTTCAACGTCCTTGAGCTGATAATAGTGTGGAGCTATCTCAATCAACCACTCGGGTTTTAACTCTGTTACCTGCATTTTTTAAGTTAAAAGAACAAACCCGATAAATGAAACCAGAAGAATCAACCCAAAGAAGGCTTTGGTTCAGAATGATCGAAATGTGGTTTACAAAGTAAAAAACAAAAACAGAATTTTACCTGTCGCATGTATTCCTTAGAGGTAAGGACTAGTTGATGATATACAACCCATCTCGGCAATACCTAACAATATTATCGGAGAAGGATTCATTTGTTTGATTTCTCTATTTTTTAGTTATATGTTTTCAATGAGTGAGAGTTAAACTAAACCTGAGATAAGCCAGAGGCTGGATGTATGTGTACGGTTTGGGGATGCTTCACTGTTCGATATGATCCATTCTTCTGTAGCTTCGCAGTGTGTGGAAAGAAACCTGAGCATAAGTATACAACTGCTTTAGCAACAACAAATATAGCTTTTTATGAACTGGAGATTAAGAAATTTACCAGCTACAATGGATTTTCTTATTGAATCCAACTCATTCGCGTTTGAGCTAACGTCTATTTCAACTCTCTCGAGAAGACCCTCCAACTGATCACGGATATCTCTGGCTCTTTTCATACTCCGAACCTATACACATAGGATTCAAAAACCCATTCTATAACTATAACCAGAAAAATAAGAACAGAGGATGATGCCATATACATACCTGAATATAGTTCTCGTAGCACCATTGTGTTGAGTAGTTCGTTTCCTTCCACGAATTGTAAATCTTTCAGAAAACAAAGAAGACATATTAATAAACAGTAAGACTGCAAAGAAAAACAAAGTAGGGGAGAAATGTACAGACCTTCAGGAAAGCAATGTGATCACCGACATTTCCAACGTGAAAATTCTTCATTGCATTGTCAGCGTGAACTTGCTTGTCCTTGGGGCGGTAAAAGATAGAAGGCCCGATGGACAACATAGCAGCAATTGATATAATCTCATCGGAGCATTTGTATTTGTCAGAAACAACAATCATCTTCGACAACATTGGATCAAGAGGAAACTCTGCCATCCGTCTACCAGCTTTAGTCAATTCGCCAAGCTGATTGAGAGCACCCAGAGCAAAGAGCAGCTCTAAGGACTTTATAAGAGCTTCAGAAGGCGGAGGGTCCATAAAGTCAAAGTTCAGCAGATTATGAATACCAAGACTCTTCAAAGAAAGCACCACACTAGCAAGATTAGTCCTTTGTATTTCAGGTACGGTATTGTCCTCCAAGTCATTGTAGTAATTAAACGCCGTGTACAGGCGGTAACACTTCCCTGGACTGGTTCTTCCAGCTCGACCAGTTCGTTGAGTCGCTGAAGCCTTAGAGATAGGCGTTACAAGCAAAGATTCCATCCCTGTTCTAGGGTTATAGGATTTCATCTTGCTAAAGCCTGGATCAACGACATACTTTATACCATCGATGGTCAATGATGTTTCAGCAATATTAGTTGCTAGCACGACTTTTCGTGCCCCTTCAGGAGTTGGTTCAAATATTTTTGCTTGGAGCTCACTTGGAAGGTTAGCGTAAATTGGGCATATAATGAGTTCGCGGATCTTTGTACCCAAACCTCTTATCTTGTGCTTCAAGTTCTCTTCTACGGCTTCAATTTCCTCTTGACCTGGGAGGAAGACCAAAACATCCCCAAGTGGCTCCTTCACATGTATCGTAAGCACAGTAGTTATTGCTGCGTCCATGTAATCAGCTTCAGGTGCAGTAGTAAAGCAAATGTCAACAGGATACCTTCTTCCTGGGAACCTGAAGATAGGGGCTTGGTCAAAAAAATCAGAAAACTTCTCTGCATCCATGGTTGCACTGGATATCAATAACTTCAGATCAGGCCGAGCCCGTGCTATATCCTGCCATAAGAAGAGAGAATCAGAACATATCCAAAGATCTAACTCTAATTGAATAATGTAAAAAGATAGCTAGGTATCTACTTGCCTTCACTAATCCAAATAGTATGTCGGTGCGCAAAGTTCTTTCATGCGCCTCATCCACGATGATAACACTGAAAGGTTCAGCTATTAGTAAGTAAAGAATATATCACATGCCCCATGCTAAGACAAATTGGCTAGGAATGTTGATTACCTGTAACTGCCCAGATCTGGCTCACCAAGCAACTCACGCAAAAGCATTCCATCAGTCATATATTTCAGAATTGTTTTCTCAGACGTACAATCCTCAAATCGAATGGAATAGCCGACCTGTGTCAAGCACCACCAAAGATTTAGCTTCTTGCAGTGTATGCTTAAACAAATGTGTAACAAACAATTTCCAAAAGGAAAAATGTTAAGACGACTAACAAAAAGAAAACGTACCTCATGCCCAAGTTTACCACCCATCTCTTGAGCAACACGAGCAGCCACACTCATAGCCGCAACTCTTCGAGGCTGCGTACAACCAACCTGCCGTATGACAAAATAATTAGGGTGCTTAAAAATAAGTTTATGCTTTACCAACATCTGCCTTTTTTGTTTTTATACTTTCCAAATCATCTGGCCACAAAGATTATGCACAAAGGCAATCCTCGTGAACCTCTAATAAGCTAGCTTCTAAAATATAAAGCAGAAAACTCTAATAAACGGGCTATACTTGCTTGTGGCAACTTTGACATGCTAAAGCTCTCGACTACAGAATAAATAACACATCATTTATTGATGACACTTAAATTCCTCTATTAAATGCTTTACAAGCATATCATTTATTTGATAATGTGCTTCAATTAAGGTCAAGTGTACCTTTCCAAGCTTTGTGTAACCAGCTTCGTGAAGATATTGGGGTATCTGTGTAGTCTTGCCAGAACCCGTTTCCCCCACAATGATAAGAACCTGGTCAGTTAAAAATGAGGGAAAAGGGTTTGAATCATACATGTCACAGAAGAAATCGTTATTCAAATAAAAGAAAAAATATATGCATTTTCATAATGAAAAACTTTAATCCACATCAATAAGATATGCTAGCTTTTCTCATACATGTTCTCTTATCAAAGTACTTTTTATTATTTAATTCTATGTCATAGACTTAGATGCTGTCAGGATGAAATTTGGTCCTTATGGATTGCTAGGGAAATGTGACGAAATGATTTTGTAAATGTACAACTTTCCTTGGAAATTTGAGAGGAAAAATCAATAACTTAAACAAAAAATAAGTGACATGAAAGTAAGAATCACCTGATGATCTTTCACAGCATTAAGAAGTTGATCACGATATGTATAAATTGGCAGAGCTTTTCTATCCTCCTGATTAATTCATGAATAACATAAAAACATGTCAGAAAATTTATCAACTTTTCCCAGGGAACTTCAAACATGTAGACATACAATTATTCAGATGTTTTATGGCAAGGAAACATCTAAACAGTGCTCCAGCCGTTGAAATTGATGAAATAGGACAAGCTGAGAAAAGAGGAAAACCTGAAGCATATGAAAAGCCGATTTCCCAGCAGAATCTTGAGATGGTTTAGCATGCATTTCATCTTCATACTGTAATGAAAAAACGAGTGGTCAGCTAAAACTCCGTGCATAAAAAGAAATACTACAGGCATAAATAGGTATCATAGTCAATACATTATCACCAGCCAACACAGATGCCTTTATGAAGTCTATTTGGTCTTCAAATACAAACCTGCAAAAGTAATTTTCATGGTCAAAAAGATAGCAAGGATAATCAGTCGAAGGTAAAATTTGAAATCAAAATATAACACGAGTAGGACAAAAAGGTAACAAATCTTACTCGTAATTGTCTGAGACCTCCTTATTCTTTGCACCAAATTTTAATGCTGCGTTTTCTGCATGAAAATGTCATTTAGTTAATATCACAAATGATGTCGTTTAAATAGAGCATGCATTTAAAACAAGATTGGTCATTGGTAAAAGCGCTAAACAGAATACTACCAATCTGATGGTCCTCCCAAGCTTCTTGCTCTGCAAAGGGGTTCATTTTCTCTGCGGAACCCATGTCCCTAATCAAATAAGATAATTTAGAACATACGTTAGCCTTTTACAACACAAAGAAGAGTGATCTTTAAAAGTGTAAGCAAAGTAGAATGTTATGGATTCCAAGTCATGCATTCTTTCTCATCTCACCTGTACCGTTGTACAGAAACAGCAAACCTCTTCTCCTGATCAACACTTCCCTGTTGATCATATGCATCCGGCATTCTATACTGTACTCCAACGAGGTTGAAAAAAAAGAGATAAGTACAAATAATTCAGAAGAAGGAAAACTAAAATCATCAAGAACACTTGAAGCATTCTAAAAAATAGCCAAAAAGTTAAGAAGGGTACAGTAAGATGCAATTACCTCTCCTACATTATCTTCTTCTTGTGTACTTTTCTTTATGAGCTCATAGATTTCTCTCTTGTATCTGTCAAGATATCAGATCGACCAATGCTCAATTATATTAGCCAAAAATTAACAAATCCTAGCAAATCAGAATAAACCACAGCTTCAGATTGTAACAAAAAAAGTCCAAAAGTAAGCCACTACTGTGACTTTTTATAATCACCAAAGCAACCAAGCTCCATCTTGGTGCAATAGATGTCTTAATTACCTAAATTCACGAATTTCTCTTTCAGTGAGCTTTTCATCTCCAAAAAGGTATGGTTCATCTTCTATATCATCCCTGTGAAGAAAAGAGGAGAAAGGAGAAGTCAATTTAGGATCAACAGTATAATTAGGTACAGAACTTCCAAGGAGAAATATAACTCTTAAAGTCATGTACTTTAGCTCTAGTACTTTCTTCTGTTTCCTTTTCTTCATATATTCTTGCCATGAGAATTTCCTGAATCAGCAAAACATAATCAATAACAATGAATGAGTGAAAAGACATTAAAGAGCTAATTTTCAAACATTAGGACGACTAGTAAGAATTGTTAATGAGGAGACAGTTGACAACGTCAATAGTTCTTAACTGGCAACTTTACATGGTATTTCAATTACGGGAATAAGATTTAACCCACAAGTATCTTACATAGTCAATCATGCCATGTTACTGTATTTCAATATGGATGGATATGTTTATGGCTATCTCAAAGAGGAACCATCACAGACCGATGCAGGGAAGAAAAGATTAGGTAGAGAACGAAGTACCTTAAGGATTCAATATCACCCTTGTCTACAGCACTATCTCTTCGAACAAACTCTTCTGTTTTACAATCGAAGAATTACTAAATGAGTCCAGCAGAAGAAACAAAATTTTGGTTTCACACACAAAGATGCTTATACATGTTCAAGTGAGCTATAATAGGCCGTACCTTGCTCTTTCTTTGACATTTTTGGCTCGGTTAGCTGTTCATTAAAGAAAAGAAAGGGACAGGTCAGTAATAAAAAGATCAGATAGCAAATAATAAATGGATCAATGAATCCTCACATGCTTTTCGTTAACTAGCAAAAGCATCCAAAGAATGCAGGATTGAATGGCATATTAAGTGTAGAGATTTGGCAGTTCTGTTATCTAACTTAACCAAGTTGAATGAGATAACTAGTTCATCTTGTATATTGTTTCCGCAAAACTGAGCCAAAACAAGATGTCAAGAAGAGAACGGATAGCTTGTTCCTTGTGAGGTATGCAAAGGAAACACATAAGAACTACTAAAAACAGGATCTTTTCGGTGCACATAACAGATAAGACATACCTTTCGTGTCCGTGCAGTATCTCGTTCTCTTAGGTGCTGCTCTAGTTCTTCTCTCTCCCTTTGGTCACGTAATCTTTCCTCTTCAGACTGTGCCAATTATTTGTGATTAAAGCAGATTTTCAGAAAAACAATTATGAAAGCAGGTATTATCCACACATAACTATGTTTTTCCTAAGGATCCAAAACATAAATAAATTGCAAACACCCTAATGGTAGCCACTAGTAAATATACCTCAGTGCCATCATCCTCGTCTTCGGAAACCTTTCTCCTAACATTCCTTTTGTCCTCTCTAACAATCACTACCTGCATTGTTGTTTAGTCAGAAAGGATACCACATGATTAGAAGAGCTATGGAGCTATATCTTACCATAAATAAAATAATGGAAGTCTGTCATTGAATAGAAAATATCAAAATAATTTGCCTCATCATCGTCGTCTTCCAATTGCTCACTTTTCTTCCTGAACCTCTTTTGGCCTTTATCTGACTTTCCGGTTTTCGAAGCAGATTGTTTCTTCACATTGTTTTCATCTTCATCATGATCAGCCTCTAAAAGGGAAAAAGTTTTCTGCTTCTTCAACAGCATCGCTGCCTCTGCTTCCTGTTGCTGGTAGAGCTGAAAAAAACAAGAAAACCAACCAAATTATGACTCTGTTTATGTCATACATTCTTTACCAATAGCAAGAATCAACAATATATCTACTCAGAAAAGAGCACGAGAGTCATTGAGGGCCTCACATTCACTCCAGGGGTTTTCCGGGGAGCTCTAGCATAAATTTCTTCTGCGAACGCGCGGGTATCACCGGACAAAGAAAACCCGCATTCCACCAATTCACGGACGAGTTCACCTGGTGATTTTGATTGTTTAGCTGCAAGAAAAGACAAACTCACTTTGTCAACAACAATCATAGCTAAAAATTGCTTGATCCAAAACGGAACACCAAGATTTACCCATTGCAATTAGATACTGCACGACAGCAGTTTGTGAAAAGCCTAGCAGAACCATCAACTTGTCCGAAACCCAGGTGTTCAAATCATTGCTCCCCATTCTCACTGCACTACAATCATAAACCAACACCACGAAATCAACACAGATTTCGATTATCAGAAGAGCTATAAATTTCAAATCACTTGTTTCAGAGATACAACAGTAGAGTTAGAGAGTATACATAAACTTCTCTAACCAAAAAGGAGAAAGTCCCCAGGAATTGAATTCCGAGAGAAGACAAATAATTTCAGAATGATCGAACAAGGTAGAAACCCTAAAAGATTAGGGATAAAAACTTAGAGATCTAGGTTTTCTGAAACTCGAAGAGCTGGAGAAGGAGGATGATGATAGGTTATGAAGAAGCTTACCCCAAGACGCCAAGTAAGAGGAAACGAACGGCGGAATGTATCGAAGAAGTACTCACCGGTGGCGACTCAAGTCTCCGAAGGCGGATTCTACGTCGAATGTTTTTTCGCCGATTAATGTACTAACCTCTATTTATACGTACGTACGTAATTCTGTAGTGATTTTTTTTAATACATAGATTTGAATTTCCGTATTTTGATTGGTCTGTAACGGTGTAGACCGGTTTGGTCCGAGGTTGTTGAAATGTCAATAGAGTTCTTTCCAAAAATTTTACTAGACAAAATTAAGTGAAAAGAAAAATTAGCTTTTGTGATAACAAATGAAACTTGTTACAGAAGAACAATGGGCTAATATTAGAAATTGAAGCTTAACTTGTTTTAGCCACAAGTTAGAAGCTAAAAATGAAATTTTTGTGATAGGTTCATGGTAAGAAAAACATATCAAGTGATTCATGTGTATCAGAAATTGTGAGACGACGTTTCAGGGTTGGGTAGAGGTGGTAGAATTTTTATTTACTTACATTGTGAATCCTGGGAAGATCATAAACCAGGCAACATCTTCTTTGAACAACTCAAAACAATGTAAAAGATGCGAATAGTCCAAACCCCCTCAGATTGAAGATAAGAGACAATAGGAAGTAGAGAGACGGAGCCATAAACAAACAAACAAACAAACAAAAAAGTATTACACCTGACAAAAGAAGTTGTGCTGTGATTAATCTTTGGACCCCAGATAATTATCTTTGTTACTAAGAACTCGCTCCAAAGACACGGATTCTCTGCTGAACCGGAGCTCTGCAACAAGGACAGGTCGCTTTGCCACTGCCCATGAAGCTATCGCTGCAGCTCGCACAGACCACTTGGTGAGCACAAGGGAGAAACACAACCGAAACCTCATCTTTCATGCAGATCAGACATTCCCGGTCATAGTTTGCTTCCTTCTCATATGATCCATCAAGCCTATTCAGCTCTTCAAGCAGCTTAGACATTGTTTCTCCCTTCGACTTGTCTGATTTCACCTTTGTGTGAGAGGTGTTATTGGATTGGAGGCTTGAGTCAGTTGAAGAGGCTTTGTTGAGCCGAGACAGCTCTTGTTCCAGTCTTTGGAGATCATCTTTGTGTCTCTGGAAGTCTATTTCGATCTTTAACCGCAGGCTTTCCACCTTTCTCTTGTTGCTAGCCTCAATTGCTTCCTTCGAGCGCTGTTCTTCTTCCACTTGAGCCAAAACTTGCTCCTTAGCTTTCTGCTCCTGCCTCCATTTCGCCTGCAAATACATATTAACAAGATGAAAAGTTGCCTGAAAAAGACAACCTCTCTATGCAAATATGATCCATCTAGCAGCATAGAGAGAAAGACTTGGCCCATGAAAAGTATTTACAGGAATAATAATTCCTTGGAACAGATAATTAGATGCGCTTTCAAAGAGAAGGGTTCATTATCTTATGTTCTAACTAAATGGACTTCCACAGGTTATAGTGTCAAAAATTGTGAAGAACCAGAAAAATCTCGGTGTGTAAACGAAGATAATGCATTACTTGGTACCTCATATTCTTTTTCTTCCTGAGTGATCTGAGCTAAAGCTCTATTGAGTGCCTTAATCTTCTCTTTCTCAGCTGTAATCTCGTCCTGCAACTTCATTTTCTGCTTCTCCCACGCCAGTAGTTTCTTTAAGCATTTTTTCTCTTTCTTCGAGGCCTCCATGCATGCCGTGAGCGATTCTGATGCACTTAATTTGGAAGCTTCCATTTCCGCCCGGATTTCTGCACTTTCGTTCTCAAGTGCCCTTACTACCGCATTTGCCTTGTCAACTTGACCGCTAGCTTTTCTAAGAGCATTTTCCATCTCTGATAATTTTTTCAAGGTTGAGTCCTCACGAGTTTGTTTCCCCTTTTTCACCCGCTGAATTTCCTCTCTCTCACTCCTCAACGATTTAAGCTCGGACAGTTCATCGCTGACCTTTTGGGCAGCTTGCATTGCCTTCTTCTGAGCCCAGTCTTTCCTCTCCTTCAATTGCTTTTTGAGATCCTGAACCTGCTGAAGTAGTCCTATTAAAGCATCATCCTTCAGCTCCTCAGGTGCCGAATCAACATTGTCATCAAGGTTCAGATCCCGGAATTTCTCCAGCACTGAACTGAAACATTCTTCACTTCCGAAGACATGTGGCTGCTCACACTTCTCTGAATGTGTAGCAGCAGCCGTGCAAGACAAGCTAGTACCACTAGTTTCAGACTGCATTTGCACCTGCTTCTTTTGCTCCATACTAGCACGATACCCAGCAGCAAAGGCTGCAACATTCTCTCTCAACAAAGACTTCATCGAAGGTGAGAGATTAAATCTCCTTGGACAATCAATCTCTCTCTGCAACGTTAACTCTTCACTGTGCAAAGAAAACCCATTACCAGAAAACTTGGGTCCTTTCCCATTACCAAAACCCCAACCTCCATGGAATCTACACAATGCCGGAGCAATAGCACCACCAACCCCATTTACAGTACTACTAGCACCACCAACCCCTACATTACTACTATCCCCTTTTCCAGAACTCGGTATATCCATAGTACTCGCCCTCCCAACATGAAGCTCACTCATTAGCAAACACCACATTGCATCACCTTTACTCAAATTAGGTTTAACTTGTTGCAACAAATAAACCATACCCGCAAGTGAATACTCCTCCAACTGTCTCAAATCCGTAAAAACCGTCTCTGATTGATCCTCATTGTTCACATTACTACCTTCACCAGTATTACTCTTAAGATAAGCCAACGAATTATGAAGAATATTAGTCATAACATCCATTCCACCATAACAATACCCATTACTAAGAACAGCTCTCAACGCCACATCCTCATCATAACCAGAACCCACAAGCTTCGAAATCGCTTCATTGTATAAATACTCCAAATGTTTCAACAAAATATCCTCTAATTGCTCCTCCGTACAATAACCCCAACCATTATTATCCTCAAAACTGCCACTAGGGTTTGACTCTGGACACGAATCGAGAAGACCCGGATGATAAACAAGATGCTTAAGACTCGATTCAACAATCGATTTCGATAGAGCCGTCCTGTCGAGCAAACAACACGGATCGAATTCGGGTTTCACGGATCTGGTCTTCCGGTTTGGTCTAACATGCTTCTCCCTCACAGTACAACCCATCAGAGTTAAAGCACGTCTATGTATATATGAGAATCTGAAGGAAAAGAAAAATTCCACAGAGATTGAAAGAGTGAAGATCATTGAATCCCCACAAATGAAACACAAAAACCAAAGCAGGATCAGGAGAAATGGGTTTTAATTGATGGCAAAATGATTAATCAATCTTACAGATTATAGATACGAGTTTAGAAGTACTTACTGATCGGCAGTTGTATTTCTCAGCTGAGAAGAATCAAACTTCGGTAGAGAAGAGAGGAGAAGAGAAGCGAAGGGTCATGCAAGAGAAAAAAAACAAGCTTTCTTCAGTTTCTGGTGGTGTGTGTGACTGTTGAACATAATGGGCCTTTAATTGGGCCGAGAGCTAAATTATACTAAACGACGCCGCGTGGCTCGCTGTTTACTTTCGTCTGTGATCTTTGAAACACACGCATCGTCGTCACTTAGCTCCGGAGCTCTCTATCTTTGGTCATCCTCCTATCGGAATCGGCAGCGCAGGTATTGTTTTTTAGGTTTTGAACTTTGTGTTATCTGTTATCAATCCTCGTTTGATCTGAAAGTTCTCATTTTTGTTAAATTAAATTCACCTAGAATCGTTAATCGTAATTTCGTAGGTTTTGTTTAGTGAAATTAGTCATGGGTTTGCTGAAAAGTTTGCTCTTTTTGGGAGTTTTATCGCTTTTGTTTCCGCCATGAAACTCAATTCAATCCACATGCTCCTGATTGTTTCATCATTGAATTAGTAGCCAATGTAGATGCCGTGAATGAGTTCTCATCGATTCTCAATTTTGTTGCTCCTACTGAATCCTTTTGTCGATTGATGTAAGATGTGATCTCTGGTTTTAACTTGTTATATTCAGGGAAGAGGGCAGATTATGAATAATGATACATCAAAAAAGCTGGGAACTTTGGTTTCTGATGATGGACCAGTGAATGTATATGTATGGGACATGGACGAGACTCTTATCTTACTTAGATCTCTGTTAAATGGAACTTATGCTGAGTCTTTTAATGGCTCCAAAGATGTTAAAAGAGGTGTAGAGATTGGGAGGATGTGGGAGAAACACATACTTAAGATCTGTGACGATTTTTTCTTCTACGAGCAAGTAAGTCTTCTCTTAACGATAAGTTCAGAACGGGAATGATGAGATGCCCTCGTAAACTCTGTCACCTACAAAGCATTAGTCTTGTGTTCTTTGCAGGTTGAGGAATGCAATGAGCCATTTCTTGATTCATTGAGACAGTATGATGATGGAAAGGATCTTTCTCGGTATGAGTTCAAACAAGACGACTTTAGTACTCCTACTGATGACTTGAACAAGAGGAAACTTGCGTACAGGCATCGAGCTGTTGCGGAGAGATACGAAAAGGTACTGATATGTTTTTACATGTTTTTTGTTGCTGATGTTATATGACTCAAGTACAAATGTCATCTCTTTATAATTGCAGGGTTTGTGTCCATTCATTGACAGCGAATCGATGAGTGGGTTGGATGAGTTGTATAATGTGACTGATGAATACACAGACCGGTGGCTTTCTTCGGGTAAATGTCGAATTGTCTGCTTCTTCTGGTTATTTTCTTTATCGCGTCCACTGCTTAGTATGACATTGTATTAATTGCAGCAAGGGCTTTCTTGGAGCAGTGTTCATGTGTGGAAGAGTCTAGTGATGGAACAAGTGCAATCGAACAAAGCTCTCAGGATATACATATTCTAGTGACTTCCGGGGCCCTCATACCGAGCCTCGTGAAATGCCTGCTTTTCCGGCTAGATACATTCCTAAGACATGAAAATGGTAAGCTCGGAGACATCTCCTTCAATGGGATATCTTAGCTTCGGATTCACATAGTTGTTGCTACTCTGCGAGCTCCGTCATGCATTTGCATTTCTATGTTAACTACATCATTTAACTCTTTTTGCCTTTCTTCAGTGTACAGTTCAATAGATGTGGGGAAGCTCCAATGTTTCAAATGGATCAAGGAGCGTTTCAACCACCCAAAATTCAGATTCTGTGCGATCGGGGACGGATGGGAAGAGTGTGCAGCCGCACAAGCCTTGCAATGGCCATTCGTTAAGATCGATTTGCAACCGGATAGCTCCCACAGATTCCCTGGCTTAACACCTAAGACTGTAAGCTACTACTTTGCTGCTGTATATGGGAACTCTGATGCTGATTCCAGCAAAGAGTAACTCTCAAAAAGCTTTTTCTTTGTAAAATATGCAAGTAAACCCAACAAAAGCCATGGCTTTTCATATTCAAACCCAACATTGTTCATAGACTTGAGTTAAGTCAGCATTTGGTATTTATAACTAAGCAGTTCTCTTGGCTCGTTCAAATGTGTAATCATCTCTTTCCTATAACATAACATCAATATCAGACTTTTGATGTTAGGTCTCTGAAAGAGTTAAAATTTCAAATAGTCTTCACTATTAATCCTTATAGTTTGTTGGTTGGTGTCTTTGGCTTTAGAAGAAGAGAGACCAAAAACGGAAATTTGGACCAAGGTAAACTTGTTTGAGACACAAATTTTTCTGAGAAACTTGATTGTTTCGATTGGTTCATGTTTTTCAGGAACTTAATCTATAATACAGATCTGAATCTTTTGATGATGAACAGTTGTAATACATCTGCCTCAGTAGAGAAAGCAAAGTAAAGCCAAACGGAAACAACAAACACACAACATATTAAAATTGGTCCCAATCATATCAAGCTACATAGATCCATCCGATAGACATTCTGAACTTAAAACCGAACTAAGTCATAACATAAAACTAAAACTTAAGACAACACTGATAAACAGTCTTTTACTCAGTAGACACCTTCACATTCATCATCACTATTCACTAGTGAGTCTCCTCTTAGGGTTTTGAGACAAAGAGAATCAGCTCGTGTTGTTTGATGAATGAAAACTTGCAAGTGTCTCCAACTGCTAGAGGATATTCTTGAGCCAAACCTTTCCATCCAGCAGAGAAGCTTGATTTCGTCCCTGACACCACGTAAACCACATTCCATGACTTCTTCATATTTGGGTGATGTATCTTGAAAATCGTTCTCTGCTTCGGCATATGAATACTTTGAACAGATTTCGGGAACCACTGCAATATCAGAATAATGTTTTGATTCACAAAACAAAGCCCATTTAAGTGTTTAGTGTCTTGGTTTGTCTTATCTTACCATGTAGATGAGGTATGATTTTTTGATAAACATGGAGAATTCTGCAACAGAAGATGAAGAGGCACCTGCAGATTCTCTCTGGACACTAAAGACTTTATCGGTCCTCTTGGAATTGTGAGATTCCTCAGCTTTCTTCTTCTCAAAGTTGAGCTTCCTTTTGTAGTTCCCTCCTCCATTAGATTCAGCTGCTATTGTCGTGGCAAGAGAAGGTATTCCTTGTTCTCTTTTAGGTGGCCCTGTTTCAATCATATAAAATTCAAAAGTAAAGAATCAACGTATGTATCTATCAAGTTCACTGCTTCGTAATCAGAATAGCAAATCTTACTAGAAGAAGCCATGAAGGACATGGATTGTGGAGGCTGTAGCATCTCCTTGCCATCTTGCATGAAGATGTTCACTGTAAAACGCATATTCCCTTTGTGAGTGAAGGTAAGAAACTCACTGGCTCCCAAGGCATTGTCACTCACAAACTTCTCCCATCCGGATTTCTCCATGAAATAGAATCTTGGATTTTTGCAGATTTCTACTTCCCAAGAACTTCCCCATCGAGCTTTTATCTTCATCTTACGAGAGAGCTCATTGTTGGAGAAGCTTCTCACAAAGTCGTAAGGAAGTGCTCTCTTTGGTTATATGCAAATAAGAGGAACAGAAAACATAAGAAGAAGAAGAACATACCCAACAGTGAACCTTTTACACATCTCATCAAGTAATTAAGTCACAATGAAACTAGTCCCATTACACACAAATGACAAACACAGCAACAACAGATCTCATCCAAAAACAAACAAAGTTGAAAAATTAAAGCGTAGATGCTCATATTCAGACAGAGAACTGAGACAAGCAACAAAAGCATATTCAAGAAAATTTATTGAAGACCCATATAGACTAGTCACGAAAAATTTCACCTTTGAAAGACAGCTAACAAGATTTAACCTTTAAGACCAAGACACATGGTTACAGGGAACCAAAGTTTCAACATTTCAAAACTAAAACTAACAAGAAATTACATAATTTAAGAACATGAAGAGTTAAAGAACAGATTTTTACCATGTTCTCAGAAGAAATATCAACTCTCTGTAGAACCTTGAAGAAGCTCTCTCTCTTCCGTTCTTCTTTGCACATATCATTGTCACTGTTTCTAGCCATCTTTCTCGCTTTTTCCTTCAACTTCCTAGTATCTCTCCACACACTCTCTACTCTCTCACTCACTCTCGCTGGTTATGAGAGTTTGAGAGATACTGAAATTTCAAAATTTGGGGTTTAATTGCAAAAGAAAGTACTAATTTTTGTTGTTTTGTTTTCCTGATAATATTTACAAAAAAAGATGTGTATTTAAGTGTAGTGTCAGCAAAAGCAGAGAGAGTCGTCTGCTTACATCATCTATTTCACCAAAAAGGTTTAGACCTTCAAATTTGTTTTTCTTGTGTCTGGCTCTTCTCGCTCTGTTTTGATTTTTGTAATTTATATACTTTCTTTTAGATCAAATCTTTTGTCTACTAATATATCCTTCCTATATAAATTTGATGGACACATAATTTTAGTTAGGATCTCTATCAATCCAAAATCACTAGTATAAAGCTGAATCTTATTTTGTTTTTGTTTCCAACGATTCAATCTTTTTTCTATAAAGGTTTAATTAAATCATATGTTTGTATGTATGTACATAAAATTGTGAATTCAAATATGATTAACAAAATGAAATTCGACTTTAATTAACTTAAATACTAATCTATCTTTTTGTTTTTGTTTTCTGTCGAATAAATTATTATCTTTCACACACAATGTTTGAACATAATGTTTCTTTATTATTCGTATCTAATAAATGGTATAAATCGTTTTTCTCGATATTTCTTTATAATCTCATTTTGGAATATTTTATTCGTTCTAAGTTTTATAATTTACATCATATGTAGTAGTGACTGTAGTATCTTGAAATATTTATTTTTTATTTGTAAGTTCACACCAACTTTTTTGAAAGAAAAAAAACCCGTATACACCATTCGCATATGTATAATTCACAACGAGAATTGTAGAATAGCCACACCCAACTAGCTCCATCGATAAAGACGCGACTAATTAAAACATAGCCTCACTCAGAATCGCAGATGCAGAATATAACCCATGCATATAATATACATTTATATTCATAACTCGGCAAGTCATTTGCTTCATTATACTAGCTAATTATTGACACCAACTTAGGCAATCTATGAAACAATCCCTAATTGTAGATTTTTGGGCAATTTAGCGAAGGAGGGTCGAAGGAATCTCTCTCACGTTCCATGCATCTTTTTATGTGACCAGTTGTTTTGGTTAAAAAGTAACGAGTTATGGAACTACGTACACCGCAAATCCAAAAATGTGTTTAGCCAAATAACATCAACATTTTTTTTTCAAACGTATAATATTTCAGCTTTTTTTTTTGTTAAAACAGCTACCTTAAATATTATGTAACACTACCGACAAAAAAAAATATTATGTAATACTTGAGAATCTGACAAGATAAAGAAAGAAAAGATAATGCAAAATCAAGAAACTATTGTCGTGTTCGTGTAGATTTGCTTTTGCATGAGCGCAACCCACGTAGATATTCGTAGCTTGTGACACGTATCTACGTATTACACGTGGTGATAACCCAGTAGTCGTTAAATTAGATCGGAGAGCATATAAACCATTAAGCCAAATAAGTTTATAGTTTGATAAGAAAAGTAAGAAGAAGAAGAAAGAAGATGCAGTCGGCGAAGGAAAAGATCAGTGACATGGCCAGTACGGCCAAGGAGAAACTCAACATCGGTGGCGCAAAGGCACAAGGTCATGCGGAGAAGACGATGGCAAGGACCAAAAAAGAGAAGAAGTTGGCCCAAGAGCGAGAGAAGTCTAAGGAGGCGCAGGCCAAAGCTGACCTCCATCAATCCAAGGCTGAGCATGCTGCGGACGCTCAGGTTCACGGCCACCATCTTCCCGGTCACTCCACCTACCCTACCCGAGCCACCGGAGCTAATTACCCGCCGGGACAGATCTAAAACTAGCTCTATAGCTATATTAAGATTAGCCGCCTTGTTTAACAATATGATATGTACGTTTTTTCTAATATAAGATCAGCAGTCATGAAATTTTCTTGGTTAGTTTCTTTTGATAGTTTATGCATAAACAATAATGTAATCTTGCAGAAATAAACGTACTTAAATAATTAGTCCATGTAAGGTAATGAGGCGAGCGTGATTATGCGAGGGAAAAAATTGGTTGTGATACTAATTGATTCAGACTACAGTACGTCGAATGTCGATATATAATACTAGTTTTAGAAATTAGTGAAAGCGATGGATTAGATATAATCTCCACACAAAAAGTTCAACTAATATTATTTATTAGTCAAATAGAAAATATGAAATACATATTTAAAAGATATCCAAATTTGGTTGCAGTATAGATACAACATATACACCTTAATATTTTAAAGTGATCAAATACATATCTCGCCAATATATAACAGTACTAAAAGAAGAAGAAAAATAACTAGTTAGATAGAATTATAAGTTTTGAATTTTACAATGGTTTTGTCAAATCAGAAAATCAATATTCATAACTCATAAGCCATGCATACTTTATGTTTTAAAAAACCTATTCATAAGGCACAACGAACTTCTATAACGACATCATTTTCGGTAACATACTTTTAGTTAATGCAAAGCTTGCGTAAATGTCTAGGACTAGAAGTTAGTTGGAAAATATCTTTCTCTTCATACAATGGTATATAGCTGGAAAATTTTCATACTAACATACATGTGAAATCGTCCTCTGTCTAAAAACAAGTGGACGGAGAAAGACAGTTTAGCCGGTGGGTCAGCCATCGAACTCTAGACAAGTAACTTCCTATTATAACAACCAACCATAGTTTGCCACGTATTAAATCTTGGCGTGAAAAATCTGTCATCCGTGCATATACACACGGTCTTTACATATAAACCGCGTTTTAATCTGAAACCATGCATTTGTGTTCGTATTCTTTGTTGTTTATAAGCTCTGTGTTTTTATCTTTGGTGAATGATCTCGCTCTTAAGTCTTAACAACTCTGATCCTTCTCTCAAATGGGTTGTCTGATTTCTCCTGTAATGAAACTCCGTCGTCTCTCCTCAGCCGACTCGCGGCGATTTGCATACCGGAATCTCGCCGAGAATATGGAAGATCCAGTCATAAGGGTGGTGGTAGGGAAGGAGAAGAAGGAGTTCATGGTCGAACCGTATGTACTCGAAGAGTACCCGTTCAGAGTCTTGATAGGTTCAGCTAAGGATCGTGCCAAGAACCGGTTAAACCGGACCGGTAGAGTGGTGTGGCTTGATCATGTCGACTCGATCTTATTTGAGCACTTGCTGTGGCTTCTTCGGAACGATGCCTCTACGTTTTCGGATTTGGATGTTCTCGAGATCATTGAATTCTATGCTCAAGATTGTTAGGGAAAGAAATGGATTAACAGTGTGCTTTTACAGTTTTACTTTTCAGTGAAGATATGATCCATTCAAAAAACTGTTTTTACTGCGAGCAATTGTCGGCTAGATTTAATTGGGCTATCACGAAAAGGCGCATTAGTTTTTATCTAAAGTAGTAGATATGCTACATACGTGGGCCTTATGAGCTGGCCCTTTATTGGCTTTTTGAAATTAAATAAGCTACACCAGCAAAAATAGTGTGGTCTCTCTAGAATTCTAAGTTTTGTTTCAACTACTGAAAGAAAAAGAAAGGGTCAAAACTACAATTTTGTTTACTCCTCAAAGTAATGAAGTTTGAACAAACTTAAAACACTTTGGTAACTAGCAGACTGGTAAGTGGTACTGTGGCAAATCTAGCTAATTTAGTTAATAAGATATAGGTAGTATATAACCAATAAGCATTACAATATTTAAGTAAACCAAAAACATTGGCAGTCAAACATTCGGATGTGATAGTTTGTTTAATGTTTTACTAATAATCATTATGTGTATATCAAACTATAATTAGCAAGTAATCTTTTGCACCTTTATGGACTTTATATAAAGAAACTTTGATTAGCTTCTTATAGAACATGATCATGTTCTTAATAATATTAATATTTTTTTGTAGAAGTTAGTTAGATACACAATCCAATGAAGATAGAAGAATGATCCGTGGTACTTGGTCAAAATCATGGTTGTCTCTTCTTTACCCACAGTTATTTTTTTATCAACACTTTTATAGTACTTAGAAAACTTAAATATATTATTGACAAAATCATATATATAATAGCAGAGTTTTCTTTCCTCTAAAAGTGTCCACGTCACTACATCTTTTTAATGTGGAGCCCACATGTTTTTACTCTGCCTTCACATTTTTTTCTATGAGTGAAATAGATTTAGTGATGTTTATGAGGCCACGATTTGGTCAAAAAGCTCATGAGCCAAAGAACCAAATAGACTTAGTGATGTGTATCGGGCCAAGATTTAGTCAAAAAACCTATGAACCGAAAGGACCTAAGAAAACCCAGTTAAAATT
>Ga0041059_1000050_pt1 | contig 55445 bp, 54 predicted proteins | sample AraColnosormetaG_FD_56232 | JGI IMG/M metagenome (GOLD analysis project Ga0041059, IMG submission 56232) | Arabidopsis roots microbial communities from North Carolina, USA - Col MF nosort | ecosystem: Host-associated > Plants > Roots > Unclassified | place: USA: North Carolina | collected...
AAAATGTTGAAATTGTGAAAAAAAAAAAAAAAAAAAACCGAGGAAAAGTGATAGAATATAAGAAAGAATTACAAAGGAAATAATGTATCATCAATTCAATAAAATCGGCTATATTTATATAAGTGATCGGTACAACTTGACAAAGATTTTTTGTCAGATTCTACTAGGCCAAGTTGGCATTGTTAATGAGTTTTAATTATCACGGTTTTAGGCAACATAATATTAAATTTTAATAAATTATGTAATAGTTACAATTTATAATCATAGTTGTTTAGAAGAATACCTTTGACGTGAAACTACAACTACATGTGAGCAGAGCTATAAACCTAAATGTTTCTGATTCCAACCGAATTTTAAGATTTTGATCCAAAAACTACAACCGAATTTTAAGTTTTTCATCCGAAAACTGATTACAGTAGTTATTATTGCACATAGCCACATTTGTTTTTTAATGAAGGTTTTAACTTTTAACTATTTAAATTGCAGAAAAAGAGAAATTGTTTTTACAAATGCCCATTATGAGTTATGACCAATTTATTTCGAGCCCAATTAAAGCAGCTCAAAAGCCCAACTAGAAGGAAATTGAATTTTCTAATCAGATGTGAACCGGGTTTTAAAGCTGATGAAACCAGACCAGGTGAATTTTTTTGTAAATTTGTTGACTTGGTTTGCCGCCGATCCAACCGTATCTTTCCGTCTTCTTCGATAGAGTGAGAATCTAGGGTTTGGGAGATGAGCAGTCGATTCCGTTGGATCCCCAGCACCACATCTGTATGAAATTAAAGGCTGTGAGTCTATCTGAAAGCTTGATTTCATTGGCTTCGATTTGCTTGAAGAGATAATCGAAGAGATTCCGGTGACGACGGTGATACATTGTTGACTTCCATTTTCTTCCGAATTTTGAAAGGTTCTGAAGCTAGGAGAGAGTACGATTCTCACTATCGTGTTTACTGGTAAGTTAATTCATTGTCCAAATTGTTTAGCTTTTACTGGAATCGAAAGTATGAGTGAGGCTTGATTCATGTTTCCCCAATTTCAGAGTCCCCAATCAAAGGATGGTGCTAACTGAAATGAGCCTTGACTACTCTAATAGGGTTTTAGGTTCCCAAAAGGTGAACAATATTCATACATGAACCAACAAATCTTTCCCATTCCCTGCCGCTGTTGCTAATCGATAGCAACTTGCAGGATAATGTAAAACAAATGGATAAAGAAGAGACGCAGCAGAAGGAAAATATGCTATTCTCTTCCCAGGAATATGCTGCAAAGCTTCAAAAGGCATTTCCTCTTCACTTTAATCTTGTTGAATCCTGGCATATAATTTTTTTTTTCTGATTTGGTTGCTGTATTGATTTGATTTTGCAGGAAAACATGACACTGATGAAAGCTCTAGCACACCGAAAGTATGTGTCTTGTTTTCGTTAGAATATGTTGGCTTTTGAGTTTCATGAACGTTTTCTTTGTTGGTAATCTTTGTTTTGTGTGCTTATTTTGTGAATACAGTAAACTCGTCGAGTTGAGCGGTATTGAGATTCAGAAACTGAGGATTAACTTACGGAGTGTGCAGGAAAAGAATTTGCAGCTTGCTCAGGCAAACAGTCAGATGTTAGCGGTGTGTCCCATCCTTCTATGTTTTGATTTTGTGATGATTGCGAGATTATTTGAAACTATATGATTAAAGTATGGCTTCATTGTCCTTTTTTCATGTTTTTCCTGCCAGGAACTCAATACAAATAGAGACAGAGTAAGCTTTTCTAGAACTGAATTCTCTCAAACTGATGCTTTTCTTGATTCATTATATTACAAGTTCTTCAATCAATTGACATTGTATGTGATTTTTTTTTCAGCTCAAGGATCTCCAGCATGAACTTGGCTGCAAGAATGCTTTACTTAAAGTCAAGAAACATCTTGAGGTAAGTTATTCCGTTGGCCTACATATTTTCCATTGACTATAGTTACCAACGAAAAAGTTTAAAACTAGAGATTTGTTATTGTCCAGGAGCAAGTACTTCCACGTACACATCATGAATCGAAAGACAAGGTGTTTACTTGGATTATCCTTGGTGACATTCTCAGAATAAAAAATTATCACCTTTTCTACATTGTTTTCATACTATTTGGCTTTGTTGTTGACTTGAAGGTTTCAGCAAGCGCTTCTGATGGGGATTGCAAATCCTTTCAGGTGCATGACATAAAACATAAAGATACCAAGAGAAAGCGAACAACAAGGATAAAATGTAAACTGTTTTGCCTAATTTCATTGTTGATCCTAAATGCTTCGCATCCTTACTCTATATTGTTTCATCTTCAGCTTCAGTAAGTGCCGACGTCAAGCCAATACCTGTGAATGATTCTAACAGTAAAGCTAACCGTAAAAGGTCCTAATCTGCTTTATGTTTTATCCATGTTTTCTGTGAAAGATTTTGGCAGTCATGTAAACCTGAATTGTTATTGTTTTTTTTTGTAGAAGAGTTTCTGGAGTAATAGATACTACTGGTATTCCCGAAGAGATCTGTCAGACTGAAGATGACATTGATAAGGGGGTTGTCTCTCGAGGGGTAAACCAAGATATTGACAATGTTGTCAACAAGAAGTTTGTTCCTGATGCAGCAAACCCGGTAAAAGAGAGTGTGCATCGCAAGAGGTTCTTATTCAGTCCAAGAATTACAGTTTACATCAATGTCTACACAAAAGCAGTGGGAATATAAGTATATCTGATTTGTACTTTTTATCTTTTCTTGTTCTTGGTTGTTTCGTTGTAGGCAATGTACACGAAGGCAATCTACCAGATTTGATGTTCAAGAAACTAAACAAACGGAAAAGTTGCTTGAGATGGATGGTGCCAAAGAAAGTAAAGAAACCGCAAGGTTATTAGTTTTTTTTTTTTTTCCTCTTTCCACTTTAATTACTGACTGCAAACTCTGAATTGACAATAGCGTATTGTGATGACACTTTCTCCGTTTCGAGCAGCTTCTCTTTGAGAAGACGGTCTGCTCGGTTAAGGCACGAAGAAGCTGAACCATGTAAAAGCTTACATGAGGGAGACGAAGTCAGGGAGACAATCAAGAGGAGAAGGTTTGTAAGAGGCCTGAATTACTTCATATTTACAAGTAGTATCCTTTTAACAGATGTTACTAAAAATGCGTTAGAGGTCACTAATTTCCTGTATAACTTGTGCAGAGTCTCTTTAAGACTGTCTGCAAGGTTTGATATACAAGAACCGCATGTGACTGAAACCTCGAATGCTGACGATGCAAGGTTTGTTGAAACAAAAATTAAAAAATTTCTCCATCCCGTCGACAGATAACACAGAAATTGAGTTTAGCTAATGCCACTTGTGATTTCCCTCCTGGATAATATCTTCAGAAGCATAGTAATCGAAGAATCTGCTGGATCAAGATCGGAATCTGTAGAACCATCCGAAAGCAGGCATGAAACAAAAGAGATAACCCGGAAACGCAGGTTTGTTAGTGACAGTGAATTTCCTGCATTTCCGCTGATGAATATCAACTCTTAGTTATGTAATGTGACTGTTATCTCTGTGGTGTACTTGCCAGTTTCTCAACGAGAAGACAATCAACAAAGGGTAAATCTCAAACCGATGAAGCCATTAAAGAAATAGCGACAGACCCATCTTTGGTCAACACCATAGTTCAAGAGTGTGATCAGGAAACAGAATCAAAGGATAAGCCTAAAGCTGATGAAAACGAAGGGATGACAAGAAGATCATCTGTGGGAAGACCATCGAGACATGCCGCAGAGAAAGTCCAATCATACAGAGAAGTCTCACTTAGAGTAAAGATGCGACGAAAATGCTAAATCTCCAGCATTGTCTTGTGCTTTTGTATTCTTAATCTGCAAAATTGTTATTCAAAAGCTTACTTCATGCTCTTGTATGGCTTTTGCCTTCTATATCTACGCCTCTGTATTTTGTCGTTACTTTATTATGCTAATTTTTCTTGAATACATTAATTAAAATTAAGTCGTTTAATGTGGTATTGTTTTGATTTGTTTGTTTAGATTATATATTCACACAAATAACAACGTACAATAGGAATTTTCTCAATTTAAGGTTCTATAACACATTACAAGTTATTACTCCGATTCCGAAAACTCTTGTTTTCAAAGGTGGAGGCTTCACGAGACGACGATGGGGCAGAGGAGGCGCGTGGTCGGCACCGCCACCAAAGGAATTGCCTTAGGAACGGTGAGACCCGGTCCTTCAACGGTGTCGACGTCACCGGGATTCATACCGTCCGGTAAACTCCACGTGAAGCAGTGTAGAAGATGAGCCACCGCAAGCTCAAATGCGTACAACCCGAGTTGCATACCCGGGCACGATCTCCGACCCGACCCGAATGGAACAAATTCGAAATTATTCCCCTTCAGATCCGGAGCAATCGGGTTTAAAAACCTACCCGGGTTAAAACTTTCCGGGTCGGACCAAGAATTCGGGTCACGCCCTAGAGCGTAGGTATTGACCATCACACGCGAACCCTTGGGGATGAAGTAACCGGAAATCTCAGTGTCCTTCACCGTCTCGTGGAGGAGGAGAGGGAAAGGCGGGTGGAGCCGGAGGGTCTCCTTGAGGATACACTTGAGGAAAGTGAGCTTCTCGAGGTGCGTGTCCTCCACGCGCCATCTGTCAAGCCCGACCACACTCGTTAGCTCGTCCTGGACCCGTTTCATGTTCTCGGGGCTCCGGAGTATCTCGGTTAGCACCCATTCGATTGCTAATGCCACCGTCTCCGTTCCTCCGAACATCACATCCTTTAGAAAATAAAAAAGTTTTTATTTTTTTTGGTGGTCATATAATCTCACTTATGAAAAATATAATGTTTAAATACCATGATGATGCCTTTTATGTTATCGAGATTAATTTTGGTGACTGAGTTGTTGACTTTGACTTCTTCTTCGTAGAACGCAAGTAATTGATCTACCATATCAGTCTCTTCGTCAACGTTATCATGTTCTCTCTTCTTCTTGTGCAAGTGATCATCGATGACGGACTCAATGAAACCGTCTAGAGATTTTCGGGCTTTCTCAACTCGCCCGTTTATCCCTTGCGGGTCAATCCAACTGAGCCACGACGGGACATAATCCGCTACGTTAAACTCACCAAAGAGCTTAGAGAACTCTTGAATGATCTCAAGGAACTCGTCCAAACGGCTTTCATCAGATGTGGATGAGGAGGAACCGAAAGCTGCTCGGAACGTTATGTCTCTTGATAGGGAAAATGCTAGTTTACATATGTTTAGTGGTTTTCCGACGTTGGAAGCCACTAAACGGACCGATTTGTGGACCTCTTCATCAACAGAGACCCACGACTCGGCCCGTTTACGGCTAAAGAGCATCATGACGTAGAGTTTTCTCATCCGACGCCAAAACGGGCCGTAATTGCAGAATGCAAGATCGGATCCTCCGTAGGTCAAGTATCGGATTGCGATTGTGGTGGGACGGTTTGAGAAAACGTGGTCTTGGACTTGGAGGACTTGACGCGCAATGTCCGGAGAAGAAACGACGAAAATGTGGGAAAATCCGAGGCGGAGATGGAGCAACCCACCGTATATACGGCTGAGCTTGGCCAGACCCCGGTGGTTAAACTGGTTCATCATGAGAATATTTCCAATGACGGGTAAGCCTTTGGGGCCAGGAGGGTAGGGTTTCAGAAGCATCTGCCGCCGTAAAAGGAGGTGGGGGAAGAGAAAAAGAAGAAGAGGGACAAGAACGATGAGAGTCATTAGAGTAAGCATTTTGGATACGATTTAGTCTTTTTTTTTTCTTCTTCTCCTTTTTTTACCATACGATTTAGTCTTTATGGGACTGATTTATATTTTCAAATTTTTGGTTGTGATATCTTTACAGCTGTCTCAACGCTTTTTATTTTCTTGTTTGTATATCTTTGTGTTATTTTGATTGAATTTAACGTATTTGTTGTGAACTTTGATTGGTACAGAGAATAATTAAAGAAGCCACAATGATTAGGGTGATCAATGTGGATATATTATAATAGATTTTGTCTTCGGACAAGAAGAGATTCAAACAAAAAATGAGTCTCATCGAAATCATCCAATCCGTTTATTACTTTTGAATAATTAAACCAATTTTATCATAGCCATGTATATATGATACTCATAATGTATTAACTTGGGCCCATATGATGATCTGGTAGGTCACTATATGTCATGTGGCGGAATGGCTCGTGAAAAATAATGGTGCTTTTTGTTTGGTAAAGTATTGAATCCATGTTTTCATCATTGGCCTAATTACTTTTCTTTCTTTAGAAAACTATATTATGACTTAACATTGATACCCAAAAAAAAAGTATAGTATGGTTCCAGTAAAATACAATTTTGATTGTTATCAAAAAAGTAATTTTTTTTCTTCTGGGTTCGCAGTAGCGAACGATTTTTTTTTATTCAATGAGCGAAAATCTTCCTAAAAAAGTTTCGAACACTTGGAACTTAATTAGTCTCATTTGGAGAGCAATAACGATAAACAATTAACTACATATATGTATATACTTTATACATATATAGTTGGTAATGACATATAAATTTCACGACTCCCACATATATAATATTAGAACTTTTAAATGATTCACACGTGCAGAAGGGATTACTGATGGAGTAGGTACACATACATTGTGATGAATGTTAACTAATTAAGAAAGATACTATGAGATTATGAGTAGATGAAGATTTCGTCTGACAGGATTCCCAAATATTCTACAAAAGTATTTTTTTTGTCAGCTTTCAGTAGTTAGTTCTGTTTATCTAAATTATACAGGTGCGATTAGGTCTTAAACGGTGTCTGTACTGTATGATAAATTGATAATCATATTATCGCTTTTAAAATGTACTAAGAAAATAATGTTGAAGCTAATATTAGTAATTATACAAGGGAGTTTAGTATATAGAGTATTTACATTAATTAGAAAATATAATTTTTAATATAGACAAATTAAACTACTTAGGTGAATAAATTTCTCTAGTAATATACAATAATTAAGTAGAAGAAGAAAAACTCCATCTCAAGTATAAATATTATCTTTGTTTTTCTTATAGTTATCGCTCTGTGTGTCGATCAAACTATGTTAGCAGGTTGTGGCCGAAAAGCTTTGTATATTTTAAGAACTCATTTAGGTCATACAATGATGTTCCCAAAATGGTACATATCTGATAAAAAGGATCTTGGTCTTTACTCTTTACTAATGCGTCGTTCAATCTCATTAGATCATTTTAAATTTGGGGTACACCTAATTTTTATAGTCATATAATCACATGGAGTTAACTTTACACTTTATAAAGAAATTATGGCATATAAAAAGAAAAGCTCTCTTTTTGTTCTTAGATTCAGTACATTTATATTTATGTGATGTAAGATGATGGGAGATCAACTTGTTGGGTGTTGCTGGTCACGACGAGCCTATGTGGAAGTATGGTTGGATATATGATGGGCTCAAAACTTGTAAGTTAGGTCATACCGGCCTACCAAACTAAGTAGGCTAGTCCAACGGATTAACAAACTGGCCCGTAAATTAGTCACTTTCGATATGCTCTCTTATTATGTATGATGTATCCAAGCAAATTTTGATACGTGTGAAACAATAAAAAGTTATATCTTTTTCAGAAACATCAATTATACAACAAAGAATCATAATTTTTCAGTGAAGAAGAACATCAATCAAAATCGATATTTGTATATACAGTAAAACAATTTCCTATAAAATGAATTCTGTAAAGTTTTTCCTAGGTTTATGTTTAGGGTTTCTCCGGGAAGTCAAACCGGAGTTTCTTCGCCGGCATAGGACTCATCACCTCTTCGTCTCCGTTGACCATCGAGAATTCCGGTATCGGCGGTATGTTGAGGTCAAACCCACGGTGGCCACTGCTGACGTGGCTTGTAGACCCCACATCTTCAGAATTCGACACGCTACTACTCACACCGCCTCCGTTCTTTCCTTCGTAGTGGCACCGTTTGTGGCCGCCGAGAGCTTGACCGGTGGCGAACGATTTATGACAGATAGAGCAAACGTGCGACTTCACACTTCCTCCCCCGCCACCGGATATACCAGACGTGGTTATCGCCGACGATGTCGACAGCTCATCTCCTCCGGCAGATTGAGTAAGCGAAAAGCTTTTCCGGTGACTTGCCTTGTGTCCACCAAGAGCCTGGTAAGACGAAAACGCCTTGTCACAGACGCTACACTTGTAGATCGGAGTAGGAAGAGGAGGAAGCAGAGGAGGTGAAGACGAAGAAGAAGGCAGGTCAAGGTCACGGTTTCTATCTCCGTCGCGAGCAAGAAGCATGAGACATAAAGCGATATATTCATCCTCCGTGAGACTCTGACGGTCGAATTCAGATCTTGATCGCTTAGATCGTTTGCCTTTGCTTCCATGAAACCCTAGTGCTGAATCTTGAAACAGAGTCGGCATCGGAGAAGATAATCTTGGAGAAGTAAGAGTTTCAAGTGCCATTATCTTGAAGACTAGCTACTAAGTTCTAAATTGAGAAGAAAGATAATTGTAAATGAAAAGATTTGATTTGAAGAAACAAGAAATGAAAGTGTGTGTGTTATATATAGTAAAGTCAGAGGAGTCTGAAGAGGAAGGAAGTTGCGTGTCGAGAGATGAGAAAGAGTTGAAGAAGAGTGAAGAAGTCGATAATCACTTTAATTTGATATATTTATTTTAATTATATATAATGTTGTGTGGACTAGAGATGAAAAGTGAAAGTATCTAAGTTTGGTTTGGGCACATTTGGTTTGACTTGGTACACGTGTTTGTGGAAGTCGGCTAAGAAGACTTGTTCTCATTTCTTTCTAGTAAGTAAGTAATGCCGCCTTCTTCAATTCTTATCACTTAAGAATATTCTAGAGAGCTCTCACTTAGGTGTTTTGCTGACCAACCAACCAACCAACCAACCAAGTGGAGATACAAAAGGCCAAATTAAGTCGGCTACTTAACCAGTTTTACTGTCTTTTCATAACTTATCGAATTAATACCTACTATTAATGTCTAAACCCATCAATATCAACGTAACCTTTTTAATTTTAATCTCGAGGCCCACTTGAGAGATGAATATGTAACCGCTTAAAAGGTGAGGTTTCGAACTTGGGTGAAAGGAATGACCTAGTGAACTAGTGCCACTATAGTGCCCCCCTTCTAATGTAACCTTTATCTATGTTTCTTCTTTAGGTTTGGCAAACTATATCATGTTGACAAATTTGTATTGGGCATCAGTGATTAAATCTATGATATTTTTAAAATTCATCTATTAATAAAGCATCCAACTAAAAACGAAGAAAAGAATGTTAGAATTAAAAGATATAATGATATAACAAAGGGAATGTTTCGCCAAAGTACGAAAAGAAAGGTTACTATAAACCTAGGAATAGACGAAATTTTTTTAACCATTTTATTAAGTTTATGGTTGAAATATTTATTAACAATTCCTCCACAAAAATTGCAAGTAGAACACTCGAGCCACTTCTAATTTTAACCACTCAAGCCATTTCTACATGATGACCACTCGAGCCATTCCTAATTTTAACGCATAACCTCAAAAAATAAAGAGAAGACAGAATTTAAAGCACAACCTCAAAAAACATATACTGATCAAATTTGTATATATAAATACATCAAAATCGCAATCTTTATAAATAAATAAATAAACAAAAAAATAAAAACAATCTAATTAACATCCCCAGAAAAACAAAATGAAACGTCTCACAATTGTTCTCATTGTTTTAGTGTTTTACATTGGAGATACGCATGGGAGAAACGTATTAATGATAGTAAACAGGTTACCAAAAAACGCAACCCTGAAGCTCCATTGTTATTCAGGGGACGACGATTTTAAGACCATGTACTTGCGTCACAATGATCCACCACAAACTTGGCGTTTCAAAGATGCTTTCTTCCATGAGACACAATTTATATGCAATCTACACCAGGGTTACCATTGGGCGCATCACCGTTCGTTTATAGCTTACAAGTCAAGTATGAACACCTCTCAGAAAAATAATGCAAATGCTACATGGTTCGCCGGTGAAAAAGGAATCTACTTGTCCTTTAACCAGAGGACTCCTGAATTTATGTACATCTGGATGTAAACCAATCATAACCAGTTGCTCTTAATTTTATGTTATAATTAGTATTCTTGGTTTGATGTCAATGTATAGTACTATATATCTAGGATAAATTAATAACACAGAATGTAATATATCGGAGACTCGAAAATATGTCATTACATATGAATGTTGGCTATATATACGTCATATTTTAATTAGGTCGTCGTAGTTTCGAACGGAAAAATTCATCACCATCTCCCTCCTCTTTCTCTCCAACATGAAACTTCTATCGTTTCCTCTTTTTACTTATGTTTGTTCCTTTTTCTTGATGGCTACTTATTTTTTCAAATATTATTTTCTAAGATATTTTATGAGAAAACAAAATATGTTCTAAATCATGGATTATTAATTAGAATATATATCTTTTTGTGATATTAGTAACTATTATATGTTTATGTCACTAGATTATATTTTTTTCAAAATGTATTTTCAACTTATCTTTGATTAATTAGTGAAATTTTTAAGCTAATTAAAACTAAATTTGAAATTATAATGAAACCTTTTATATAACCAATTAATATTTTGACTACTAGACTAAATATTTTATTTTATTTTATTTTAAGTGAATATCTAAAAACATATTTTGCAATTTTCCAAATCCAAAGCTTTTAGTCTTAATTCGTGTTTGGTTCGATCAAAATTGAACATAGTATTTATATACGATTACAATAAACCTTAATAATTTTTACTAAAAAAGCTGTGTGATTAAAGTCATATATATATTCTACTGAAAAATAAAAGATCAATATAAGAAAACTTATGAAAACATAAAATATTGGAAAAGAATAAACAAATGTACTGAAATGAAGATATTAAGGAAGAAAATATTCAATTATTCAAATTTGATTTTAAAAACATAAAATCAATTTAGAAATGTACATAAATATCATTACTAAGTTTCTGTTGTCTATATAAAGATCAACTTGAAACGCACTTAAAAAGAAGACTACCAAAATGTTTTAACTAATTAAAATAAGATAAGAACAAGTTTGGTAACCGATTTGTCCTATTTTAATTTTGTTGTTGTAAAATATCAATGTCTAATTATCAAAAAAGATATTAAAAAATATCAATGTCTATAAACAGAATCAAAGATGTATATAAGTACCCATCATGGAGAAAAAAATGAAAGACCAGAGAGATTTGATCATATTGTTAGTTCCAAAAAGAAAAAAAAAAACAATATGAAGAATCTCTTTATCTTCGTGATTCTTCTTAGTGTATGCATCAGAAATACATTCGGAATAAGTACACTCTTGGTCAAAAATGAGCTGAACAATAAAGTCCTTGGTGTGCGTTGTAGATCTAAGGACGACAACCTTGGTGATCATATTTTGCGCGTTGGCCAAATGACCAAAAATAATTTTGATGATAATGTTTGGAGGAGGACGCTTTTCTGGTGTAATTTGTGGAAAGGACCTGATTTTAAGCTCCACGTAGCGTTTGATGCATACAGATCTCAATGGAAAGCGGATATTGGGCCTAGGTACTTGTGGATAGCAAGAGAGGATGGGATCTATTACACACAACATCCCGAGACACCTCCTAAAAAGAAATATGATTGGCCAAAGGCTTAAACGCCCAAGGATTAGGGTTTCATATTATTCGTGAAGTTCACGTATGTGTGTCTGATGAAGATCATTTCTTTGTTTTTTTTCTTTTCTTTATAATTTGAATAAAATTGGTCACTGTAGAAATCTGACTCTAATGTGTGCGTAAGAAGTGTGTAACGCTCGGCGGTGGAGCTTATGTTACAATCCGTACTTCATTATTCTGTCTGTGATAAGAAATAATAATAATTGAATATGTAGCCTAGTTTTATGCAAAAGTTTTGAATGTTTTCAATTTACAATCCAACTAAAAACGGAACAACATCTCAAACAATTTACAATAAAATCAAAGATTTATATTCTTTATCTCAGATTACGTTTTAATTTCATAAAAAGTAACATAAGAAATTATACCTTTTTGGATTCAACACTGTTTCATTTTTTGGTTAAAATATTATCATCCCATATCGTCTCAATTTTCCTTGTTAGCACAAAGAAATAACATCAAAACCTATTTTCATGAAATAAAATGTGAATATAAATATAACAATAGATTAAGTCTATTCCCCAAATTTATCACGAGAAAATGAACAATCTCTTCATATTTTCGATTGTTATTGGCTTATGCATTGGCGTAAGCAATGCTTTTCACGAGATAGGAGAAAGCAAAGTCGTGTTAAGCAATCAATTGGAACACAGCAAACTCCTCAAAGTTCATTGTCGTTCCAAAGACGACGATCTTGGGGAGCATATTTTGAAAATTGGCCAAGACTACGAGTTTACTTTTGGTGATAACATTTGGCAAACGACTAGTTTCTCATGTCAAATGGATCAGGGTCCTAATTTTAAGCATCACCTAGATTTTGTGGCATATGAGACTTCGTGGAGCAAAGCTCTTGAAGCTTCGTGTAAGTGGATAGGTAGAGAAGATGGAATCTATTTTTCTCAAGATGGAGTTCCTCCCACCAAAAAGTACCAAGATGGAGTTCCTCCCACCAAAAAGTACCAATGGGATGATCCTCATTGAAAATTAGAGTTTTATATTATCTTTGGTTGATCTGAAGAATTGGTCCTCATATGAAAATTAGGGTTTTATATTCTTTGGTGGATCTTTGTACCTCTTATTATGAATAAAGTTATCGATAAAATTTTCTTTAATAACAAACATTCCATTGATATGGATTTCTTTGAAAGGATAAGTAGTTATATAAATACGTGAAAGATATAAGAAATTTGAGGGACTAAAGAGCAAAAATATAGATATTTTGAAGAACAAACGGTCGAAGAACATCTGAAACTATCATCAATCGGAGAAGAAGAAGAATGGCACTGACACTGACACCAACAAGTTCCGTTCATCTTCTCAGTTCCATATCCGTCGCGCGTCCTCGGATCTTCGCCGCTGATTTTAATCTTCGATCGCGGTGGCGACGTCGTCGGCCTGTTACGTCAATTTCTAACTTCCGTCTCAGACTTCCTTCGAAAACTTCGCTTCACTGTCTCTGTTCTTCGTCTTCCGCTTCATCTCCTATGTCGCTCGAAGTCTCCAGTCCCAATTCTCAGGTTTACCCCTCTTAATTTTCGAGCTAGAAGGTTGATCGATCATGTTACTGGTTTTGCTCTTTTTAACGTTTTGTGTCAAAATTTTGGTCAGTTTCTTGATTGTTTGATCTATTCAAGAGCGTATTGGGTTACCCAAGGCGTGATTGCATGGAATGTGGATGTTGGTGAAGGGTCTTGTTACTTTTACGCGAGCAAAAGTGCTGGTTTATCATTCAGCGAAGATGGAATCGATGGTGCTTAATCTTATCTCTAAGTCTCTGTGATGGTTTGATTTATTTATTTTAAACCAAGTTCATTGGCTTTCAGGTTATGATTTAAGAATCAAGCTTGAAGCTGAATCCGGTTCACTTCCTGCAGATGTAAGTTGTGCACTCTCTGCCATGTGTTTGCTTCATAAGAGTACATATTTTTTAGGGAGTTTAGGAAGAAGTTTCAAAGTTGAAGGCTTGATTTCAGGTAATTGAGAAGTTTCCACATATTAGGAATTACAAATCGTTCAAAGTTCCTAAGGATTTGGATATCAGGGATCTTGTCAAAAGCCAGTTAGCTGTTGTTTGTTTTGATGGTAAGAGTTGTCTTTTACCATTTCATTTGATTGATTCGTCTTCTATGTTTTTCATATTTGTTTCCCTTCCTTGTTTAGGATTACTCATTGCCAACACTAAGAAACTTACGGAGACTGAATTATTTAGTGTTTATTTAATTTTTCTGTAGCGGAAGGACGGCTGATTCAAGGAACTGGGTTGCAGTTGCCTGGCGTCCTGGATGAATTGTTCTCATATGATGGTCCCCTAGGTGCACATTTTACACCAGAAGGTGTCTCTCTTCACCTCTGGGCTCCCACTGCTCAAGTATGTTGGAAATGGTTATTGGCGTTACCTTTTCTACTTGCCTTATACATAAGTAACTCTTTTTGTGTGCTCATTTGTGCATTTAAGTAGGCAGTATCTGTTTGCATCTATAAAAACCCACTTGACAAGAGTCCGATGGAAATTTGCCCACTCAAAGAGGCTAACGGTGTGTGGAGCACTGAAGGAGCTTGTAGTTGGGGAGGATGCTATTACGTGTATAAAGTATCAGTCTATCATCCAAGCACCATGAAATTGGAAACTTGCTATGCTAATGATCCTTATGCACGGGGGTAATAGTATTTTTCAATTGGCTTGAATGGATATCCCCCATAAAACTTTTTTGAAAATGAGTCATGTGTGATTTGTATTTTCTCAAGCAGGCTTTCAGCAGATGGGAGGAAAACTTTTCTGGTTAATCTTGATTCTGATGATCTAAAACCTGAAGGATGGGACAACTTAGCAGATAAGAAACCATGCCTAAGATCCTTCTCAGATATAAGTATTTATGAGCTGCATGTGAGGGATTTCAGGTAATTATACTCAATTTCCAGATTCATGGTTTACTTTTTACCATGGGGCAAGACTTAGCAGGTAATTTTCGTTACAGATATACGTACTCTTTCTTACCAATTATCTTCCTCTCTTCCCGCAACCAAGAAACAGTAACTTCTTGAATAGACAAAGAAAATATATATTTTTCTAGCCTATATTTGTTTGGTCAATCTTTGAATCACATTATTGAAATTGTAGAATCATTTTACTTGCTCGTGCATATTTCCCTTTTCTTCTCGTTTGTCTAATTTTTACCTGCTATTTCAGTGCCAATGATGAGACTGTTGAGCCTGAAAATCGTGGTGGATATCTGGCTTTCACTTCAAAGGTGCATATATCTTTGTCCATGCGCATACCTTCATCATCTTTGTCGATATGGGTTGTTTGAATTCACATGTTTTACTGGTGATCCCAAATTCTAGTTGTATTTCTGACACATTTGCTGCTCAGAAAAGATGCTCTGATTCATCATGTTGTGTCATATCTCATTAGATATATTGGCAGGATTCTGCAGGTGTGAAACATCTTCAGAAATTAGTTGATGCAGGTCTTACCCATCTACATCTTCTTCCAACATTTCAGTTTGGTGATGTTGATGATGAGAAGGAGAATTGGAAGTCTGTAGGTATATTTGATGTCTCAAGCACACGCTTAAACTTAATAGACTGTAAACGATTCATTTTTGGGATGCATTTTCTCTTTAAATTTGAGGCCTTATTTATTGAACTCAAGTTAGAGATCAAAAGCCGGAAGGGCCTTAAGTCTTCAGACCAATAGAAACATAAGCAAAAGTAACAAAGTCGTCTGTCTTATTTCTGGTTTTTATTGTAGATATAATTTGACCTTTTTATTGTAGACACCAGTCTGCTGGAAGGATTACGACCTGATTCAACTGAGGCACAAGCTCGTATTACAGAAATCCAGAATGATGATGGCTATAACTGGGGGTAGTTTGTTTTACACAAGTTACTTCATTCTTCATAATGAATCAATCACCTTCATCACAAGTTTTATGTTTTGTGAAGGTATAATCCTGTGCTCTGGGGAGTCCCAAAAGGAAGCTATGCTAGTGATCCGACTGGTCCATGCCGCATAATTGAATTTAGAAAAATGGTTCAGGTTTGCATTTTTCCCATGTTTGGATATTGAAAATAGTAAGTGTATACTGGTCCTGGTTATTTGCAATACTAATAGGCTCATTGAAAGCTAAAATTTGTAGTGATTCATACAATGTGTTGATGACTGCATGATAAAGCCTCATGCTATTTCGAGTTGGCTCTTTATGTAGCTTCTTTTGGCAGGCTCTTAATTGTACTGGTCTTAATGTCGTCTTAGATGTTGTTTACAACCACTTGCATGCAAGTGGGCCACATGACAAAGAATCTGTTCTTGATAAGGTGTGCACCTAACTAAGATTTGATTAATTTTCAGTTTGATAACTAACTGTCTAGCCTGAATTCTCATCTATCTTCCACGAAAAAATGTATTTGCTTAGATAGTTCCAGGTTACTATTTGAGAAGGAACAGTGATGGTTTTATTGAAAACAGTACATGCGTAAACAACACTGCTAGCGAGCACTATATGGTTGATCGTCTCATACGGGATGATCTATTAAATTGGGTTGTTAACTATAAGGTACATGCTTGTAATCTTTTCTGATTATTTTCCATCTTGCTACTTCTTCCCTCCTTGAAAAATATATTAGCTTTTTTCTCATGTATCTTTCAACCTTTGATCGACTGGCCATGACAATGTTTATTATATCCTGCAAAGTATATTTTTTGCTTGTATATTCCAGCTGCCTGATCATGTGCTGATTCTGTCAGGTTGATGGTTTCCGTTTTGATCTTATGGGTCATATAATGAAAGCTACAATTGTAAGCAGCTTTGTTACTCTGCATATTTTATTTGTATGATTGGTAGTTTTCTTTACTCTTTTCTTCAGAAGTTAGTATGTTATTTCATTAGGTTTCTGTGTAAAATTACAAAAGTTTTGAGATGAGTTGTAATATCTATATTCCTTAGGTAAACGCAAAATCTGCAATTGGTAGCTTGAGAAAGGAAACAGATGGAGTTGATGGTTCAAGAATTTATTTGTAAGTCTTGGCTATTTTTCGGACTTGCATGCAAGTTTTACGACATTCGTTATGTCCTTTTCCCTCGTGAAATAATTTTGGCCATATAATTTGTTGTGCTATCCCTTCATCATCAGATATGGCGAAGGATGGAACTTTGGTGAAGTTGCTGAAAATGGACGTGGAATAAATGCGTCACAGTTCAATTTAGGCGGGACAGGAATTGGAAGGTTTGAAAGTCATTACTTTAATAAATTGTACCTTTTTAGTTAATCCGTTGGACATCTTGTCACTTTCTTCAACGATTGTACAACATTCCCTGATCAATTTTGTTTTACCTGAATTGTTTAAATCTCTATTCAGTTTTAACGACCGTATACGAGATGCAACTCTTGGTGGATCTCCATTTGGTCATCCTCTTCAACAAGGATTCATTACAGGTTTATTGTTACAGGTATTTTGCCTTTTTTTTTGTGCAGTTACCAATCAAGATATTGAATCACCAAATTTTTTTAGCTCTAACCGAGGTTAAATGAAGAATATGGTCTTAACTCCACATTATCACATTTATATTCATGGCTTTACCAACAACTTATATTTGTGGTTTTGTTTGGAATAGACACTACAATACGGCTTTATTGTTTTGAGAGATGAGTAATCATCATGTATCCTTATTTGCCACTAGTAAATTATTATTCAAGTAGAGAGATACGCTTATAAATATGTAAAATTCTTTTCTTCACTTCTTTACCTTCCCTATTATGGACAGCCTAACGCTCATGACCATGGTTCAGAAGCTACACAGGAACTGATGCTTTCCACTGCGAAAAATCACATCCAGGTAATGATCTCCGTTAGATATCATATGATATATGGTAATCATATTTCTGAAATCAAGGCTTAAGGATTGCCCGAACCCAATCTTGTTCTCATATTCGCTTCATAGCTGTTCCCAATGCTTTCTCCTTTCTTACTACATTATGTTATCTTACTAGTTGAAATGTGACAGCTGTATGGATATCTTGTAACACTAAGTTCTAGAAAGTCTTTTTCTGATATTATCATTTTACTTCCATCATGGATTAGACTGGTATGGCAGCAAATTTGAAGGATTATATGCTGACCAACCACGAAGGAAAGGAGGTATGTAATTAGTCGCACTTTACTATTGAACCTTTCTCAAAGAATTTTTGCCTCACCTTTTATGTTGTATGGCTCTCATTTTGTAGGTGAAGGGATCAGAGGTTTTAATGCATGATGCTACACCTGTTGCATATGCTTCACTGCCAACAGAAACTGTATGCAACTTCCTTTCTATCACTTTCATCATTTAAGTGAAACAAGCACCAATAAATCTGCGATGCTCATACCAGCATTTCCCTGTGGTTTCAGATTAATTACGTATCTGCTCATGACAATGAAACTCTCTTTGACATTATCAGTTTGAAGGTAATAAAACAAATATGATGTCTGAACTTTTTCCAAATTTTCAATTCGTCAGCTCAATGTTTTCTTCTGCTTGATTAGTATTTAATTCTGAAGCACTTCACTCTGCATGTTGTATCTGCGAGCCAACAGACGTGTATCCACTCTCTATTTATTTGCATCATACATTTCTACTTGAGGATCTGTATAGACTTATTTCTGCTTTGTTCTTGCAGACACCGATGGAAATATCTGTTGATGAAAGGTGTCGAATCAATCATTTGGCGTCAAGTATGATTGCCCTCTCTCAGGTTCTCTACTGTATTCCAACTTAACTTAGTTATATGTAGACTAAGGGACTGCAAACTACGGCTAGTGGGCACTATTCTCGAATCTATTACACCAAGTAGATTTCTGTTCAAATCTTAATATGTTTTATTCTGCATGTAAAGGGTATTCCATTCTTCCATGCTGGGGATGAGATTCTACGCTCGAAATCACTTGATCGAGATTCTTACAACTCCGGTGACTGGTTCAATAGGTTTGCGTTTTCGTTCTTGTAATGAAACATTTCCTCTGATAATATATTTCCCCTACTGATCGACATGAACGGCAACAAGTTTAGGCTGGACTTCAGCTACAGTTCCAACAATTGGGGTGTTGGGCTTCCTCCAAAAGGGAAAAACGAACACAACTGGCCACTGTAAGTGCCGACGGAATCGCCTTCAATAAATCTGATTGCTGAGTAAACCATACGCCCATTGCATGTTTCTGATACCAGTCAGCTCCTGCTGAACATGTCTCTAGGATCAAACCGAGGCTACAAGATCCATCTTTCAAGCCTAAGAGCAGTCACATAGTTGCCACCCTCCACAATTTCTTAGATTTGTTACGCATCAGATACTCTTCACCTCTCTTTCGTTTAGATACAGCAAGGGCTATACAGGTCAGGATGACTACTGTTTAATAAATTCTCTACACTGGGTTCTCTGCTATGAATTATTATCCTTCTTTTGCTATGCCATAAAATACTACCAGAAGCTCATGCAGGTTCTAAGTGACTTATCGGTGGTTGTATTGACTCATTCACAATCACCGCAAATGAGATAAGAGATCTCAAAAACTTGTGGACTGATATGACCTCTATTTTTTTTTTCCTCAGGAGCGAGTGCGATTTCATAACACAGGCCCCTCATCAATCCCTGGTGCCATTGTCATGAGCATTGAAGATGGTCACAGAGGCATCCCAAGTGTATCTCAGATCGATCCAATGTAAGCAAGAAAAAAAAAAACAACTCGACAAATCTTTCAAAGCTTCATATATGTAGACATTGTTCAGTAATGGTGCTGTTACCCCTACAGCTACTCACTCATTGTGGTAATCTTCAATGCACGCCCGTCTGAGTTCTCATATCCCAGTCCCGCTCTAAAAGACAGGAAGCTCGAATTACACCCGGTTCAGGTAAATCACGCATCACAGAAAATAGAACAATATCACAAGCTTTCACCTTTCAGTTTGTTGTGTATTAGAAAAGTTGTAAGATCTCTAAGCGATAAGTTAACTCTGAGTGACTAACAGGTGATGTCAGCCGATGAAATAGTCAAGAAATCAGTTTACGACTCGTTTTCTGGGGGCTTCACTGTACCGGCAAGAACAACGACGGTGTTTGTTGAATCGCGGAATGGTTGAAATTTATCCTTTATAGCAATAACAGGTAAATGTTCTGTTCCATAATATTCTCTCAAGAACATGGCTTGTCTTTAATATAATGCCTCGAAATTTAATATTTTCTATATAATTTTGGCTCACTATCATCTTATTAGTTTTAACTTCATTATATGTATCTCTATAAAGATTGTCAGATTGACTAAGCTCGAATGAGGAATTGTTTACTGCAACAACTCTCGGCGTGTTTCACATTTAAGATATGTCCCACTCCTATATATAAAATATAGTGGATTTCTTCAAATTTGGGCGATATTGTTATCCAATTTTATAGGGATTGCTGTCATTTGTTATCCAAATCTCTCTGTCACCTAGTCTTCGAGGTGAAAAAATCATTAGATATCCACATTTGTTCAACTTTTTAAAGGACATGATTGGTTGGGGAAATTTATAAAGTCACTAAAAGCTACAGCTCCAAAATTAAAACAATTATGTTAGCACGGCTGATCAAACCTCTTCGTCTTGTTCCACGGTCATGTAGCACATGATTTTGATGAATATCGATAACTGAGAGTTTAGGGTTTCGGTGGAAATTGGAATGGACACGTTTTTTCTTATATACGTATCACGTTTTGGTTTTGACTCCAATCAATGGTTTAAATCAAAACATTTCGGATTGGCTATTTTGACAGCGCAAAAAAGAAACAACCAAAAGTCCGATTGGGCTAAACCGGAGATACCCAATTTTGGTCACATACTAAAAACTGCCCCTCATAAGTGTGCAACATTGGTTGCATTACAGAATTGACATTACAGTATTGGCTTAGAGCTCTACCGTACATGAGGAAAACCAAGAGCGGTTCGAAGTCGTGGATGTTCAAACAAAAGAGCGGTTAGTACAAGAGAGCAAAATGAGATTTACACATTCGTACTATATAATATAATACAAATATATATACATGAATAAATGATAAAATATTTTTTACAGCAAACTTTGTTATATATATATATATATATTTTTTTTTATTGGATATTACTACATTGTATGAATATCCATGAAATATTTAAATTTCGTTAAAAATGCCGTAGATATCCAAGCAAAATAGGCATAGACGCTTTAGACTGTCTAAGCGGTTTAGGCGGACAAAAAAATTGGTGATCCGAGTTCTTTTTAATATGGTTGCAAAGATGCTCTTCTACATCATTTCATTATTAGCGTTCATTTGAGAACATAGCCATTTGTACACTTGGTCTCAGATTAATCATTTCTAACAATTATGTAGATTTTGGTCGTTTTCTCTCTGTACAAATTGTGAACAAACTGCCTATTGTTTGCATATAGCTCTTATATTTGCATAGCTCATTTTTTTTGCCTTTGAATCAACTGCGCATATAGCTCTTACGATGTGTTATGTTGTTTTATGTTGACTCTCGTTTCAAAATTTACTTCTATTATAGTACATTAACATTAACATTATTTTCTAAAACCTACGTACCAATGTAATATCCTCTCATCATGTAAGGTCAAATCCTCTCATCATCCTGATGCTAAATCTTCTGATCTTCCTAAGGTTCACTTTACCATCTTATCTCTAAATTATCATTCATCAGCTCTGCTAATTTCCCTTGGTCTTTAGTAGATTTGACAGTCTCTCTTCTTTTTCCCATGTTGTAAGTCTTAAAAAAGAAAAAAACTGCCGACAAGAAAAAAAGAAGCTTCTAGCGGGAATAAGAAGAAAAGTATGGCTGCTAAAGCACCAACTGGAGCTGAAGAAGCTGAACTTGCCTTGCTCGCAAGAAAGAAGCTAGTGACTTGCTCTTGCGAAGAAAGTTATGTACAGGAAGGTGAACAAGGAAGAGTACTGCAGCTTTCATGCTTATGAAGGGTTTCAGCGGGATCTCCAGAAACTTTTCAAAGAAAATGTGACTGCGGCTCTTGCTGGTGACAACCCGAAAACTCGAAAGGAGAGGGAAATGAAAGAGAATTTGAAACGAGCCAAGGAAGAGAAGAGGCAAAGTGACACTCTCAAAATGGCCGAGAACCGGATGAAGAACACGAGAATCAAGCCTCCATGATGATGGTGGTCTGGCAATGACAAGTTGATGATCTAGAATCTTAAGAGAACTCCGATCCTAAACATATTTTACGAGGTTTTTTCCGATGAATATTGTTTCTTATTAATAAATTTTACTATATCTCCAGTTTTAGACATAATTGTTTTTTTTATTGGTCAATCTCAGTGGAATATTCTTATGTTGATTTGTTTGTTGCGATTATTTGCCAAAATCTTTTACAGTCTTCTAAATATTTAGCTTGGTCCATCTATAATACTATAAAATGATCCACGCAATGCGTGAGTTTAATAATTTATTTTTAAAACTTAAATTATACATTGCATATGTATTTGTAGAAAAGGTTGTCGAGTTGATATCAGATCTCAAAGAGAAACATTTATTCAACACTATTAAGCAAGAAAGTTAAATTTAAGTATGTATTGTTGATATTGGGCGACATTATTATCCAATAGGGATTGTTGTCATTGGGCGACATTATTATCCAGTGACAAGTATACGTGATAACGTGTCTCAGCATGCTAGCTGCGGGAACAAAACGCCGGTCACTTTAGTCGTTTCATTGATTCGGAAATAATTTGTATTATGGAGTACGGATATTAAGCCGTGTGCGACGTCAAAAACACCAAACATGGCTTGGATATCACTTTTGTGCATGTTGGTTCTGTTCCAGTAAGTGCTAGTGGTGTTGTCGTGTGAAACAAGACGTAACGGCATTGAAAAATGTCACAAATATACGAAAGTTCGTCCAATAATTAAGTTTATTCTACACAATGACAAACATATTCAAGTTTATTCTACACAGTGACAAAAATCTTCCTACATATTTAATATATATCACTAAAATAATTTGTCTACCTCTTTTATTAACGTTTATTTAATTTTGTTTTGAACAAAACTTCTTTTATTAACTAAGAACTAAAAATAATATAATGCCACGTACTCCTTTGATGTGCCGCGTAGTCCATCTTCTACTCTCTGTTTCTTTCAGATTTCTAAAAAGAAGATACAACATATTAAAGAAAAGGTCGAGTTTTCAAACACGTGTCTTCAACATATTTTTCTTTCCAACTTTTCGTTTAATATTATCGAGAATATCATGGTTGTTTGAGAATATCATGGGGTGTCGTACTTATTCTTCATGATCTTCACTATATTATCCTACTTTACGACCAATGTCACTCACTTTACATAGTGTTTTGATTCTCTATCTATGAATAGAGATACGATATGAACTTTGAAATCATCATAAAAAACTCATCGTAAAAAAAAAAAACACTACACTAAGTTTTCTCTTATATAGAAACACTCGTTATTCTAATTTGCCACTATATCCATTTTTTGCTTATTTATTTATTTGAATTTTTTTAAATTATATTAATCTCTGGAAAGATTGCAAGATTGGGTATGATTGAATGTGGAACTGTGTATCGCAACAACTCGGCGTGTTTCACGTTCAAGATATGTCCCAGTCCCACCTCTATAAATAAAACGACTAAGAGGTAGCCTCCCTAAACAACATACCCATATTATAATAATTCTCGTTTTAGAAATTTTTTGTCTTCAAATAGTGGAGAAATGGATTCAAGATTCACCGATTCCACAACTACCTTAAGGTTCTTCTCACCAATTCATCTTCACATCATATAGTTGTATATGTGAATTTGACATAGATGTATTCATATTGGTATGATTGTATACGTATTTGTTTATGTGATGCATGCAGATGTAATGGTAAGAGTGAAAATGAGAGGAAAAACGGCGATGAAGAAAGAATTAGTAAATACTCCTTTGTGAGTCCACTGTGTATGCGTGGAGGAGATGGATACAATAGTTACTCCAGCAATTCTCTTCTTCAGGTATTTTTTTTTATATATATTTCTTTCATTTTTATAAGACTTATCCATGCCGAAATTTAGAGTCACATTAGTTATTTTGTTGTTTTGGTTTTTTTCGGTTTGTTGAATCCATGATTAAACTGAAACCGAATTTTCTTTTGTAGAACCAAATTGGTTCATCAGTTTGTTTTGGTGCGATTTTGGATACAACGAGTTAAAAACAAAAATAATTAATTTAGTTAATTTGATTGAGTTTACATTACAGTGGTTCTCTACTGAACTAACAAGTTGTTAATTTGTTTCTTTTTATATTTTTGTGTTTTCAGAGAAGAGTGTTATCAAAGGCTAAACCGGTATTGGTTAAGAACACAAAGGACCTGATGATAAACTTAAACTTTCCTACATACATTAAAGTAGCTGATTTGGGCTGTTCATCAGGACAGAATACGTTCTTGGCAATGTCTGAAATTATCAATACAATCAATGTGTTTTGTCAACAGAGGAACCAAAACCCACCAGAAATAGATTGTTGTCTAAATGATCTCCCTAGTAACGATTTTAACACAACGTTCAAATTCATACAATTCTTCAATGGGATGAACATCACGAGCAAAGAATCATACTTTGTCTATGGAGTCCCCGGTTCTTTCTACTCGAGGCTCTTCCCTCGGAGGAGTCTTCATTTCGTACATTCCTCTTATGGTCTCCATTGGCTCTCTAAGGTATGATAAGTGTTGAGACTTTATTTATAACATTCTATGTATAGAAATTGATTAATTTGATGATTTTAAAATTGCTATATATAATGCTAAAACTATTTGATTGTAAGGTTCCTGAAGGGCTTGAGAAGAATAAGATGAGTGTGTACATCACAAATTCAAGTCCTCTAAGCACATACAAGGCTTACTTAAATCAATTCCAAAGAGATTTTGCGACATTCCTTAAACTGCGTTCTGAAGAGATGGTTTCTAATGGACGCATGGTTCTCACTTTCATTGGTCGAAACACTATTGATAATCCATTGCATAGAGATTGTTGTCACTTTTGGACATTATTATCCAAATCTCTTCGTGACCTAGTCGCCGAGGTATGTATATAAATCAAAACATTTTTTTGTTAACATAATCAATATATGTTAAGGAGTTTCAACTGTGAAATGCTCTATGTTAGTGTTGGTTTTCTTCATATTTCCGATGTGAAATCCTAACAATTTGGTCATCATATTTTATTGTATAGGGCCTTGTGAGTGCATCAAAGGTAGATTCATTCTACTTACCGTTTTATGACCCCAACGAAAAAGAAATAAAGGAGATGGTACAGAAAGAAGGTTCCTTTGAAATCAGAGACTTGGAGACACATGGATATGATCTTGGCCATTGTAACCAAGACGAGTCAAAGAGAAGTAAATCAGGGCAAAATGAAGCTAATTACATCAGAGCGGTGAGTGAACCACTGCTTGCGGCTCACTTTGGAGATGCCATTATCAACATATTGTTTAACAAGTTTGCATGTCATGTGTCTCAACATGTTAGTTGCAGGAACAAAACGACCGTCAGCATAGTCGTTTCACTGACTAAGAAAAAAACTTTCCTCATGTCCTAAAGTTTAATCTTGGCGATTAGTGTGGAGTAATTCTTTTTTCAAGTTTATGTTACATATTAAAATTTGGAAAAGAACATAGAGATTGATGCGATTATATTACAAGTGGTCTAGTGATTTGTATTAGGGTTGTGGTACTGGCTATTGGAATTTCTCAAGTGGTACTAGCTATCGGAATTTGTATTAGAATTTTTTTCATGTTTTTTTAATTTATTCACACAGTATTTGAAATCACTTTCCAATAAATCATCCGTTATTTAGTAAATTGTTATACTTCAGTCACGCTTTAAAATTCTCTTACGATGATGAATTGTTGAAAATTTGAGTTGAATTGTGACATCGATTTTAAAATCTACTATTATTTTAACTTACTTGTTACACCATTATTTTTTTCAAAAATCATGAGCTTTATAGTGACGACTTCTCTTAGATGAAATCAAATATACACTTGTAAAATGAAATCAAGTTTTCATGCTAATACTCACCACATCATTTCTACAAAGAAGTTTAAGGACAAAAAAACATTGATTTTTAAAAAATGTTTTAAAAACGTTTACTGTATGATTTCATTTAGTTGGATGAAATCAATTGGTACATGTACGTAGAAATTAGCAATTCCCTTTTTTCTTTCAGATAATAGATTTATATGTGAATGATGAGGCATGGACCATATGAGACAAAAAGAAGATATAAAGAACGAAAGACAACATACATTTGTTTTCCTTTTCCTTTGCCATCAGTCGTGACCTAAACCACATATTATTTTGGTCCCAAATAAGACTTCAAATTCATAAATGATGAAGTTTCCAGATGTATACAATGAAGGCTTCGAAGTGCATGCAGCCTCCTTCAACATAAATCAGTTTAATTTATTTTCTTGAAATATAACAATGGTTCAAGAAATAAAAGTCACCAATCCTTACTCAAGGTTTTTTGTTCTCTCCAATTCATCAACAAAGCATATAGAATATTATACGAATGTGTATTACATAGATGTATGTCTCTGTGTTTAATATTATGCAGGTGTGATTGTAAAAGTGAGTATAAAGTGGATGAAGAGAGAAGTAGTAAATATCCTTTTGTGGGTGCTCTATGTATGAATGGTGGAGATGTAGACAACAGTTACACCACCAAGTCTCTTCTTCAGGTTCTTTCTTCTTCTCTACATATAGTATATGTTTCTATAAGACATGCATACACAAATTAAAGTATCATTTCTTAACATGTGTTTTATCTATGTTTTCAGAAAAGAGTTTTATCAATAACCAATCCGATCTTAGTTAAAAACACAGAGGAAATGTTGACAAACTTGGACTTTCCTAAATGCATTAAGGTAGCCGATTTAGGTTGTTCTTCAGGACAAAACACGTTTTTGGCCATGTCTGAGATCGTCAACACAATCAATGTATTGTGTCAAAAATGGAACCAAAGCCGGCCGGAGATAGATTGTTGTTTGAATGATCTCCCTACTAACGATTTCAACACAACGTTCAAGTTCATAACTTTCTTCAACAAGAAACTCACAAGCAACGGATCGTGCTTCGTCTCTGGAGTCCCTGGTTCCTTTTACTCGAGGCTCTTCCCTCGCAAGAGTCTCCATTTCATATATTCAATTTACAGTATTCATTTCCTCTCTAAGGTCTTACATATACTTTCTTTCATTTTTCACTTATTTGAATTTCCTTACAAGCAAAAAGCCTATAATTAATGATGTTATTATGAACTTGTAAGGTTCCCGATGGATTGGAGAAGAACAAGATGAGTGTGTACATAACAAGTTCAAGTCCTCTAAGTGAATACAAGGCTTACTTGAATCAATTCAAAAGAGATTTTACAACATTTCTAAGAATGCGTTCTGAAGAGATGGTACATAATGGACGTATGGTTCTCACACTAATCGGCAGAAACACTCTAGATAATCCATTGTATAGGGATTGTTGTCATTGTTGGACATTGTTATCCAATTCTCTCCGTGACTTAGTCTTCGAGGTATCAAATTATTACATATATATAGAACTTTGAATATGTTAACCGATGGTTTCAAATATTTTGTCTTTTGTTATCTACTTACATAGGGTCTTTTGAGTGCGTCAAAGGTATATTCGTTCAAAATGCCATTTTATGATCCGAATGAGGAAGAAGTGAAGGAGATTATAAGAAATGAGGGATCCTTCCAAATAAATGACTTGGAGATGCATGAATTTGATCTCGGCCATAGTAAGGAGAAATGTAGCTTACAATCACACAAAGCTAAAGCAGGGCAAAAAGAAGCTAGTTGTATACGAGCGGTGACTGAAACAATGCTCGTAGCTCACTTTGGAGATGACATTATCGATGCATTGTTTCACAAGTATGCACATCATGTGTCTCAGCATGCTAGCTGCAGGGTAAAAACGAGTGTAACTCTAATAGTTTCACTGGTTCGGAAATAACTTTTACCATGGATTAATGATTGATTAGTGTGTGATGCAAAGTTTCCTTCAAAATTAATACTCATCGAATTGTCATATGACTCATATCGTGTAGTATTTTTTGTTTTTTTGTTAAACATCTTGTTGAATTTTTCCAACATATATATTGTTGTTTGATTCTGTTAATGTGAACTATGCATTTATATAATATTTATGAAATAATATTCTATCCAAAAATCAAACATATGTTAAAATGGACTCATTATTTGTATATCCGAAAAACTGAATTCGAATTTGAATCAAAGCAAAAATTATAAACTTATCTATAGCTAAAACCTCCATTTATTTGAAAACTAAAGATATATTTGATTTAAAATCGAATACAAATCGAAACTGTTATAGAAAAGAGTGGTGTGCTTAAAACAATTGTGTGTGGTCGTACTAAAGGAACGTGCGACCATGAAATAGACACAAATACTATTAAGAAGAAGAGACTCACACTCGATAATGGTCAGAGAGCCGACTTGTGCTCCTTAACGCTCCCACCACGGCACCACCCTCTCTCGCTCTATTAATCAACAACATACAATCAAACCAAAATCAAATTACGTTACAAAATTGTCACGAAATAATTAAAGAAAAGAATTCAGTTCATATGTTATATAAAATACATTAATTGATACCAACCGGAGCTTGTAATAATGTGATATATTACTATTGTTGGTATGATGTAACTCGAGCTTTATTAAATCCGTAAGTGTGTGTGTGAGTTATAGACGAAAAGAAAATAATTTATGAAAGTAAATTTATATAATTAGTAGTTATATATATATAGCTAATATAATATAATGATTACATGCAGTCCATGTTATCTAGTCGGTATACTCTTCCCTCATCATTGGGATTAAGCAATAACTAGTCACGCTCTTTTCCGTTAGCCAATTATTTAGCTACTAACCAAGCCTCCCAACAGAGGGAGAGTAGACTTTCTATTATATATGTAGATTTGTTGGCGTCAATTTAAACTATGTATACAACACAAAAAGAATCACATTTTCCATCATAAATTTTCAAATACATTTAGAGTTTTTGTAGGACAATTTTCAAATACTATGTATACAACACAAAAAGAATCACATTTTCCATCATAAATTTTCCATCTTCTGTTGTTCAATGTGAATGAAAATCTACGGAGATGGAGGACAATTGTTGAGGATCATTTAAATGTTGATATAATCGGATAATATATACTCGAAATAAATAAAAATAGGTAATATAACTCTTGAAGATACGATGAGCTGCTCTTGTTGATTGCTTGGTACTTAGTAATATTCTTGACGTGGAATGGGTGCTCTTCACATCATGCATCCATTAACGGAATCTGTTATAATGTATATAGTTCCATCTGCACATTACACACGCCAACGTGTGTTTATTTATAACATAACTTTGTATTAATCTGTCTATTTTAATATTTTATAACTTCATATTCCATAACTAAATGTGTTTATTTTCAATGTTATGGTGAAAGATTCTCTTAATGAAATTTGGAATATGATTACAGATAAGTAATAAATTTTATATATACTACTTTGCGACTACTTGTATTATTGTCTCAAGTCTTGCTTGAAGTCTTATCGTCGTAGCGTTAAGACAAATTAGTTGGACTTGAGTTTTTAGAGTCAATTTTACACAATTCTAGATAACTAAAAGCAATACGTTTTTCTTCTTCTTTCAATATATACATATATTTACGTATACGTATACGTAGAAATATGGTAAACAAATAAATAAAATATAGAAAAGATGAAGATGGAGTGGAGTAATGGTAGAGAGAGAGGAGAAGGGAGAGCCGTAGATTCCGTGAGAGACAGGCTTGCATTTGCACTTATCATTACTCCAAAGTCCAAACCTTTCTCTTAACCTCTACTTCCGTTTTTCACCTTTCTTTTTCTTCATTCATAAAATAAGCATCACTTAACAGTCTAAAGCAATCAAAATAATCGATGATTAACAAAATTCGTATACAAAATAATGTATATAACTAGAAAAAAACAATATGTGATTAGATATCATTTTCGTTTGGTTTAGTTTTTGTAGGAGTTTATAGTAGATGCGAACATGTTTAGATTTAAAAAAAAAAATAGAATAGTTTAATCAACTAAAATTACAAAACTAATAACATTCAGATAAATAAAATAGGAACTAAAAATATAGTGTTGAATCATATAATTAGAAATACGTTTGTGTTTGAACAAAAAAAAATCTATCTTTTAATTTCTATTTTGAAGTGGTCAATATATGCCTAGAATTGGTTAAATTTTACTCATCAATCTAAAAACTAAATTGAACAAGAAAAACTAAAGACACTATTTTACATGTGATCACACCCCGAAGAAATAGTTATACAGAGTAAAAAAACGGGATAATGAGTGGAACAAACAAATATTTGTATAGAAATTGTCTAAAATTGTACATTTTTTGTTGGAAATTGTTACACACACTCTTTCTCTCTCTTTATCTGATTGTAATGTGATTAGTTTGCCAAGTTGGGCAAATGGTAGAAGAGAGACAATAACAGAAGTACTAAAATTTAAGAGGCTACAAAAGGACAAGTCCAAACATATTCACACACTCTCTCATATATTTTTGTTCTATATGTGTGGTGTACCTCTTTGACTCCTCTCTTCCTAAATCACTCACTATTTATGTATCTATCTCTCCACACATCTCTCTCCATCCCACACACATCTTCCTCTTAACACATTACTATATATGCGGATCTCTCATCCTTAACTTATTCATAATCAACAACACAAATCCTCTTCTCCTGATCCGATCTTCATCTTTGATCTTGAATCTCTTGCTAATGGAAGCGTTCGAAGAGGCCACAAAGGAGCAATCTTTGATCCTTAAAGGGAAGCGGACGAAGCGACAACGTCCACAATCTCCTATTCCTTTCTCTATCTCCCCTCCTATAGTTTCTACCCCGGAAAACAACATGGAAGAAGAATACACTGATCTTGATTCCAAGGACAATGCTTTAGGAAATGATGAGGGCAACCACAAAAAGGATGGTGTGATCACATCTTCATCTTCATCAGCCTCTTGGTCCTCCCAAAACAATCACACATTGAAGGCAGCAGAAGACGAGGAAGATCAAGACATAGCCAATTGTTTGATACTCCTTGCCCAAGGACACTCTCTTCCCCACAACAATCACCACTTACCAAACAGCAACAACAACAACACGTATAGATTTACCAGCAGGAGGTTTCTAGAAACTTCTTCTTCTAACAGTGGTGGAAAAGCCGGTTACTACGTTTATCAGTGCAAGACATGTGACCGGACCTTCCCTTCTTTTCAGGCTTTAGGTGGCCACAGAGCTAGCCACAAGAAACCTAAAGCCGCCTCTTTTTACTCCAACCTTGACCTCAAGAAGAACACGTATGCAAACGACGCCGTTTCACTTGTACACACAACCACAACTGTTTTCAAGAACAATAACAGTAGATCACTTGTCGTGTACGGTAAGGCAAGTAAAAATAAGGTTCATGAATGTGGAATCTGTGGAGCCGAGTTTACGTCCGGACAAGCCTTAGGTGGCCACATGAGACGGCATAGAGGAGCTGTGGTTGTTCCGGCGGTGATAGCCCCCACCGTGACGGTGGCCACGGCTGCGGCCAACACGGAGCTATCACTGTCTTCGATGTCGTTCGATCAAATATCGGACGGTCATCAGGATCATCTGGCGATGCCAGCGAAAAAGAAAGCTAGGACGGTCGTGTCACTGGATTTGGATCTGAATCTACCAGCACCGGAAGATGAGAATCGGGTCAACGGATTCAGCTTTGCTTCAAAGCAAAATCACGAACAAGAACATCAACAGAAGAAGCAAAGAGAAGAACCAAAGTCTCTTGTCTTGTCTGCTCCTACTTTGGTGGATTGCCACTACTGAATTTATTATTACATCGTATTATTTAACCCAAAAAAAACATTTTTTAATTTTTGGTTTGCTCTCAGATTGATCATTCATTGTTTCTCTATCAGATTAAACGTGTTTTTTTTTGTCTAACCAATTCTTTGCTTGTTCAAGACTTGCGAGATTCTTTCTTTTTTTTTGTGTCATTTTTACAGAAATATAAAAAGTTAAGCTCTTTGCTAGTTTCGATTTGTTGTTATACAAAGAAAATTGTATATAAATTTACGTCACGTTATTTTATTCTTGACAATTTTTTTTTTTCCTCCCCAAAGAAAAAGTAAAGTTCATGAAAAGGGCGTGACGATCTTTTAAAGAAAAAGTTCTCTTTTCTGTTGACAATAAGGTTTACATTGAGGGGAAAAAATATTAAATTGAGAGTGAGAGAACTGGGGAAAATCAAGATTTCTATTACTATATCTATATATGTGTTTGATTATATGCGCTTTTTTTTCCTCACTAATGATTTTTTCCCCCAATAATGTTGTCATATATATTCACATTCTGTTTACTTGCAATGAATGTTTTTCCTTGATTCCAGGATCTCCACTGAAAGACAAATTTATTTTATTTTAAATCCTTTGAATTTATATAATTTTCCTTGTAAGAATAGACTCACGGTCACAAGACAAAACTATATCAGTTGATTTTCAATCTATATGGAACCAACACTTTCAATTCTTGAGAAAAATATGTAAAACAATATACAGACACTTCAAATCTGAATCTAGCTTATTTTTTTCACTTCAACGTCAAGACCGTATTTGCTTTTCTAGATCAAAAGTGATTGTTGTTTGGTATTCACTGAATACTATTCAGAGTGAAGATTGCACGCTGTTTTGCGTTTTTACTAGTCTAAATGGTTCGGGTTGAATTTGATAATCGGAAACTAAGAAAAAGTAATCGTTTTAAAAACGGGACTATTACAAAAGATGCCAACGAACAATATGGGCCTCTAAACTTAGGATATGGCCCAATTAATATTGATTTACCCTCCTAAACTACAGACTAGTCTAATTTTTTTAACCGTTAATAGTGTTTTATTTACTACAAAAACAACGTTGCACCCCAAAAACAAAAAAAATTAACTGCACAAAACGACAAGAAACGTAAAATCCAAATTCGAAATGTAGTCGTTTTAAAGTCTGTGAAATAGATCAAATTTTGCTTGCGTTCTAAGGTACTCATTTCTTGGGCTTTTCATTTTGTTCTTTCTCCTCCGTCAAATCGAGAGAGAGATTTGGAAAGGTGATACAAGAATAAGTACGTCTTTTCGTTAATGGCTCGCGACTCCAAGAAAGCTGGTGGAGCTTTACCGGCGCCGGCGACTGCTATGGGTAATGCTGCGGCGGAGACATCGCTCCCTCCTGGCTTCCGATTTCATCCATCCGATGAAGAACTCATTAGCTATTACTTGAAGAAGAAGGTTCAGGGAAAACCCATGCGATACGATGAGATTGGAGAAGTAGATATTTGCAAGCTCGAGCCCTGGGACTTAGCAGTTATAATCTTCCTCTGTTTCTTGGCTTTAGATTTCCGTTATGTGGTAGATTTCGTGTTCTTCAAGTTTGTGTAAGTGATAACTCTTCGAGAAGGGTTTTAACTCAATGGCTTCTGGATTTCTTGGCCGGTGCTTTTGCTATTCTTAGGTTGTATAACTGTGAATCATTCCATCCAAAATTAACCTTTAAAGCATTTCTCACGAATTGGTTGCTTGTAATTTAAGAAATGTAGTTTGAGTTAGTGTTATATAGTCTTTGACACTTAGTGGTTTTCTTGCTTTGTTTCAGTGCATTCGAAGTTAAAGACAAGGGACAAAGAATGGTTCTTCTTCAGTGCCTTGGATAAGAAGACTCGCACTGGTACTTCTATGAGCCGAGCAACAAAGCAAGGCTACTGGAAAGTCACTGGAACAGACGGGAAAATCCGCCAAGGAGGAGACGGTAAGGTGACCATTGGTACGATGAAGACTCTTGTGTTTCACAGGGGGCGTAGTCCAAACGGTCTGGGAACCGATTGGGTGATGAATGAGTATCACCTCGCTAAAAATGACGAAGGCGTTCCGGTGAGATATATGTTCTCTACAAGATCCTTTTGAGTTGATGATCTATTTGCTTCTTAAATCATGCATGTGGTACCACATTTTAAGTCTATTTGGTTTTTTATTACACATAATGTTCTTGACTTAGAAGTGGATTTGATCAAATCTCTTATGATTCCGGAATAAACTCTTTATATATCTGTGACTTGTGTTTATGGGATGCATATAGATGCGTATGTATTGTGTAGAGTGTTCTTCAAGCAAAACAATACAGGGAGCAGATATGCACCATTCTTGGAAGAAGAGTGGGATGATGATAATGGTGAAAGAGTTGCGATCCATGTTCCAGATGACGGTCCATTGCCTCTTTGTGTCCTCAACAAAGAAGCTCCATTGCCTCTCATCCAATACAAACGCAAGCGCCGAATCAGCTCAAGTCAAACCACTCAAGACCACCGTTCCTTCACAGAAACAATCATTGACAGTACTGCTTCCGCTGAGCCGCTCGATATCTCAGAACGAATTGCATTAAGAGCGCTCAACGGTATGTTAGATGATCTGGAGAAGGAGCAAGAACCAGTTGTTGTGGATGGCAATAAAATCAACGAGATTCAACAGGTTTTTGCTTCTTCATTCTCTGTTTTTTTAACCCTTTGCTTTGCTTCTTTGCTCTGTTTTTTTCGTTAAGAGTCCACTGAGATTGCAAGTTGAATACTCATGTAGCTGTTATTGTTTTGTGTAGGAAAGTCAGTTGCAGAGAAAGAAACTCATAGATCTGAACCTCAAAGAAGACGCTCCATCGCCTCTTTGTGTCGTCAACAAAGAAACTCCATCACCTCTCAAATATATGATCGATGATCTGGAGAAGGAACAAGAACCAGCCACCAAGAGGATCAACGATCTGGTACTGAAGGAGAATGACGAGATAGTTGTGTTCAGAGAGATGCAAGAGCGTGAAAGTATGAAGGCAGAAATGGAGATAAGCTTTCTTGAAGCGCAAATTGATGCGTTGGATAGAAAAATTGATCATCCTCATAAATAAAAATTATATGAATGAGATCTATATGTATATAGTTAATTTTGCTTAAGATTAACAACTTTAAAATGTATATATTTAGTAATTTTATGATCATTTCAAAGGCATTGTGTATTTGAAATTCATTAGTATTATTTTGTAGTTAGTGAGAGATCCCTATAATTATGTCAACGAAATAAATAGATTGAAAAAACAGATTTGCCTTGCATTCCTAACGACCTCCACATGTTGGTTAGAACCTTCTAGAATCAGAAACAGTAGCTAGGGTGTTGACGTGTCACCTAACTAGATACCGTCACTAATAAAAATATCACCGCACCGTCACCGAAAACTTATATCCAATCTCTCACCTTCGTGGAAGATTTTAAAACCTGTACTCGCTGCGTAATTTCTTTCTTTTGCTTTAAATCCTTTTTCTTTTTTTCTCTTTTATCTTTTTTTCTTTTCCACGGTTGCTTAATTCCAATGCCATCGTGATCGATTCATCTCTCTCTCTCTCTTCCAATTTTCCCAATTCTTTTTTAAAACCCTAATTTTTCAGATATCTGATTATCTCTTGTATTTCTTCTACTCGATTTGCTCCCATAAAAACCCTTACTTTCTTCAAGTTCTGGTTTTCACCGATTGATGGGTCGTGGCTCAGTGACGTCGCTTGCTCCTGGGTTCCGTTTTCACCCGACGGATGAGGAACTTGTTCGCTACTACCTTAAGCGTAAGGTCTGCAACAAACCCTTTAAGTTCGATGCTATTTCCGTCACCGACATATACAAGTCTGAGCCTTGGGATCTACCAGGTTACAACTTTTTCTCTCAATCTCTCTTTTTTGTTGTCTAGTTAGATCGAATTATGGAGCTTGATTATGAATGATCTAGAATTCTGATTGATTCGATTGATTTTGTGTGTGTATAGATAAGTCGAAGCTGAAAAGTAGAGACTTGGAATGGTACTTCTTTAGTATGCTGGATAAGAAGTACAGTAATGGTTCCAAGACGAATCGTGCTACGGAGAAAGGGTATTGGAAGACGACTGGGAAAGATCGGGAGATTCGTAATGGTTCAAGAGTCGTTGGGATGAAGAAGACACTTGTTTATCACAAGGGTCGAGCTCCTCGTGGTGAAAGGACCAATTGGGTTATGCATGAGTATCGGCTTTCTGATGAGGACTTGAAGAAAGCTGGTGTGCCACAAGTAAGTTTTGAGCAATTGGGTTTGTTTTGTTTTCCATTTTTGATCTGAAAGTTGTTTTCTTTTGTGTCTATGGAGAGTTATTGACTTTGTTGAGTCTTTTTGGTGGTTGGTGGAGAAGGAAGCATATGTGTTATGTAGGATATTCCAGAAAAGTGGTACGGGTCCTAAGAATGGGGAGCAGTATGGTGCTCCTTATCTTGAGGAGGAGTGGGAAGAAGATGGAATGACTTATGTACCTGCTCAAGATGCTTTCAGTGAAGGATTGGCTTTGAATGATGATGTTTATGTCGATATTGATGACATTGACGAGGTAGCCTACCTTTTTCTTCAACCGTTCCAGAAATTATTTCTCTTTGTGATTAGTGTGTAGTGTAAAAGTGATTAGTTATATGGTTAGAAAGATGGCTTGGAATATCGCAAATGCGAAAGAGTGATAAATGCAGTGTTTTCGTGTTAGCAAGCCTTGGGTGCCTTTTGCTTATGTGCTGGAATAGTATACCTGTTTAGGTTTAAGATGAGTGATGGATGTTAGTTAGCTTTAGGTCTTGGCATATTGATGATGATATAGATCTTTACATCTTCTGATGGTTTGGATTCATTCATGACATGTCTTTTATGTTAGCGTCTGAATATGATTTCCTTTTGCAGAAGCCCGAAAATCTGGTGGTCTATGATGCCGTTCCTATTCTACCTAACTATTGTCATGGGGAATCAAGTAACAATGTTGAATCAGGCAATTACTCAGACTCTGGAAATTACATTCAACCAGGAAACAATGTTGTCGACTCTGGTGGGTACTTTGAACAACCAATTGAAACTTTTGAGGAAGATCGGAAGCCTATTATACGGGAGGGTAGCATTCAGCCTTGTTCTCTGTTTCCAGAGGAACAAATTGGCTGTGGTGTGCAAGACGAAAATGTGGTGAATCTGGAATCTTCCAACAATAATGTGTTTGTAGCTGATACATGCTACAGTGACATTCCTATTGATCATAACTATTTACCCGATGAGCCATTCATGGATCCTAATAACAATCTTCCACTCAACGATGGTCTGTACCTGGAAACGAATGATCTCAGCTGTGCTCAACAAGATGATTTTAACTTCGAAGATTATCTCAGCTTCTTTGATGATGAGGGTTTGACTTTTGACGATTCTCTATTAATGGGACCTGAAGATTTTCTTCCCAACCAAGAAGCCCTTGACCAGAAAGTAAGACCCGTTCTTCCAACGTGCTTAGTTTATATATATGTGAAAAACTTCTGTTTAACTCACCTTTACATCAACAGCCTGCCCCTAAAGAATTGGAGAAGGAGGTCGCAGGAGGCAAAGAGGCAGTGGAGGAAAAGGAAAGTGGCGAAGGATCTTCTTCAAAACAAGATACAGATTTCAAGGACTTTGATTCAGGTAACACTCAGATGTTCATGGAATTCCTTTTAAAACAAGTCATATGATGACTGATTCTGACTCTTTTGAATCTAAATCATGTAGCTCCGAAGTACCCATTTCTCAAAAAGACGAGCCACATGCTTGGAGCCATTCCTACTCCATCTTCATTTGCTTCACAGTTCCAAACAAAGGACGCAATGCGTCTACACGCAGCACAATCTTCTGGTTCAGTTCACGTGACTGCAGGTATGATGAGAATATCAAACATGACTCTAGCAGCGGACAGCGGTATGGGCTGGTCATATGACAAGAACGGTAACCTCAACGTAGTCCTTTCATTCGGGGTAGTCCAACAGGATGATGCGATGACTGCCTCGGGAAGCAAGACAGGAATTACGGCGACAAGAGCTATGTTAGTCTTCATGTGTTTATGGGTTCTCCTACTCTCTGTTAGCTTCAAAATAGTAACCATGGTGTCTGCTCGGTAATAGGATCAAAGTTGAATCGTCTCAAAGACTTTTTTTGGTGTTTGTACCTCTCCAATCATATAGCCTTTAACTTTGGCAGTGCTTTGCTGCTCAATATTTAAATTTTTATTCGAAGGGTTTGGTGTAGCTTGAATTCTCTATATGGTTTCTAGTTTGAGTTTCTAGAAATAAGAACATAAACAACTTTCTTATGACAATTATTATTTGATCCCGTTATTGTTGGAATCATTGGTCTAAACATGTTACATTGTGAAATGATATTTCGTTGTAAAATCTCTAGTAAATGAGGGAAAAAAGCATTCATAACAAATTGATTTTGAATCTTTGAGAACAAATAAAGAAGAACATGTTTCCCCCACTCTATCTCTCATTCTCAAAAAAATGGAATTATAAACCAATGTTTGTTTCGTCAGAGCTTATAGGTATTTGTGTCGCCAAACTGTTTGGGATTTACCTTCCAAACAAACCCCACACACCAGCAGAGCCTTGCCTTTGCACAGTCCCGTCTTCTTCTTCATCAGACGCTGACCTCTGTCTTCTAAGCATCTCAACTTCAGCTTCGATGGATTGCCCTGACTCCAGTGCTTTCTGCAATTCTGCTATTTGTGCCTGAGACATGCCATTAGATAAAATCGCACTTGAGTTTGAGATTTTAGAAAAAGAGAAGGCTATTGAAAGGTTAGAGGAGGCTTATAAACCTCGAGTTTAAAGCATCTAGACCGTTCTGAAATAAGTTGACCTTCTACAGATTGGAGTTCCTGCGATAATGTTTATGGAATGTGAAACATGTTCATAGAACGCAAATAGGGATAACCTGACAGATAGAGATTACGTACTTGAGATAGCTCAGTGTGGCTACTATTGACTTCATCTATCTTTTCCCTGAGCTTCGCGTTTTCTACTTGAGTTTCCGCAATAGATGACTCCAATGCTCTTTTTTCTTCTTTAATGGTATCGATTCTGTTCCTAATATCTCTCTCAGGAAGACTGTTTCCATTTCCATTGAGAGTTGGATTTGCAGGTGGAGGATAATCTGACTTATCTGACTTGGCTATGGCATAAGCAGCAGTGACAGAGGCTGCAGCTGCAGCGGCTGCTGGTGACTTAAAGATTTTGGGATGTGAGGATTCTCCTGGTTTTAGCCTCATGACAAATATCTGGATGAAAAGAAGACAACAGCCCAAATAAGCATATCAATAAGATTTGACTTGTTGAAATCTATTGCTATGTGCTTACATCATTGTTATACTTCCCGTTATAGCCGCCAAAAGCTACTAAGATGTTCTCTCCAAATACTGATGCTGAACATACACTGAGACCCTGCAGTTGAACCATACAACACATAAGAAAACTCGGAAAAGAAACATGTACGATTGGGTTCTAGTTTTGGAAGTATCAACCTCACTAGCAAGTGGATGTCTTGCTTCTACATGGGTTGATGTAGACCAAACCAGCTTTGACATATTTAGAACAAGGGTCTCTAAACAACCTGCACGGAAAGAAAAGAGTTACCGAGGAGAGATGAATGCAAAGTGTTAACTGGAATCGCATGTTGAGCGAGTAAGACGTAATTCTAAAAGCAGAGACTGCATTTACCAGTACTGTTATCACCGCCCCCAACTATATACCAGTTTTCGTCAATGGTGATTCCAGCGTGTCCTGCCCGAGGAGTTACAACATCTCCCTGAACATGAGGCTGTGACCACTCCATCTGCCATGAGTAAAGTAAATTCATCAGAATATGACTAAATTGGCAAAAAAAATACCAATAAAATGTGCTTACTTACTGTTTGCAAGTCAAGGATATGAAGATCACTGTAGAAAATCGAATGAGAACAACCACCAAAAATCAAGAGGTAGCGATCAGAATGTGTGGCAGCTGTGTGATCAAATCTGGGAACTGGGCGTGTCTGCCTATCATCCAAAAAAAAACAATACAGAGCATTTACTTGTAAGACGAGGTAGACAGAAGTGCAGTAAACATAAGCATGGCCTAGATCTAGCTGCCTGCACTTTTACATAAACTTACTTTGTCTCTACAACATCCCAAGTCATTGTCTCAAGATGAAGAACATGCAGATCATTCAGCAGTCTCCTGTTCTTATCTTCCCCACCAAAAACAAGAACTCGGGATCCAACCAGTGTAATGGAATGTCCACCACGTGAAGCCTAGAAAACATGGAAGATAATATAACTTAACTATCCAAAACAGCTACATATGGAGTGAGCAACAATTTAGATAACAGTTTTCTTACCGGAACATTCCCAAACACATCAATGACTCCACATGAATGTGTTTCCAAATCAATGAACCGCACTGTAAGAAAAAACTCAAACACATAAATAAGAAATTGAAAGAGCATCCAATCAGAAGGAAAGCTGGATACGGCTAACCTAACATGTTATCTGATGACTTCTTGGAGTGTCCCCCGATCAAAAGAAGCTTGTTTCCCCACTTAATCTGCCAAAATGCTTCAAATTTAACATTTTTTTTGAGTATTGATTACAAAATTCTTCTTCATGTTAAGAAAGGACTTACCATGCGATGGTCTGAAATAGCAGGAAAAGCTTCCCGTAAGCTGCTACCATCATCCTCTTGAATGTTATCAGCACTTGATGATTCAGTTTTCAGTTTCAAACTAGACCAAGTCAAACTTCTAAGATCAAACACCTGATAAGTTGAGTTTTTTTCAAATCACCACAGATTCATGAAAACAAAAGGAAGATACAGACACAAAGAAGAAACACACAATTTACCTGGACATCAGATAAGTATCGGCCATTCCGGCTTCCACCAACAATGTAGAGCTTCTCATCAACAACCACTGCCGCATGCTGCGTCATCCAGACAACACACGAAAAGATTTCAGAGAAATTATCTCCAATTTAATCAAATGCTTAACCACAGACAAAGATATAATCAGTGACCTTGTAACGAGCTGATGCTCGAGAGCCAGAAACAGGGAGTGGTGTCCATTCATCGTGAGCTAGATTTGAATGCCAATCACCGACATCTATTTCTTTCCTGATCTCTTCCATTACCAGAGAGACCACGTCACAGCTTCACTCTGCCATTTTTGAGAACAAAAGAGTTTCGATCTAACAATTGGATACAATAAACTCCATAATCAAGTAGAAACGACTTCTAAAATCCAGAATTGAGCTTATCACGATCCTTCATTTTCCAACAATGAGATCCTAGTCTTTCTCGGAGACGATCACGAAATTAAAGTTGGGGACATTGCAATCATACAGAGATCTGAACACTAAATTTGAAAGTGATTTCACGAAAGCTAATTAAGTGATAACTGAGAAATAAAGGGAAGGAGAAACACCAACATAAAGTTAGAAACCGAAATGGCGGCGATGACCAGAGCTGCCGGAGAACGTGAATGGTTCGGAGCCGGAGAGGGAGAAGGATTGTGAGAAGCGAGATCGTATCTCCAAGTGTATATACTAATTAAAAAGTTTGGGTCAATTACGTACACTAGCAAAGGATATGGGTGCTTCTGTGTTTAGTACCCAAATATTAGGGGTACTTCAGAAAATAGAAAACTGTTCCTCGTCATATATATAATTATCAGAAGATACAAGTCTTACTTGTAAATAGTAAAAGATCCGAGCACTTGTAGTTAAATAAAAGTTTCAGGATCCATAACTTGATATTTACTGAAGAGTCTGGGAGAAAATTTACAAGATCTGAATTATGTAAATAGAGAAAAGTAAGGGTCTGATGTGTAAACAGCAGAAGATAAAACTTTTACGGAGTTGATTTTTGAAGAGCTTAGTATTTACCATCCTCCTAAGTCCTATACCGACACAACACGTTTTGGTATCATGAACTGAAAATAGTTGATAAAAGAAAGAAGCAAATGCAATGTAATGGCTGGTTATTGTAAATTGTTACAACAGAAAGAACTCAAGGGAAACAAAACTTCAACAAATTGCAACAAAGTTATTAAAAGAACAAATGAAAATAGTACTTCTCTAACTCCAAATCTGCTTCTCTCCCAGAGAAAAACACATTATATAATGTCGACATATAAATAAAACGAAAGAGAGCTCCTAGAGAGAAATCTCTGCCTCACTCAAAGATGATTAATGATCCCCATCCGATAGCTTAAGCCTCCACAAATGAAGTCAACAGACCAAAGATAGGAACCGAGATGGATTCTCTTAACGGTTTCAATCGGTGGTTCTCTCTGTGGCTGAATCAACTTTCTGTTTTATCATTGTCTCAGCTTGTTGGATTGCTCTCTGTGGCCCTGTGATACTCACTTTCCTGTCCATATTTTCCATTTATATCAAGTTAGACATGAGAGGTATCAAACACATTGTTCTGTTGTAACTCTCCAATAATCGTAACTTTACCTATCAGTGGTTCCAGACATAAAATCACCTCGGTCTGATATTTTAATTCGGGCACCAGTCATCTGCGGGAAGAAAAGTGGGTTTTAAGTTTCAGTGGACCGAAAGAGTTTTAACTAAGGGTTGCCAAATACCTGAGTGATTTCCATGATGTTTCTTCCTCCACGTCCAAGCACCAATCCTATATGCTCATCCGCAACACCAATTGTCACCGTGGTACTAGCTTCTTCCTGGAATATATGTCAAAACACAGCTTAAGTAATGTAGAAAAAAACGAATCTCTAGCTGTTTAAATACCAAAATGCCATCTTATTATCACAGTAAGACGTGACAGGAATTGCATCTCCGATCAAATTTATTTTCGTAGTTTGGTTCATTAAAAGCATCACCAATCCTTTTAATAAGCCTAATTCCTAACAAATATCAGATGTAGATTTCACATTGGTATCTCCTAAAGTTTCTGTAGTACGAATTGATCCAAACAATCATAGTAATAACATCGATAGGGATTTTTCATGTATATATGCGTTTACATAAATAGGGTGGAAGATATGACTTGTAACACCATATTATCCATAGTAGTAACACAAATAGAGATTGATTCATATAAACGCATAAATACTAATAGGGTGGAAGATTGTGAGAAGAGGCTAACCTTGTGGTTTTGATACTTGCCTCCAGAACCGTTGGGTGCGTAGTTAACCGAATTGTATCCCGCTGTTGCAACAGAAGGAAGCGCATACGCATATGGAGGACCATGAAAACCAGAGTAGAAAAGACCTAAAATGCCGAGTTTAAAGGAACTTACAAGAGAATTAAGCTACAACAGACAACCATCATACACAACCCTCAAAATGGAAAGAAGGTCCATGTGAGATGAAAGATACTAAATGCCATTACTATACCTTAGTTGACATCTGACAATCTAAAACTCAGTAGAAAATCCTACTCTAATCTTACATTTTTATCAAGGGATATGATCCAGCATCTACACTTGACACTTAGATTGTTCACATGACCCTAAAACAAGAAATCAAAAACCTTGTACTGTGATTTCTAGCCTATCTACGCCTGTCCATGTGTAGTGACTAAACAGTCTTAAAACAAATAATTTGATAGTGTCAATTCAATTGTCAAAGGAAACTCCGGAAATGATCTAACCATTTACTATATTGCTTTCCAACATGAATAAATGCAATCAAAGACATACAGAACACGATAACAAAAGAAGCTTCAAGGAGGATAACAAACCTAACTAAGCAAGTACTGAGTTGATATACCTGCATATGAATATGGGGAATGCACATTCTGGGAGTAATGATCGTCCTCAGTAAGCTTAGCCAAAATCAAATCGATTGCCCGCATCTGCTCCTCGAAGGTCCCAGATAATGTCACTAACCTATCGCTCAACCCATAAAAGGTATTATCCAGAGGGGATATCTTAATACCAGCTTTAGATTCCTCAATGAATGACCTTTTTGCAAAGAAAGAAATGTCTTGAGGGTTAGTGACAGCAGTACAACTGAAATCAGTATTCCTTGGAAAAAAACATAAAAGCAATGCCATATTCTAGAACTTAAAAGGAACTAGATATTCCATACGCATAAACTACTGCAATCTGAGTCATATCTAATACTCAGAAACTTTGTTCACCTGTTATATATAGGGTCTTGACTTGTTTATGCATGCATTCAGAGAAAATAATTGCTCTCTTAAAGATATGAACCAGAGAAGATTTGAACATAGAAACAATGCAAGAACATAACCAGATACATTATAGATGATATTTGGTGGTTAAGCGTGCTGTAGGAAATGGTGTCAAAGGAAACAGGCTATGGATTATAGAAGGTCTGAAAACCTCAAAGAAACTGCTGCAACAAATACAGAACGGAAACTTACTTGATGGTGGCCCCTCCTTTTCCGATTATACCTCCACAAGAACTGTTAGGAACCACAAGTCTAATTCTTCTCCTAGGCTCAACCTCATTACCATCTTCAGCATGAAGCTAGCAAACAGATAGAAAAGTTAAAACTGATTTCATTGTGACATACTATATAAACTAAATAAACGCAACTGTGACATGAAATACAAATTTGTCAAAAAAGATTACCTCACTGTGCAATTTATCAAGGATAAGTTCCAGTCCATTGACAACTTCTTTGATTGATCCCGATATCATAATAATTCTGTCAGTCGTCCCCGGGAAAAACTCTTGATTACGTGAAAGCTGAATCCTTGCCCCAGACTTTGCCTGAAATTCAGTGATGGTCGAGCCACCTTTCCCAATGACGGAACCAGCTGCCGCATTGGATACAAGAAACCGAATGTGTGTTGGCTTCTCAGCAGAATCTGAAAAGAGGAAAACACATTAGATAGTCAAATAGATAGCATGGTTCACTAAACCGCATCAGTATTGAGCTAATCATTGAATTGAAACAGCGTAATTTAACCATCCTTGGAAAATGAATCTATCACACAGGAAACATTCTCACAAGTTTTCATCAGCAAAAAAAGACATTAATCACACATGTCCGTTGACATATCACAGAGTACTTAAACGAGATCCGATTCACGAATGTGACGAAATACCGAAACAATTGAGTCAGAGTCGAAGGAGAAAAAAAAACAGAAGACCAGATCGGATCGAAAATACCAGCTTCGGAAGAATCATGCGGTTCAGGGGATCTCTTAGCCAGCTCTTCCGGTGAACCTGCCGCATATGACTCAGTAGACTCCATTGCTGCTACAGAAGATAAACGGCATTAACCAATCGACATTATCAATTCAATGAAGAGAAATAAGAACGAAATCGGAGAGAGAGGAAGAGATAAGACTCGTTCATCGAAATCTGAGATTGAGAAGGAAAAATTCCAAAGTTTACCTGTCTTCACACAATTCGAATCTGCTCCCTCCGTCGTCGTCGTCACTTGGCGCCGGTGGTTAAATGAATCTGAGCAAAACTAAGTCTCAATCGTCGTATCGGTGCTTCCTCGGCTTCTTCGTCTTTGTCGCCGAGCGGTTTGTGAAGTGAATGAAGGTGGCTCTGGTGTCCTTCGTCTATCTATCCACTAGCCTCCCTTATTCTATTATTTTTTATTTTTCCTAAATTTAATTTTATTGACCGCCTCTCTATTTCTTTTTTAATTTTTTTTTCCTCTTTCACAATCATCTCACTTTTTATTTGTTAAAATATCAAATCAACTCAACTACAAAATGTGTTAACATCAAAATGTGCTACGAAATAAAACATAATTAGAAAATAAAACACCAAAATTATCATTTTTCTACAATTTTAAAGCAATAGAATGAACATGATAATAATAAAATAAAAATGGCAATATGTGTCTTTTTCTCTCTATTTTCTCATTTTAGAATTTGATTTTATTGCATTGGTTTGATTTATTTTCATAGTTTGTTAGATCTTGAATTGCAGTAAATATATGTTTATCAAATTGTACGGTAGAGTTGACGAAGACGATAGATACGATTAATGGTAATGCATGTTTATGATTTGAATCGGTCGATTTAATAATGTAAGTTCAATATTATTATAAGGTGATTTTGGTTTTTTAGCCCGGCAATAATGGGAAGTGGCTCTTTAGCCAAAATAAATAATGGGAAGTGGCAACCTGTGTTTTCTTCACGACTACAGATTCATTGGTTAAAACCTTCAATAAAATAATCATGTTATTTTGTGAACTTTAAAATTAGTAATCAAATTCCTCACACATTATTATTTTCAATAATTAGATAACTCTTTTTCGCATTTTCTTAATTAATTTTGTACTCTTTAATTAGGAAAAAAACTAATTATTTTAATCAAAAATACTGACAAGTGTTATGGATCCAACCGAGTCTGGTTACATGACATTTTCATATTTACTTACTCAAATTGCGAAGGTTATTCGTTGTTGGCCCAATATATACATTTCACGGGCTCTTGTTGGGCTTGCTTTCAATATTCAGCGTATTTTAACTGTAGCGAACGAAACAACGTCAGCAGGCTAACATGCGCAGTCGAAGCAGGTGGTGATGGTGGTGCCACCTCCCAAATCTTCGTCGTCCCAATAATCTTATCACGTTTCTCTCACTCTCTCTCCTTCGCTTGTGTGTTTAAGCTAAGCCGTTAGTCGTTAAACATCTCATATCCTAAAACGCCGTCGTTTTAGCTATGGCGTTGAGCTCAGCTACGCTTAGACTTACCTCTCTGTCGTTCTCGGCGAAGAAGACGAATCGAAACCCTAGAAATCCAGCTCTCTCCTTCACCATCACTAGCTCATCGTCCTTTGACGAATCACCCAAACCTTCTTCTCTCGCCACTTCCTCTTCTACGTCACCTATACGCGTCTCCTCTAGTTCTACCCCCAAAGCTCGATTCATCGCTCGTCAGAAACAATCCGTCTCCGTTCGTCAGCTACAGCGACCTCTAAGTAACTTCAGCGCGATTCTCTCTGATCTAAATTTCTGTTTCCTGTGGATGATTAAATCTGGATCGGATTGTTTGATTTTGAATTTGCTTTTTGTTTATGGTTTGCAGTTGAGTATATGAGCTTACCTGCGAGTCAGTACTCGGTGCTTGATGCGGAGAGGATTGAGAGAGTTGATGATAACACGTTTAGATGTTATGTTTATACGTTTAAATTCTTCAACTTTGAAGTCTGCCCTGTTTTGCTTGTCAGGGTTGAAGAACAGCCTAATGGCTGCTGCATCAAGCTCTTGTCCTGCAAGGTAATTCTTCTTTTGTTCTTTTGGAAATGATTGAATTTGCAAACAAAGAGAGGAACTTGTGGCGTTTAGACATATGTCAAATCAAATCCAGTTATGATTTGTTAAGACTGTGATGATTTTTGTATTTTCTTGTGCCATATAGCTTGAGGGATCTCCTGTTGTGGTTGCTCAAAATGACAAATTTGATGGTAAGCATATCCCTGTATACGCTTCACTTTGTTAACCCGTTTTGAAAGTACTGCCATGTTGTCAAGTTTTGTGTACTGAAATTATTTAAATTTAGTGATGGTTGTGTGGGCTTAACATTTATTATTTTCTAGTCATGCAGCTTCTATGGTGAACCGGGTATCATGTGATAGCACTCAGGAGGGCTCATCAGAGCAACAAATTACTTCAGATGCAGTCATTGAGGTAGCTAAGTTCTTCATTTTTTTTCCTTTTGCTTAGTTAATCAGTGCATTGCTGTGGTATCTCTGACTTACTTGGCGATTGTAGGTCAATATCGAGATTCCTTTTGCATTTAGAGTCTTCCCAGTGGGAGCAATAGAGGCGACTGGGACACAAGTTCTTGATCAAATTCTTAAACTCATGCTACCTCGATTTTTGTCACAGGTATGCAGGAAAACAGATTTGTATTATTACGTTTTAATTGCTTATTCTGCATCAACGAGGTCCGTTAAGCGATCATTTATTTCTCTATGGCACTATGGTTTTTTAGATAGCAAGATCGTCCTGCTTGAGAGGATTAGTCTGACATCTGAGGTTTCCTGTTGATATTTGAGAAGATCTTTTATATTTGAGCTGTTTGATGAGGCAATATAACATGTTTTGGGCGTTATTTATGTTGGTAAAGCACATGTTGAACCAGGACTCAGGTTTCAGATTAGCCTAGGCTTCTATGGTTTCCTCTGTAAAACTGGCTTGTTGATTCTTTATATTTATGTGCTCCTCCTTCTGCATATATGAACATAAATACATTCCATTGCCTGCAAAATCATCCCAACATTAATCTTATCATGCTCTTTTATTCATTTTGCAGCTCTCCAAAGACTATCATGCATGGGCTTCGGGAGACACTTCAAGGCAACCTCTTGGGACCGGTGAGATCTGATAGTAAAGCAAAAGCTACCGTACGTACCTGGTTCAACGATCCTGTGCCTCCTCGAGTTCAAATAGGGGATGATAGCAAATTCTCGATCTTTTTCAATGTGGTATTCGGGTAAAATAATCACAAAGGAATCTGTAGTCACTGGAATTTCAACCCTTTTCAATAGAATACGTTTGTTTGTTTGTTCCACTGTAATCTCACGGTGTGTCATGTTAATGATCCAACCGAAAGTTCCTTAAACGGATCTCCTTTGTACCAAAAAACTGTCTGGTAGAACTAAAATTGAACCGATAAATGGATGAGCCGGTTCATTGAATACTACTTTTCTGAAGAAAAGCTTTCTCGCTGCATGTCATTTGTGAAGATAACGTGTTTAATTTCAAAATGAAGCCAAAAACAATTTAATGTTTTAATCAGAAGTCATTTGCAACTTGTAGACACAAACGTTAAATTTTAGTCGGTGAGTACTTTTGTTTGTGATTCATGTCAAACGTAAAACATAAAAGAGAACCATGTCAAACGTAAAACATAAAAGAGAACCATCTAAATTTATCTTTTGAAACCTATTATACTTTGACGAAAAAAAAAGCCCTATTATACAATTAAGCATGAGTAAAAAAGAAGCAAATGTTCTAAGCAACGGAGAAATAATTTTTCTTATCGGTCCTTTTACAAACGACAGCCATATATCATTTGTGCGTATCTCAAAGCAAAAGTCTCTTCTCTCTTTGAAAAGACAAAATCAAGCAACTAAGCAAGTAATGCTAACTTCACAGTTACAAGACAAAAGAAGACATTCACATAACGGTGAAACAAGAAAGATTGTGTTTGATATGTTTTCCTTTAATTTCGGTTAATTGGAAAATATTGTCAAGCCATGCATAGCCAAAGTAAATGTAGTTTAAGTGAATATCCTATTCACATTGCCTGAAATTTTCAAAACAAAAAGATATAGACAAAAGATCAATGCATATGTGATATGTCGACTAGCTAGTTATACAAATATCAAAATTTACTAAGTTAAAGATGCATGATTGTATATGGATGTCGTAAAATGTTAAAACCAAAACGTGCGTTTGTTCCCTCTCAAACGAAAGTTTGTGACTTCGAGAAATATTTTTTTTTTCAGTAAAAGACAAAATAGTGAAGAAGATGCAATGCATGAGTTGAGTCATATACATACTAAAGCGTTTCTAGTTTTTGGAGAATTTGCTAAAACCGTAAGCAATGATTTTCCTATAAATATCTAAAACACAATAACTTTCTTTGAAATAACTAATCACAGCCTATATTTTGTTTTCTAAACACAATCACAATGTCTTATCATGATAAACATATATAAACGAAGAAGGGAAGAAGATGAGTGGATATTATAGAAAGAAAACGTACGTTTGTGTAATTTATATTAAGCGATCAGTGAAAGACGTATGTGACTGATGAGACCTAACATAGACCCAAAATCCATGCAACCTTGTCTTTCGTCCCAATGCATTTGTACGCTTTCTCATAGACATTTTCTTATTTGATTATATCATTGATTAAAGTATAATTATAGAGAATGAAAAAAAAAAATCAACTATGCCACCATGTGATATAATTTATTTATTTTTCTTGATTATTGCATGTGAGAATATTGGTTGGTACGAAACCCTCACAAAGATCGATCCAAATTGGGGAAATATTTTTAGTGTTTATATAAACATAATTAACGCAATCTCTTTATTTTGCCACTAGGAAACTGAGCATTATTATACAAAAAGTCACATTTTATTTTGCCACTCGGACTCGGTTCTTATATTATATAATAGGTTATCTTAGTTTTGAAAAAATATGGCCATGAAGGTTATTAAGAATTGCCTTTGCCCATTTATGATACCAATATATAATTGTTTTTTCTTTTGTGTGTTTTAGTACCAAGATGTAATTGTTTGCTAAAGTCTATGAGAATACCAAACCAAAATAATTTGAGGATATCAGAAATAAACAAAAATAATAATATTGATAATGTGGTGTGAAGTTTGAGCTTTCCTTCCCTTTAAAAACTTGAAAGGTCAAAGATGTTGTCATCTCACCTCTCTCCATTTAAAATTTCAGGATCCCAAACCTTAACATTGCTAAAACCCAAAAAAAAAAATCTACCACACCTTTCTCAGGTAGGCCAATGTTTACACCTCCATTTTTGTTCACAATCTTCTTCTTCTGTCTGTGAATTTCCTTTATTTTGATTCCTCATTTACAAACTGGTACAAAGGAAATGAATATCTAATTAACTCTTATTTGTACATCTTCTGATCCATCTCTGTCTTTTCAGATTTTGTATTTGTTTTCCCAATAGATTTGAACTTTAAAACCCAAACAAGAAGAGAGATGCTTTGATTTTGTTACATACAAGTGTTTGTTGCATGAAACTAGTAATTATATATTTTAAGTTAATTTCACTTTAAAACATTTATGAGTTATCTTTATTTTCTTAAGTACATTGTGCAAACTTACTAAGAAAAACAAATCCAACTTTTTTGTTTTTGGGATCATTGTTTTATTAAAATCATTAAAGAATTTGTACTACATGTCTTACTCAAATGTGGATTTGGATATGGTCTTATGCATATCTAATTAATTTATAATTACAGTGACAATTTAGAGATTAAAAAACATGACGTGGGTTGAGATGATCATGCCACGTGTTGTAATCGTAGACCAGATCCTCGCTTCCTTGAGACTCGCCTTCCTTTTGCTTATTTTTAATTTTAGCAAAAGCGAAAAAGTAGACAAAATTAAAATTAAAAATAGATTATTCATTTCCAAAGGAAAACTAAAATAAATAAATTAATTAATTACGAGAAAAAGACAATTAAAGAGTGATTAATTAATTCTCTAATCTCTCTCTCTCTCTGTCTAATGGCCATTGCACCTTCTCTCTTTGAAAAAAATCCAATCTTTTTCTACTTTCATTAATAAATCACCGATTATTTTGTTTTCTCTTCTTCTTCTGCGATCCTTCATTGAATTTGATAGCCCAATTTCGTCTTATAGGAGCTTCATCTTTCACCTTTTTGTTCTTAATTGTGTTTCGCCATTGACGAAGAACACGAAGAGGTACGTCTTTTGTTAATTGGAAGTGGAATTTTGGGTTTTGATTGTTCAATTTGGCTGATGATTGGTATGAATACCAGGTGAGAGAGATGAATTGGAGGACATTTGGGTGTGAAATTTTGAATCTTTTGGATGTTGGGATTTTGTGTTTTCTGGGATCTTCTCAGAAATTCTGTGGAAGATGTGATGTTTGGTTTTAGGGGTTTGAGAATGATTGATGGAGTTACTAGTATGTTGTTTTGAATTATCGGAATTGACGTTAAAAAAGGGATTTTTAGGTTTTGGCGTGAGAGGATGACTAGTATTCAGCCTTTGCTACAAAAATCGGAGTCTAGAGATGATGTTCGTGCTGAGTTTGAGAGAGGTTTGGAGGAATTCATGCGTGGGCACTTGGACGAGTGTATCTCATTTGGGTCTTGTAGTTCTGTTCACAACCCTGAGGATGAGGATAATGAGGATGATCAGCTTGTGAGGAGGAGACGAAGGTCTGAACTTGAAGGGGATAATTTGGCTGAATCATCTGCTGCAAGAAGACGCCAATCTCAAATTTTGAGCCGTTGGGCTGCTAGGCAGGCTCAGGAGATGATTACTACGATTGAGAGGAGGAATCGAGAGTCTGAGTTGATTGCGTTGGCTGGTTTGCAAACGGTCTCTATGCTTGATTCTTCTTTTCTTAGGGAGTCTCAGTCTCAGTCTCCGTCTTCAAGGCGTCAGGGTGCTGCTAGTGAGAGGCCTAACACTCAGGCATCTGGGATTTTGCAGATGTGGAGGGAATTGGAAGATGAGCATGTGCTTAACAGGGCACGTGAAAGGGTGAGGGAAAGATTGAGGCAGCAAAGAAGTGTTGAGTCTAATACTAATTTATCTAGCTCTATTGCTTCGGAGAGTCAGCTGAGTGAAAATAATGGGAGTCTGAGAGACTCAAGTGAGAGTGAGAATGATTTCGGGTCTTGGTCACATGATCGGAATGAGCATGGGGATAATAATAATACTTCCAGTAGGGAACAATCTCCTGATCTTGGTGATGGCGAGAGGGAGAGGGTGAGGCATATTGCTCGTGGATGGATGGATAGTAGGATCAATGATCATTCATCTAATGTAAGGCAGAGAGACGATAACCGTAGACCGGAGTGGCTGGGTGATACTGAACGAGAAAGAGTCAGGATTATAAGAGAGTGGATGCAAATGACAAGTCAGCAGAGAGGAGGAGCTCGTGCAACACCGAGAGAAGATCAGAGGTCTACTTCAGAAGCTGATAGGAATCATGACGCTGCACCACAAGTTGACAGGGTCCGTGTAGGGTTAGCTGTTAACCATGAAGAAGGACAACCACCTCATGTTCGTCGAGACTTGCGGAGAGTTAGAGGTAGGCAGGCGTTACTTGATTTGCTTATGAGGGCTGAAAGGGAGAGACAACGAGAACTTCAGGGCTTGTTGGAGCATCGTGCAGTGTCTGATTTTGCTCACCGCAATCGAATTCAGGTTAGTTTGTAAACTACCAAATTCATGTCTACTTCTTTGTAGGAAATGAACGGCTCTTCTTTCTCATATTCTTTTTCCGTACACTTATGACATTCTGAGATACCATTACAATTCATGAGCTATAAATTTTATTTGCCAGCATGATAAATATGTTATATTCCGAATATACATGCTAATCAAATAAGAAATCTTGGTATTTGATTTTGGATTGTGATAAGAAAAAGTGTTTGGAGGAGCGAGAGATGTATCCTATTTCATGCTAGGACTGGACAACAAACATCAAATATTAACAGTATCTTAGCACCTTAGACAAATGTAGACTGATTTCTAATGCCTTACGCTTTTCTGCAGTCGCTTCTTAGAGGAAGATTCTTGCGGAACGAGCGACCTACAGTTCCAGAGAGAACTCCATCAATGGCTTCAAGGGAACTGCTTCAGCTAAGAGAAAGACAAACTGTCTCTGGCTTAAGGTAAGATTTCCCTCCAATTCCATTTTAATGGATAAAACAATTTTTTCATACAGTTTTCTGTCACTTTCTTGTTCAACTCAATAGGAACAGATTCATTGCATCATAATAATATAACTACACTACAAACCCGTAAAGGACTTTAGAAATATGAATTTTGATATCCTTGCATCTCATGTTCTCTCCCCTGCTCACTGAAGATAACATAAAAATTTCGGCTTGTTCTCTTTCTGATCTTTTTGTTGTGTTCGCATTTTGTCCTTTCATCTTATTCTATTAATTGACAAGTACTTATTGGCATTTAGCTTGCTTGCTGATAATTTGCCCAACTGTCGACTCTGCTTCTGTCTCAGGGAAGGGTTCCATAACGGGAGGGAAAATATTGTCCATGAAAATACTAGCAACACTGATAATGATAATAGCAATACTTCCACAAATGCTCTTGCAATTGCAATCACTGCTGGGAATTCTCAGCGTGTAACCGATGAGAGTTCAACTTCTTCCAGACAAGGGAATGATAGTCCCATTTTGCCTGATAACTCAGAAAGCAACCTAGCAAATGCGGATAGAGACTGGGAAGAGGATACCAATCAAAGAAGGATCTGGCAGGAAAATGTCCCAGTAGATGAGAGGCCAAATTTGGAGCAAACAACTCTAACGCAATTTGATGGGTATGATAACACAGATATAAATCGTGATGAAACCTCTGTCAGTGACATGCACCGAGAAGCTAGTGGATTTGCAGATGATGAATATCGCACACAAGAAGCTCATGGTGTTTGGCATGAGAATAGCTCTAGACAATCCGATGGGAACTGGCCTGGGACACGGTCAGAAGCCCTAAGGAGTCGCCGTGTAGTACAGTTGAGAAGATTAAATAGGTTCCATCCACCTGAGGATGACAATGTTTACAGCATGGAACTCAGGGAGCTCCTAAGCAGGTACTAAAAAGGTTTTAGCCACATTTTTGACAAAGGTGGATTTGTTTTCGTTCTTTATTACCTTGATTTCTGTGAGATTGATGATTTCTACCGTCTTTTCTGTTTGCAGGAGAAGTGTTTCTAATCTACTACATAGTGGTTTCCGTGAAAGTCTTGATCAACTGATACAGTCATATGCTGAAAGGAGAGGACACACTCACGTAGACTGGGATCTGCACGCTAACCTGCAAACAGCAATCCCAGATTCTCCAGAACGTGACACAGACCACCAAGTATTTGTGCGGAACGATAACCAACTTAATGGCATCAATGGTTCACAACTGCTTCCCACTCCACCCGCGCCTCCACCCCAGCCAATATGGCATCAAGATTTGCACCACACTAGCTGGTCTCGTCACTCTATGCATCGGTCTGAAATTGTAATCCTTCCATTGAGGGTTTTAGCCTCGAGTCCTTAGCTAATTAATTATGCTCAATGACATATCATAAGCTTGGTTAAAAGGTGTAATGTAGATATTGCTCTTCTTGGTTGCATTAGGAATGGGAGGTAATGAACGACCTAAGAGGAGACGTGGCAAGACTGCAGCAAGGAATGAGCCAGATGCAGAGGATGCTTGAAGCCTGCATGGATATGCAGTTAGAGCTGCAGCGTTCGGTTAGACAAGAGGTCTCTGCAGCCCTAAACCGATCTGCAGGTGACCAAGGTCGGTGCCTATTCTATCCAACAAACTTGGTTTCTCATTTTTGTGATCTTATGTATATAGTATCTTAAGAAACGAATTATGCAGCAGGTATGAGTGCGGAAACATCAGAGGATGGTTCAAGATGGAGCCATGTAAGCAAAGGAACTTGTTGCGTTTGTTGTGACAACCACATTGATGCTCTCTTGTATAGGTAACTAACTAACTCTTTGCTCAAAAAAAAAATTATTGTCTCTTAAACTCAAAACTGAACAAATCCTTTAAAATTACAGATGCGGACACATGTGTACTTGCTCAAAATGTGCAAATGAGCTTGTAAGAAACGGAGGAAAATGTCCGCTTTGTAGAGCACCGATCATCGAGGTAATCCGAGCCTACTCCATTTTATAAGCCTCAGAGAAGAAGGTATAGAAGAAAGGACCAGCAGAAAGAGATGTGTTTTGGTTTTGGGGTTAACATTATGTAGTTGTAGTATCTTCTTCAAATTCATATTTGATGTGTATAGTCTAAATTAAATTACTTAAAGGGAAGAAAAGAAAAGCTCTTATTGATTATGATTCATGTTTAAATCACATTTTACTTAGCCACATTTTATTTAGAGAAAAATATAAAATTCGGATAATTTTCAAATAAAGATCAAAAAGTAAAAAGCACCAAAGCAGTTTTTTTTTTTTTTTTTTTTGGCAANATTAAAANA